>VOFI01000055.1_pt1 | contig 26000 bp, 27 predicted proteins | sample 5384131 | NCBI WGS metagenome assembly VOFI01 (sample SAMN12384728, study PRJNA508395) | human gut metagenome | isolation source: healthy gut H | host: Homo sapiens | reverse complement strand
CAATGTTCCTCTGGAGAAGCGGCTTGGTACATGCGCTTAAACTTCTTATCACCCTCGAAAGTCAAAAACTCTTCATGGCAATTTCAAGGTCTTCAGATGGGTCGGTATGGTGAGTTCTCCGAACAGACCTACCGTAACAACTTCGAGAACGAGGCTTTCGACTGGTTTGCCTTTAACGAGTATCTCGTCAGAAAGGTTCTCAATGGAAAGTTTCTGGCCATCGCCGTCGATCCTAGTTTTCTTCCCAAGTCCGGAAAGAAGACGCCTTGGATAGGACGTTTCTGGTCCGGAGTTGCTGGCGAGATGAAGCGCGGTCAGGAGATCTTCGGAGTCGGTGTCATTGACGTGGAAAACCACGATTGTATGACGCTGAGTGCTCCACAAACTCCCGACGCCAAGTCTCTTGAGGAGATGGACTACAACCTTGTCGAATGGACTGTCAGAACCTGATTATCCTAAAGGAAAAACTCCAGAAGATATCACGCCTGGTAGTTGCCGACGCATTCTTCTCAAAAGAGACGTTTGTCAACCCTCTGCTCAAGGAAGGCTTCCACGTGATAAGCAGGTTCCGCAACGATGCGGTTCTGTTCTATCCGACCCTTCAGAAGCCAACCGGAAAGAGAGGTCATCCGAAGTGGTATGATGGAAAGGTTGACTTTGCTAATCTTGATCTCTCCAGATGTGAGGAGATTGAAGTTGACAAATAAATAACAATTAAATTTTAGCTAAAATGAACAGATACAAACAACCGAAAACAGAATGAAAGACCGACGCATGAGAGGATAAACAAGCTATTTGCAAGTTGGTCGAATGGAGCAAGACAGAGGGAATAGTCTTAATTGCCATAAAGCCCCAAAATGAGATTTATCCCGAAATATTTTACTTTGTTTTCTCGCCCGAAACAGCGGACATAAATAAACCCGTCGAAATCGCACTTGTAAAGAACAAACAATGAATAATCGGGTGGAAAAGCGACCTTGAAGAGATAAACGATATAATAGGAATAATAATCGCCAACGAGATGAAGATGGAGGGCATGAGCGAAACGGTAAATTTATTCGACTGCCTTGTCAGAGCGAACACTATATTATTTCATTACACCACGCCCGACGGACGGGACGAGATGGTGAAATTCCCGTTAGCGGGATTCTGCGAAAACTATCTGATGCAATTTGCAAAGTAGCGGCAGGAACCGTACGGTAGTATGGAACAGACGCACGTATTAGAGGTAAAGAATATTACTCCACAAAAAATGGAGTTATATATACTATATATCTTAAAAGGTTAAGGGCAGGCCGAAAAAATGTGGTTTTCCTTTGACAACGACAAGTGACAGACTAAAAACGAGGGGCTATATAATTGCCCTTTCAACAGAGTTTGTCACTTTTTCTATTTATCAAATAATCAATTAATTCACCTATTGTTTAACCAGCATTGAATTTGCCCTATTGTGTAAACCAACGTGTAAACCGCGCCGAGCAACAGCACGAAAAAGAGAAATTAATCGACAAAATTCACTACCGTAACTATCTGTTAATCAACATTGCCCTACATTTGCATTCGCAATTCGGCGCCGTAGCTTAATTGAATAGAGCATCTGACTACGGATCAGAAGGTTACAGGTTTGAGTCCTGTCGGCGTCACAAAATAATGCAGCGACCTGTTTTTCGACAGGTCGCTTTTTGTTTTCGGCTGCACGACCATAGCGCAGTTGCCGATTCTCTCTTTCTCCGCCTTGTACTCCCGCCGACTTACACCCGGGAAAATTTCCGTCCTCCCATAAAATCCATACGGAATCCGTCCGTACCGACGCCCGATCATAGCAACAACTTTGAGATTCCCGTCAGCGAAAAGCACCTGAAAACGAATCGCCAAAACATCCAAATTCTTCCCAAAAGAAGCACGAAGCCCCTCTCCAACGGCAACTCGACAATGTGCCCCCTCACCCTTCCTGCCATTTATTTTATGCAATCCAAGGTACTTACTCAACAAGCACAATGCGATTCCGGGTTCAATCGATCTAAATACACAATCCCGAAAAAAATCGAACTCGCCTTCTTTTCGAATTTATAAAATTTTACGAATAGACCACAGATTTTACAATTCAAATATTAAAATATACAATTTAACAAATCGGTAAAATTTGCAAAATCAATTCTTTTTCGTATATTTGTAATAGTGCGCTCCTCTTTTACTAACTTAAAAATCATGTTATGTTGAATTTCGCCCAACTGAAGTTTCTCCTAACTGGATTAACTTTACTCACCGTACTCGCTGCGTGCAGCGATGACAACACTTCGACGGAAGCTCCTCCTGCAACCATCGAAATCGCAGAGCTCTCCCCGGAAGCAGACAACGTTTCTTTTCGATTAATTCCGACCAATGCTATCTCGATGGCTTACAAGATCGAGATCGAGGGGGGGGGGAGATGACGCCGATTTCGTTTCGATAGAAAGCTCCGAAGAAAAAACGGTCGAAATAACCGACCTGACCCCCGAAACCTCTTATAAGCTGACGGCGATCGCCTATAACGCCGACCAGCGCCCTTCGAATCCGGCCACCGCAACATTCACGACCCCCGAAAAACCGACCACGCCGGATCCCGACAAGGCAACCATCTCCATCGAAGAGGTGAAAGCCACCTATAATTCGGTAACCTTTACCCTGAAAACCGCCAATGCAGCCCGCTTCGGCTACAAGGTCGATGTTCCCGACGGAACGGCCGAACTTACGTTCGTAAACGGCTCCGAAGGCGGCACCTATACAACCGACAACCTGGAGGCGGCGACCGACTATCAAATCACCGCCGTCGCATATGACGAAAACGGGCAGGCCGCCGATCCCGTCACCCACGCATTCAAAACCGAAGCCCTTCCGACCGGCCCCGCCGTCGTTTCGATCGAAGAGGTCGCTACGACCCACAGTTCGATCCGCTTCACCCTGAAACTCGACAATGCGGTCCGGATCGCCTACAAGGTCGATGTCCCCGACGGAACAGCCGAAATGACCGTCGTCGAAAAGCCACAGCAATCGACCTTCCTGGTCGGCAGCCTCCAGGCGGAAACCGACTACGTATTGACAGTCGTAGCCTATAACGGCAAAGACGAACCGTCCGAACCCGCCACGCATTCGTTCACGACCCCCGCCTATACCGCATTCGCACGGATCGACGCCGTGGCGACCGCACACGGAATCTATCTCAAGGCCGACGTGGACACCGGCAAATTCCCGCTCTATTTCCTGAAAATTTTCGACCCGGACCTTACGGAATCCAGCGCCGATTTCGAAGAGCATTTCAAGGTCGATTCCCGGGAGCAGTTCATCCATTACCTCGAAGTCGCCTCACTGACAGCGGGCCTCAAAACCGCCTCGTTCGAAGAGTGGAACAAAACCCTGCTTTCGACCCGGTCGCAGCAAGTCCTTCTCTACGCCGCTCCCGTTGTCCGGCAAGGGGTCGATGTCGTCTGTGAAGACTACGGCGAAATCATCGAAATTCCGCTGACGATCCCCGCCCGCGACGAACTCGGAGCAGGACAGGCCGCTGTCACGCTGGGCGAACCGCAGGTTGCGGGCAAAGAGTTGGAGATCGCCCTGACAAAACAGGACGGCGTCGTTTCCTACTATGCCGGCTATGCGACCAAGTCCGACGTCGAAGCCGCAGGCACCCCGGAACAATTCGTCCAGGCCGGACTGGATGCGAAGACCTATGACTACGACATCACGGCCGACTTCCAAGGCACCTGGAAAACAGACCGGCTTTCGCCGGGCAGCGAATATTACTTCTTCTCGTTCGCATACGATGCCGAAGGCAAGTTGGGTCCCCTGCAATACAAGGAGTTCCACACGGAAGCCGCAGGCACCGACTACGATACGTCGCTCACGGTCGATATTGCCCTGAAGACCGCATCGTTCACCTCAGCGACTTTCTCCGTCAAACGGAACGGCTTCGAAAAAGCTTATTACAACTTCATCACCAAAGCCGATTTCGACCGCAAATACGGCGGCAATGCGGATACATACGTTCAACGAGAGTTGATCGGCAAAGAGAGTGGTTATCCGATAACGCTATACAGCGACAACGACATCAACGGATCCCGTTTGGCATACGATACGCAATACGTACTGATCGCCCTGCCCGAAGCCGACAACGAAGACAGATACGGCGTTCCGACGGTGGTCGAGTTCGAAACCCTCGGCTACGAAGCTACCGGCTCTGCGACGGCGACCATCGCGGTAAATTCGATCACGGACAATTACGGCGTATCTTTCTATGCCTCGGTAACCGTAACCCCCGGAGCCGATTGCGCAGGTTACTATTACGCAATGATCGAAAAAACAGCCTACGATGCAGCAGCCAATCTCGGTGAAACGATCTGCAAACAAAACGGCGTAAAATACCGTGCCGCCACCGAAGACACGACGTTCTCCACCGACTACTATTTCGCAGAAAGCTATCTGGTCCTCATCCCGGTCGATAACAACGGGAAAATGTCGGCTCCGGTCACTTCGGAATTATTGACCACGAGCGCCAAATAAAAAGCAATCAAATAAACAAACACGCAGAACTCCCAACCTGTCCGAAACCTCGCTGCACGGGGTCCCCGTGACGAAGGGAGAGCCGGTTGGAACACGTCGCTTTCAGCGGCAAAGGCACAACCGGAACATCGAGCACATAAATTATCAAAAAAACAACCCTAAAATAATCCGACTATGAAATCTTTGAGTAAAGCAACCTTCCATTTACTGTGTTGCATCCTGCTATTGGGAACTTTCCAGAGTTGTAAAGACGACGAAACGACGCCCCCGCCTCCCGGAGAAAGCGCCACGCTCACCATTTCCGACGTCAAGGCCGAAGCCAATACCGTAACTTTCACCATCACGCCGAAAAATGTAGATGTTTATACCTATACGATCAAATCCGCGACGGTAACGCCTCAAGCGACCGTTCAGGATCCGGCCGAAACCAAAACCTTCACATACAACAGTCTGCTTCCGTCGAGCGACTATACGATCGTGGCAACAGGTTTTACACAAGGCGGTCTGGAACTCACTTCTACCGAATACAAATTCCGAACGCTCGACACGCAGGATCCCGGACTCGAAGTACCTTCCGGAGAGGAGCCGTTCATCGAATACGGCGACCAGCGGATCGCCGCCAAATCGGTCTTCTTCTACAAGGAAACCGATCGGCTCTGGTTCTTCATCTCCCCGCTCGAAGGATACGACAACTACCAGGACATGCTCTATGGCAACGGCGGAAAAAACGATTACATATCCCTCAGCTTCACGCCGAACCAGCTAAATAAATCGATCAACATGAAGAGTGCGTCCGAACGGTATTCGCTGCTCAACTCCATGTCGTTCCAACACCCCATCGCATCGGATATTTCGATGGTGACCATCGACTACCATTCATTAATCACCGACGGCGGCTTCATCGTCACCCGCGACGGGGACAAGATCGAAGGATATGCCGAAATGACCTCGGCCGCAACCGGCAAGAAACTCCGCATCTACGGTACCTGCACCTACGACCAGCAGGACGCCGAGCGGACCAGCTTCATCAGCCTCAACGACCTGAAAACTCCGCTCGGAAGCGCCTATTACCAACCGCTCGAAGAGGAAACGATTTCCGAAATCCATCTCTCGCCGGCCAGCCCCGTCATGGGAGCGCTGATCGACCAGGTGGATGAATACTACGTTCGAATCCGCTTCGACAACGCCCTGGCGACGGCTAAAACTCCGATCGACATCACCCGGATCGACAAGCTGTTCGAACTCGAAATCGTCGATCCTGCCCAACAAAAGTCGGTTACCGTCACCAATACGGACCTTCAAGGCGCGACGGGCACCATCACCCTCTACAAATACGCCCTGCAAGACAACTACCGAATCTCGTTCGATCTGCAGGTTCATGATATGCACCTCGAAGGGTATGCGGACGGGGCGTTCGAACTATACTCCTACTACTCCGGCAACAGTTATACGGTCGGAACGAACGACCCGGTCGAACTCCAATCCGCCGTCATCGACCGCCGCAGCGACGATTACTACACGATCTATCTGGCACCCCAGGCCGGTCTGACCGATTTGGAGCAAATCCGGCAGGCGGAGGGCGTAGTAACCATCAAAGCCGCACCGCAGGCACTGGACGGTCTGCTCGTTTCCTTTGCCAACGAAAAGGATGCCGGACGAATACTGTCCATCGCATATGCAGGCAAAACCTACGACAACCAGGGTGACAACACCAAGAGTACCATCCACGGAGCCACCGCAAAGCAAAAGATCGCGCTGGCCTTCTATGAAGCGACCAACGAAATGAACGGTTATTATTGCGGACCGTTCGTCGATGTGCAATAAACAACCCCGGCAACCGAAGGTCCGATCGCATCTCAAACCCACGATTCGACCGGCAACCGGTTCTCCCGGAATCTTCATCAAGCCCCCTTTTCGAAGGGGGCTTTTTTCCCACGCTTCATCCGGCGAAAGCAAAAAACAGAGCTCGGACCTTTTACTTCCGAATCGTCATCAATTTTGCCGTATTACCGAAAATCCGGAATAAAAACCACCGTCACAGTAGATATTTCAAAAAAAAACGCTAAATTTGTCAGAAACCTAAGTTGCTTCCTTAAGCCGAGCGCAATGAAACCTTCGTTTCGATTGCCGAGGCGAAAAATAGTCGAAAGAAAATCAACGCTTTCGATAAACCGAGCGCAGAATCGGAGGTGTTCGAACTCTGCCAAAGCGGAAAACAACGGCGTAAAAACGAACTGTTTCGTAGAGCCGAGGATATAACCACCAAGCCCGTTCGGTTATACGAGGCGGGAAACGGAACTCAAAACAGCAATGAACCTAAAACAGACACCATGATAAAGAAAGAATTATTACTCGGCGACGAGGCTATCGCATGGGGAGCCCTCAACGCCGGTCTTTCGGGCGTGTACGCTTACCCCGGAACCCCCTCTACGGAGATCACGGAATTTATCCAGATGCACCCCCTAACGCGCGAGCGCGGCATCCACTGCAACTGGTCGGCCAACGAAAAGACCGCACTGGAAGCGGCCCTCGGCATGTCGTTCGTCGGCAAGCGGGCCCTGGTCTGCATGAAGCACGTGGGCATGAACGTCTGCGCCGACGCTTTCGTCAATTCAGCCATGACGGGTGCCAACGGCGGCCTGGTGGTCGTAGCGGCGGACGATCCCTCGATGCACTCCTCGCAGAACGAACAGGACTCCCGCTTCTACGCCAAATTCGCCATGATTCCCTGCTTCGAACCCGCATCGCAACAGGAAGCCTACGAGATGATCGGCGAGGCGTTCGACTTCTCGGAGAAATACCAGATTCCGGTGCTGATGCGCGTGACGACCCGCATGGCCCACTCGCGTGCCGTGGTCGAAATCGGCGAACCCCGCCAGCAAAACACGCTCCACTACCCCGAGCGGCCCCGCCAGTGGATCCTCATGCCGGGCAACTCGCGCGTACGTTACAAAACCCTCATCGAGGAGAACAAACTCTTCGAGCAGGAGGCCGAACATTCGCGCCACAACCGCTACATCGACGGACCGGACAAATCCATGGGCATCATCGCCTGCGGTCTGGCCTACAACTATATTATGGAGAACTTCCCGGAAGGCTGCCCCTTCCCCGTGCTGAAGATCTCGCAATATCCGCTGCCGACGGCACTCGTACAGCGCATGGCTTCGGAGTGCCGTTCGCTGCTGATCGTCGAAGAGGGACAACCTCTGGTGGAGGAGATGATCCGCGGTCTGCTGGGTACTCCGATTCCGGTCAAAGGACGTTTGAGCGGCGAGCTGCCCCGCACGGGCGAACTCACGCCCGACAACGTACGCGGCGCCCTCGGTCTGCCCCGCCGCGAGAGCGAGGCGGCCAGCCAGCTCACCATGCCCCGGCCCCCGGCCCTTTGCCAGGGCTGCGGCCACCGCGACGTATATACGGCACTGAACGACGTGCTGCGCGAGCACTACCCCGACCACAAGGTATTCAGCGACATCGGCTGCTATACGCTCGGTTCGCTGCCCCCGTTCCGGGCGATCGACACCTGCGTGGAGATGGGCGCTTCGGTCACGATGGCCAAGGGCGCTGCCGACGGCGGACAGTTCCCTTCGGTAGCCGTAATCGGCGACTCGACCTTCACCCACTCGGGCATGACCGCCCTGCTGGATGCCGTGAATGAAAAGAGCAACATCACCGTCGTAATCTCGGACAACCTCACTACCGGCATGACCGGCGGCCAGGATTCGGCCGGCACGGGACGCCTCGAGCAGATCTGCGCCGGACTGGGCGTGGAGCCCGAACACATCCGCGTCGTGGTACCCCTGCCCAAGAACATGGAGGAGATCCGCCGCACGATCCGCGAAGAGATCGAATACAAAGGGGTTTCGGTCATCATCCCGCGCCGCGAGTGCATCCAGACCGCCAAACGCCACAACGCAAAAAAAACAGTAGTACGACCATGAAACGGGACATCATACTTTCCGGCGTGGGAGGACAAGGCATCCTCTCGATCGCCACCGTCATCGGAGCCGCTGCCCTCAAGGAGGACTCCACATCAAACAGGCAGAAGTACATGGCATGAGCCAGCGCGGAGGCGACGTACAGTCGAACCTGCGCATCAGTTCGGACGAGATCCTCTCCGACCTGATCCCCCAAGGCGCGGCCGATATCATCATCTCGCTCGAACCGATGGAGGCGCTGCGCTACGTACCCTACCTGAATCCGGAGGGCTGGGTGATCGCCAACACTACGCCGTTCGTAAACATCGACAACTACCCCGAACCGGAGGCCGTATTGGCTGAACTCGGGAAGCGCAAACATGCGATCCTGATCGATGTCGATGCCATCGCCAAGGAGCAATCCTCGCCCCGTGCGGCCAACATCGTGCTGCTGGGCGCCGCCGCTCCTTTCCTGGGGCTCGACGCCGACAAGTTCGAGGCGGGCATCCGCAGCATCTTCGCCCGCAAAGGCGAGCAGATCGTCGAAATGAACCTCAAGGCGTTCCGCGCCGGATACGAATACGCACAAAAACACCGCAAGTAATGGCAGCTCTCATTCCGCAGAAGATGTTCGACGAGCAGCTCGCCGCCATGGACATCGAAAACTTCGCACAGGCCACGATCCGTCAGGTCGGAGCCGTCGGCGGCGCCCTCGAGAAGAACTCGGGCACCGAATTCCTGCACCTCGAAATGGGCGTTCCGGGCCTTCCGCCGGAGACTGTCGGCGTCGAAGCCGAACAGCAGGCCCTCGCCCAGGGACACGCTTCGATCTACCCCAGCATCACGGGCATCGCCCCGCTCAAGAGCGAGGCTTCGCGCTTCGTCAAGGCGTTCCTCGACATCGACGTCGCCCCCGAGGGATGCATCCCGACCGTCGGCTCGATGCAGGGCGGCTTCTGCCTGTTCCAGATCAGCTCGCAGTGCGACCCCAAGAAAGACACCATTCTGTTCATCGACCCGGGCTTCCCGGTGCAGCGCCAGCAGGTGCGCATCCTGGGCATCAAGCACGAATCGTTCGACATCTACGACTTCCGCGCCGAGAAACTCGGTCCCAAGCTGGAGAGCTATCTCAAGCAGGGCAACGTCGCGGCGATCATCTACTCGAACCCCAACAACCCGGCGTGGATCTGCCTCACAGAGAGCGAACTGCGCACCATCGGCGAGTTGGCAAACAAGTACGACACGATCGTTCTCGAAGACTTGGCCTACATGGGCATGGACTTCCGCAAGGAGCTGGGACATCCTTTCCAGGCTCCGTTCCAGGCCACCGCAGCCCGCTATACGGATAACTACGTGCTGATGATTTCCGGCTCGAAGATCTTCAGCTACGCCGGCCAGCGCATCGCCATCGCAGCGATCTCGGACAAACTGCGCAACCGCTTCTATCCGGCTCTCAAGGAGCGTTACGGCATCGGCCGTTTCGCCGAATCCTACGCCCTGACATTCCTCTACGCCGCATCGTCAGGCGCAAGTCACTCGGCTCAATACGCTTTGGCGGCCATGTTCAAAGCGGCGGCGGACGGCAAGCTGGACTTCGTGGGGCACACCCGCGAATACGCACACCGCGCTCACCGCGTCAAGGAACTCTTCGAGCGTCACGGTTTCCACATCGTCTATGACAAAGACCAGGACGAACACGTGAGCGACGGATTCTTCTTCACGGTAGGCTACGGTTCGATGCCGAGTTCCGACCTGGTGGCCGCACTGCTGCGCTACGGTATCTGCGCGATCTCGCTCACCTCGACGGGCAGCCTCCAGAACGGCGTGCGCGTCTGCGTGTCGCAGATGAACCGCGAGGAGCAGTACGACCTGCTCGACCGGCGCCTCCGCGACTTCGCGCAGGACTACGCCCGGAAATAAATCCGGCATTGCAGCTCCGGGTCGCTGTGAAATCGTCCCGGAGTTGCACTCCGGAGAAAAGAATCCGGCACGGACATCCGGGAACGACCATTCGCACCCAACGAAGAGAAGGAGCCGAATAAATTCGGCTCCTTCAAATAACCAACAAAAAAGACAAAACCTACCGTCTCCGGCCGACGACGGGACCGAATTTTCCTTTCACCGACCGACTGCCGGAAACGACTTAGAAAAACAGACCCATGATCAACTACACCACTGCCGCTGAAGCTGCGAAGCTCATCAAATCCAACGACAGCGTTTATATTCAGGGAAGCGTTTCGATCCCGGAAGTGCTCGTGAAAGCGATGGCCGACCGGGGACACGAACTTCGGGGAGTGAAGGTCTATTCAGCCTTCGCCATCGGACGGGAGGAAGCGCCCTACTGCAAGCCCGAATACAAAGACAGTTTCCTCGTATATAGCCTCTTCGTGTCGAACTCCGTGCGCAACTGGATCGCTCAGGGGTACGGACAGGCCATCCCGGCTTTTCTGGGCGAGATCCCGGGGCTTTTCCGCAAGGGGATCATCCCGATCGACGTAGCGCTGCTGAACTGTTCGCGCCCCAATGCGGACGGCTATTGCAGCTTCGGCACCTCGGCCGACCTCGCGGTTTCGGCCGCCGAATGTGCGAAGGTCGTTATCGCCCAGATCAACCCCCACGTGCCGTTCTCCTACGGCGATGCGCTGATCCACGTCTCGAAACTCACGGCCGCCGTCGAAGTCGATGAACCTCTGGTGGAGCTTCCGACCGCCCAGCCCAACGAAATCGACCGCAAGATCGGCGGCTACATCGCCGAGCTGATTCCCGACGGTGCGACCCTCCAGATCGGCGTGGGCGGCATCCCCAACGCCGTACTCGCGGCCCTGGGCGATCATAAACACCTGGGACTCCACACCGAAGCACTCACCGACGGGGTAGTACCCCTGATTCGGAGCGGCGTGATCGACAACTCGCAGAAAAAAGTGCTTCCGGGCAAAAACCTCGCGTCGCTGGCTCTCGGCTCGAAGCGGCTTTACGAATACATGGACTACAACGAAGACCTGATCATGAAGGACGTGGCATGGACGAACGACCCGTTCCGCATCCGCGAGAATCCGAAGGTCATGGCCATCAATTCGGCGCTGGAGGTCGATCTGACGGGCCAGATCTGCGCCGACTCGATCGGCACGATGATCTACTCGAGCGTAGGCGGACAACACGACTTCATGTACGGCGGCGCCCTCTCCGAAGGCGGTAAAACCTTCATCGCGCTCCCCTCGACCACCTCGAAGGGACACTCCAAGATCAAGGCCCTGCTGACGCCCGGCGCCGGCGTGGTGACCACCCGTTTCCAGACACAATACGTCGTCACGGAGTACGGTGCGGCCTACCTGCTGGGCAAAGGACTCGCCGAGCGTGCCCGCGCCCTGATCGACATTGCGCACCCCTCGGCCCGCGAAGAGTTGGAAAAAGCCGCCTGCGAACGCTTCGGCTATTCGTTCCTGCGGCTCAAATAGGCTCCTCGACTCCATGTGCAGGAATCGTTCGCGGACGCCTGTCCGCTCTGCGCGGAAGTGATTTTCTCGCAAGATCCATATATTATAAGGTATATCAAAAAACAGGACTCCTGCCGAAACCGGAATAACCGTGTATGCGGAATAACTAAAGACCGTCCCGCCTCCTTTTTCAGAGGATGGGACGGTCTTTTTTCCACACAAAATCCCCCTCTCGACCGATCTATCGGGGGGGGGTAAAATTTTATTGATTTTCGATAAATTTTTCTTGTTTTTCACAAATATACTTTCTATCTTTATCGTAACAAACGATAAGAACGGACGCAGTGCCTGCAAGCGTTTCCAAAAGTCGAGGAATTACATAACGCCGGCACAGGAAACACCCCGCAGAACCCTTCGGTTTCGACCGGCAGGAACACTTCACGGATCAACAGGAAATACGCCGAAACAAAAACAGCGAACAAAATCAACGACCATAAAAAAACGGGATCACTCCCTCTCGATATGATTGTACTCGAAAACATCAACAAGACCTACCACAACGGCGCTCCGCTGCATGTACTCAAGGGTATCGACCTCGAAATCGAAAAGGGCGAGCTGGTTTCGATCATGGGGGCCTCGGGATCGGGCAAATCGACCCTGCTGAACATCCTCGGGATCCTGGACGACTACGACACGGGCGAATATTTCCTGAACGGGCGCCTGATCAAGCACCTGAGCGAGACGCAGGCCGCTGCCGCCCGCAACAACATGATCGGCTATATTTTCCAGTCGTTCAACCTGATAAACTACAAGAACGCGGTCGAAAACGTCGCCCTTCCCCTCTACTACCAGGGCGTTTCGCGCCGCAAACGCAATGCCGAAGCCCTCGAATACCTCGACCGACTGGGGCTCCGCGACTGGGCCCACCACATGCCCAACGAAATGTCGGGCGGCCAGAAACAGCGCGTGGCCATCGCCCGGGCATTGATCAACAAGCCCCAGATCATCCTCGCCGACGAACCTACGGGCGCCCTGGACAGCAAAACCTCGCAGGAGGTAATGGACCTGCTGCGGCAGGTAAACGGGACGGGCATGACCATCATCTGCGTAACCCATGAACAGTCGATCGCCGACCAGACGGACAAGATCATCCACCTGAAGGACGGCGTGATCGGTTCGATCCAAAACCTCCGGCCATGAGAGAGTTGCTGTTGGAAATCTGGGCGTCGATCCGCCGCAACAAGCTGCGCACGTTCCTCACGGGCTTCTCGGTCGCATGGGGCATCTTCATGCTGGTCATCCTGCTCGGCTCGGGCAACGGACTGAAAAACGGCACGCTCTCCAATTTCGGATCGATGGCCGTCAATTCGGTCATCATCAACGGCGGCTGGACCTCGCAACCCTACAAGGGCTACGACAAGTGGCGGCGCATCAACATCACCAACCGCGACCTGGAGATCCTGCGCACCGAATTTCCCGAAGTAGATAAGGTTTCCGCCCGCGTACAAGGACCAGGACAATACAACCTCTCCCACGGACGCGACTTTCTGAACAATGCGGCCGTAGTCGGCAGCGACCCGGAATACCGCGAAATCATGAATGTCAGGGTGCTCGACGGACGCTTCCTGAACGATACCGACCTTCGGGAGCGGCGCAAGGTGATCGTCGTGGATAAAAACGTGCGGGATGTCCTGTTTCACGGTCAAAGTCCCGTCGGACAGCACCTCCTGGTCAACGGAACATCGTACAGCATCATCGGTGTTTTCGAGATGGACCAGTTCGGCTCCTACACATTCACCTTCATCCCGCTGACGACCGCCCAACTGCTCTTCAACCACAGCGATCCGAGCGTAGGACAGACCTATCTTTCGGTGAAAGACATCGACACCGATCAGAAGATGGCCGAATTCGAACAACGGCTCCGCAATCGTCTGGCTGCCGAACATACCTTCGCGCCCGACGACGAAAGCGCCGTCTGGATCTACAACCGCATGGAAGGTTACAAGAACATGATGCTCGTCTTCGGCGGCATCAACCTCTTCATCTGGATCATCGGTCTGGGGACGCTGCTCGCAGGCATCGTGGGCGTGAGCAACATCATGCTGGTAACGGTGCAGGAGCGCACCTTCGAATTCGGCATTCGCAAGGCTCTCGGAGCCAAACCCTCGTCGATCATCCGGCTGATCCTGACCGAATCGGTGATGATTACCGCCGCATTCGGCTATATCGGGATGGTGCTCGGCGTATTCGCCATGGAAGGAGTGAACAAGCTCATGACACAAACTCCGCCCGGTGAGGAGAACACGTTCAACATCTTCGTCAATCCGACGTTGAACCTCTCGGTAGCGGTAAGCGCGACGATCGTTCTGGTGCTGGCCGGACTTATCGCAGGTTACATCCCCTCCCGCCGGGCCGCCCGACTGAAGACCGTCGATGCCCTTCGACACAACAAATAACCGACACGAAAACCGCAGCGGCCGGGACAAAAGATAAAAGGAGCCGCAACAACTGGAAGCGAGAAACGGAAGAAAACGCAACGGCCGGGGACGACAAGCCGGGAAAAAGATAAGGAAACGCCCGCAACGCCGGTAAGGAACCACCCCGGCGTCAGAAGGACGACCAAAGTTCCCTCCCGAGGAGGGGATTCAGGGAAGGATAAAATTGGAACACGCGGCTCTGCCGCGAAACTACAACCAAAAGGAACGAAAAGAGCAACGAAAAAACCGGGAACAAGACAAGGAGGCAGCCGAACTCCGAAGGACGGCCAAAGTCCCCTCCCGAGGAAGGGATTTAGAGGTAGGTAAAATCAATACGCGCGTTGTCGCGCAACTACGACCGACAGAAAAGAAGATACGAAAAAGATAACAGCAAGATAAGGAACCAGACTATGACAGGATTTTTCGATACGGATCGCTGGAACGAAATCTGGCAGACGATCTCCCGCAACCGCAGGCGCAGCATCATGACGGCGCTGGGTGTCTTCTGGGGTATCTTCATGCTGATCGTCCTGCTGGGTGCCGGCACGGGGCTGGGCCGCATGTTCCGTGCCCAACTGGGCGGTACGGCCACCAACGCCATTTTCATCATGTCCGACCGCACCTCCGTCCCATACGAAGGTATGCCTACGGGCCGTAGCTGGGAACTGGACTGGGACGACCTGGAAGCGCTCCGGAAACTGCCCCGCATCGAATACATCTCGGCCATTTGCTGGGGCAACCAACGCAACATGAGCCACCAAGACCACAAAGGCGAATTCGGACTGATGGGCTACTCGCCCGACATGCAGCAGATCGCCCCCCAACAGATTCTCATGGGGCGCTACCTGAACGAAGTCGATGAACTGCGCCAGCGCAAAGTCTGCGTAATCGGGCTTCAGGTCTGGCGCGACCTCTTCCCCGGCGGAGAAGATCCCACAGGCAAAACGATCCAGATCGGCAGTTCCTACTTCACGGTCGTCGGCGTTACCAAACCCCTGGGCGGTATGATGGCCTTCAGCGACCCGGAGCGGACCGTCGTCATCCCGGCGCTGCTCGTACAGCAAATGTACGGACTGGGACGGACGATCGACATGCTGGCACTCACCGGATATGCGGACGAACCGACCCAAGAGGTGATCCAGGACTGCCGGCAAAGCATCGCCGCACGGCACCTGATCGCTCCCGACGACAAGAAGGCGATCTATTTTCAGGATACCTCCGAGGTCTTCGGCAAGATCATGGGGCTCTTCCGAGGCATCTCCCTGCTTACGTGGATCGTAGGTCTGGGCACGCTGCTCGCGGGCATCGTGGGCATCAGCAACATCATGCTGGTGCTGGTACGCGAACGCACGCAGGAGATCGGCATCCGCCGCGCCATCGGCGCTTCGCCCCTGACGATCCTTTCGCAAATCCTCTCCGAGAGCTTCATCCTCACTTTTATCGCGGGCATCTTCGGTTTCGGTGCGGGCGTAGGCGTTCTCTCCATCGCCGACAGTTTCTACGCGCGGGCCGCCCAGATGGACCAACACCTGCCCGATATTTCATGGCAGATCTCCTTCGGTATGGGAATGCTCGCGCTGGGGATCCTCGTCCTGGGCAGCCTGCTGGCAGGCATCATCCCTGCGACCCGGGCACTGCGGATCAAAGCCGTAGACGCGATCCGCGAAGAATAAACCCCGAAACTCGCAACAAACGCAAAAAACCGACATAATATGAAAAAGTTTCTGAAGATTTTCCTGGGCATCCTGTTCCTCGCGCTGCTCGTCGGCACGTTCGTCTTCCTCTGGAACAAAACCCGCCCCGTGAAGGTGGTTTACACCCTCGCAACCCCCGTGCATGACACGATCCGTCAGTACGTCATCGCCTCGGGCAAGGTCGAACCCCGCGACGAGGTGCTCATCAAGCCCCAGATCTCGGGTATCATTTCCGAGGTGCTCTGCAAGGCCGGCGACCGTGTAAAACAGGGCGACGTCATCGCTACGGTGAAGGTCATTCCCGAAATGGGAACCCTCAATGCCGCCGAATCCCGCGTGACGGTGGCCCGGCTCTCGCTCGACCAGACCCGCAAGGAGTTCGAACGCACCGAAGCCCTCTATGCCAAAGGCGTGGTATCGCAGGAGGAGTTCGAGAAGGGGCAGACCACCCTGCGCCAGGCCGAAGAGGAGTTCCAGAATGCCGAAGACAACCTGGAAATCGTCAAAACCGGTATTACCAACCGATACAAAGATTTAAGCAACACCCAGATACGCTCCACCATCACGGGTATGATCCTCGACGTACCGATCAAGGTCGGCAACTCGGTGATCCAGGCCAATACCTTCAACGACGGCACCACGATCGCCACGGTCGCCGACATGGGCGACATGCTCTTCCGGGGCAATGTCGATGAAACCGACATCGGCCGCCTGCACGCCGGCATGCCCGTCGTGCTGACCATCGGTGCCATGCAGGGTACCGTCCTCCAAGCCACGCTGGAGTACATTTCGCCCAAAGCCGCCGATGTGAACGGGATCATCATGTTCGAGGTGAAGGCCGCCGCCAAGATCCCGGAATCGGTCTTCGTCCGTGCAGGTTACAGCGCCAATGCCAGCATCGTGACCGACAGCCGCGAAGGTGTTCTCACACTGCCCGAAAGCACCATCCAGTTCGAAGAGGGCAAGCCCTGCGTCTATATCCTCACCAGTCCTGAGGAGAGCCCCGAACAAACCTTCGAGAAACGGGACGTAACGCTCGGTCTGTCGGACGGCGTGAACATCGAAATCGTATCCGGCGTCACCGAAACGGACAAAGTCCGCAACCTCCAACAACAGTCCATCTAAATCCCTGCCACCATGAAATTCGGAACTCTTTTCATCGCACTGCTGCTCGCGGGCAGCACGGCGCAGGCCCAAATTCCGACTCCGACATCCGAAGCAGGCCCTTGGAGCCTGGATGACTGCATCCGATACGCCCACGAACATAACATACAGATCCAGCAACAGGCGCTGCAAGTCGAACAGCGCTCCGTCGAACTCAACACCTCGCGCCACAGCCGCCTGCCCGACCTCGGTGCCAACCTCGGTACGAACTTCAGCTTCGGACGAAGCCTCATCAGCAACAACACCTACGCCGACAACAACCAGGTGTCGGGTTCGCTCGGTGTTTCGGCCTCGCTGCCGGTCTTCATGGGCGGACGCATCAACCACGAAATCGCAGCGGGCAAGCTGAGCCTGAAAGCCGCGGCCCAGGACCTGGACCGGATTCGTGAAGACGTATCGGTCAATATTATGTCGTATTACCTCGACGTGCTGGTCGCAAAGGAGTTGGTTGACGTCGCAGAGCAAGCGCTCGCCTTGAGCACACAACAGGTGGAACGCAGCCGGGAACAGGTACGAACGGGCAAAGTCGCCGAGTCGGTGCTTTACGAAAACGAAGCCCTGCTGGCGGCCGACGAATACAAACTAACCCAAAGCCGCAACGACCTCTCACTCTCCCTGCTGGCCCTGAGCCAGGCCCTGAACCGGACGAGTGCCGAAGGATTCGACATAGTCGCCCCGACTTTCGACAGCCTCACCGTGGAGTCGATGCGTCACCTGCGTAACCCGGCCGAAGTGCTCTCCTACGCCCTGGACAACCGTCCCCGCATACAGGCCGAGCGCTTCCGCCTCGAGCAGGCTCTCCGGGCGGTGCGGATGTCCCGTGCGGCTTACTACCCCCAGATCACGCTGACAGGAGGATACGGCACCAACGTCTATCACTCGTTCGCTACGGGTGCGGTAAATCCCGCTTTCGGACGCCAGTTCCGCAACAACAGCACCGAATACGTAGGGGTGGCGATCAACATCCCCATCTTCAACCGCATGGCGACCCGCAACAGCGTGCGAACGGCCAAACTGGGCGTACGGAGCCAGCAGCTCGTCCTGACCGAAGCCGAGCAGACCCTGCAAAAAGAGATCGAAACGGCCTACTACCAGGCCGATGCCGCCCTGTTGAAATACCGTTCGGCGGAAAAAGCGCTCAATTCCGCACAGGTCGCCTTCAGGTACGAAGCCGAGAAATACGCTGCGGGCCGCTCGACGACCTTCGACTACAACGACGCCAAGACCCGCATGCAGAAGGCCGAATCCGACCAGATCCAGGCCAAATACGAATTCATATTCCGCACCAAGATCCTCGATTTCTACGCGGGTTTCCCCCTGACGCTTTAAGCGCGGTAAACGGAACCCGAAGACTCCGACCGCAAGCAGTACAAGAGAGAAGCTCCCGGAAACGCAAATCGTTTCCGGGAGCTTCTCTTGTCGATGTAGATTCTCTCTCTGCAGATGTTTCCGGGCAACTCTTCTCCTGTCCCAAGCGGAAAAGAGAGGCAATCCGGCGGATTCGTTCCGCAGCCTTACTCCGCGATCGAAAGATCGGCGAAGGAGAAAACTTCGGTCGAAACCTCGCCCAGCGGACCGCTCTTGGCATTGACCCCCACCTGTACTTTGACGAAGTCGATGTACTTCAGTTCGACAGGCGTTCCGTCGGGCTGCATGGCATTGGCGATTCGGAATCCGTTGCTCTGTCCCTTTCCGTCCATTGCATCGCCGCCCGCAAGACAGTCGCTTCCGTAATTGTCGGCATAACCCCACTCGTAAGGGCGGTTGATCCAAAACCCTCTGTCATCGACCATATTCCGAGATTCGAGCAGCGTACCGCGCAACGTATAAGTATCGGCGGCCCAAGCCGGATAATAGAAATCCTGGTCGTGAAACTCACCCCTGTATTCGACCGTGCCGCTGCGACCTTCCGAATCGGTCCACTGCACGTCCATCCCCCTTCCGGCAGGGCGGTAATAAGTCACGGCATAACCGGAAACAGTCCCTTCCTTACCCGTTTCGCTGCCCCGCAACTCGTACCACTCGTCATCGGGCTCACCGTTGCCGTTCACGTCCTGCATGACCCACACCACGCCCGGCTCCGAGCTGGTGTCGAATGCATTCCCCTCAATGGAAAAATCATAGCCGCTTTCCATTCGGGCGATACTGTGGTCGAACCCGACGATCAGATAACCGCCGAATCCCCCGAGCGAAACATAACTCCGCGCCTCCAGCCTCCCGGCTGCATAAGCCACGGCATCTTCATGGGTACGCTCGTTGCCCGTATATCCGGCTTCGGTCTTTTCGCCGACCAACTGCCAGGGAGCGGGCAGAAATTCGTAAACCGCATGCTGGAAACGACTGCTCGCCACACTCGCCGGGCGTCGGCGCTGCTCCTCGTCCGCAAAGGCATGAACGACGATCTCGGCAGACAGCGTAGCAACCCCTCGGACGATGTTTCGCGTAAGACGCTCGGAAGCATCGCCGCCTTCGGTCACATCGACCCGAACGGTATAGTCGCCCGGCCCGTCGGGTGTAAACTTAAACACGGCACCCGTTTCGGCTACGACCGGTTCCCCATCAACCGACCAGACGAACTGCGGATCGGCGATATAAGCCAGCGACGGCGCAAGATAGACCGCACGGCCGACGAACGTGCTCCGATCGGTCGTTTTGCAGTAATGAGAGAGCTTTTCGAAGCGGACCTCCGAAGGCATCTTCTCCACGACCTCCACGACAAATTCCTTGAAGGAGGTTCCGTCGTCGTTCGATGCCTCGATACGGATCGGGTAGCTCCCCACCGCCTCTTCCCGGAAGGTATAGCTCATCTGCGTAGAAACGACCTCGCCGGCACAGAGCCATCGGCAGCGGAAGTCCTCCTGGTCCGAATGCTGAATATCGGGAGTGAAGGTATATTCGACACCCGGCAGAACCTTGAGCCCCTCGGCAGGCAGTGCAAGCGAAATGACGGGCGGAGTAAGCTCCAGCACATCCACCCGCAGCTCCGCTTCGGCTTTTCCGGCAGCCGTTTCGACACGGAACGTGATATACACTTCCCCCAGTTCGGTAAAGACGGCCGTATAGGTCGGTTCGGAACCTGCCAGCTTGCCATCGACGATCCATGAGTAAGTAGCTCCCTCGGCATACTCCACCGTCGGAGCGATGGTCAGCTCCCGGCCCATCTTGACGGTATAAACCCCCGACTCGCTGTCGAGCGTAATGACGGGAGCATGATCCCGGTCGTCCAAAATCACTTCGTCCTTGTTGCAGGCGGTCGTCAGCAGCGCCGCAAACACCGCCCAAAACGGGAAATATCTTTTCGAAAAAAACCACATAGCACGTTACATATATTCGCGTTTACGGCACGCGGCAGAGCGGAAACCCGCCCTGCCGACGCACACAAAAACGATTTATCTTCAAAAGTCGTCGCCTCCGCCCGGTGCAGTCCGTCACGGACTTTTCCGCAAGTCGGAAACGATCGCCGAAATCGGTCCGGAAACTCTCCGGAAAAACATTACAGCTCGATCGTAATGTCATCCAGAGCATAATAGGCCGGCATCGAGAAGCCATAGCCGTTATCGGGGCCGCCCGTCATATTGAAACGAACCTTCGCCACCTTGCCCAGCGAAGAGAGGTCCCATTTGGTCCACTCCTTAATCAGCTTGTCCTTCGATGCGAAAGTCATCGTCACGGTGCCGGTCTCCTTACCTGCGGCATCGTAGCCCGTAGCATGAATCAGTACATCCTGGCCCTCTTCAAGCGCAGGTGCGAGAGCATTGCCCTTGGCTGCCACACTCAGGAAATAACAGGTCGAATTGATATAGCAGCTCTGGATCGTACGCGCCACACCATCGGCGAAAGCGAAAATAGGACGGCTGTCGCCATAGTCGGGATGCGCCTCGTCGTAGTTACCGTAACCGATAAGGAAATTATCCGATCCGTCGTGGCCGCCGCCCGTAGTAGCATCCTCGTTCCGGGCATTGTATAGGTAAAGGTCAAGCTCGTAGGTGTTGAACTTCTCGATATCCTTGGAGTTGTAGGACGAGCGACAAACGGGTACGAATGGCGAAACAAGACACTATGTTATAGTGAGTTACCCACAACTCACGCAAAAAATACGGTTACGGAAAAAGATTGCGCCGTTCCTCCCCGTTTTGCGTACCGACACCGGACTCTTCACCAACTAATTTTGAAATCCAAAAATTAAGAACGATGAAGAGTACATTTTCAGTAATCTACTACCTCAAGCGTCAGGTAGTGAAAAAGGACGGGACGGTTCCCGTCATGGGACGCATCACGGTGGACGGCAGCCAGACGCAGTTCAGTTGCAAGTTGAGTGTCGATCCGAAGCTGTGGGACACCAAAGGGGGACGTGTCACGGGCAGAAGCGCGGCGGCACTCGAAACGAACCGTATGCTTGACAAGATGCGGGTGCGCATCAACAGACACTATCAGGAAATCATGGAGCGTGACAACTTCGTCACGGCGGAGAAGGTAAAGAACGCCTTTCTCGGACTGGAACACCGCTACCACACGCTGATGCAGGTGTTCCGTCGGCACAACGAGAACTATGAGAAGCAGGTGGAAGCAGGCATGAAAGCAAAAGGTACACTGGAAGTACCGTGTCGTTTACAAGCACCTGCAAGAGTTCCTCGACATCCGCTACCATGTGAAGGACATCGCCCTAAAAGAGCTTACTCCCGCTTTCATCTCCGACTTCGAGATGTTCCTGCGCACGGACAAGCACTGCTGCACCAATACCGTGTGGCTGTACGTCTGCCCGCTACGGACAATGGTGTTCATAGCCATCAACAACGAGTGGCTGACACGCGACCCGTTCCGCGAGTATGAAATCAAGAAGGAGGAAACGACACGCAGTTTCCTGACCAAAGACGAAATACGCCTGCTGATGGAGGGGAAACTGAAAAACGCCAAACAGGAACTGTACCGCGACCTCTACCTGTTCTGTGCGTTCACGGGATGTCGTTCGCGGATATGCGCAACCTTACGGAAGAGAATATCCGTACCTATTCGACGAACACGAGTGGATAAACATCAACCGCAAGAAAACGGGCGTGGTGTCCAACATCCGCCTGCTTGACATCGCCAACCGCATAATCGGCAAATACCGTGGGCTATGCGAGAACGGCAGGATATTCCCGTTCCGCATTATAACACGTGCCTTGCCGGTATCCGTGCCGTCGCCAAGCGTTGCGGCATCACCAAGCATATCACGTGGCATCAAAGCCGCCACACGGCAGCCACGACAGTTTTCCTTTCCAACGGCGTACCCATCGAAACGGTCAGCTCCATGCTTGGACACAAGAGCATAAAGACGACGCAGATTTACGCGAAGATAACCAAAGAGAAGCTCAATCAGGATATGGAAAACCTTGCCGCAAGGTTAAACAACGTCGAGGAATTTGCAGGTTGCACCATCTAAAAAGAAGGAGCCATGAAACGTGACATAATCATCATAGAGGACAAGGCGGTCAGCGTAACCGGTAACGATGTGTGGATGACCGCCACCGAAATAGCCGGACTGTTCCATACGACCGTCCCGGCAGTATATCCTGCACCACAGAGGCTATCGGCTCGTCTTCCATCGTAAAAACATCGTTGTTCTCGTTCATCATAACTTCGGATTCAGTGGGTGAATAAATCAAATCATCTGCCGTGCGGATAGAGCGTGCCGACAAGCGGTATCAGCCGCTTCACCTCCTCTGGCTTGTAATAGAACCTGCGGTTTATCTGCGAGTAGCCGATAAGCCGCCTGTCACGCAGCGTCTGCAACGTGCGCGGGCTTATTCTCAACTGCCCGCAGACCTCCTCGCCCGTGAGCCATCTTTCCATGCGCCCCGTGTCGCTTTTGCGCCTCAGGGCGGCGACCTTCTCCGAGAGTGCGCCGAATGCCGCCACCATCATCTCGAAAGTCTTTTTCTCGATAGATACTATTTCCATATTCATGTCATTTAGAGTTTGCCGCAAAGGTAACGAAACGGCATACAAGACGTATCGTTTTCCGCTGAAAGGCTGCCTGTTGCGCCGTTTGACCGGGTTACGGAGCCATCTTCCGCAAAAATCTTACGTGAGTCACGTAGTGAGTTGTTAAAGCCCCTTTTGTTTATTGCCGAATTTTGTCGCAGAAACAAAAAGAAAGGACTGAACATGAAAGTGATAACAATGGAAAGTTCCGCCTACAAGGAGATGATGGCGCAGATTGCGAACATCGCAGGGTACATCCGCGAGGCAAGGGACGAGAAGAAACGGAAGCGGGAAACCGAAGACAAGCTGCTTGACACGGCACAGGCGGCGAAGATGCTCAACGTGAGCAAGCGCACCATGCAGCGTATGCGCACCGACCACCGTATCGAGTATGTGGTGGTACGCGGAAGCTGCCGCTACCGCCTTTCCGAGATACTGCGGCTATTGGAGGACAACACAGTAAGGAACGAGGAAGGGACAATAGACACCCTGTTCCACAACCACACGCTGCGCACGGGCGGCAAACCAAAAGGAAGGAGGACATAGGTCATGGAACTGCTCACACGAAACAACTTCGAGGGCTGGATGCAGAAGCTGATGGAACGGCTCGACCGTCAGGACGAACTGCTGCTGGCGATGAAGGCTGAGGGGAAACAGCCCACTATCACGGAAAGCATCCGCCTTTTCGACAATCAGGATTTGTGCATGTTGCTCCAGATAAGCAAACGCACCCTCCAACGCTACCGCAGCGTAGGCGCATTGCCCTACAAGACGCTGGGCAAGAAGACCTATTACAGCGAGGAGGACGTGCTGACATTCCTTTCCAACCATATCAAGGACTTCAAAAAGGAAGATATAGCCTTCTACAAGGCTCGTATCCATAATTTCTTTCATAAATAACCCATTAAAACATTTTTCAGATGGCAAAGAAAAAAGACGAAAAGGACGTGCTGGTAGTCCGTGACGAGAAGACAGGCGAGATCAGCGTGGTAGCCGGGCTGAACGCGGACGGCACACCCAAGCGCACCCCCGCAAAAGCGGAGAACGCGCAGAGTTTCCTGCAATTCGACCGACATGGCGACGTGCTGGACAACTTCTTCAAGAACTTCTTCCGGCAGTGCAAGGAACCCAGCCGCTTCGGTTTCTACCGCATTGCGGCAGACCAAGCTGAAAATCTCTTAGAGGTGATGAAGCAACTGCTGAAAGACCCCGAAGCGAACAAGGAGCTGCTCGCCCCTCACAAGGTGGACACCTCCGACTATGAGAAGAAGGTGCAGGAAGAGATGGCAGCACAACAGACAGAGAAACAAGAACCTCAAAAACAGGAGAACATGGAACAACGGAAAGAACAGCAACAGGACAATTTAAAGTAAAAAAGTTCAGTTCGCGAAAACCGCCGTCAGGCGGTTTTCATATTTTTTAACACCTGCTGCTTCCGTGGCGGCAGAGCACCGTGACCGCACGCCGGTCGAAGGCTGCGACGGTTTTCCGTCCGGCCGGAAGCAGGGACGGAAGAACGAAAACAGCGCGGCCGACCGGCCGCGCAAGGATTCGACCAATTGGTCGTCACTTGATCCGTTCGCCCAGATGGATTACGCGTTCACGTAATTTCCCTCGAGCAGATAGAAACCCACGATGGTCTTGCCGTCAGCCGATATAGCGACCACCTCGCCTCCCTGATGGTTGATCTTGATGCCGTAATTCGTTTTGAGCCAGGTTTGCATCAGGGTAAAGACGCCATTTTTCGTAAACCATCGCCAGCTCGCTCGTGCCGATGGGCGCGGTGCCGATGAAGGTGATTCCGTCCGGGGTCGTACGGTGCCATGACCGCCTTCGACAAAGGAGATCAATTTAGCGACCTGCCCGTGGTGCGGTCGGCGTACGATCGGGGTGGAGTACCGAAGAGCGGCTCCATGATCTGCTGCGAGTAGTCATATCATCGTCTGACTGCCATAGTCGCTCATCAGGAAGTCGTCCTGGATAATGAGGGTGCTTTCGCCGTAATAGACGACCTCGCCCGAGGCGCTCCAGTAACAGCCGAGCTGGTCCGTCCAGTCCGCTCCGACGCACAGACCGTCCGCCGACATGGTTTTGACCACGAATCCCGCATAGGCCTCCTGACCCGTATAGCTCGTCTCGGGACAGGTGAGGTGGATCCGTCCGTCGATCCATTTCACCGGTTTGAAATCGCTGCCCGTGCCCACGAAACCGGCATAAACGCTGCCGTCGGGCGTGGTGCCGTAAACGGCGCCCATGCTGTGCCCGTCCGTGTCGAGTTCCTGCCAGGCGCCGTTCTTATAAACGGCCGGTAGGCCGAGATAGCTGCCCACGGGCGTGCCGTCGTCCGTAATGTCGTAGGCATCCAGGTTATTGGGCTGTCCCTCTTCGCCTCCGACCGTGTTATAGACGGTCTCGCTGGTTTCCGATATTATAGACAACGGTATAGCCGTTGTAGGAACCGACGACCCATTTGCCGTTGTCGGATATGTTGTAGAAGGTGGCGGCGTTTTCGGAAACAAACTCCACGTACCAACTCCCTTCGCGGTTGAAGCCCTGTTTGACGGTCAGGGTTGCCGTCAGCTCATCGGCTTTCACCGTAACGGTGGATGAGCGGTCGCTGGTTTCGGTGTTGGCGGTAACGCTCACTGTGAAACTGCCGTCGGCAGGGGTGACGGTAATCCAGTCGGCAGCAGGCTCGGCCGTCCAGGATGAACCGTCTGTTTTGACTGTAACTAACTGAGAATCACTTTGATTCCACTCAAATCCAACTGGGGGGGTAATTTCCAGTTCAGAAGCGATCACGACGGGATCGTT
>VOFI01001666.1_pt1 | contig 26001 bp, 30 predicted proteins | sample 5384131 | NCBI WGS metagenome assembly VOFI01 (sample SAMN12384728, study PRJNA508395) | human gut metagenome | isolation source: healthy gut H | host: Homo sapiens | reverse complement strand
TAAGCACGTCCTGCTGCAAACATTGCAAAAGTACTTGCAAAGGGAACTTTACCTGTGGAAGCAGAGATTCCTGCGGCAATGCCCATCATGTTACACTCGGCAATACCACAGTCAATATGACGCTCCGGAAATTCTTTTTTGAATACGCCAGTCTGAGTAGCTGCAGCAAGGTCAGCGTCCAGAACGACTAATCCTCGTGTTTTTTTTCCAATTCAACAGGGCACTTCCGTAGCTTGCTCTTGTTGCGATCTTCTTTACTTCTGACATAATGCTTCACCTACTTTCTCCAGCTCTTCCATTGCCTGTGCATACTGCTCGTCATTCGGAGCTTTTCCGTGCCATCCAACCTGATTTTCCATAAAGGAAACACCTTTTCCTTTTACAGTTTTGGCAATGATAGCTGTCGGGCATTCCTTTCACTGTCTTTGCCTCTTTTGAATGCTGCATCGATCTGATCAAAATCATTTCCGTCGAACATTGTTGATTACATGGAAATTGAATGCCTCGAATTTCTTGTCGATCGGGTATGGAGAGTTTACTTCATCAATTGCTCCGTCAATCTGAAGATTGTTGTTATCTACGATGACAACCAGGTTGTCCAGTTTACGGTGAGCTGCCAGCATTGCTGCCTCCCATACCTGTCCTTCCTGAATCTCTCCATCTCCGAGCAGTGTATAAACTCTGTAATCTGCGTTGTCCAGTTTTCCTGCAATCGCCATACCAACTGCCGCAGAAATTCCCTGTCCCAGAGAACCGGAAGACATATCCACACCTGGAATATGCTTCATATCCGGATGTCCCTGCAGATAAGATCCCAGTATGACGCAGTGTCTTTAAATCTTCAACCGGGAAATATCCTCTCTGCGCCAGTACAGAATACAGTCCCGGTGCTGTGTGTCCTTTCGACAGGACAAAACTGTCACGGTCTGCTTTTTTCGGCTCTTTTTGGATCAATATTCATCTCTTCAAAATAGAGATACGTAAAAATGTCTGCTGCTGATAAAGATCCGCCCGGATGTCCTGCTTTTGCAGCTGTGTACCGCTGTGATAATCCCTTTGCGGACTTCATTTGCAGTTTTCATCAATTCTAATTTGTTCCATGATTTAAATCCTGCTTTTTACTCCGAAAACAGCTTTTATAATCAGCCTGGAATTTCTCAATTCCGGCGTCTGTCAACGGATGATGTGTCATCTGTTCGATTACCTTGTAAGGCACTGTTGCAATATCAGCCCCTGCAAGTGCACAGTCTGTAATGTGGATCGGATTTCTTACGCTTGCGGCAATGATCTCTGTCTCAATTCCTGCAACTTCAAACATCTCAGCGATCTCTGCAATCAGATCAACACCTCTTGTACCGAAATGTCATCCAGTCTTCCCAAGAAACGGAGATACATAAGTAGCACCTGCTCTTGCAGCCAGAAGTGCCTGGTTAGCAGTGAAGATCAGAGTAACGTTTGTCTTGATTCCTTCTTTTGAAAGAACTTTACTGCTTTCAGACCTTCTACTGTCATAGGAATTTTAACAATCATATTCGGATGAATGGCTGCAATCTCACGTCCCTCTTTGATCATTCCTTCTGCATCTGTTGTAGTAGCTTTTACTTCACCGCTGATCGGTCCGTCTACGATAGATGTGATCTCTTTGATTACTTCTTGAAATCTCTTCCTTCTTTTTGCGATAAGAGACGGATTTGTGGTAACACCACAGATTACACCCATATCATTAGCTGCCTTAATATCTTCTACTTTTGCTGTGTCAATAAAAATTTCATGATTTCTTCCTCCTGTTTACTTCGTTCAGCGCTTTTTCTTTGATGGTTTCTTTATGCATTATAACAGACTATTAATAATTTCATCTATTATTAATCATTCTATAGTTTGTTAGTATGGTATCAATCAATTTTTCTACTGTATCAATCAGTTTTTCCAGCAATTTTACCAGATGTTTTTTCAAATTATTACTAATAATTTCCAGTAAATTATTTATTTAAAATTATTTTCTTCGGATTTTTCGTTTATGGGATCCTGGTTTTATCCATACGTGCATAACCGGTGGTTTTCGCAAATAATCTTGGGATTATACTCGATATTTATACACTTATGGGACGGATGCCTTCCCCAGAACGGATCATTGTATCGATTTTCCGGATGATAATGTCACAGGCATCCCTGCCCTTCAGATCAACAAAGTGATCAATGGTAGTCAGTGACACTCTGCGAATTCCGGAATAAAAAATATTGTCACAGCCAATCACAGACACATCCTTCGGCACTCTCAGACGGGCATCCTGAAGAGCATCCACAGCACCAATGGCCATCATGTCATTCTGTCCGGCAATGGCAGTAAATCTGCTGCCATCCTCCAGAAGAGACCTGGTCAGGGCATAGCCCATAGAATACTCGGAATCCGTCTTAGGATTGCGACGGTCAACGATTCGTCAGCAGCCTTAATGATCACATGTCCGGAAAGCCCAGCCTTCTCAAACTCACGGACAAAACCATCCACTCGTTTGGAACGCTGCCACTGCCTTCTGGTAAGCGGCGGCGTAATAAAGGCCACATCCCGATGTCCCAGATCCAGCAGATGCCTCGCCATAAGTCGTCCCACTTCTGTGTTGTCCTGATTAATAGCATCTACTGTACTGATTTTTTCTTTGTTGCTAATGATGACCAGCGGAATGCTTCTTGCCATCTCTTCTACCTGGCTGATATAGTCCGGGTGGGGATTGCAGGCATAAATGATCCCCTGGGGTGCCATGGCGCGTATCATGCGCAGATACTTCTCTTCCAGCCTGGCATCACGCTGGGTATTGCAGATGAAAACTCCGTAGCCACGCTCGTTGGCTACCGCCTCGATTCCCTGAAGGAGCATCACATAGTAAGGGCTGGTAATAGTTGGGCAAAAGACAACAATCATTTTTTCCTTTTTGTTCTCTTTTTTATTTTTGTGGCCCGGAAGCTGATAGCCCAGTTCTCTGGCCGCGCTTTCCACTTTTTCCACTGTTTCTCGGGAAAAAGAAACATTGTACTTATGGTTCAGAACCATGGAAACCGTTGCCTGGGAAACTCCCGCTTTCTCTGCCACATCTGATGAAGTCACTTTTTTTGCGTGCCACAAAAATCACCTCCTGCCATCTTACAGTTCTACCCTGCCCTCCAGTGCCCGAAGCAGGGTAACTTCATCAATGTATTCCAGGTCACCGCCGACCGGCACACCACTGGCAATACGACTGACCTTGATCCCGGTTGGCTTTGATCAGCTTACTGATATACATTGCTGTAGTCTCTCCCTCCAGACTGGAGTTGGTGGCAATGATCACTTCTTTTTACATCTCCCTGAAGTCGCATGATCAGCTCTTTCAGCTTGATATCATCCGGACCAATTCCCCAGCATAGGGGATATTGCGCCGTGAAGTACATGATAAACTCCATCAAATTTACCGGTTTTTTTTCATAAGCAGCAAGATCCCTGGTGTTCTCCACTACCATAATCGTACTGTGATCTCTTTTGGGATTGCTGCAGATTGGGCACATTTCTTTGTCCGTAAAGGGTGTAGCAGCACTTACAGTACTGTACGTTCATCCGGGCATCAGTGATGGCATTGGTAAGCTGCTCTACCTGATCCTTTGGCATATTCATGATATGAAAAGCCAGGCGCTGGGCAGATTTTGCCCCGATTCCCGGAAGATGGGAAAGCTGCTCGATCAGCTTATTGATATGACTGCTGTAGTATTCCATCAGAATGGAAGACCTCCGCCAAGTCCGCCCAGACCACCTGTCAGTTTAGACATAACAGCCTGGTTCTCCTGCTCAACCTTGCGAAGTGCTTCGTTTGTAGCTGCAACGATGAGATCTTCCAGCATTTCGATGTCATCCGGATCTACAACTTCCTCCTGAAGCTTTACTTTTGTCACCTCTCTCTTACCGGAAATAGTTACCTCTACAGCTCCGCCACCTGCAGTAGCCGTAAATTCTTTCTCTTCCAGAGCTTTCTGGTTCTCTTCCATCTGGCGCTGCATGTTCTGCGCCTGCTTCATAAGGTTATTCATGTTTCCCGGCATACCCATGCCCGGGAATCCTCCACGTTTTGCCATTACAAAGTCCTCCTTTAACTGTTCTGATTTCATGCTGGATTCCGCATTTCTGATTTTTCAAACAGGCTCTATAACATTTGCGGCAGCAAAAATCATTTTTCATAACAATATTCACATTTTCTGCAAATATTATTAATTCGCTTCTTGTTCGTCGCTTTCACGGCAACTCTTATGTTACTGCACAAAAATCAAACAGCAACACTCTTATTCTTCTGCATCGTCAGGATCTTCCTCCACAACAACATCCATATGGATATTCTCCCGGAGAGCCTGATCTACAGTAACCTTGGCGATTGGTATGGTTGTGTTCTTTTGCCACCACCATCTTAAGTTCTACACTCTTGCCAGTCTGGGCCAGGATGATATTCTTCAGTTCTTCCTCTGCTTCCGGATTATCTACATAGGTTTTTCCAAGGAAATCCTGGAATTCAATGTAGAGAACCGGTTCACCGGTCTGGCCATTGTATTTGGGAATAGACTTCTGGAGCATCTGTTTGAAAATACCGCTGGTCTGACCTACGATCACCTTCCAGCTGGCTACAATCTTCTGCAGATCCTCCGGTGCCGCTTTCTCAGGTGCTGCTGCCATGGCTTCTGCACTGCCATACGATCCGATTCCTGTACTTCCGGCGTTGCCAGTGGCTCCCGGCTGAACAAATACCTGTTGAACAGGCCGCTCGTCCATGCGCTGTTCCAGAACACGAAGACGATCCAGGACAGAATCCAGATTGGTCTCCATCGCCGGACGGCACAGTTTGATCAGGGCAATCTCCACCAAAACACGCTTCTGGGTGGAATAGCGTATCTGACTGGACAGGTCAGAAAAAATACGGATGTAGCGCATCAGCGTCTCTACATCCACCATCTCACTCTTCTTCTTTAGAAGTTTCAGATTCTCAGATGATACATCAATGGCTTCCTCCGGATTCTCGGAGGTTTTTACCAGAAGGAGATTACGCATGTACCAGGTAAAATCTCCCACAAACTGTCCAAGCTCTCTTCCGCCTATGATCAGATCCTCAAGAGTGCGTATCGCACCTGTCACATCTCCCTGGAGCACTTTCCTCAAAAGCTTGCTGAACACTTCCGTATCCACCGCTCCCAGAACCTCCAGGACTTTATCATAGGTAAGTGTCTGCCCCAGATAAAAGGCAATACACTGATCCAGAAGGCTGAGTGCATCTCGCATGGATCCGTCTCCTGCTTTTGCCACATAACGGACTGCTTTTTCTTCTGCTTCTACGCCTTCGATTTTCAAAAAGTTCATCCAGTCTTTCCGCAATTGTATCAATAGTGATGCGGTGAAAATCGTATCGCTGACATCTGGACAAAATCGTGATTGGAATCTTGTGGGCCTCTGTTGTCGCCAGAATAAAGATCACATAAGACGGCGGTTCTTCCAGTGTCTTGAGCAGGGCATTAAAGGCACCAGTCGAAAGCATATGAACCTCATCAATGATATAAACTTTGTAGTTTCCTTCAGTAGGACGATAGGCTACCTCCTCACGGATCTCACGGATATTGTCAACGCCGTTATTGGACGCTGCATCGATCTCGATCACGTTCATGGAGGTGCCAGCCTGTATCGCCTTACACATTTCACATTCACCACAGGGACTTCCATTTACCGGATGCTGGCAGTTTACTGCTTTTGCCAGTATTTTTGCAACGGTAGTCTTACCGGTTCCTCGGGTGCCGCAAAACAGATAAGCGTGACCAATACGGTTATGCTTGATCTGATTGGTCAGGGTAGTTACAATGTGATCCTGTCCCTTGACATCGTCAAAATTATCCGGTCTGAACTTCCGGTATAGAGCAGTATAGCTCATTTATGGAAACTCCTTTCTAACAGCAGGGAATCAATCGCCGAAGCTGATTCCGATCTGCTTTGCAGCCTTAACGGTCTGGTCTTTCGGAGAAACCATTTTCAGCTTGCCGGCACATTCTTCAAGAGGTACTCTCTTGATTTTGCCATTTACAATACCGATCATGATGCCATATTCTCCGTCCAGAATAGCCTCTGCTGCTCCTGCTCCGATTCTTGTGGAAAGCACACGATCATATGCACATGGTGCCCCACCTCGCTGTGTATGTCCCGAACTGTAATGCGTACCTCAGAACCAAGCTTCTGGGTAATCTTGTCTGCAATTTCATAGGATACGGAAGGATACTTCTTCGCGCGGTCTTCCAACTTTTTTCTTGTAATCTTTCTTGGAAAGAAGGGCGTCCTCTTTGGAAATGGCACCTTCTGCCACTGCAAGAATGGTGAAACGCTTGCCAGCTTTAGATCTCTTTCTGGATAGCTGCAACTACTTTCTCAATGTCGTATGGGATTTCCGGAATCAGGATAATATCTGCTCCGCCGGCAATTCCTGCGTGCAGAGTAAGGCTTCCTACCTTGTGTCCCATAACTTCTACGATAAAAATACGGCTGTGGGATGCGGCTGTTGTATGAATGCAGTCGATTGCGTTTGTTGCAATATTTACTGCACTCTGGAACCCGAACGTCATATCTGTACCCCCAGATATCATTGTCGATGGTCTTAGGCAGATGGATGATATTCAGACCTTCTTCTCTTAAGAGGTTGGCTGTTTTCTGGGTTCCGTTTCCTCCAAGAATAACCAGACAGTCCAGACAAAGTTTATGATAAGTCTGTTTCATTGCTTCAACTTTGTCCAGGCCATTCTCATCCGGAACACGCATCAGTTTGAATGGCTGTCTGGATGTTCCGAGGATTGTGCCGCCCTGTGTAAGGATTCCGGAAAAATCTTTGGATGTGAGCATACGGTATTTACCATAGATCAGTCCTTTATATCCATCATCAAATCCATAAACTTCCAGTTCATCAATGCTGTTTGTAAGCCCTTTTACAACTCCCCGCATGGTGGCGTTCAATGCCTGGCAGTCTCCGCCGCTTGTTAATAAGCCGATTCTTTTAATCATAGTACCCTCCATTTCTGTGTCTCTAGAGCGTGTTTCAAAATCATTCCAGCAAGCTACGCGCTCCAGTAAAAACTACATTTTGAAATTTGATCCGCGAGCTCTGTTCGTTACTGATCACAAAGTGAGCAGTGACCGCTGTTCTGTTACGTCTGGGCAGCGTAAAAATCGCGGGGCAAGTTTGTTTATATTATATAATATTTCCCGTTCTGACACAACAAGTAATTTGCAACCAGATATTTCTGGAGCCGGCTTGTTACTGTTCACTCCGTGACCAGTAACGCGCTTCGCGATGCACAGAAATCATGCATTCGCATGATTTCGCGCCGCAATTCTCGGGTTTTCTGTGAACTTTGTTCACAAAAAACACCTCGCGGAATGTTACCAGTGAACAGTAACGCCGGCTTGACAATACATTAAATTTTTTTGCTGTTTTGCAGCAGTGGCTTGACAAATCCACAGTCTTCCTTTATAATTAAATTCCGCGCAGCCGGGGAGTTAGCGGTGCCCTGTACCTGCAATCCGCTACAGCAGGGGTGATGCCAATCTGAGGCTTGTATTTTGCAGAGCTGCCCTTTATAAGTGGTGTTGACAACTGGGTCTCGCGCAACAGGAACCTGTGAACCGTGTCAGGTCGGGAACGGAGCAGCACTAAGGAGACGCTCCTGTGTGCCGTGAGGGTGCCTGGTTCGAGCTGGCTGTAAAGGTAACGTCTGTGAGTACATTCCGAAGTGCGGCGCGCGAAATAAGATGATTGTGGAACGTCGGATGAGGGCGTTCTTTTTGTATTAAAATAGATTTCTGCAAAATGGGGAGATTACTGGAATGCTTTTTCAAACAGGCTCTGGCGCGGTACGCCCCAGGCAAACAAAAAAGACACATATTGTATCAGGGCTGTGAATGTGTTGTTCACGCCATTTTTACAATATGTGTCCTATTTTTAGTTTGCTATTCTATTTTGAATGCAAGCTGTGAAAAATCATTTGCACAGCTCCGCTACGACCTGATTGATCACCTTGCCGTCAGCCTTGCCCTTCAGCTCTGGCATAATAGTCTTCATGATCTGTCCTTTGTTTCCAGAAGCGATCAGGTCTGCATGTTTCTCTGTAAGGTAAGCCTTGATCTCAGAAGCGTCCATCAGCTTTGGAGCGTATTTCGCAATCACATCATATCTTGCCTGATATTCATCTTTCAGATCCTGTCTGGATTCCGGACAGGTGTCGATCTGCTCTTTCACAGATTTCAGCTCTTTCAGGATAACACGGTCAACCAGTTCGCCACTGATATCGTCACGGCAGCCTTCGTCGATTGCCACCTTCTTCACTGCGGAAATCAGGGAAGAGACTGCATCCTTTGTTACTTTATCCTTCGCTTTCATTGCTGCTACCATGTCTTTTCTTAAAGCTTCAAGTTCCATTGTATTTTCCTCCTGTCATTTTCTATGTGGTTGTTTACATAATGTTCCACAACGTTCCATCAAATCATAATTCTTTCATCCTGTGGCATTTCAGACGACTTGATGTATTTTTTGCTTTGTTTTTTATCATACCACTAATTTTCTGATTTTCCAACCTGCTCTGCCAAAGATTTTTCAGCATTTTCTTCTTTTCCCGAAGCTCGCGAAAAAATCGGAAAGCATGATGGAACACTCTTCCTGAAGGACACCGCGGATTACTTCTACCTTGTGGTTAAAGCCATCCATTTCCAAAAGATTCAGCACAGAACCGGCACATCCTGCTTTTGGATTCATGCTGCCGATAACCACACGGTCAATTCTGGACTGCATAAGCGCTCCGGCGCACATCTGGCAAGGCTCTAAGGTTACATACATCGTGCAGCCTTCCAGTCTCCAGTCTACTAATTTTTTGCTTGCCTTTTTAATCGCGTTCAATTCTGCGTGAGAAAGGGTATTCTTGTCCGTGTTTCTCCGATTATAGCCTCTTGCAATGATCTGCCCGTTGCAAACGATCACACAGCCAATTGGCACCTCTTCCAATGCCCGGGCTTTCTTTGCCTGGCGAATAGCCTCTTTCATATAACGTTCCTGATCTGTAAGCATTTTTTTACCTTTACTTTCTACTACTTTATGGTGAATCTCGGCATTTTTGCCGCTGCGCTGTCATTTTCATTTCAGGCGCCGCAGCGGCAATAGCTTTATTATAGGCAGTTCGCACAGGGATGTCAATTTTAACAACCGGCAGGTGGATCAATCGCACGGTACCAGTACCCTCCCCCTGCCTTTTTTCACCTTGATACAGTTGCTTTCTTTGAAGCAGGAAAAGCCGAACATGCCTGCCATAAACTGTTCCTGCTGGTCGTAGCTTCCGGGTACACCAAGTATGTACCGGCCATTTGATCTGTGGCACAGAAGGAGATGTCCGAAATTGTAGTATCCGTATTGCAAAAACGGTTGTTGCGAAGGGCGCATTGTCTTCTTGGAAAATGGACCAGATCCTGGGGTGTAATTTTCCAGCACTGGTTCAGATCGCTGTCTTGGAACGGGCAGAAGGGCTGACCAAATGGGAGTGCTATGGTTTTTCTCCTTTTTCCTCTTGTTTTGTATTTACTCTACAGGTAATTTTTTGCTCTGCTTCCCATATTCCCCCACGGTTGGCTCATCTTTTGCTTGTGGTTCATCACTTATCATTTCTTCTGCTTCCAGCAGATCATCCTGCATTTGTTCCACCACATCCTCCACTTCATGCCTGTCATCTAAATCAGGTGTGGAATCTGTTTCCGGCTTGCTTTCATTCTCCAGCTTTTCTTCTGCTTTCTCTTTTTTTATTATTTCACATACGGCACCAGTGTCTTCTTTCTTTATTATACTTTCCTTAAAATTCTCCGGGCGGATTGTCTGGTCATCCCACTCTGTTCCAAAAAAGCCTCCCGATTCTGTAAGCAAAAATCATACCTCCCATTTTTTCCAGAGGAATTCCCGAGCCCCCCATATCCATTCCGTCTGTTTCCACCAGACATTCGATTCTATTTGCCTCCGTTTTGCAGCTGCCCAGCAAAATTCCATTCATCAGTCCCTCTTTTCGCACAAATCCATATACTTTGCACACTTCTCCTGCTGCCAGGTTTCCTACCTGAAGACGTGGTTCAATTGTACACATGTGATTTCTCACTTCCACCTTCATAAAGCCACAATTATCTTCCTTTTTCCCTTTTCGGTATTCATATACATATGCGATAAAACGCCGATATCCCACCAACTGACGCCCTCCCCTTTTATGCATCTCACTCATTAATGATGAATTAATTTAAATGCCTCTCCCCAAATAAGACCTGGTTAATTTCAATTCTTTTGAATTTTTTTGAATTTTTTCAATTTTTCTGTTGACAAGCCAGTATATTCTATGTATAATATCACTTGCAGTTGACGAAGTGTGGCTCAGTTTGGTAGAGCGCTGCGTTCGGGACGCAGAGGTCGTGGGTTCGAAATCCGTCACTTCGACTACTTGGCAGGGCGCCGAAAAGCCTTTAGAAATCAAGGTTTTCGGTGTTTTTTTATGTTTAAATTTTCTTCTTTTTTCGAAAGCTATATTCTATTTTAACTATTTAGGTATAGAAATATTTATTTTTTTTGTGCTAAAATATCTTTATCGGGCAGAGAGGATTTTCCTCTCCCAGAGTTTGTTGAAACAAGCTCTAACACAAAAAGCAAAAATACCATAAAAGCACCAGGAGGATGAACATGAAAAAAAAAAGAAATTTTGTATCATTTATGGTTTGTTTTTGCCATGCTTCTGTTTCTGGCGGTTCCTTTTAAAGTAAAGGCGGAAACTGCCACAACGCCAGTAAGCATTTTCTGTACAATATGGACAGACAGAAGCACGAACAATTCTGAATATGATCAATGAAATGCGTACAAACAGCACAGACGCATGGTATTGGAAGCAAGACGATACAACCAAAACATATTGCACAAATCTGCAGCCATTGCAGTATGATTACGATCTGGAAAAACAGCTATGCAAAGGGCCGCTGAAATTGCAATTATTTATTCCCCATATTAATGTCCAAATAACAAAGACACCTTCTCCGCCTTTTATGAAATTCAGTATATTATACTTATGCAGGCGAAAAAATATAGCTGCAGGATATGGAACTGCTGACAATGGCAACACTATTGGGTGGAAAATTTTACATACAGGGACACAAAAATATGCTTAATTCTAAATTCAACCCTGTCGGAATCGGTGCAGACAACACAGAAAATTTTGCATACAGAGATAAAGTTAATTCCACCCCCTGTAAGTGCAACATCAAAAACTTCCCTTAATTTTAATAAAAATTACTTTTGACAAAGATGAGTATTCTTTTAAAAACAGGTGAAAGCACTTCCATTTCCGTATCAGATCCAGCGATTTCCGTTTTCGGACACTGGGGTTCCAGATTTGTTTTTGTGACTGATACCCCAGATCTAACAATTGCTGATTCGACAGTCGCTACCCTTTCGGGTTCCATAACTGGAATTTCTGAAGGCGATACTACAATTAGTGCTTCTTTACGGTCTGACCGCGCACCAGACAGCTGCTGTCAAAGTACATAATTGTGAAAATCACTGGGACGATGGAAAAATAACCACACCCCCACCTGCACTAAAACTGGCGTAAACAATACACCTGCACCATCTGCAGCGAGACTAAAACAGAAGAAATTGCTGCATTAGGTCACGATTACAGTTCCGACTGGACTATCGATACCGCTGCTGCCCTGCGAAACAGTCGGCAGCAAGAGCCATCACTGCACACGCTGTGACAGCAAAAAAATGTAACTGAAATTCCTGCTTCCGGCAAGCACACCTGGAATAACGGTGTAATCACCAAACCTGCAACAATTGCAGAAGAAGGCGTAAAAAAACATACACCTGTACTATTTGTGGTGTAACGAGAACTGAGACAATTGCCAAGCTTCCAATGCCAACCGTGACTCCGGTTCCAACAGCCACACCAACACCGGCAATCACTTCTGCCCCAACTGTAACACCGACTCCATCCGTTTCAGTTGGAACAAAAATTACAGATAAAAAACTGGAAACATATACAAAGTTACAAGCAGCCGTTCTTCCAGCCAGACAGTTGCCTTTATTGGAAATAAAGTAAAAACCAGTGTCATCATTCCAACTACAATAAAAAATAAAAGGTGCCACCTACAAAGTAACTGAAATTTCCACCAATGCTTTCAAAAATAACCGTAAGCTGAAAAAGTGGTAATTGGTCAGAATATTGTAAGAATAGGTAAAAATGCATTCTACGGCTGCAAAAAAACTTACTTCCATTACCATCAAATCCAGCCGGCTTACATTAAAGAACATTGGCAAAAACGCATTCAAAAATACAAGTCCAAAAGCTACTGTAAAAGTTCCGAAAAAGCAGAAAGCTCTTTATAACCAGATCCTTAAGAAACGGGGACTTAATAAAAAAGCTAAAGTCAAATAAATAATCTTTAAAACACAAAGAACCGGATTCCGCAAAGTGCTGGATATCCGGTTCTCTGTATTTTTCCGCGAGAGCTGCTTTATTTACTCCACCGACTCGGCTGTTCCTGGCAGATCCGGTTCCACTGGCAATCGCCGCAGATTTTCGTTCTTTTCCCGTTTCAATGATTTTTTTCTGTACTGCTTCGGTAAATTCCGGGAATGCAAGTTTCTGACCTTCTTTTTAAGCCGCATTCTGCCAGCACTGCATTGTCATATCTTTTCACCTTCTCGGCTGCCTCGCAGATTCCCCTGGCTATTGTTTGGACAGGCTGAGCAGATTTCGTCAGTTTTTACTGTGAGACAAACATCTGCCCCTTTTGTAAAAAAAGCTCCAGCATTTCCTGCATATGGGCTGTAAATCCAGTGCTGTAGCCATTTCCGATAAAAACGCCAGGCACATCCCGTGGTGGGGGCGAATGGGATATGTCTGACGTTCTTTTTACTGCATTGGTACAAGCTTACGTACCCTTCTGGACAAAACAAATGCCAGAGCGATCTTTACAAGGTCAGGAATGATAAATGGAATTACGCACCAGCCCAGTACGGTTCCAATTCCAACAGCTCCTGTTGTACGTGTGTATACAACCATAAACCAGATAGTTCCCATTGCGTAGCAGACGATCAGGCCGACTACCATGGAAAGAATCTGAATAACAGGCTTTTTGCCCCAGAGGCATTCCATAGCCCACATTACCAGTGCGGAGAAAAGAAATCCTATGATGTAACCGCCGGTATTGTTAAGAAGAATACCAAGTCCTCCTGAAAATCCTGCAAATACAGGAACACCAATAGCTCCAAGTAAAATGTAAACCAGTACAGCCAGGCTGCCTCTCTTTCCACCAAGCACACCAACAGCCATAAATACACCAAATGTCTGTAATGTAAACGGCACTGTCATTGGAATGGAAATCCAGGAACAGATTGCGATCAGTACGGCGAAAATAGCTATGTATGCCAGGTCGTATGTTTTTGTCTTTGTTGCGGTTACGGTACTCATATTCTCCTCCTCGAGTAAATATTATTTTTTTGTCAGATACAATCTAACACAGTTACGTTGCAATTGTCAACCTATTATTTGTTTTTGGTTTACAATTCTCTTCGTGAAGAATCTGGACATGTTTCCCGCATACGTGCTATACTTCTGTAAAATGGAGGATTAAAAATTGTGTCAAACATATAAAATTGCAATTTGTGATGACCTTGCCACAGACAGAAATTATCTTTCTTCTCTGTGCGAAATATGGGGCAGGCATAACTGTTATCGTATACAAATTTCAGAATTTACATCAGCCGAAAATTTTTTGTTTCATTATGCCGAGAAAAAAAGATTTTGACATTCTTCTCCTTGATATAGAAATGGGCGCCATGGATGGTGTTACCATGGCAAGGAAACTGCGGCAGGATAATCATACCGTACAAATTATATTCATCACCGGATACGCAGACTATATTTCTGACGGATATGAAGTAGATGCCCTTCACTATCTGATGAAGCCCATACAAGAAGAGAAGTTCTTTACAGTTCTTGACCGTGCAGTCACAAAGCTTATCAAGAATGAGAAGGTTCTTAACATAATCAGTCAGGGTGAGATGATTCGTCTGCCCATCTGTCAGATCAATTATGCAGAGGTAAACAGCAATTATATTACGATTCACAGTCAACAGACTATCACCCTGAAAATGACCTTAAGCGAATTGGAAAAAAAGCTGGATTCTCATTTTTTCAGAGCGGGACGTTCTGCTTTGGTAAATCTAAAAAAATCAGCCGGGTTACAAAAAAAAGAGATTTATTTGCAGGATGGAAGTATAATCCCCCTTCCACGCGGCGCTTATGAGAAGGTTAACCGGGCAATCATTAATATGGACTGATTTGGGAGATTAAAATGCATTTATTTTCGAAAAAAGCTGATAAAAAAATGGCTGCATATCAAAAGGAACTGATTGAAACTCACTATCAGCAGGTTGATAATATGTACCGCCAGATGCGAGGCTGGCGCCATGATTATCGTAACCATATCCAGACAATGAAGGCTTATGCAGCCACAGAAGACTGGGACGCAATCAGACATTATCTTGATCTTCTCGACAAAGATCTTACCACAGTCGATACTGTGGTAAAAACCGGAAATGCCATGACAGATGCTATTTTAAATTCTAAAATATCATTGGCACGGTCCAAAGATATTCAGGTAATTGCAGATGCTGACATTCCTGTTAAGCTGAATTCCTCTGAAATTGATCTTTGCTGTATTATTGGAAATTTATTCGACAATGCCATAGAAGCCAGCCTGCAGCTTCCCAAAGAAAAACGGCTGATTCGCATTTATATGGACATGAAAAACACGCAGTTATACATTTCTTTCACTAACTTTACAGCGGGAAAGAAGTTGAAAAAACAGGGAAATCTTTTTAAAAGTACAAAAGGTGATGGTCATGGTCTGGGGCTGATCCGTATTGATGATATAGTAAAGCGATCTGATGGATATATCAGCCGAAACAGTGAAGAGAGCGCCTTTACCACTGAGATTTTACTGCCCCAGTTATAATTCATCCCCCGAAACATGCAATTCATCCCCGGTTTAATCCGGGGATATTTTTCTGGTAAAATCATATTAAGAATCTTTTTTAATGATACCAGAGTCAAAAAAGGTCAAAAAGCCGATGCAAGCTCGCTTGCAAGAGGATTTTGACCTCTTGACCCGCAAAAAACATGAGTAAGTAGCCATTTTCCGAAGAAAAATGAGCGGATTACGAATGTTTTTGAAGATTGCGGGAGTGCAAAGCACGTAGCAATCTGGTATCAAAAGAAAAAATAAGAAAGAAGGGAAAATCATGTTTCAAAAAAATCCTGTATCAAAATACAGTACTTTTCAAAATATATGGTTCATGATTAAACTTGCCTGCACTTCTCAGGAGAAGAAAGTTCTGGTGATCAGCTTTTTTATCGCACTGTTAACCATTATACAGAACCTTCTTAACCTTTATGTTTCTCCTGTCATATTAAGTGCAATAGAAAATCATGTTTCCATTCAAAAACTGCTTTTTACAATTGTTATTTTGTGCTTATGATGATGCTGGTATCAGCTGCATTGGCTTATGCAAATCAAAACGTAATTTGCGGACGGATCAGTGTCCGTTGTGAAATTGTAAACCTTTTAAACAAAAAGAGCATCCACAACATCTTATCCCAATATAGACGATATGAAATTCAAAAAATTGCTGACCAAGTCGTACGAATATACGGACAATAACGATCAGGCCACTGAAGCAATCTGGAATACACTAACTGTACTTTTGATCAATATTGTCTGTTTTTTTATTTACGCCGGTCTTCTTACACAAATTCATCCAATTCTGATTTTGGTCATTCTGTCAACTGCCGGAATCAGTTATTTTATCTCTCAAAGATTAGATGAATATAAGTATCAACATCGGGAGGAAGAAGCTGAATATATACATCAAATGGCATATTTATTAAACCGTGCAGCTGACTTTGGTGCAGCAAAAGATATCCGCATTTTCGGTCTTCGTTTCTGGCTGGAAGAATTATACAGCAAAACAGCCAGGGAATTTACAGCATTTCATCGAAAAGCAGAAAGTGTTTATATCTGGGCTGGAATTGCAGATTTGACTTTTACTTTTCTGCGCAATGGAGCGGTCTACGCATATTTAATTTATTTGGTATTATACCGCGGTCTTGATGTGCCTGCTTTTTTGCTTTATTTTACCGCAGCGGACAGTTTTTCAGGCTGGATTACAGGAATTCTGGAAGGACTTGGCACATTGCACCGACAGTCTCTTGATATTTCCACGGTCCGGGAATGTCTGGATTATCCGGAATTATTCCGTTTCAAAGATGGACTTACCTTAAATCAGGACGCTAAAAATAATTATGAAATTGTTTTGGAAAATGTTTCATTTCGCTATCCAGGAGCTGAAACAGATACTTTAAAAAATATAAATCATACCCTACATCCAGGAGAAAATCTGGCAGTTGTAGGTCTTAATGGTGCTGGAAAAACTACGTTGATCAAAAATAATCTGTGGGTTTCTTGATCCCACAAAGGGACAGGTAAAATTGAATGGAACAGATATCCGAAACTATAACAGAAAAGACTATTATAAGCTGTTCTCGGCAGTGTTTCAGGATTTTTCATTGTTAGCGGGAACCATTGCAGAAAATGTGGCGCAAACAGAAAATTTCGACCTGAAACAGGTGAAAAATTGTATCAAAAAGCCGGCTTGCTTCCAAAAATAGAAGCTCTTCCAGATAAGTATCAAACCTTTCTGAATCGTGAGGTTTACAAAAATGCAATTATGTTTTCGGGTGGAGAAACACAGCGCCTTATGCTCGCCCGCGCATTATATAAAGATGCCCCTTTTATTATATTGGACGAACCAACTGCCGCACTTGATTCCATTGCTGAAGCAGACATTTATCAGAAATATGACGAAATGACAAAGGGAAAATCCTCAGTTTATATCTCCCATCGGCTCGCTTCTACCAGATTCTGCAGCAGAATCTTAATGCTGGAGCAGGGAGAAATACAGGAAGAAGGAACTCACGAAGAAGAGCTGTTAAGGCAAAGTGGAAAATACGCTGCTCTCTATGAGGTTCAAAGCAAATATTACAGGGAAGGAGATGGGGAAAATGAAGACAAATGAGAAAAACATATCGTTAAAAGAAGCACTGCAGCTTAATCACAGAGCATATAAGCTTTTTTTACCGATATTATCCAAAATTAATTCTTTCCCAAATCAGTCTGACCATCTGGAAAGCACTGACTCCCTATATAATCATATATTTATCTGCACTTGTTATTGAAGAACTTGCAGGCGACCGAAGCCCTGACCGCATTCGTTTTCTGGTAACGATTACTTTATTATCCGGAGCAGGAATCAGCTTGATATCTGCATTTCTTAAAAAATGGAAAAGGACTTGGAGCGCAGGTCTTGGAATGAAAATCAAGCGAATTTTGTGCGAAAAACTTTTTGATATGGATTACTGTGATTTAGATGATAGCAAAACTATGGAGTTATATTCTTCCATTATTCAAAATCTCAATGGACCTGGGTGGGGACTATACAATGTTCTGTTAAATTATGAAGCTCTGTGTTCAGAAGGATTTTCGATCATTTGTGGCTTATCCATGACCATTTCCCTTTTCACCAGCCAGATTCCAAAAACAGCAGAAAAACTTGTTATTCTTAACAATCCGGTATGTGTAACAGCCATAATTTCTGTTATGGTACTGATTACCTGGTTTTCGCCTGTACTCGCTGGAAAGGCAGGAAAATACTGGGTCAGAAGTGCAGATCTGCATACCTTTTCCAATCGTTTGTTTGCATATTACGGACGTCTGGGTTATGACAGCAAAAAGGCAGCGGATATGCGGATTTACCAACAGGAAAAAATATGCGAAAAGCATAATCTGAGCAAAGAAAATCATTTCGGTTCCAAGGGATTATTTGCCAGATATGGAAGGGGACCTGTTGGATTTTTACATGGCAGCTTCTTCCGCAGTATCTGTAATTTTCACAGGGATTGCCTATGTTTTTGTATGCTTAAAAGCCTGGGCAGGTGCCTTTGGAATCGGAGCGGTTACAAAATATATTTCTTCTATTACGAAAGTATATTCAAGTGTATCCGGCTGTATCTCCACCATTGAAGATATGCAAAACAATGCTGTTTTTCTGAAACAGACATTTGAATTTCTGGACATTCCCAATAACATGTATCAGGGAAGCCTGACTACTGAAAAACGCAGTGACCGAAAGTATGAAATAGAATTTCAAAATGTCTCTTTCCGATATCCGGGATGTGAACAATATGCCTTCGAAATATTAATTTGAAATTTAAAATCGGTCAGAAGCTGGCTGTCGTTGGTATGAATGGAAGTGGAAAGACTACGTTTATCAAACTCCTATGTCGCCTTTACGATCCTACAGAAGGAAAAATTCTTCTTAACGGAATCGATATCCGAAAATATAATTACAAAGAATATATGATGATTTTTTCCGTGGTATTTCAGGACTTCAAACTCTTTTCCCTGACTCTTGGAGAAAATGTAGCCGCCAAAATCAATTATGACGAAGAAAAAGTAAAAAGTGCTCTGAAGAAATCCGGATTTTACAATCGCCTTTCCACAATGCCAGAAGGTCTGAATACTTATCTCTACAAAGGATTTCAATAAAAAGGGAATTATCATTTCCGGCGGAGAGGCTCAGAAAATAGCTATTGCAAGAGCTATTTATAAGAATGCCCCTTTTATTATATTGGACGAACCGACTGCAGCTCTTGATCCCATTGCGGAAGCTGAAATATATGAAAAATTCAATGAAATAACAGGCGATAAAACTGCCATTTATATCAGTCATCGTCTGTCTTCCTGCAAATTTTTGCGATAAAATAATTGTATTTCATGAAGGATCTGTGATTCAGACTGGAACTCACCAGGAGCTTGCTGCCGATAAAAGTGGAAAATATTTCCAACTATGGACGGCGCAGGCGCAATATTATAGATAAACAGCTTTTCAATTTCCCTTAATCATGTTAAACTAAGGAAAAGTAAAATGCTATGGAGGTTTTTCTCATGGATGTACACAGTATCAGTACCAAATGCGCCCGCACTGAATTTGTGGGAACTGCTGTTCTGGATACCATCGGACTTGTAATTTCAGGAGTTGATGATACTCTTTTTAAAGGAAATGAATATAGGGACACGCTATCATACCCTTGGACTTTTCAGTTCCCGTACAGGTGCAGCAGGTCAGATCACTGCTGTCGATGATGCGGTGAAAGCCACTGGCACAGAGGTTCTTTCCATTGAATTTCCACGGGATACCAAAGGCTGGGGTGGACACGGCAACTATATTGTAATCGGCGGAAATGATGTTTCAGATGTGCGCCAAGCTATTTCGCTGGCACTGGAACTGACTAATAAGTATGCAGGAGAATTATATATCAGCGAATCCGGCCATTTGGAGTTTGCTTTTTCAGCCAATGCAGGCGGTGCGCTTTCCATGGCATTTAACGCAGTTCCTGGGGAAGCATTTGGTTTCATGGCAGGTTCTCCGGCAGCCATCGGACTTGTAATGGCAGACACTGCAATGAAGGCTTCTGCAGTTCATATTACACGCTATATGACACCGAGTATTGGTACAAGCCATTCCAATGAGGTTATCCTTGCCATCTCCGGAGATGCCAGCGCTGTGAAAGAGGCTGTACTCCAGGCAAGACAGATCGGCCTGGAACTGCTGATCGGAATGGGAAGCTATCCGGAAATTCCGGGAGAACCGTATTTATAACAATCCCCCCCCTATATATTATTGCAGACAAATGCCCTGACAGGCAGAAGATTTTAATGATCTTAATCCTGTCAGGGCGTATTTTTTTCCTTAATTCAGTCTGTAAACCTCAGCACTCTGAAGTCCAAATGCAAGCGCCTCTGAATGGCTGTTAAAATAAATATCCACATGTCCGTAAGGTGTTCCAAGATCCTCCACTGTATACACATTTCCATTGATCAGGAGCTGAGTTCCGAATGGCACACCAGCCATGGCAACGGTTCTTCCCGCTGTAGGAACAGTTCCGCTGGCTGTCAGGTTTCCTGCTGTTCCGCAGCACTGTGCACAGTTGCAGTATGCGGTGAGAGTAAAGGTTCCAAGGTAAGTTCCTGTGAAGATGAACTGCTGCTCTCGGAAGAACTGTCGGAGCTTTCACTGCTGTCGGATGACTCGGTATAAGAATCATCATAGGCACTGCTGTCATCTGCGTCCTGATTGGAATCACTTTCAGACTCGCTGTAGTCATCGTAGGATTCCTCTGTGCCATAGTTTCCCCCGTCACTTGGTGACTGGGCGGCAGCCTCAGCTTCCTGGGCTACCTGCGCCTCCTGGGCTGCTTTCTCTGCCTCTGCAGCCTGCAAAAGGCTGTAAATACTGCTGTCTGCATTACTGATCTGTGTATTTAAAGCACTGATTTCATCCTGGCTGGCACTGATCTGATAAATATAGGACTGAATGTTCTCATTTGTGCTTGCAGTAAGTGCCTGTACCTCTTGCTGTTTGGCAGATTTCTCTGCCAGAAGTTCATTAATATTCTGAGCTTCCTCTTCTGCCTGCTCTTCCTGGGCCTTGATATCTGCCTGAAGGGCTTTATATTTAGCAAGCATGTTTCTGTCATACTGGGAAATCTGGGCTATATTCTCTGCACGGTTCAGAAACTGAGCCAGATCTTCTGAGGACAAAAGCAGCTCCAGCATGGAAGCACTTCCATTCTCATACATGTATACAATACGCTTCTTCATATCCTGGTACTGCTTGTCCGCTGTGGCCTTGGCTTCCTCAAGCTGGGTATTCAGAGTTTTCAGCTGCTCTTCTTTCTCCGCTGCCTGAATTCCAAGCTCGGATACACTGTTGGTAAGGTCTGTATACTGAGCATTCAGCTCTTCCAGATAGCTTTCAAGCTCCTGCTTCTTGCTCTCCAGAGATGCCATGTCGGACTGCTGCTGTGCCAGTTCTGCCTGCGCAGCTTCTTTCTGTGCCTGTACATCAGCGATCTGTTCCTCCGTAGAAGCAGCAAATACTGCCCCGGGCATAGAAACAGTCATGATTCCAGTTAACAACATTGCAAAAATCTTTTTAAATCTCATCTATGTAAACACCTCGTTATTTTTTTCGTAGATCAAGTATAACATATTTTGTAATTTTTCAACACTTTTATTTAACTTTTGTAACATTTGCGTAATATTTCACAATTTTCCAGAGTCTGGAAATATAAATACATGATTACAGAAATAATTTATGGTTTTGATAAAGAACAAATTCAGGCACAATATACCGTGAAATAGTTTGGGCAAATCACAGGAATGTTTTTTTGCAAAAAAGGCCCGCATTTCATGAAACTCTCCATAAAATGCGGGGTGTAAAAAACCTCTCTCTTCTTATACCGCAGCTTCTTCCTCTGCTGCAGCTTCCTGGGTATTTCTCGAGAATGATCGTCTGGATCTTGTCACGAGTGGAAGAATTGATAGGATGCGCGATATCCCGATATTCTCCATCGGTTGCTTTGCGGCTTGGCATTGCGATGAAAAGACCTTTCTCTCCTTCGATCACCTTGATGTCATGTACAACAAATTCTTCATCAATGGTAATGGAGACTACGGCTTTCATTTTCCCCTCCTTTGCAACCTTTCTCACCCGTACGTCTGTAATGTTCATTTTTGCTGCCCCTTTCCTCTTAATCGCATTTACTGCGCTTTAAGTCTTATTATATTACAAGCTATATCTATCATTTTTCTCTACAACGATCTCTACTTCTCCATCACCGCTGTAGTAAGAATTCGCCCGGATAGTATCCCGGCTCTCAACAATGCAATTCTCAATATGTGTATTATCTCCAAGATATACGTCATTCAAAAATTACGGAATTTTTAATTACGCAATTATTTCAACATAAACATCTTTAAACAGGACAGAATTCTCAACCAATCCGTTTACAATACATCCACTGGAAATCAGAGAATTCTTAACCTCTGCGCCAGGATTGTATTTAGCCGGTGGAAGATCATCAATCTTGGTCTTAACTGCCGGCTCCTGTTTGAAGAAATAGTTCCGGATCTCCGTTTTCAGGAAATCCATGTTGGTCTTATAGTAAGATTCAACAGTGGAAATATTGCTCCAGTAGCTGTCGATCTTATATCCATAGATTCTTTCAGATTCTTATAACGGATCAGAATATCTTTTTACAAAGTCATTTCGACCTTTCCTGTGCAGCCTTCTCAATCAGTTCGATCAGCTGTCTTCTTCGATCACATAAATGCCTGTAGAAATAGTATTATATGGGGAAACCATTGGCTTCCCTCAAATCTTCAATCCTGCAGTCCTCATTCATGTGAAGGACACCGAAACGCTCAACCTCGGAAGGATCCGGACATGTAGTGCATAAACGGTAATGTCAGCGTTTCGCAATGTGATATTCCAGAACCTTGTTATAGTCCATCTTGTACACGCAGTCACCAGGATGCGATGACAACATATGGCTCATGACTGTTCTTCAGGTGAAATTGAGATTCTTGATAAATAGCATCTGCAGTTCCCTGATACCAGAAACCGTTTTCTTTTGGTGATAGTAGGAGTAAATACGAAAAGACCGCCCTGCTTTCTTCCGAAATCCCACCATTTGAGGAGCTTAAATGCTCATTCAATGGAACGTGCATTGTACTGAGTCAGTACAGCTACTTTCTGAATGCGGAGTTCGCCATATTACTCGTGGCAAAATCTATGCTTCTGTAGCTTCCGGCAATCGGCATTGCTGCGATTGCCCTTTATTTGATAATTCTCTCATGCGGTTATTATTACCGCCAGCCAAAATAATTCCGATTGCTCTCATGCTTTGTCACCGTCCTTTGTTGTAATTACCTGTCCGCTTTCCAGAATGCCATCCGGATAATCTGCCCCACAATTGCCTTTTCCATGTTTACATTCTCACCGATGGTTGTATTCCGCATGATAATGGAATCCCGGATCACACTGCCTTTTCCGATCACAACATTCGGTCCGATTACAGAATTATGTACTTCGCCATAGATTTCAGAGCCTTCACCGATGAGACATCTGTCCAGAACGGCCTCCTCTGAAATATACTGTGGCTGGATGATATCGCCCTTGGTGTAAATCTTCCAGAACTCTTCGTAAAGATTAAACTCGGAATAATATCGATCAGCTCCATATTTGCTTCCCAGTAAGAACCAAGAGTTCCTACATCTTTCCAGTAGCCGTTGTACTCATAAGCAAAAAGGCGCTGTCCTTTATCCTTGCAATATGGAAGAATATGTTTACCAAAGTCACAGCTCTGCTGATCCTTCAGTGCGTAAAGCGCTTCCTTCAGAACCGGCCAGCTGAATATGTAAATACCCATGGATGCCAGATTGCTGCTTGGATGCTCCGGCTTCTCCTCAAATTCAGTTACACGAAAAGTCTCATCAGTAACCATAATACCAAAACGGCTGGCTTCCTCAATAGGTACCGGCATACAGGCAATCGTCACATCCGCTTTATTCGCTTTATGGAAATCAAGCATTACTTCATAATCCATCTTATAGATATGATCTCCTGAAAGGATAAGCACATAATCCGGATTATACTGTTCCATGTAATCCATATTCTGGAAGATTGCATTGGCTGTTCCTGTGTACCACTCACTGCTGGTACTCTTCTCGTAAGGCGGCAGTACTGTTACACCGCCTTCATTTCTATCAAGATCCCATGGAACACCAATTCCGATATGTGTATTAAGTCGCAAAGGCTGATACTGTGTCAATACACCTACTGTATCAATTCTTGAATTAATACAGTTACTTAACGGAAAATCAATGATACGGTACTTACCTCCAAAAGCTACTGCTGGTTTGGCCACTTTTTCTGTCAGTACCCCAAGTCTGCTGCCTTGGCCGCCGGCTAAGAGCATGGCAATCATTTCTTTTTAATCATGCTATCACCTCTTGTTGTAGTTATGATTTATCATTATACCATACTTCCCATATTTAATAAACATATTTTACAATTTATTTGTTGATATTTTACTTTTTTTATCGTTATTGTACATGTTTTTTCGACACAACCGAATCTCTGATTGTTTTTTTTTTTTATTCATTTTGTACAGTAGTATTACTGTGTTTTGCGAAGCATACTGCTGTGAAAATCGTGAACAGCGACACTGTAGGAAAGGGAAATTATTGTATTGGTTTACCGACTATCCAAAAGAAATACTTTGCAATTTTCACAGTTCGGGGTATAATAAATGAAAGTAATTGTAAAAATTCATAACGATTCAGGAGGCTTTTCCTTCAATGAATATTGAATCGCTGCAAAAATGATTAGCATAAGGAGATTAACATGTATCAGATAGATTTTCACAAACCACTTCATATACATTTTATCGGTATTGGCGGAATCAGCATGAGCGGACTTGCTGAGATTCTTCTCGGCGAGGACTTCAAGGTTTCCGGCTCTGATTCCAAAGAAAGCCCGCTTACGGATTCCCTTACCAGGAAAGGTGCACGCATCTTTTACGGACAGCGCGCTTCCAATATTGCAGACGATGTAGAACTTGTAGTTTACACTGCAGCCATTCATCCGGATAACCCGGAATATGCCAGTGCAGTGGAAAAAGGCATTCCAATGCTGACCAGAGCCCAGCTTCTTGGTCAGATCATGCGCAACTACGATACCCCAATCGCAGTTTCCGGAACCCATGGCAAGACCACCACTACTTCCATGATCTCCAGATCCTTCTGGAAGCAGATGCGGATCCTACCATCAGTGTTGGCGGAATCCTTCCTGCTATCGGGGGAAATATCCGAGTAGGTCAGTCCGAAACATTTGTCACAGAAGCCTGTGAGTATACCAACAGCTTTTTAAGCTTTTTCCCGAAGATCAGTGTGATCCTGAACATTGATGCTGACCATCTGGACTTTTTAAGGATATTGATGATATCCGTCATTCCTTCCGCAGATTTGCCCAGCTGCTTCCCGCAGACGGAGCCCTGATCATCAATGCGGATACGCCGCATTATCAGGATATTATCAAAGACCTTTCATGTAAAATTATTACATATGGTCTGGAGCATGAAACTCAGTATCAGGCCACAGATATCACTTATGACAAATATGGACATGCTTCCTTTACCGTTCTGAAGGATGGCAGAAAAGGCCGGCAGTTTCTCTCGGCTTCTTCAGATTCCGGATGATGTCATTGTCAAAGGACTTGGAAGTTTCACAGGAACAGACCGCCGTTTCCAGTATAAAGGAGAAGTTGCAGGGGTTACGATCATAGATGATTATGCGCATCATCCGACCGAAATCAGGCTACTTTAAACGCTGCACACAATTAATCCACACAAGAAAGCTGTGGTGTGTATTCCAGCCACATACATATACCCGTACCAAAGCCCTGCTTCCGGAATTTGCACAGGCTCTTAAGCTTGCCGATCATGTGGTTCTGGCAGACATTTATGCAGCAAGAGAAACAGATAATCTTGGAATCTCTTCCAAGGATCTGCAGGCACGGATCCAGGAGCTTGGTACTCCATGCGAATATTTCCCGACTTTTGATGAGATTGAAGAATTTCCTGCTGAATAATTGTGAAGCCGGAGATCTGTTGATCACAATGGGTGCCGGAGATGTTGTTAAAATCGGAGAACAGTTACTTGGAAAATAATTGATTGCAATTTCAGCGGTTGTCATGTCCTTTTAAGACCTGGCATCCGCTGTTTTTTTTTACCATTTTTATTGTCTCTGATCTGTTTTTCCTGGCAAAACGTGCATACCTTCTCATATCCACGATCACAGACTGTTTTTGCCAAAAATAATTATCCACATTGAAAAAAGCTTGGAAATTCAAGCAATTTAATAGTTATCCACATTATCCACAGGCTTATGCACATTTTGCACTGGCCTGCATGTGGATTCTTATAAT
>VOFI01001529.1_pt1 | contig 26001 bp, 23 predicted proteins | sample 5384131 | NCBI WGS metagenome assembly VOFI01 (sample SAMN12384728, study PRJNA508395) | human gut metagenome | isolation source: healthy gut H | host: Homo sapiens | reverse complement strand
CGGGGGTGACCCACACACCCTGCTCATTCTTGACGCCCTGATACCGCTGGAGGAGCATCTCCTCCACGATCATGGCAAGATCCTTCTTCTCCCGCTCGTCGTGGGCCTCGTTGAGGTACATGAACACGGTGATGAAGGGGGCCTGTCCGTTAGTGGTCAGCAGCGTCACCACCTGATACTGGATGGTCTGTACGCCGCGGCGGATCTCCTCCCGCAGGCGAGTCTCCACCAACTCGTGGATCTTCTCCTCGCCGGGGTCGAAGCCACTGGTTGCTGGCCACCTGCGCCACGATCTGGGTGGCGATATTGCAGGCAGTGGCGAAGCTGTGGGGCCGCTCGATGAGGGTACCGGTGATGACGGTGCCGTTTTGGCGGATGGGGGGCCGACGGCTTCGGCAAGCCCATCAGCCGCATGGCCCATCGGCCGGAGGGGGCCTCCACGTGTTTCTGAATCAAGCCGGGCGGAAAAACATATGCCCCCAAGAAACGGACAGAATCCAAGGAAACTGGCCGGGGAGGGGACTCTGGAGAAACTCACGACAGTGAGTGCCGAAGGTGCAAGGCCCACGGGCCGAATCTCTCAGGCAAAAGGACAGAGCGACCGGGCCGCCCGCAGGGCGGTGAGCGGTGGTTTCTCCGGAGTCGCTGGCGCAGGCCGGCGGCTCCTTTTTTTACAGGGGGCAGGGAGGAGACACATTATGGAAGCGGTATTGCAGTTGGTACAACATCATTGGCGCCTGCGGTGCCATCCTGCGGCGGGCCGGTATACTACATCAAGCGGGCCTTTCCGGGGAGATTCGGCACGTTTTTAGCGGGCTTCGTGGTGGCGGTGCTGGCGGCGGTGGTGTTTCTGGGAGGTATCCAGCGCATCGCCGGAGTCACGGAGAAGCTGGTGCCGATCATGGCGGCGCTGTACCTGCTGGGGGGACTTGTGGTGCTGGTGTGCCGGATCCGGTACCTGCCGGAGGCGGTGGGGATGATCTTCCGCTACGCCTTCGTCCCCAACGCTATCATCGGCGGCAGTTTGGGCTATGCCCTGAAAATGGCCGTCAGTCAGGGGGTCAAGCGGGGACTGTTCTCCAATGAGGCGGGCATGGGCTCCACGCCTCACGCCCACGCCATGGCCAAGGTGAAGCATCCCCACGAGCAGGGCGTGGTGGCCATGACGGGGGTGTTCATCGATACCTTCGTGGTGCTGACCATGACGGCGCTGGTGGTGATCTCCACCCTGTATGCAGGAAACGGCATCCTCTCCGCCGGGACGGCGGAGGGAGTCAGCAAGGCCAACATGGCGCAGATGGCCTTCGGTACGGTGCTGGGCAGCCGGGTGGGCAGTATGTTCGTGGCGGTGTGCCTGCTGTTCTTTGCCTTTTCCACCATCCTCAGTTGGAACTTCTTCGGGCGGCTCAACGTATCGTGGCTGCTGGGGAAGAAGGCCGTGGGGGTGTATTCGGTGCTGGCCATCGGGTTCATCTTTCTGGGCTCGTGCCTGTCCAACGACTTGGTATGGGAGCTGGCGGATCTATTCAACCAGCTGATGGTGCTGCCCAACGTACTGGCGCTGGTGACGCTGGGCGGACTGGTGGCAGCGGCCTGCCGGAGGAAGTAACGGCGGCGGGGACGGGAGACCGTCCCCGCTTTTCGGTGTTCCGCCCATAGACTTTTCCGGCGGGATGTAGTATCATGAGAGACAAGATATCTGGCCCTGCGGGGCAGAGGAGGAACGGACATGGAATCCACACTGAAGCGCACCTGGGCGGAGATCGATCTGGATGCGTTGGCACATAATTATCAGACGCTGCGGCAACGGACAGGCGCAAGATTCGTGGGCGTGGTGAAAGCGGATGCTTACGGCCACGGGTCGGTGCAGGTGTCCCGGGTGCTGGAGGAGCTGGGGGCGGACTATCTGGCGGTGTCCAGTCTGGACGAGGCCATGGAGCTGCGGGCCGGGGGTATCAATATGCCCATTCTGATTCTGGGCCATACGCCGCCGGAGCGGGTGGAGGAGCTGCTGCGCTACCACATCACGCAGGCGGTGACCTGCGAAGCCAAGGCACTGGAGTACAGCGCCGAGGCGGTGCGCTGCGGCGGCACGCTGAAGGTCCACATCAAGGTGGATACCGGGATGTCCCGGCTGGGCTTCCTGTGCGGAGGCGATCACTTTGAGACAGGGGTGGCGGGCATCTGTGCTGCCTGCACCCTGCCGGGACTGGAGGCGGAGGGTATCTTCACCCATTTCGCTGTGTCCGATGAGGCGGATACAGAGAGCGACGCCTATACACGGGGGCAGTTCGACCTGTTCTGCCGGGTCATCGGGGCGGTGGAGCAGCGGCTGGGACGGAGGTTCCCCCTGCGGCACTGCGCCAACACCGGGGCGGTGGCCCGGTGGCCGGAGACGTATCTGGATATGGTACGGCCGGGGCTGCTGCTGTATGGCTGCGGTGAATTTGCCGAGCAGCTTGGCCTGCGGCCGGTGATGACACTGAAAACCACCGTCAGCACCATCAAGGTCTATGAGCCGGGGACCTCCGTCAGCTATGGGCGGCGGTTCGTCACGGACCGAACCACTCGCATGGGCGTGGTGCCTTACGGCTACGCCGACGGATTTTTCCGGTGCCTGTCCGACCGGTGGCAGATGATGACGGCGGAGGGGCCTGCCCCCCAGCGGGGACGCATCTGCATGGATATGTGCATGATCGATCTGACGGATCGGCTCAGCGTGGACGTGGGGGACGAGGTGGAGATCTTCGGGCCGGACAACTCCGTCAACGATATGGCGGAGCAGGCGGGAACCATCCCCTATGAGCTGACCTGTGCCGTCAGTAAGCGGGTACCCCGCATCTATCTGCGGCAGGGACAGGAGATCGCACGGGAGCTGCTGCTGCGGTTTTGACGAAATAGTAAAAGAGGGGCTGTGGCAAATGCCACAGCCCTCTTTTTCGGAGAAAACGATTACAGATCCAGCTTCAGGTCGCCGGGCTTGATCCAGCCCCACTTCCGCAGAGGCATGGCGAACAGCCACGTCAGCACCGCCGGCAGCACGAAGGAGATCAGCGCCAGCCCCAGCCAGTCCATGGCGCCGATGCCGGGCTTCAGTCCGGCGGCCACGTCGCTGACCCAGCCGGTATATACGCCGATCTGTCCCACCAGCCCGCAGGTGCCCATGCCGCTGGACACGGCGGGGCCGTTCATTTGCAGCTCAAAGACGCAGGTGGCGATGGGGCCGGTGACGGCGGCGGCCAGCGTGGGGGGGATCCAGACACGGGGATTGCGGACGATGTTGCCCATTTGCAGCATACTGGTGCCAAGTCCCTGCGCCGCCAGACCGCCCCAGCGGTTCTCTGGGAAGCTCATGACGGCGAAGCCGATCATCTGGGCGCAGCAGCCTGCCACGGCGGCGCCGCCGGCCAGACCCGTCAGGCCCAGCGCCAGACAGATGGCGGCGGAGGAGATGGGAAGGGTCAGGGCCACGCCGATGACCACGGAGACGATGATCCCCATGAAGAAGGGCTGGAGCTCCGTGGCCCACATGATGGCCTGCCCCACGGCGGAGGCGGCCTTGCCCACCGGGGCGGCAATGAGGGCGGCGAAGCCGATACCCGCCAGCACCGTGACGATGGGCGTCACCAGAATGTCGATCTTGGTCTCCTTACTGACGGCCTTACCCAGCTCGGCGGCCAGAATGGTGACGAACAGCACCGCCAGCGGGCCGCCGGCTCCGCCCATGGAGTTGGTGGCGAAGCCCACGGGGATCAGGGAGAACAGCACCAGCGGCGGGGCCTCCAGCGCCCGGCCGATGGCTACCGCCATGCCGGGGCCCACCATGGCGGAGCACAGGCCGCCGATGGTGTAGGCCACGGCCCCCTCGCCCTTGCCGATAGTGACGATGCTCTCCGTCAGGAAGCCGATGTGCAGCTGCGTCCCCAGAGTGTTGAGGATGGTGCCCACCAGCAGGGTGCAGAAGAGACCCTGCGCCATAGCTCCCATGGCGTCGATGAAGTAGCGCTTGGCGGAGAACACGATGTTCTTCCGGGCCAGAAATGCTTTGAATTTGTTCATGAGTGTCCCTCTCTTATTGGTAAACTTTGGTGTCTTGACACATGACCGCTTTCCAATATTATAGCGGCTCTTTTCCATTTGTCAACAGAAAAATTCCCGGCGGAGGGAGGGCCTCCGCCGGGAAAAGGGGAAATGGTCGTTCTTTTAGGGTCGGTGGTCACTCCACCAGAAAGCCCCGCTGGCGCAGAAGCTGCAGCAGATGCTCATAGGCGGTCTCGTCCGGGCAGGAGAGGGTGTGCAGATGCACACCGCCGGTGAGCACGTCCACCACGGTACAGCCGCAGTCCACCATGGCGTCGAGCTCGTCCCGTGTCTCCTCGGCAGAGTGTATACAGGCGATGCGGCGCAGCAGGCCATTTTGTGCGGGGATCACATAGCCCCGTGCGGTGGCGGTGATCTCCTGACCGGCGGCACGCAGCAGGGCGATATCCCCCACAATGATCTGACGGCTGACGCCCAGCTCCTGAGAAAGGGTCGTGGCGCTGATAGGCGCTTGGGATGCGGAAAGCAGCCGGGCGATTTGCTGGCGGCGCTCCGAAGCAGTCATAGCAGACATGGCAAGGTCTCCTCTTTTGAAAATCTCTGGTCATTATACACCAACTGCCATTTTTTGGCAAGCACTTTTTAGCGTATAGAGAGGTTGTTTTCTGTTATGTGACGAAAACGTGACGAAACTATGGGGGATTTGGCGGAAAGGATTTCACTATCTGCGCTGTGTATGCGAAAATCGCTGTAAAATGGGATTATGAAACCTTACTAATATGAGATAAAATTAATGTGGATGCTAAAAATTTAGCGGCGGGAGGGCGTGGAATGATACCGACGACAAAAAGCGGCAGGCTTTTTCCCGGCGGGCGAATTGACAAGGGGAGCGGTGTGTGTTACAATTTGGTTACAAGTGTATGGTTCTATTAAAGAAGGGAGTTATTCAAATGGCTGAAGGCGGCGGAGAGTGCGGCTCTGGCGGCCCCCCAGACGGCGGAACCGACGGCAGACGTGACAGCGGAGGAGGAGAGCCTTCCGGCGACGGATACCTCCGTGCTGGCGGCGGCTGTCACCACTGACGCCCTCTACATCCGCCGCAGCGGCGATTGGGACGCCGAGGCGCTGGCGCTGATGGACTATGGCACCACGGTGGCCGTCACGGGAAAGAGCGGCGGCTGGTATCAGGTGCGCTACGACGGCATCGAGGGCTATCTCTCCGGGGAGTATCTGGAGGCCTGACCGGCTACGGACAGGTGACGGCGGATGCACTGAATCTGCGCTCCGGGGCCGGTACCGGCTATGGGACGGTGACATCCCTCCCCAATGGGGCGTGGGTGTCGGTGTTTGAAAACTTTCAGGATGCGGATTTCTCCTCCAGTGCCGCTTCCCACTGCGGCATCTACATCGGAGACGGGCAGTTCATCCACGCCACCTCCGATTCCCGCTTCAACTGTGTGAAGATCACATCCTTCAGCGATCCTTCAGCGAGGCTACTATGCCAGTCTATCTCATCCACGCCACCTCCGATTCCCCGCCATAGACGGCGCAGGCCTCCTGCACCAGTGCCAGCTCTGCCGCCGTGTCGCTGGTGAAGCGGTTCAGGGCCACCACCGCCGGCAGGCCATAGACCTGCGTGATGTTCTCAATGTGTCGCAGCAGATTGGGAAGGCCCCGGCGCAGGGCTGCCGTGTCCTCCGTGGCCAACTGAGTTTTATCGGCGCCGCCGTGTAGCTTCAGGGCCCGGACCGTGGCCACGATCACCACCGCATCCGGACGCAGTCCCGCCCTACGGCACTTGATATCCAGAAACTTTTCGGCCCCCAGATCAGCGCCGAAGCCCGCCTCCGTCACCACATAGTCCCCCAGCCGCAGAGCGGCCTTGGTGGCGGCTACGCTGTTGCAGCCGTGGGCGATGTTGGCGAAGGGACCGCCGTGGATGATGGCGGGAGTCCCCTCCAGCGACTGGGCCAGATTGGGGCGGATGGCGTCCTTCAATAGGGCGGCCATGGCCCCTGCAGCCTTCAGATCCCCGGCAGTCACCGGCTGGCCGTGGCCGTTGTATCCCACGATCATCCGGGCCAGACGAGCCTTCAAGTCCGCTAAATTTTCCGCCAGACACAGCACCGCCATGACCTCCGTGGCCACGGTAATGTCAAAGCCCTCCTTACGGGGGACGCCGTTTCCCTTGCCACCCAGACCGCAGAGAATATAGCGCAGCTGGCGGTCGTTCATGTCCACGCAGCGCCGCCACGTCACCTGTTGGATGTCCAGAGCGTTGCCCTGATAGATGTGGTTATCCACCATGGCCGCCAGCAGGTTGTTGGCGGCGCCGATGGCGTGGAAGTCGCCGGTAAAGTGGAGGTTGATGTCCTCCATGGGGGCCACCTGCGCCCAGCCGCCGCCGGTGGCTCCGCCCTTGAGGCCGAACACCGGCCCCAGAGACGGCTCCCGCAGGGCCAGCACCGTCTTTTTCCCCAGCGCCGACAGGCTGTCCGCCAGTCCGATGCTGGTGGTGGTCTTGCCCTCTCCGGCGGCGGTGGGATTGATGGCTGTGACCAGGATCAGCTTCCCGGTCTGGGGCTTGCCCGCTGTGGCGGAGGGCAGCAGCTTGGCCTTATAGCGGCCGTAGCACTCCAGCTGCTCCTCCGTCAGGCCCAGCTTTGCGCCGATGGCGGTGATGGGGAGGAGGGTACAGCTCTGTGCGATCTCGATATCTGTTTTCATGAGTCAGTCCTCCTTATGCTGCCGTCTGCGGGATGCAGAGATGGTATTTTCCATGAGCATGGCCCGTGTCATAGGGCCAACCCCCCCCGGCACGGGAGTGATATAAGACGCCTTTTCCGCTACGGCGGCGAAGTCCACGTCGCCGCAGAGCTTGCCCTCCTCGTTGCGGTTCATAGCCACATCCACGACCACGGCGCCGGGCTTGACCATGTCGGCGGTGATAAGACCACGGCGGCCCACGGCGGAGATGAGGATGTCCGCCCGACGGCACTGCTCCGCCAGATCCGGCGTGCGGCTGTGGCAGACGGTGACGGTGGCGTCCTCCGCCAGAAGCAGCAGGGCCATGGGCTTTCCCACGATGTTGCTGCGGCCCACCACCACACAGTCACATTCTCCGGGTGGAAGGCGTCCACGTCCTTCTCCGGGCGGATGGCCTCCAGCACGGCCCGGCTGTCCAGCCCCTCCGGAAGGGGAAGCTGCACCAGAATTCCGTCCACGTCCTCCCGGCGGTTCATGTCCTCCACCAGTGCCAGCAGCTCCTGCTGGGTGGTTTCAGCGGGCAGGTGATGGTTCAGGCACCGCACCCCGCACTGGGCGCAGTCTTTCTCCTTGTTGCGGACGTATACGGCGCTGGCGGGATTGTCCCCCACCAGAATCACCGCCAGACCCGGCTGGCGGGGCAGGGCGGCGGCCTCCTGCCCCAGCCGCTCCCGCATCCGGGCGGACAGGGCCTTGCCGTCTAACAGCGCAGCACTCATGACGGGTCCTCCGTCGGGGTTTCACCGGAGGTATCCTTCTGGGAGGGAGCCTCCGGCTCGGAAGAGACGGCTGGAGCATCCTCGGTGGGGGTCGCCTGAGCGGGAGACTCAGCTGCCGGGGCGACAGCCGCTTCGGCTGCGGCGGCATTGCGGGCCGCCACGATGTTGACATACAGCTCCTCCGGCTTGTGGGGGTGGAGCTTGATGTTGTAGTACAGCATGAAGAGGGACACGAACACCATCACAAGGCTCAGAGCCTGAGACACCCGGATGGGCTGGCCGCCGATGGTCCAGTTGAAGAGGTACAGGCTGTCGGTCCGCAGGCCCTCGATCCAGAAGCGGCCGATGCCGTACCACAGGAAGTAGAACCAGGTGTTCTCACCGTCGAAGCGGCGGGCCTTGGATACCACGAAGATGATGAGCAGCAGCCCCGCCAGATTCCACAGGCTCTCATACAGGAACGTGGGGTGGACCTCCACCAGCTGGCCGGTGACGGTGGTCAGCTGCATCCGCCAGGGCAGGGTGGTCTCGGCACCGAAGGCCTCCCGGTTCATGAAGTTGCCCCACCGGCCGATGCACTGGCCGATGAGCAGGCCCATCACCGCAAGGTCCAGCATGGCTCCCAGCTTATAGCCCTTGTGGCGGCTGATGCAGATGCCCACGATAACCACGGCGATGACGGCACCGTAGATGGCAAGGCCGCCGTCCCAGATGGCGATGGCCTTGCGGAAGCTGAAGCTGCCGTCGCTGTTTTTGAACTGATCCAGATAGAACAGCACATAGTAAATTCTTGCCCCCACAATGGCGCAGGGGATGCCCCACAGAACGCTGTCCAGCAGGTCGTCCTCGGTGATGCCGTACTTGGACTTCTGGTTCATGCACCACCAGATGGCGATGACCAGACCAAGGGCGATGAGGATACCGTACCAGTAAATGCCGTTGCCGATGTCCAGCGCCTTGGAGCTGGCGGTAAAGGCCCAGTCCCCGAACAGACCGGGGAACCGGATGGGGCTGTCAGTCATAATTTGCATGATGATTCCTCCTTGGGATAAAGTGCAGAGCGCCGTGCGCTCGAAGGGATGGGGTGGCTTCAGGCCTGCGCCGCCAGCTCACGGGCCAGCCGTTCCACCACGCCGGGGGCGTAGGGCAGCTCCAGCCCGGCAGCTGCCAGCGTTTCGGCGTAGAGCTTGCTGCCGCCGGAGGCGCACAGGGCGTGGTATCTGGCCCAGCCGTCCACGGGGTCGGCGTCATAGGCGGCCTTCAGCTGCTGGGCGCAGACGATGGAGAGGGCGTAGCTCACCACATAGCGGGGGAACATATAGATGGCCGTGTTGGTGAACAGGTCACAGCCGGCCAGCACCTGCTGCCGCCACGGCTCGTTGTTCTGGCCCCGGCCGAAGACTTTCTCCGTGCGGTCGAACTCCTCCGCCCACTGAGAAAGAGAGGCATCCGGGTGCTCATAGAGCCACGTCTCGAAGGTGTGGATGGAGCAGAAGGCGCACAGCTCCTTGATGAAGTCGTAGCGGTGCTCCGTCAGGAACTGGGGGGCGTGAGGGCCGAAGAAGTCCCGTGCATAGGGGAGGGTCAGCAGCTCCATGGTCTTGGAGTGGACCTCCGCCAGATCGGGACTCAGCCCCACATAGTCCGCCAGCGGCTGGCTGCGGTAGGAGAGGTAGCCCTGAAGGCCGTGGCCCAGCTCATGGGTATAGACGGTGACGTCGGAGCCGGTGCCGTCGCAGTTGGCGAAGATGAAGGGCATCCCGCAGGGGGCGCCCAGCATATCGCAGAAGCCCATGCCGGAGATTTTATTGGGAGAGCCTGCCACGTCCAACAGGTCGTGGCGGACCATCTCGTCGAAGAAATGTCCCGCCTCCGGACTCAGGGCGTGATACATCCGGCGTGCAGCCTTAGGAAGCTCCTCTGCCGCCACGGGGACGGCGTTGCCCTCCGGGAATACCAGCGCCCGGTCATAGGGCAGCAGCGTTTCCACCCCCAGCCGCTGGCGCTGCTGCTCCTGCATTTGCAGGTACAGGGGCGTGATGTACTTTTGCACCTGACGGCAGAACTCGTCCAATTCCGCCCGGCCATAGCCCAGACGCTGCATACTGAGATCGCCGTAGTCGGCAAAGCTGTCGAAGCCGTTTTCACGGGCCAGCTGGTTCCGAGCATGAACCAGCTCCCGCAGGAGCTTTTCCAGCACAGGGCCGTTTTCCACGGCGGTCTTCTGCTGGGCGTCATAGGCGGCCTTGCGGCGCTCCCGGTCGGTGCTGGTCAGTGCAAAGCGCAGCTGACCGCCGCTGAGAGTCTCGCCCTGCACCTGATACTTGGTGGAGGCCACCAGCTGCTGGTATTGAGCGGTGAGCTGGGAGATGCGGGCCTGCAGTTCCTTGCCGCCGGTGTGGAGCCGCTGGTCCAGCGTCAGCAGGCGGCGCAGCTGGGGGCCGAAGGCTTCGTCCACCGCCGCAGCGTAGGGACTCTCTGCTATGGCCATGGACAGAGACTGCGTATCCAGCGTCTCCAGTCGGGGCATGGTCTCCTGCAGCTCCCGCTGATAAAACTCGTCAGTGACATCGTGGAAGGCCCGGATGAAGGCGATGCTCTGGCAGAGAGCTACCTCCTGCTGGAGGGCATCCCGCTGCCGAACCACCTCCAGCAGCTCCTCCGGACCTTGGGCGTCCTTGGCCCGCTGGGTCAGGGCGTCATACCGGGCCTGAAGGGCCTCTACATCGGGGCTGGTATAGGGAAGATCGGAAAATTTCCAGTTGTCATTCATGATCAGTCCTCCTTGGGATAGATAACGGACAGGGCCGCACGGCTGCGGCAGATATGCTCCCGGATGAAATCCAGCACATCCTGCGGGGTGATGCTGTCGTAAATTTCCGGGAAGCGCAGGGGATCAAAGTGCTGGAAGCAGCCCTCCACCAGCGAAATGGCGATGGAATCGAAGGAGTTGAGACCCTTCAGGGAGGCCCCGAAGTTCCCCCGCTTCATCCGCTGCCAGTAGTCCGGATCCAGACCCTCACGGGTCAGGCGCTGTGCTTCCTCCAAAATGGCCTCCATCACGGCGGAGGGATCGTTGCTGTCGCCGCCGGCGTAGGCGTAGGCCGCTCCGGGCAGCAGGTCGAAGGAGCTGCCGAAGGAGCCGTTGATGAGGCCCTGACTGTACAGCCGGGAGAACAGGGGACTGGAGTCCCCCATGAGGATATCGCAGGCCAGATCCCCCAGGATGTCCCAGCGCAGCCGCTGCTCTCCCTCCGGGGGAGCGGGGCATTTGAAGCCCACCAGAAACGACGGCATGGATACCTCCATCCGGCAGGAGGTCTCCGACTGAGCGGGGGTCTCTCCCTCGCTGCCACCGTAGTCACGGGGGATATCCGGGCCGCTTTCCGGGGGCAGGATATCCTCCGCTGCCCGGAACACCGCCTCGGCGTCCAGATCGCCCACCGCCACCAGACACATATTGGCAGGGGTATAAAAGGCCTTGTGGCAACGGTACAGGGTCTCGGCAGTGATGTGGGAGATGCTCTCCACGGAGCCGGCCACGGGGATACGGGCGGGGCTCTCCCGGTACAGGGCCTGCAGCATCCGCTTATAGACCTGCCACTCCGGGTCGTCCTCGATCATGCCGATCTCCTGAGCAATAATGCCCTGCTCCTTGGCCACGCTCTCGTCGGTGAAGTACGGCACCGACACAAAGGACAGCAGCTGCCGCAGATTTTCGTCAAAATGCTCCGTGCAGTCGAAGTAGTAGGCCGTCATGGCATTGCTGGTAAAGGCATTGGGCTCGGCGCCGTTTTTGGCCATCTCCTGCATGGCGTTTCCGTCGGCGGTGTCGAACATCTTGTGCTCCAGATAGTGGGCGATGCCCGCCGGGGTATCCTGCCATGCGCCGTCCTGCTGAAAGCGCAGGTCCATGCCGCCGTAGCGGGTGGCGAACATGGCGTATTTCCGGGTGTAGCCGGGCTTGTGGACCACATAGGCCGGCAGGCCGTTTTTCAGGCGGCGGAAGGTCACCGTCTCGTCAATGCGGGGATAATACATCCTCACGCCTCCTTTCCCTTCAGGAAGTAAATGGTATCCAGCTGCACACTCTGGGCTGCCGCCCGGATGCGCTCCGGGGTCACCTGCCGCAGCAGCGCCGCCATCTCCTCCGGGGTCTCCCGGCGGCCGGTGGCCGACTGACCCAGATAGTAGTTCTCCAGCGCACCCTGAGAATCTCCCAGTGCCTGCAGGGCGCTGAGCAGGCTCTCCCGTGCCGCCGTCAGCTCCCAGTCCTCCCAGAGGCCCTGCCGGATCTCGTCCAGCTGGCGGAGGATCTCCGCCTCGGCCCGGTCATAGTCCGCCGTCTCGATGCCGGAGGACACCGTCAGGATGCCCTTGGAGCGGACGTAGGTGCTGGAGGCATAGTAGCAGAGGGAGAGCTTCTCCCGGACGTTCAGAAACAGCTTGGAGTTGCTGGAGCCGCCGAACATGAGGTTTGTCAGGATCATGGCGGGCTCGTCATCGGTATCGCAGCGGAAGCCCATGGAGAGCTTGCCCTGCGTCACGTCCATCTCCTCCGTCACCAGTCGGGGCTGGGAGGGAGCGGCGAACCGTCGGGGCGGCTCCGGCTCCGTTTGGGGGCCACGGGTCAGGGAGGAGAAGGCCGTCAGCAGGGCCTCCTCCACCCGATGGCACTCGGCGCTGCCGCAGTAGAACAGCTCCAGCCGGGAGGAGGACATCATCCGCTGGCTGTGAGCGTAGAGCTTCTGGTTGTTGATCTTGGCCAGCCCCGCCTCGTCACCGAAGCGGCTGATGCCATAGGGCTCCCCGGCGCACATCTCCTGCAAAAGCCGCAGATCGGCCCAGTCCCGCTTGTCGTTGCGGATGGAGCGGATGGCGTCGGCCAGATTGGCCTTCTCGCCCTCCACATATTCCTGCAGAAACCGGCCGCCACGGGTCACAGGGTCCAGCAGCAGCTCCCCCAGCAGCTCCGCCGCAGGCTCCAGCAGCGGTTCATTCCGGGAGACGAACCGGTCGTCGATAAAGCTGGCCACGAAGCCAAGGCACTGCGTCTCCCCCCGCTTGCGGATGGTGGGGCTGATCTGTGCGCCGTAGAGCCGATCCATGGCCGCAGCGAGCTGCTCCATGTCCGGGCAGCGCATGGTGCCGCGGTGCAGCACCGCCGGCAGCAGGGCGTTGTAGGACGCCGTTTCCTTGGCCAGCGGCGTGATGAATTGGGCCGACAGCACCCCGGTTTTGAATTTCCGGGCCGGCAGATAGGTCAGATACACATGGGGCATGAGCTCCCAGCGCTTCACTTCCATGAGATAGGCACCTCCATCGGGTCGTAATCAGGGCTTATTATACCGCAATCTGCATCGATTGAAAAGAGCCAGTTGCCGGAGCGGGGAATTTTTATGGGCAAAAGGAAGCGGGGCGGACAGAGGGTCCGCCCCGCAGGGGATATAGCTTTAGGAGGGGGAAAAACGATTTCAACTTGAACCTGTCATGTCTGTGTCGAAACGACGCCCCCTTCCGGGGTTCGGGAGGGGGTGCTGGTCATGGGGGCATTACTTTCCCGACAGTTCCACGGCATGGCGGATGAAGCTCATAGGCGGTACCGGCCGGGGCAGGGGCATGGTAAAGGTCATCTGAGGCGTTTTCGGCTCAAAGAGGGGCAGTCCGTCGGCATCCGTCATCTCCGGCACGGTAAGGGAGAAGGGACGGGTATCCGGCCCCACCACCTCCACGGTATCGCCGGTGCGGAACTTGTTGCGGAGGCTCAGGGTGGCCAGCCCCTCTGGGGTGCAGTCCGTTACCACAGCGCAGATCTGCCAGTCCCGGATATAGCGGGAGCTCTCGTAATACTGGCCGGGAGGGCCGTAGAAAAAGCCGGTGGAATAGTGGCGGTGGCTGACGTGCTCCACCTCGTCCCGCCAGACGGGGTCGGCGGGGCGGCCCTGCGCCACGTCGTCGATGACATGGCGGTAAGCCCCGGTGACGATGGCAGCATAGTAGGCAGATTTGGCCCGCCCCTCGATCTTCAGGCAGTCCACTCCGGCGTCCATGAGGTCGTCCAGATGGTCGATCATGCACATATCACGGGAGTTCATGATGTAGGTACCCTTCTCGTCCTCGAACACCGGGAAGTATTCGCCGGGGCGCTTCTCCTCCATCAAGGCGTACTGGTAGCGGCAGGGCTGGGCGCAGGCGCCCCGGTTGGAGTCCCGGCCGGTCATGTAATTGGAGAGCAGGCAGCGGCCGGAGTAGGACACACACATGGCCCCGTGGCAGAAGGTCTCCAGCTCCAGCTCCGGGGAGGTGCGGCGGCGGATCTCACGGATCTCGTCCATGCTCAGCTCACGGGCCAGCACCACTCGCTTGGCGCCCAGATCATACCATGCCTGAGCGCAGGCGTAGTTGGCGATGGACTGCTGGGTGCTGATGTGGCGTTCACAGCGGGGAGCGTATTTTCCCGCCAGCGTGAAGGCCCCCAGATCCGCCAGAATGAGAGCATCCACCCCGGCATCGTTCAGGCGCTCCAGATGGGCGGGGAGGGCATCCACCTCGCCGCTGCGGGGCATGGTATTGACGGTGACGTGGACCCGGACGCCGTGGTCATGGGCATAGGCCACCGCAAGGGGCAGCTCCTCCGGGGAGAAATTCCCGGCGAAGGAGCGCATCCCGAAGGAGGTGCCTGCCAGATACACGGCGTCGGCTCCATAGGCCACGGCCATTTTCAGCTTTTCCATGTCCCCGGCCGGGGACAGCAGCTCAGGCTTTTTTCTCATCATATCCATCAATCCGGGGCGTACATATCGCTGTTGACGAAGGCCAGATGCTCATCATAGGTGCGGAAGAAGTGGCTGACTCCATCCTTGCCGTAGGCAAAGTAGTAGTAGCCGGTGTCGTTGGGATGCACCGCCGCCTTGATGGAGGACAGACTGGGGTTGCAGATGGGGCCGACGGGGAGGCCGCCGTATTTGTAGGTGTTGTAGGGACTGTCCAGATCCGTGGAGAACTGGGTATCGTCCATGCCGGCGATGTGCAGGGCATAGTAGATGGTGGCGTCGGACTGGAGGGCGGTGCCGATCTCGGAGTTGTCGCCGCTGAGACGGTTATAGAACACGGAGGAGATGTTGGCACGCTCCTCGTCGTCACCGATGGCCTCCTTTTCGATGATGGAGGCCAGTGTGACGATCTCACGGAGGCTGTACTGGGAGTTCTCGATATCCGTCAGCAGCTCGCCGCTGACACGGGTCTGGAAGTTGGAGAGCAGGCGATCCAGCGCAGAGACGGCGTCCTCCTTGTGGAAGAACTCATAGGTATCCGGGAAGAGGAAGCCCTCCAGCCGGGTGATGCTGCCCAGATTCTCGTTATCCACGAAGGTGTAGTCGAACACATGGTTCTTGGCGGCCTCCGTCAGGTCCTCCACGTTGGACACGTCGCTGTCGGCCAGCAGTTGGATGGTCTCCTGCACGGAGTAGCCCTCCGGGATGGTGACCTTCACCGTCCCGGCCACAGAGGAGCCCTGCTGCATGGAGTCGATGATGCAGTTGTAGTCCATGTCTGTGTTGAGCTCGTAGCTGCCGGGCTGGATGGTGTCCTTGGCGTGGAAGAGGGGACTGGTGATGACGAACAGCAGCTTATATTTGATGATGCCCGCCTTCTTCAGCTTGGAGGCGATCTGCCCCACGGAGTCGCCTTTTTCGATCTCCACCGTGGCGGTGAGAGGTGCCTTGTTCAGGGCGCACACGTCATTGACCATGAGCCAGCCCAGTCCCGCCAGCAGGCAGGAGCCCAGCACCACACCGGCGCAGTAGATGGCCCAGAAACGGGTCCGGCGCATTTTCTTGCGCTGCTTGCGCTGAGTCTGCTGGCGGCGCACCTCGTCGGCGTTCCAGCTGGTGGTCTCGTTGTTTTTGCGGTCTGCCATAGATCGTTGTTCCTTTCTTTATCGCATTTTCCCCAGCGCAAATCAGACCGGACAAGATACCTTCCGGGGCGGTGGGGCATAGAATAAGCCAGTGAAGAACAAGTGAGGTGAGGTTCAAGTGTGCTTTGACAACAACAACTGCTCCTGCATCTGGCTGATCGTCATCGTTTTACTGGTGCTCTGCTGCTGCGGCGGCGGACAGAATGAGCGCTGCTGCGGCGGCGACTCCCGCTGCTCCTGCTGAGGGACATAGGGACAGACACATACCATAGGGTTCGGCCGAACCGGGACGGGACGCTGCGGCGTTCCGTCCTTTTTTTACGGCAGCAGATCCGCCACACGCTCCAGAACCTCCTGATGGATGTCCTGAATACTGCGGATCCGGCCGTCCCAGTCGCAGCGGATGCGCTGCCAGCCGCACCAGTCCACCACACGGGTGGCGCTCTCCCGGCAGGAGCGGAGATAAGCCTCGTCCTGCTCATGGATGTCGGCGTGGGTATGGGTGGCCTCCTCCCGGCGGCGCATCATCTGCTCGGACAGCTCCGTGGGGAGATCCAGGTACAGCACACGATCCGGGGCGGGCAGGCCCAGCTTCTGATACTCGAAGTCAAAGAGCCAGTCCACAAAGGGCCGCTGCTGCTCCGGCGGAAGCTTGGAGGTCTGGTGAACGGCATTGGAGGTGGTATAGCGGTCGGCGATGAGCAGACCGCCCTGCTCATAGTAGCTGCCCCAGTCCTGCTTATAGGAGGCGTAGCGGTCCACGGAGTAGAAGGCCGCAGCGGCATAGGCATTGACATCGCCGGGCTTCTGGCCGAAGGCCCCGCCCAGATAGAGCCGCACCAGTGCCGAGGATTCCTCCTGATACCGGGGGAAGGTCAGCTTGCGGTAGGGAACGCCCCGCCGGGTCAGCTCCTGACACAGCAGCTCCGACTGCGTGGCCTTGCCGGAACCGTCGGTCCCCTCAAATACGATGAGCTTTCCCTGCATGGCATGGTCCCTCCCGTTGGCTCGGAAAATTTTATCACACTATTCTACCACAGCTTTCCCCATTTGTCCACATGGGAAACCGGCGTTTACAGAATGGCAAAAACTTGATATAATCACAGAAACGATCCGAGCGGAGGACGAATGGATGCATATTTTTGACATGGACGGGACCCTGATCGATTCCAACGGCATCTGGCGGGAGGTGGATGAGGCCTTTCTGGCCAAGCGTGGCTTTCCCTACACCAAGGAGTACTATCAGGGGGTGGCGCACACCATTTTCCCGCTGGCGGCGGAGTTCACCAAGCGCTACTGCCATCTGGAGGAGTCCGTGGAGGACATCATGGCGGAGTGGATGGAGATGGCCGGGGATGCCTACGCCACACGGGTACAGGTGAAGCCCGGCGTGCGGGAGTATCTGGATCAGTGCCGCCGCCGGGGGCAGCGGATGATGGTGCTGACCTCCAGTGTTCCGGCCCACTGCCGGGCGGCACTGGGGCATCTGGGACTGATGCCATATTTTGAGGAGATCTTGTTTGCCCACGATCTGAAGATCGAGAAGAAGGACCCGGAGATCTTCCGGATAGCGGCCCGACGCATGGGCGTGGAGCCGGCGGAGTGCGTGGTGTATGACGACTCCGTGGAGGCGTGCCGTGGGGCCAAGGCGGCCGGGATGCACACGGTGGGGGTCTACGATCAGTTCTTTCACGTCTCGTGGGAGGAGATGACACGGGTGTGCGATCGGACCATCCGGAGCTTCACAGAGCTGCTGGAGGATTGAACAAAACGGAATTGCCGAAAGAAGAAACAGGGGAGGGGACAGTGGATGCTGCCCCCTCCCCTGTGGCCATTACGGACGATAAAAAACGAAAACTTACCCACCGCGGACCGGCTCACACCTTACTTCACACCTTACTGTAACGGCTCACGCAGAGGTCATGGTACAGAGCCACCTGTCCCTCGTCCACCAGCCAGCCCGACAGATGCAGGAAATTGCGCTGGGTGACGCTGATGCGGAAGGGATCATGAGTGTGGATGCCCTCCTGACGGCAGTAGGCATAGAGCCACTGGTCGGCGGTCATGCCGTCGGTGAGACAGCTCAGCAGCCGCCGCCCCTTATCGTGGATGGCGGCGATGTTGGCATCGATGACGGGGCCAAGCTCTGTGACGCTGGTCTTATGGGCCAGCACATAGGCCGGGCAGCGGAGACTGCGGAGGGACTCCATCACCGTCAGATCACGGGCAATGTGCATGATGGTGGGCAGCTTGAAGCGCTGCAGCTGCTCCGGCCCCAACAGGCAGTCTGCCAGATAGGCAGTGCCGTCGGGGGTGATAAAGCCCATCTGCCCGGCAGAGTGACCCGGCAGGGGCAGCAGGCCGAAACGGACGCCGCAAAAGTCCAGATGATCGATATCCGGAGAGATGAGAACGTCCGACAGGAAGCATTCCTCCGGAAACATGGACTGGATGGTGCCGTAGGTGAGGGTCTCGTAGTTGGCCCGGAAGGCGGTGGCATCGGCGCAGATGGCGGCCTCGATCATGGGCATGGCGATGGGGCAGCCGTAGCGCCGGCGGAGATAAGCGGCGTTGCCCACGTGGTCGTAGTGAGCGTGGGAGCAGAGGATCCCCTTAGGGCGCAGACCGTGCTCCTCCAGCAGGGCGGTAAGACCCTCCCGGTCAGAGGCGGCGATGCCGGTATCCAGCAGGATAATGTCCGTATCCGTCAGGCGGTAAAAGGGGATCAGGGCCGTGGCTCCCACGGCGGCCCATGTATCTTTATGTATGTGCAGCAGCTCCATAAGGCGTCTCCTATCAGTTTCTTTTCGTTGGGATGGTACCATCTTCCGCGGGAAAATGCAAGGCGGGGAGAGAGGACGGAAAAAATTTTGCTTTTCCCTCTATGCAAACGGGAAAAAATAAGGTAAAATACTCCCAAGTATCACATACGGAGGAAGAGCAATGGACGAACCGAAGTATAAACGGGTGCTGCTGAAGATCAGCGGCGAGGCACTGGCGGGCGAGAAGCACTTCGGCCTGGACTTTCAGGTGCTGGGTCAGGTGGCGGACGTCATCAAGGAGTGCGTGAACATGGGCGTGCAGATCGGCGTTGTCATCGGCGGCGGCAACTTCTGGCGGGGCGTGAAGAACGGCGAGGGTCACATCGAGCGCACCCGTGCCGACCACATGGGGATGCTGGCCACGGCCATGAACTGCATGGCACTGGCGGACGTGCTGGAACAGAAGGGTGTGGACGTCCGGCTCCAGACGGCACTGGAGATCCGTGAGGTGGCGGAGCCCTATATCCGGGCCAGAGCCGTCCGGCATCTGGAAAAGGGCCGGGTGGTGCTGTTTGGCTGCGGTGTGGGATGCCCCTTCTTCTCCACCGATACGGCGGCGGTGCTGCGAGCGGCGGAGATCAACGCCGATGTGATCCTGCTGGCCAAGAACATCGACGGCGTGTACGACTGCGACCCGGCCAAGAACGCCGACGCCGTGAAATTCGACGCCATCACCTATGACGAGGTGCTCAAGCGTCATCTGGCGGTGATGGATTCCACCGCCACCAGCCTGTCCATGGACAACCACATCCCGGTGCTGGTGTTTGCACTGAAAGACCCGTATAATATCGTGCGTGTGCTGCGGGGCGAAAAAATCGGAACGATCGTGAAGGAGGCATAACCATGCTGAAGGAACACTACAAGGTATACGAGGAAAAGATGAAGAAGAGCGTGGAGGCGGTGGAGCGTGACTTCGGAGCCGTGCGGGCCGGACGGGCCAACGCATCCGTCCTCAACCGCATTCAGGTGGACTACTACGGCACCCCCACCCCCATCCAGCAGATCGCTGCGGTGGCGTCCCCCGATCCCCGGACGCTGCTCATCACCCCTTGGGACGCCTCGGCCCTGAAGGGCATTGAGAAGGCCATTCAGGAGTCCGATCTGGGCGTCAATCCCCAGAATGACGGCAAGTCCATCCGGCTGGCCTTCCCCCAGCTGACGGAGGAGCGCCGCAAGGATCTGGTCAAGCAGATCCGCAAGTACAACGAGGGCGGCAAGGTGGCCATCCGCAACATCCGCCGGGATGCGCTGGAGGCGTTCAAGAAGATGCAGAAGGCCTCCGAGATCACCGAGGACGAGCTGAAGCTGGCTGAGAAGGACCTGCAGAAGATGACCGACGACCACTGCAAGGAGCTGGATAAGCTGCTGGATACCAAAGAAAAGGAACTCATGTCTGTCTGATGGGCCTGTTTTCCAAAAAGAAGCATCATACGGCGGGGCAGGTGGATGAAAACCGCCTTCCCCGCCATATCGCTGTTATCATGGACGGCAACGGGAGATGGGCCAAGCGTCGGGGCCTGCCCCGCACCGCCGGACATAAGGTGGGGGCGGAGGTGTTCCGCAAGATCGCTACCCACTGCAAGGAGCTGGGAGTGGAGTACCTGACGGTATACGCATTCTCCACGGAGAACTGGAAGCGCCCGGCGGACGAGGTCAACACCATCATGGGCCTTCTGAAGCAGTATATGCTGGAGGCCATCGACTCCATGGAGCGGGATCAGATCCGGCTGCGGTTTCTGGGGGACCTGAGCGCCCTTTCGCCGGAGCTGCAGGAACTGGCCCGGCGCACCAACGAGATATCCTCCCACATTCAGGGCTTTCAGGCCAACGTCTGCCTGAACTACGGCGGCCGGGATGAGCTGCTGCGGGCGGCCCGGCACTTTGCCGCCGACTGTGTGGAGGGCCGCTGCCGCCCGGAGGAGCTGGATGAGGAGCGATTCTCCGGCTACCTGTTTACGGACGGTCTCCCGGATCCGGAGCTCATCATCCGCACCAGCGGAGAGGAGCGGCTGTCGGGCTTTCTGCTGTGGCAGTGCGCCTATTCGGAGCTGTATTTCTGCGATACCCTGTGGCCGGACTTCGGGCCGGAGGATATGGACCGGGCCATCGTGGCGTATCAGCAGCGTGACCGCCGGTTCGGCGGGGTAAAATAAAGAGGAAAGCATATGAAACAGAGAATTATCGTGGCGGTGATCGGCATCCCGCTGCTGCTGGCCATCCTGTGCGTGGCACCGGACTGGGCCACGGCGGCGCTGTTGGCAGCGCTGAGCGTGGTGGGTACCCATGAGCTGCTGGCGGCTGTGTGCGGGCCGGAAAAGACCCGGCGCTGGACGGCGCTGCCGGCGGTGATGGGCATATTAGTGGTGCTGCATTTTTACGGTGCGGGCCATGGGTGGCAGCTGCCGCTGGGCATCGTGGACGGGCTGCTGCTGGTGGGCGTGATAGCGCTGCCGGCGGCGGGCGTGCTGACCTACGGCAAGCCCCACGCCCTGACCCTGCTGGATGTGTGCGTCATGGCGCTGGCGGGGCTGGCCATCCCGGCCTCCTTCAGCTGCCTGCTGCTGCTGCGGCTGCTGCCCTACGGCGGCGGACTGGTGTTGGTGCCGCTGGTGGCGGCCTTCTGCAGCGACTCGGCGGCCCTGTTTACCGGTATGGCCTGCGGCAAGCACAAGCTGTCGCCGCTGGTAAGCCCCCACAAAACTGTGGAGGGCGCCGTGGGCGGCCTTGTCGGCGGCGTACTGGGCATGGTGATCTTCCGGATCATCTTTTACCTCTGTACCCTGCAGCCCCTGCACATCGGCGGCTGCATCCTCATGGGTCTGGTGGGCGCTCTCATGGGCCAGCTGGGCGACCTGAGCTTTTCGGCCATCAAGCGCCAGTACGGCATCAAGGACTATGGGCGGCTGCTGCCGGGTCACGGCGGCGTGCTGGACCGGTTCGACAGTGTGCTGTTTGCTGCGCCGGTGCTGTGGCTCATGACCTGCTGGGTCATCGGTCTGTAACAAGGAGAAACGATTATGACAAAGACTGTTGCGGTCTTGGGCTCCACCGGCTCCATCGGGCGGCAGACGCTGCAGGTGGTGCAGGAGCTGGGACTGACGGTGGCGGCGCTGACGGCCAACCGCCAGGTGGATCTGCTGGAGCAGCAGGCTCGACAGCTCCATCCGAAGCTGGCGGTGCTGTATGACCGGGCGGCGGCGGGAGAGCTGCGGCTGCGGCTGTCCGACACGGATATCCGGGTGGCGGAGGGGCCGGAGGGGCTTCTGGAGGCGGCGACGCTGCCGGAGGCGGACACGGTGGTCACCGCCGTCATGGGCAGCGTTGGACTGGAACCCACGCTGGCGGCTATCCGGGAGAAAAAGCGCATCGCTCTGGCCAATAAGGAGACGCTGGTGTGCGCCGGCGAGCTGGTGATGGCGGAGGCGGAGCGCTGCGGCGCCGAGATCGTGCCGGTGGATTCGGAGCACTCGGCCATTTTCCAGAGCCTGCAGGGCTGCCGGGATCGCCGGGAGGTAAAGCGTCTGCTGCTGACCTGCTCCGGCGGGCCGTTTTTCGGCCTGAGCCATGAGGAACTGGAGCATAAGACCCCGGCGGACGCTCTGAAGCACCCTAACTGGAGCATGGGGGCCAAGATCACCATCGACTCGGCCACCCTCATGAACAAGGGACTGGAGATCATCGAGGCCATGCGGCTGTACCGGCTGCCGGTGGAGCAGGTGGAAGCGGTGATCCACCGCCAGAGCATCGTCCATTCGCTGGTGGAGTACCGGGACGGGGCCATGATCGCCCAGCTGGGAACGGCGGATATGAAGCTGCCGATCCGTTACGCCTTCACATGGCCCTACCGGGCCGAGACACCGGATCGGACGCTGGATCTGCTGTCCTGCGGGCCGCTGACCTTTCAGGCCCCGGATACGGAGGCATTTCCCTGTTTGGCCATTGCCCGCCGGTGCGCCCGGACGGGCGGCACCGCCTGCGCCATCATGAACGGTGCCAATGAGGAGGCCGTGGGCCTGTTCCTGCGGCAGGAGATCGGCTTCAACGACATCGCCCGGCGGGTGGAGGACGCCCTGTGCCGGGTGGAGGTGAAATATACGCCCTCTCTGGAGGATATACTGGAGGCAGACAGACTGGCCCGTGCCGCTGTACTGAACCGGTAGGAGGAACCATGATCTATATTATTGCTGCGATCCTGATTTTCGGCGTACTCATCGCCGTACACGAGCTGGGCCATTTTCTGGCGGCCAAGGCCTGCGGTGTGCGGGTCAACGAATTTTCCATCGGTATGGGCCCCACCATTCTGCGCAAGACCAAGGGGGACACCACCTACTCTCTGCGGCTGCTGCCCATCGGCGGCTTTTGTGCCATGGAGGGCGAGGAGGAGGACTCCAACGACCCCACGGCCCTGAATAACCAGAGCTTCTGGAAAAAACTCATCATTTTTGCCGCCGGGGCCTTTATGAACTTTCTGACGGGCCTGATCATCATCGTCGCCCTGTACGCCGGGGCCAAGGCATTTTACGTCCCGGTCATCACGGACTTTGCCGACGGCTGCCCCCTCCAGAGCGAGAGCGGCCTGCAGGTGGGGGACCGTCTGGTGAGCATCGACGGTGAGCGGGTGTATGTTTACAGTGACGTGAGTCTGCTGCTGGGCCGCAACAAGACCGGCGTATTCGACCTGAAGGTCAAGCGTGACGGTCAGACCGTGACCCTGAAGGACTTCCCCATGGAGCGGGCGGAGTACACCGACCAGCAGGGCCAGACCTACACGGGCTTCGGCCTGATGTTCGGGGCGGAGGAGGCCACCGTAGGCAGCCGCCTCCGGTACAGCTGGAACAACGCCGTGGACTTCGTGCGGATCGTGCGCCTGTCCCTGCAGATGCTGGTGACCGGTGAGGCGGGCCTCAAGGACGTCAGCGGCCCGGTGGGCATCGTCTCCACCATCACGGACGTGGGCGAACAGGCGGAGAGCGCCTCGGCGGCGGTGGAGAACATCGCCTATCTGGCGGCACTGTTGGCGGTGAATCTGGCGGTGATGAACCTGCTGCCCCTGCCGGCGCTGGACGGCGGAAAGATCTTCTTTCTGGTGGTCAATGCCCTGTGCATGCTGACCATCCGCAAGAAAATTCCGGCAAAATTCGAGAGCTACGTCCATCTGGCCGGCTTCGCACTGCTGATGCTGCTGATGCTGGTCATCACCTTTCAGGACGTGTGGAAGCTGTTTCAGTAAGAGAGAAAGAGCACACGGGACGGGGAGCGGCTTCCCGTCCCTGTGGTGCGTTTTTGCCCCACAGAAGGGGATAAACTGAGGAGGAATCAGCCATGAGCAAGCAAATTCATGTGGGCAGCGTCCCGGTGGGCGGCGGGGCGGACATCGCCATCCAGTCCATGTGCAACACCCGGACGGAGGACGTGGCCGCCACCGTAGCCCAGATCCTCCGGCTGGAGGAGGCGGGGTGCGATATCATCCGGGTGGCGGTGCCGGATATGGCGGCGGCGCAGGCCGTGGGGCGTATCCGCCGGGCCATCCACATCCCGCTGGTGGCGGATATCCACTTCGACTACAAGCTGGCGCTGGAGTGCGTGCGGCAGGGCATCGATAAGATCCGCATCAACCCCGGCAACATCGGCTCACAGGAGAAGGTGCGGGCCGTGGCAGACGCCTGCCGCAGCGAGGGTATCCCCATCCGCATCGGCGTCAACGGCGGCTCACTGGAGCGGGAACTGCTGCAAAAATACGGAGGCGTCACTCCGGAGGCGCTGGTGGAGAGTGCCATGGGCCATGTCCGCCTGCTGAACGACTGCAATTTCGACGACATCTGCATCTCCGTGAAGTGCTCCCGTGTGCCGGTGAACATGGCAGCCTATCAGCTGCATCGCCGGCGGCGACGGCGAGGGTCTGGTGTTCCGTAAGGGGGAGATCCTTTACAAGGTGCCGCAGGACAAGCTGGTGGACGCCTTGATGGACGAAATCGACCGACTATGACAGCAGGAGCGCACTATGAGGGAACAGATCACATTTTTTGATTTTTTTGAAAACTTCGTGCCGCCCAGAGAACTGCGACTGTTGCTTCACGACGCCGTCGTCACCGGCGGAGCGCTGGACGTGAAGCAGCGGGCGCTGGAGCTGGACGTGGCCACCGGGGAGCGTATCCCGGAGGCGGCCCAGACGGCGCTGGAGCAGCTGCTGACCCGGCAGTACGGCCTGCACCGGCTGCATCTCACCATTCATGACCGGAAGGCGGAGAAGAAAAGCGGCGGCACCGAGGTGCTGCTGGGCAAGGAGATCAAGGGCAAGCCCGTCTCCATGACGGAGCTGAACGTGAAAATGGGTACGGCCATCGTGGAGGGCAAGGTCTTTGCCGCCGAGTGCCGGGAGACCAAGCGCCCCGGTATGTGGATGCTGAGCTTCGACATGACGGACTATCAGAGCTCCGTCACCGTACGCAAATATACCGAGGGGCAGGAGGCGCTGGCCCTGCAGAACGCCATCGCCCCCGGCATGTGGCTGCGGGTGCAGGGGCAGCCGGAGCTGACCCGTGACGGCAAGGACATTCAGCTCAAGCCCTACCACATCATGAAGGTTCCCCATGAGGGCCGCAAGGACACGGCCCCGGAGAAGCGGGTGGAGCTGCATCTGCATACGAAGATGTCCAACATGGACGCCCTGACGGACACGGCCTCCGTCATCAAGCAGGCCATCTCCTGGGGGCATCCCGCCATCGCCATCACCGACCACGGCGTAGCCCAGTCCTTCCCGGATGCATGGCACACCGCCAAGGGAAAGATCAAGATCCTCTACGGCGTGGAGGGGTATTATGTCAACAACCTCGATGACCGCATCGCCGTCCACGGTCCGCAGGATCAGAATTTTGCCGACGAGATCGTGTGCTTCGACATCGAGACCACGGGCCTGAAGGTGGAGCGGGAGGCCATCACGGAGATCGGCGCCGTGGTGCTGCGCAACGGTGAGGTGGCGGAGCGGTTTCAGACCTTCGTCAACCCCAACCGCCGCCTGACGCCGGAGATCGTGGGCCTGACGGGCATCACGGATGCCATGCTGGCCGACGCTCCCCAGCTGAAGGAGGCCCTGACGAGTTTTCTGGAGTTTGTGGGGGATCGCCCGCTGGCGGCCCACAACGCCGAATTTGACATCAGCTTTATCCGGGCCGGGTGCCGGAAGGTGGGCCTTCCCTTCGATCCCACCTATGTGGACTCCCTGATTTTGGCCCAGAATCTGCTGCCGGAGCTGCACAAGTATAAGCTGGATATTGTGGCGGAGCATCTGGATCTGCCCGCCTTCAACCACCACCGGGCCTCGGACGATGCGGCCATGGTGGCCTATATGCTGATCCCCTTCTTCGAGAAAATGGAACGGGAATTGGGCATCCACCGCCTGCAGGAGATCAACGGGGAGATGCTGAAGCTGCGGCCTCAGGGCAGCAAGACCAGCCGCTTCCCCAAGCACATCATCATTCTGGCCAAGAACAAGCTGGGCCTCAAGCACCTGTATCAGCTGATCTCCGCTTCCAACCTGAAATACTTCAAGCGGGTGCCCATCATCCCCAAGACGGAGCTCATTACCCACCGGGAGGGGCTGATCATCGGCTCGGCCTGCGAGGCGGGCGAGCTGTTCCGGGCGGTGACGGATCACAAGGATTGGGCGGAGCTCAAGCGCATCGCCTCCTTCTACGACTATCTGGAGATACAGCCCATTTGCAACAACCTCTTCATG
>VOFI01001392.1_pt1 | contig 26001 bp, 35 predicted proteins | sample 5384131 | NCBI WGS metagenome assembly VOFI01 (sample SAMN12384728, study PRJNA508395) | human gut metagenome | isolation source: healthy gut H | host: Homo sapiens | reverse complement strand
CGTCAAGCTTGCGGCTCATGCCGGCATCTGAGCGCCCTTTCGGGACGACCTTCAAAACCATGGTTCTGATAGTCCAGATACCATTTTTCAATGGTGGCGGGAGCATAATGATGGAGCTTCCCATCGGGTCCCATGAGTCCTTTTGCAGAAATTTCCGTGTAAAAAGCGGTCTTGCTTGGATAACGTTCATCAAGTCCTGCAATAATCGGTGCGATGGCGCCATAGCGCATCAGTGCGATTTCCTGTTGTTTTTCTTGTTTCATAGATTTCATCTGCCTCCTTTTTCTAAAGGATAAGGGATAAAACCAGACCTGTCGTGTAAGGTTATGTTGGCAGGATAAAAAGTTTATTGGAGGTTGATTTAATCTGCATGAACTGTCTGGAAAAAGAGGGAAAAGCATCCATGTTCATAAGCCTGAATCAGACGGACGTGCAGGGCCAGGGGATCTGGGAATACGGGACCATGGATGAAAGCAGTAATGCTATCAACCAGATTTGCTACTGCATAACCGGATGAAATACCTTTTACATTAACTTCATCCGTAATGGCTTTTTCCGTAAGTAAGCTGTCCGGTTGTATAATTGAAAATACCGCCCTGCTGGATAAATGCTGTATTGTTATTTCCGCTGGTGTTATCTGCAGCATAGGTTTTTACTTCGATGCTGTTATTGATAATTTTTCCAAGATCCAATGTGGCTCCTGTATTATTATCGATTTTAAAAGTTCCCTTATAGAGAATCTTTCCATTATTTTCTTTACACTCTAATTCTTCAATGCTATAACTTCCGTATTCAAAAGACCCTTCATCATCATTAAGAATGGATGTATCTCCAAACCAGACACCAGCTCCCGCTTTATCTGTGTTTGTATTCAGACTCTTTTTAATCAATGAAGAATCATATACACCATTACTTCCGGTATAAATTGTATGGCTTTCCTTTGTTTCCAGATTCGTGATCTTAAACGGAATATTTGCCATGGTATTATTATTCGTTCCATTGATCTTCGTCAGCTTAATATCTGCTCGAACCGGGCTGTCAGATCCTTCAAATGTCTGACCTCCCATTAATGTTGACAGATCTCCAGGTTTCGTTACCTGTGCAAGGTATACACCATTTACAGTACTATTGCCTTTTGTATCCGTCATGTTTAAATCATTACGGTATCCATCCGGTGCTTTTGTTTCCTGGATAGTGATTGTTCCGCGAGGGATAGTAATTGCTCCATCTACTTTATAAAAATTATCTCCACCTACTTTATAGGTATCAGATAAACCGGCTTGATAGACTTTGCTTCCATTTGGTCTAGTACGTTCTTTGGTTTCAATAACCCATGTACGGGTGGCTCTTGCTGGAAGATTATTTCGATCATAGAATCCATCATAATATTTAATAGTGAACTGTGCTCCAGCTAATGTTTTCTTTCCTTTTATTGTATTACCTGTATATTTGTCTTTTTTCTGAATAACAATAGCTGCCGGGTCATCCATCGGTTTATCCGTAAAGCTAACTACTTTATTCTCACCGCTAGATAAACTCACTGTTTTCACTGTGTTATCAATATAGTAACCTTCCGGTGCCGAAATTTCTTTTACATAATAAGTTCCCGGTTCTAAATTGATTGAATTCGAGGTTCCATTTGCATTTGTTGTAAATGTGGATACCTGAGAAGTACATGCTGCATTGCTATATACTCCGTATTTTGCATTTGCTAAAGAATAACAACTATTTCCATTTGTGATATCTGTATTCGATGATGATTTTCTAAGTGATAAAGTTGCTACATTATTAACCTGAAATGCCATTGGCTGATGGTTGTAAGATGTATTGAAATAATACACAGCGTAACCACTTGGAATGCCACCCATTGCCTGCATCTGATTAGCTTTATTGATCAAATGCTTTTTGTTGAGTTTGGTAATCCATAAAACGCATAATTGGCCTGCGAATTATTATGCAATGCGTATTTCGCATAGGTATAAGACAAAATAACATGCGAATAAGCATATTCTAAGTCTCTTACGCCATTCCAAATCCATCCATATCTATTCACAAACTGACTGTATCCAGGACCGCCGTATGCATAATAAAATGCTTTTCTTGATGAACCATCAGAAATTAAACTTCCTGTGTACCATCCAGCTCCTGGTGTTTTTCAGAAGAGGATTCATACAATATGCCACTTGACCTTCATTTGTTGTATAATATCTCGTATTATATCTTCCATACCAGATCTTATTTCCTGGGACATTCAAATAAATACTTTTCGTACCTGCTGCCCGTGTAGCAATTTCATAATCGCTTGCAGTAGTCTGTAAATCAATTTCTGCATCTTCAATAACGGATTCAGGAATTTCTTTAAAAGGTAGCTGCTACTTTGACATTCTCTTCCGGCATAGTAAATGTGGCAATACCCTCCTCATCTACTGATAGTTCTTGAAGAACTTCGCCGGATTTATCCTCTAATTCTACCTTATCAAGTTCATATCCGTAATCGGCACTTGTTTGAACTTTTACTTCCGTATTTTCTTCATAAGAATCTTTAGACTCATATTCCACATCTTCTTCTGATGCATCCAAAATAGACTGCGTGGAATTCTCCACATCCGCTTTTACAAGATCATCTTCTGATATTGGAAAACTTAGCAGACCATTATCAGCTTTAGATAATTTCACTTCATAAGAATCCTCTTTTTTTTTGAGTTTCTTTTGATTCTGTGTCTTGTGTCTCTTGTGTCTCTTTTTTTTTTTCTTGCTCTTTTTTGACTTGCATCAGCTGTTTCCTGTTCATTTGCTTCTGAAATATCTTCATCCGCATTTTGAATTGTCTGCGTCTGTTCAGAAGACACTTCCGGTTCCTGTGCATATGCCACAGTACCAAGAGAAGACGGAACAATCATGATTGCTGCAAGCAAAAGTGCAATCACCTTGTTTACCCATTTTTTCCTTTTCACTTACAATTCCCTCCTTATTCTTGTCTCATTTGCATTTGAAGTCCGTATATATATCTGCCTGATGCAGAATCCTTTAAAAGCCTGCTCTTTTTCAACGACCTGAATTTTCCCTTTTAATGGGATTTTATATGTCTGGCCATTTGAAGCTTCTTGGATATCTATCCGAGGCTTCTGATCTATATATGCTTTTAATGCTTTACAATAAACAGTAACGTTATAGGTAATGTCATATGTCCCTGGTGTATCAAAATCTACTTTTGAAATATCCGCCTCCAGTTTTTTGATTACGTTTGTATCATGCGTAATCTGATTCAAACTTGCATCAGGATGATATCCCTTCACTGCTTCTAAATTTGATACACTTGCAGTTAATCCTTGTAGACTCTCTGCCGTAAATTGGCTTGTATCTATCTGGACTTCTGCTTTTTTCTTTTCTCTTATTTTCTTAGAATGAATTGGTCGATTTATCGCAAGAATTGCTGCGATTGTTCCAAGTATAAGAATGAAAATTAACACAACTGTCCATTTCCTTTTTTGCCTTTACTTTCGGCTTTTCTTCCATATGCGCTTCCCCTTTCTTTTCATAAAGTTCTCATTAATAGTATGAAAGAAAGGTAATTATCACAGGATTCGTTTCAACTTGAAAATGTCCGTTTGAATAAACGTAAGTTAGAAATATTTATGAATAGATTTTAAGAAAATAATGGAATAAAACAATTCAATATAAAGCATAAGAATTATCATTATATTGATTATTTCTTTCCATAATATTATTGATAAGATTTTATTATATAGACGAATATTTTATATACTTTGTCTATTGTTCTACTTTTCATTGCCAGGCCAGTCACTGTCAATTTTTATGAGTTGAATATATTGCAAAAAAAGGAAAGGGTCAGTGCCCTTTCCCTAGAAACCTGTATTCAGATTTTTATTTTTTCTTCTTTTTTTTTGAAGACCATGACTCCACCGCCAAGCAGGAGAATCACTGCAACCCCAAGTAATACATACATAGTAGCATGATCACCTGTCTGTACTTTTGTTGGCGTAACCGGCGTTTTTGATGGTGTAACTGGAGCTTTCACGATTTTTACTGACTGACCTTCATCATTGATATCTTCGTGATTTGCCACTTCATTACCGTTTGCATCATACATCTTTTCAAATACAACCAAATCTTTTCCGCCAAGATCTTTTGCATTAAAGGTAAATTCTACATTTACTGATCCTTCTGATTTATCCGGGGTAAATTCTGCTTCTGCAGTAACTTCCTTTCCATTAACCATCAGGGCTTTTCCTGTAGCCTTGTCCATTAAAGTTCCCTTTACGTGATGCTTTTCTCCTGGAGCAAGATTCTTATATTCTACTTTGTCTACAATTGTAACCTGTTTCGCAGCGGTAATGCTGTGATCGCCATCAGCTTTATCCGTAGCTGTTGTACCAATATTTGGGAAGTAAATGCTCTGGTCAGTATCATTGATATCCTCATGGGATCCAACTGATACATCTTCATACAGAACATCTTCAAATACAACAAGTGTCTGGCCTTTTAAAGCACTTCCATCAAACTTAAATGTAAGATCAATGCTTCCATCAGCTTTTTCCGGGGTAAATGTTGTGCTTGCTGTAACTTCTTTGCCGTCAACCAGCAGAGGCTCTTTTGTCTCTTTCACCATTAATTTACCCGCAATCTTATATTCTTTGTTCGGAATAAGATTCGTATATTTTACGGTATCAACAACAGTAACATCATTATCTGCCATAGAGGTATGGGAACCGGTCTCAGAATCTTTTGCAGTTGTTTTGATTTCTGGATAATGGACTGTCTGTCCTTCATCTTTAATATCTGTATGTTCTGCAATTGAAACTTCGTTAAATGTCAGATCTTCGAATGCGACAGTACTCTTTCCTTTAAGTTCACTGCCATCAAACATAAATGTTACATCTACTGTACCGTTGGATTCTGTTGGTGTGAATTTCGTAGAACCCGTAACGTCTTTTTTTCTCTTCTGAGAATTTATAATTTGTAATCTTATTGATGTCATATACTTTATGATTATCAATTGCTGCTGTGACATCTTTCTTAAAGGATCCGCTCCATGTGATCAAAGCATCATCGATTGCAATTGGTGTTGCATTCTCATCAGCATTGACAGGAAGATATCCTTTTTCTGTCTTGGAATAAATACCTGCCGGTACTTCATCCGTGCCTTTTTCTACATACACATAGGATCCGGCTTTCAATTTATAAAGTTCCTGATCAGATTTAATTGCACTATTCGTAAATGATTCAACAACTTTTGCCTGCAGAACTTCGCCTGTAGTCTGATCCATCAATTTTCCTTTTAACTCATATTCACGGCCCGGTGTAAGATTCTCATAGGAAACAGTATCATGAATCACTACAAGATCCTCTGCTTTTGATAGATTGATTGCTGTATCTTCGTCTGCTGCCGTTGTCTGGATTTTCGGAAAATCAATTGTCTGGTCTTTATCATTAATGTCTGCATGTGTTCCTACAGATTTTCCTTCATACTGCACATCTTCAAATGCAACGATGCTCTTACCGGCAAGGGCACTTCCATCGAATACAAATGTAAGATCTACAGAACCATCTGCTTTATCCGGAGTAAATGTTTTTGTAGCTGTTACTTCCTGATCATTTACTGTCAGAGGATTTCCTGTCTCTTTATCCATCAAAGTTCCATGAACCTGATACTGTTTTCCAGGAATTAAATTTGTATATTTTACGGTATCAATAATTGTTACCTTATCGTCTGCTTTAGACAGATTGTTCTTTGTCTCGGAATCTTTGGCAGTTGTATGTACTTCTGGGAAGTGCACTGTCTGTCCTTCATCCTTAATATCTTCGTGAGATGCTACGATTGCTTTATCTCTATAAAGCTGTTCGAATACAACAACACTCTTACCTGCGAGATCACTGGCATCGAAATTAAATGTTACATCAACAGTTCCGTCTTCTGCCTTCGGTGTGAATGTGCAGAAACTTGTTACTTCTTTTCCGTTAACTACAAGCGGCTGTCCTGTAGTCTGGTCCATAATACGTCCAGTCATGGTATATTCTTTATTCGGAACCAGATTCTTATAGGATACCGTATCTGTGATAGTTACATTATTGTCTGCTTTTGAAAGGCCAATCTTCGTTTCACTGTCTTTTTGCAGTTGTTTTTAATCTGCGGGAAATGTACAGACTGGTTTTCATCTTTAATATCGGCATGTGTTGCAACAGAGATTTTATTTACTTTCAAATCTTCAAATGCAACCACTGTCTTTCCGGCAAGTGCACTTCCATCAAATGTAAATACAATATCTACTGATCCATCTGCACTATCCGGAGTGAATGCTTTCGATGCTGTAACTGTCTTACCGTTTACCTCTAATGCTTTACCGGTCTCCTTGTTCATCAAAGTTCCTTCCATCACATAAGATTTTCCAGGAACCAGATTGGTATATTTTTACTGTATCTACGATTGTAACTTCTTTTTTCAGCATAAGAAATATCTTCTTTGGTTTTATTATCTTTTGCTGTTGTTCCGATCTTTGGAATGTGGATGGTCTGTCCTTCATCATTGATGTCTGCATGGGAAGCATACAGTTTTCCATTCTGATAAATGTCCTCAAATGCAACTACTGTTTTACCAGCGAGTTTTGATCCATCGAAAGTAAATGTTACTTTTACAGATCCATTGCTTTCTTTTGCTACGAACGTTGTTTCTGCAGTTACTTCATTGCCATCTGCATCTTTTACAACCTTTTCTGTTGCTTTATCCATCAACTTTCCTGTTACTTTATATTTTTTCCCAACCTTGAGATTTGTATATTTCACAGTATCTACAATGGAAATTTTACCATCTGCTTTGGAAATATTTGTATCTGTCGTAGAATCTTTTGCCGTTGTTCCAATACTTGGGAAATGTACTGTCTGATCCTGATCATTGATATCTTCATGAGAAGTAATTAATGTGTTATCCAGATAGCAATATTCAAATACTGTTACATCACATCCGGCAAGTTTGCTTGCATCAAAATCAAATTCTACCTCTGTGCTGCCTTCTGCAGTCTTTTGGAGTAAACTTTTTCTCGGATGTAATTTCTTTACCATCAGCATCCAGCAATGCTTCACCAGTCTTCTGATTCATAAGCTTGCCTTTTAATGTATAGGTTTTACCTTTTTTAATCCGGTATAGGATACGGTATCAACCAAAGTAACTGCATCGTCTGTTGCTGCATAATGTGTATTGAAGCCTCATCTTTTGCTGTTGTCTGCAGTGTCAGATCAGCATTTTCAATTGTTCCCATATCAATCTTATATCCATCTCTGGTGATTGTAAGTGTTCCTTTGTATAATGCTTTTCCTTCATTTGCATCGCATTTCAGTTCTTCGATTTCATAGGTATCATATGGAAGTGCTCCCTTTGTATCATCAGGATCAGTAATCTTGGTTTCATCCCCAACTTTATACTGACCAAACCATAATCCAGAGTCTTTCTTTCCACCGTTTGTATCCTGACTGTGTTTATTAAAGTCAGATGCGGAACTGTAATATCCATTTTCATCTGTCACAATCTTATGGCTTTCGCCAGTTGTTTTACTTGTGATTTTGAATGGAATGTTTGCCATAGGTGTCTTATCTTCTTCATCTTTCTTTGTGAATTCAAAGTCACCGCGAAGAACATGATCATTCATTTCATATTCATTTCCACCCTGTAAATGAACTGCATCACTATCCATCGTAATCTGTGCCACATATGTACTACTTTTTATCTGTAGAACCTACAGGTGTTAAATATGCATTATCTAATGAATATCCTTTTGGTGCTTTTGTTTCTGTAATAGAAATCGTTCCTAACGGAAGTGTTGGTAAACCATCGACTAAAAAGAAATCATCGCCAGACACCTTATATGCTTCCGTAAGTCCTGTCTGATAAACTATCGTTCCATCCGATCTTGTACGTTTTTTTTGTTTCTAATACCCATGTCTTTGTTGCATCTTCCGGAAGATTATCTTTTTGTATAATATCCGGCATAATACTTAACGGTGAATTGTGCGCCTTCAAGTGATGCACCACCAATTGCAATTCCGTTCTCTGGTACTTCGCTGTCCTTTTTTTATTAATTGTAATTGCAGCTGGGTCATCGCCTGGCTTATCTGTAACACTTACCGTTGCAGTCTGTCCACTTGTTACTGTGAGTGGATATACTGTATTATCTTTGTAATATCCTTTCGGTGCTGTAATTTCTTTCACATAATATTTTCCGGCCGGCACATCGATAACATTGGAATCTCCATTTTCATTTGTTGTGAAAGTGGCTTTCTGGCTTGTGCATCCAGCATCTGAATATACACCGTATGAAGCTCCTGTAAGGCTGTAACACGGATTTCCTGCGACTAATGTTGTGTTAGATGAGGATTTTTTTAATTTTGCTTTTCCGTTAAACTGTCCAACATACGATGCTGTGCCCTGTACTCTCTGTGTTCCAATAAGACCATGTTCATTTTTATGAACTCCATCTGTAGATCCTTTAACTGCTGTACAGTATACATTTCCAGTAACCACACCTGTAGATTCATTCACATTTGTTACTGTGAATACATAAGTAAAAAGCTTCTCCAACGCTTGGGGCTGATGCAGTGTGATCGGCACATCCTGTAGTAGCTGAAACACCATTTAAGACCCCGCTGTTACATTTGATAGAAACTGAATGAACAGTTCCACCTGCATGGCTCTGATTTACTCCAGTAATTATACAGCTTCCTGTAAATTTCTGTCCTACAGATGGCGTTGCGGACTGCAATGCAATTCCGTAATCTGCAGACTGTGCTGCAATACCAGATACTGCCCGTCTTGCAACTTTTTGCGCGCGATTTAGAATTTCCAAATGATACAGTTACAATTTTCTTTGAACCGCCTGTGAGGGAAATATCTCTCCATGAAGATGTTCCTGTTTCTGTACTTGGATCCTCTAAAACGATATCATTTGAATCTTTTACTGTTACAGTTATTTTGGTAGAAGTTTTGGAATTTGCTACCATATGAATGTATGTCATGACTGGCATTTTCATTGTAGTCTTTCCAGAATCCAGTTTTACTTCTTTACCATCTGCTCCTGTAAGGCTTAGAGAACCATTTCCTTCAATTCTAAACTCTGCTTCCTGAGTATTGCTTAAATCCAGATTTGTTGTCTCCTGGCTCTGTGGCTCCTGACTCTCCTGTTTAACTGCATTCTCTGTAGACTGTTCTGAAACTACAGCTTTTTGCTTTTCGGCAGCTTTAAAAGATGCATTTACAGTAAGATCTGCTGCGGGCATAGTAAATGAAAATGATGTTCCATCTGTTTTGCTTGCAATTTCTTTATCTGCATTCATAACGGAAAGCTTTTTTCTAATGTATATCCGTCATCTGCCTGTACCTTTAATGCTACCTTATCCCCTTCTTTATAAGAATGGGTTCGTTCCTCTGAATCTTTGAATGATACTTTACCATTCTGTGCATCGTTCAGAGTGACCTTGTATGCGACCGGCTCAATGTCCGTGTCTGTATCCGGTTCGGCAAATACTGAGCCGATTTCGGTTACACATGGGGCTGCTGCCATACACAATACAAGGAGGGATGCCATGCATTTTCGCATAACGTTTCTCAACTTCTTCATTGTTCCTTCTCCTTTTCTTTTTTATTTGAGCAGAATTTATTTACTGTTCATAAATAGTATGTGAGAAAAGGTTTTCAAATGATGTTAATGATAGATAGGCTGTATCTGTGAATTCAATATTGTTTTCTCCACTAGAGCACAGCAATTTTATTTCAATGATTCTTGCTTTTCTACATCTTTTAAATATGCAGAAAATCTATATGAAAAATAATAGAAATTAATAGTCGATATTATAGAAATCAATTCTTAATATATTATTGTATTTTCTCTTTTATATAGATGTTTTTCTATATAATAAAAAAGGACCTCTTATGAAGCCCTTTTTAATAACATGGATTAATTTGTTTCAACCTTGTCTGCAAATTCAAATATTTCCATTCCAATCCCCTTTTTATCTTCTATTACATAACCACCATGAGGAATTCCCAAAAATCCATACGCAGCAAAATTGCAACCAATATCTTTCTGATATCTACCGATACACTCCATGTATGCACAATTGGGATCTTTTGCTCCTGCTCTCATAATTTCCTGTACAGAAGCTGTATGTCCGCAAATCGGACACTTGAATCTCCATTGTTTCACATCTGATCCATAAAGTTTTTCCGCTGCTTTCTGCCATTCAGTTTTTGTAATTATTTTTGTTGAATTCAGAGTTTTTTCAACACCTGTATGTAATTTGATTGTTCTTTGTATCATTTTTCTCCTTTTTACCATTTAACATTTTTTTTTCGAGCATCTATTCTGCTTATATAATTGTTTTCTATGAAATTTTCTTTGCCAAAACAATCCACCTTCCGTTACTTACACTGTGATCACATGTGTACATATGCAATGTTTTCACGCCTAAATTACGATAAATCGTTTCCCGGAATTAATTCCTCTGATATCTGATTGATTTTCTGTTGCCTGTCCCAATTCACTGACAACAACTTGATATGTTTCAAGAATTCCATTGAGATTCAAATAAATATTTGTACCAACCTGTATGTTTCTAAGATTTTTCAGAGAATGGGTATTATGTCCTAATATAAATGGGTCATTCTCTCCAAGCCCAAACGCATACGCATATGCAAGTAAGATATCGTTCGCATCTACTGCATTTTGTGTAAAAGGACCTTGTGTGAATACTGATTTTAATCCGATTTGTGGAACAGATATCATATTGTTCTCCAATGCAGCATCTTCTGTTTCATTTTGTTTTCCCTCTGATATATTTCCTTCTTTTGAGGCAGTATCAGATGTAGTTTGATTTGCATTTCCCTTTGTGGACTGCTTACGCGGAACTATTCTTTTTCTAATACCGTTCCACATTCGCTACATATTATGGATTCTTCACCAGTTTCTGTAACTGTAGATTCTTTTTTGTAACCGCTATATGTGTTTCTTTATGCGGACATTCATATGTAGAATAGAAATTCATTCCACATTCACTACATTTTCTCTCTTTAATTCCATTTTTCCCTGTGCTTACCCGGAGAAGGACTTTTTCATCCTCCAGTTTATGCACATTGGAATTTACCGAGAAAATGTTTTGCATTGCTGACATTTGATATAATTGATTCTTATATTTTTGCTTATGCAAGTCATTTTCTTTGAAGAGCCAGGTACTACTTATCACAAAGGAAACACTAAGGAGAATTCCCGCAAATTTCACAGTTCCTTTCCGTCTGCTATTTCTCATGTTTACGTATTCCCTTCAGCAACTGCTCAAGTGTTTTTCCTGCAAATGCATAAACCATTTGGTCTACTAATGCATATTCTTCTTCTGTCTGGCAATTCATCACAATTTTACAAATCCGCATCCCAATGTCTGACATAGCATTTTCCAGATCATTTACGGAATCCAATATCTCCGTTCCAAGTTTTACGGGAATTTGTCTGGTATTTCCTATAATGCGTTTGGTGCTATTCATTTCCTTCTTCGTTGATTCACAATTTTTCTGTTTCGTTTCCATGTTGCTTCAAACTCCTCTCATTATTTCTTTGATTCTGTTATTAGAATGACGGATTTTGATAACAACAATATTTTCTGGACAAAATGTAATTTGATAGAGAAAGACCGAAGATACATAAAGAATTTTTATTAGATATTTTTAGTCACTATATTGCGAAAGTACTAAAACAATTTTAAGAGAAACTCGTTTTTTATAAGTATCAAAACAGATGTTCTTATTTTATTCGAGTTTAAACATCACTTACTGAGCAATATAGATTTTTATAGTCATTATTATGAGAAAGAATTTAGAATTGTTTGGGTATTGATTTTGAAGTTTGTATATCCCATTTCTATACTTTAGTATTTTATAGTCATTATTATGAGAGCAGATGTAGAATACCATTATATTATTAATTTTTAGTCACATTATTAATGTACATATTTCATAAGTCCAGTACGATATCCTAATCCCGAATCAACACTATGATCAACTGCTTCATCTGGTGTTAGGCATGTATAGCCATCAGGAAAAATATAACCTGTTACATATATCGGTTCATCATATGCTTCTTTTATTGTCTTTGTAATATAATGACCTGTTGCAGGTTGTGTTATCCAAGTATGCGTATGAACAGGTTTTGCAGGTTGGGACGCTGTATTCCCTGCGTTACCAGTATTTGACTGACTTGGCTTCGATGCTGGCTGAGATGATGTATTCCCGGAATTTGACTGACTCGGTTTTGATGTTGACTGTGTATTATTTGTAGCTCCATCTGTTTTTGTTGTCTGTCGTGTGTCATCTTTTTTCTATTATCCAGCTTTTTATCAGATGAAGATTTATTTCCTTCATTTTTTTTATCTTTCGAATCTTCAACACTATCTTGTTCTTTTTATCTCTTCCGTTACCTCTGTGCCATCGGATTTTGCTACTGTATCATTGTTATCTTTCCATACGACTGTCCCATTATCTGCAAGTTCCTGTGCTTTTTTTTTCATCTACTACATCAATTTTTTTCTTTACATTAATAGTTTGTAATTTTTAGAGTCCTGTTCTTTTTTGTTAGTTTTATCTTCTTTTGCGATGCTTGATATTTTTCATATGCTGTCATATTAACAGTTATTTTATAATTGATAATATATGTGCCGACTTGATCTAATTTGACATCCTTGGATTCTGATGTGACTTTTTTATAATTTTATTATCATAATTCAAGCCATGCAAATAATCAATATTCTTCGCATTTTGAAGAATATAATGATCTTTCAACCCGGTTATGATATTCTTCAAATCGTCTTCTTTTTTAAATTCTTAACAGTTTTCTTCTGCTCATGCACACTTATTTTCTGTTCCATTTTTTCAATCTTTTTTTTCTCCACATCCAGTCATCATTCCTGCTGCTAATGTTATTGCTATTAATATTCCAAATGTTTTTTAATTCCTTTATTTTTCATAAATTGTATTCTCCTTTTTTTTCTTTCAAAAAATTTATTAGCATATTGGTACATTTTTTTACACAAATCATATTTTTCCTTTGGCTTATCTGGGTAATATGAAATTTCTAAAACTGAATCCTGTATTACATTGCTATAAGCAAAAGTTTCATTACTATCAGGTATCTTTTCTGATGCTAAAATATAAAATTCTCCACACCTATCACATTTTTTTTGCATTAGCCATTTTTTGATACTCCTCTTTCTGTTTATTTAAGAAATGCAGCCCAATAAATGAACTGCATTTCTTCTCTATAGGAAACAATTATTTATGAAGGATCTCATTGCAACCATCACAGTATTCGTATCCATCCGCATCTTTTACATATACCTGTTTCGTTACTGCGTTATGATGGATTGAACCAATCTGAACTGTACCGGTACGATATCCTAATCCGGTATCAACGCTATGATCAACTGCTTCATCCGGTGTAGTGCATGTATAACCATCTGGGAACACATAACCTGTACCCCAAACTGGTTCTTCATATTCTGGTGTAATTACAACCGTATCATAATGTCCTTTCTCTGCGACTGAAACCCAATGATGAACATGCTGTTCTGGCTTGCTTGGTGTCTCCGGCTGATCTGGTGTCTCCGGCTTGCTTGGTGTCTCCGGCTGATCCGGTGTCTCTGGCTTGCTTGGTGTCTCCGGCTGATCCGGTGTCTCTGGCTTGCTTGGTGTCTCCGATCCTGTTTCATCTTTTTTTTGCTGTCGTCTTTTTATCTTCATCTACTTTAGAATCATCCTTTTGTCATCGTCCTTGGATGTTTCATCTTTCTTGCTGTCATCTTTCTTATCATCTTTTTTTTTAGATGTATCGTCTTTCTTGTCATCTTTCTTAGATGTATCATCTTTCTTGGTATCATTTACTTTAGAATCATCCTTAGATGTATCATCTTTTTTGATATCAGATGGCTTTGAATCTTCATCCTTTTTCGTGGATCCTGTATTTACAATCTCTGTTTTTTATCCTCATTCTTCACTGTTGTATTTGATGTAGTCGTATTCTTCTTTACGGATGATGAAGTTGTCTGTACATTAGAAGATGCTTTGCCTTTTTTGCTTGCTTTTGTTGCCTGAGCATCAGCGTCTTTATTGTTTAAAGCAATTGTATATACAACCTCTTTTTCTGATGTATCATTATCAGCGCTGTTCTCTGCCGGATCTTCGTTTTTCTGATCTGATACAGTATCATCCGTATTACCCAGAGACAAATCAGGACTTCCAATTCCTTTTGCACTCTGCTCTACTTCATCTTCTGTATCAAGATCAATAGATTTCTTATTTGTACGTTCCTGTTTTACTGTTGAGGTATCGGCTTTTGCAGATTTACTATCTGACTGATTTGCACATCCAGTGCCATACTCATTGTCATTGTTCCTACCATTGTTGCTACTAACATTTTTTTTGAATTCTCTGTTTTTCATGTTGAAATCCTCCATTTTTCTTAGTTGTAATAAATATGTTTCCTTTGATTTACTGAGAGATAAATTGTTTTATCTAACTCTCAACCTTTACACTTATAGAGTGTCAGTTCCATTTTTGCTGTCCGATTTCTGGACAAAATTTTTCATACCTCCTTTTTCCCTTATTTTTCAAGGGTTCTCAGCTTTTCTTCTTCCCTCTCTGATTATGTAGACGGTCCAGATTTTTAAAACTATTCATCATTTTTTATTTTTCTCTCTACTTTTTTGACGGATGGATCTCATAAAACTATTCATTTTATTGAAAAAATAAAAGCATCTGTCTGCAAGGATCTTCCAGTAATAATTTCATACTTAGAAGAACTACAAATAAATGCTTTTATCTTACTTTCTTTTATTTTTGTTCAATTTTCTTACATAATACAAATATGGACATCGCATATTCAGATCTTGTTGTTTGAAAGTCTGCTTCTTTTTTCCCATAAGATTTGATATTCCGGGTGTGTTTCCTTCCAATCATTATATATTTTTTCCAATTTTTCTGTTGGTCTTTTTATCCATCCTGAAACGGATGCATATTCAAAATAATAATTCTGATTTGTTTCTACAGGTTCATATACAATATCAAGTGTATCTATACTTGCCTGCCATTTACCTGGACAGGATGTATTGAGGTAAAAACGAGGTTTTAAGTAATGGATGATCACATTATTTTCACTCAGCCATTTATTTATCTCATCCCGTTTAGAGGCGTTTAATTTAATATTACTAAATTTAAAAAGAATATGTCTTGAAATTTTTTGATCTTTCTGCTTCTGTTTTGGTTTTTGCACTGCTTTTTGGGGGCAATTAGTTTTTCTCCACAGTAAATACAAAATCCGTCAAATATAGAAATACGTTTCTGACATTTCGTACAAACCTTAAATTGCTTGCGCCCCACATTTGGTGCAAAACTTATCTCCTTCGTTTATTTCATTCCCACATTTCCAGCAAAACATAATTTTCACATTCCTTTCCTTTTTACTTATACTATTATACTTTGTAAAAACAGACAAGCTTTTCTGTATATTTATTGGATTGTATCCTCTTCCCGTCTGTTTAAGAAGACGTGGTGTTTATCTAAAACTATTCACTTCTCTTTTTAATTTTTGGAATTATGAACAATATGCCAGTTGATATATGTGATTTGTTGAAATATTAATCGAGGTATGAATTAATATATTGATTGAAATATCAAAATGAAACAAAAAAATAGGAAGTAATGTATTTCCACCATCACTTCCTCTATTTAGTAACGTTTCCGTTCCCATAACCAATACGGCTTTCGGTTTCCCGAAACAAAACATCATCCTCTTCCAAAATCTGATGTAGTGTAGTATTATATTATCCCATCAAATTACAAAAGTCAAGGAATTCTAATATTTTATAGGAATTTCTTCATTATTTTGATATCAATTCTGTATAAACTGTAATTTCCCCTTATTTTCCCCTGCATTACATAATCTGACCTCGGCATCAAATGATCCATTTTTTACCTTTCATTCCTTTTACCATTACAGATTCTCCAGCTAAAAGTGCTTTTATTTGATGGTCCGTGAGCTTCTTCTTCGCAACTGTACCAATAGCAAAATTACATCTTGTTTCCCGATATCCGCTACACCCATATCCCCATGCCATTTTTCTTAATGGTTTCCCACATAATGGACAAAGCAGTTCCCCATGGACATCATCAGCAAATTTCAATTTTTTTTTCTTCTTTATCAATCACGATTCTTGCTCCAAACGTTTTTCCTCCATTTTTCACAAATCCGGATATATAACCACTATCGCCTTTCTGGATTAAATTCTGAATCTGCTTTTCCGTAAGTGTTTTTGATGCAATTTTTCTTGGGATATTAAATTTACACTTATCATCCTGATAACCAGAACAACCATACCCCCATGGAAAATTCAGAAGTGCCCTGCCACAAATCGGACATTTATAATTTGAACTGTTGGATTGAAATTCTGCATCATCTGATTTTAATTCCATTATCATTTTTGTCCATTTTCGCACAGAATTCTCCAGATCAGTTATAAAGCTTTGTAATCATCTGTACCTTTTTTCAATATCATCCAGTCTTTTTTCCCATTGAGCAGTCATTACCGGAGCTTTCAGATCTTCGATAGGGAAAATAGAGATCAAGTGTATTCCGCGCTCAGTTGGTATAAGAGATTTTCCTTTTCGTTCCAGATATCTTCTTGTTTCCAGAGTGGTTACGATTGATGCCTGTGTTGATGGCCGGCCCAATCCACGCGGTTTTCCATCTGCACCGGAAGACATGACTTTTCTCAATTCAGCATCATCAATATGCTTTCCACATGTAATCATCGCTGTCAATAATGTCTGATCCGTATATCTTTTTTGGCGGCTCAGTTTTTTTTGCCTCTTTTATATTTTTCCCTGTACAGACTCCCTTTCCTGTAATTTAGGCAGTAGATTTTCTCTTGGTCTTCCCAATACTTCAAAATATCCCGGTTTCAAAATTGAAATACCACAGGTTGTAAATTCCTCTCCTGATTTTTCTGTTATAATATTTGTTTTACTAAGTTGCGCTTTTGGATAGCAGATACAAATTACAGATCTTGCAATCATGTCATAAAAAGCTTTTTCTCATCATCACTCATCTGTCCCAAAGATAATTTTTTTTGAAGTTGGAACAATTGCATAATGGCTTTCCACCTTGCTGCTGTCAAAATAATATTTATTACTGCTGTCAACCGGCTCTGTTGCATGACTCTTAAATTTAGAATAGGTATCTGATGAAAAAAGCATTTGGATTACTTTCTTCATTTCCGGACCCATATCATCGGTTAAATGGCTACTGTCAGTACGCGGGTATGTAGTAAATCCTTTTTCATAAAGCGATTGAGCCAGATCTAACGTATGCTGCAGAGAAAATCCATAGACTTTATTCGCATCCATCTGTAATCCCTGTAAACTGTATAGATACGGCTTTTCTCTCCAGAATGATTTTTCTTTTATAGACTTCACTGTAGCTGGACCTGTATCTGCCGATAATTTTCTCAAAATCTCATCTGCATCAGACTCCTTGTCACATTTCTTTACAACATGCGTTCCTTCATAACTTCCATGCTCTGAATTAAATTTCCCTTTTAAAACCCAATAATCTTTCGGCTTGAAATTTGTATTTCTAATTCTCTTGCAACAAGCATGGATAATACAGCTGTCTGGACTCTTCCTACACTTAATACATTGTTTCCTGGAAATTTCAACGTCATAGCAGTCGTAAGGTTGGCTCCTACCACAAAATCTCCGGCACTGCGTCCTCTTCCCGCTTCTATAACAGGCTTCCTTTTGATTCCATCTACAAGATTTTCTTTTCTAAAAGCTTTCTGCCATTCTTCTTTGGACTGCTTTGATTAAATAAAGCACGTTTGAAAGGAACGCTGCAGTTCAAATAACGATAGATATAATCAAAGATAAGATCTCCCTCCCTGTCATCATCAGTCGCACAAATGATCAGATCGGAATGATCAAAAATATTTTTTATTAACCGTAATTGTTTTTCCATCCCCTTTGAACATTTCAGTTCATAGGATTCCGGGATAAAGGAAGTGGAATATTTTTCCATTGTTTATATTCTTTATTATAATCCTGGGCCTGCTTCAATTCACATAAATGTCCGATTCCCCAAGTGACATAGGTTTCTTCACCATTATGGCGGATTTTGAAATATCCTTGTTTTGCCCTCTGTGCTTTGATCTGTTTTTCATATTTCTGTATATGATCAAAATCCACCCTATCACCGGAAGATAATACAATTGCATCCAGGGCAGCAGCTATTTTCGTTCCAACATCCGGTTTTTCTGCGAAAATTGTTATCATTCCTCTTCCAGTTCCTCCTTCTCAACAAGTTTTAATTCTTCTTTAAGATGGTGCAAATAATTTGACGGTTCTTCTTATTTTCTTCTGTATCATATCCCGTCATTTCTATCCATAAAAAGAAATAATATGTATTTTTTCCAATTCGGATAGATTCTTTGGTAAATTTCGTTTTCCGTTGGTGTATAGCTTCCAGCTTTATCTTTCATTTCCTGAAATGCTTTACAATACTTTTCATACACTTCATAGGTACATTTAATCTCTTTCAAAATTATCACTTCCTTCCTGAGTATAGTATGTCAGAATTTCTTTTTCGCCGCCGCCCTGGACAAAATACAATTCTGTTTCTTTCTCTCTTTTTGCCCTCTGCCTCTTTAGTATCCTGCATCTTCCGCAATTATTTCTATTCTTACAGAACCAGCAGTTGTCATTATCCAAAGTCCACCAAAATGGTGGCTGCGGACGCATCTTTCTTTTTGCCTTACCCATTCATCCAAGTCTCCTTTTACAGATGTCCTCCTGAAATTAGTATGTTCGAATACAGTTTCCTGATTATTCACATACAAAAAAGGCAGCCTCAAAAAGACTACCTTTACATTGAAAATAAATTGTTAGATTGAAATTGATCTCATGAATGCCAGAAATTCCTCAAATCCAGATACTGTTACATAATTCTTTTCAGCTACATTCCATGGCCGTTGCATAAGCACTGGATATTCCGCTGTTGTTCTTCTCAGATTATGAATTCCATCATCTAAAAAGCACATCTACGTTGGCTTCTTCTTTTCTTGGTGTAATAATAATGTGTTCCTCCGGTATTTCTGGAAATAATTCCAGCAGTCTGCTTTTTTGCGAATTCCATAGTACTCCTGCTGTACATCTGTTACAAAAAATACCTTTCCGTACTCCTGCAGATCATGCACAAATTCTACAGCTCCCGGCAATACCGGCTGTGTTTCAAAAAATTTTTTTGATTTAAAATACTTAAGCCGTAAATCTGCTCTTGTACCAAGGGGCCCCCATGCAGTAATTTCATTCATCTGAATTGGTGGTGTCAAATGCAATTCACTATTCGTAAGTTCGACAGCATACTCATTACAGGAAAATATAATATCATCTACATCCAGACCAACTTTCCATCTTTTCATATCTTCTCCTCCATTTCATCATTTTATTCTTTGTCCATAGAGTGGAGGATACAGCAAGAAATAAGATATATATATCATTTTACAGGAGAGAGAAAAAGAATTTGACGATTTTGGAACCGCTGCTTCAATTAATAATCTGTGTAAAAAAATATGGCATAGACTGCAGCAATATGACTCAGGCTTTCTTCAAATCCAAAAGGCTTGAACAATCACGAAGAGAATATATCATTAGCCAACTATAAACATAAGAGAATATTAATACATAAGACATATTGCTAAAAGCCCGGAGATTTTTCTCCGGGCTGCGTCATGAATGCTATTTTTTTTGTATTCTTCTTTTTTCTTCCGGTCAACAATCGAACAAATTTCTTTGTCCGAAAACTATTTGCGTTTAATTATTCTGTTGCATTTCTGCGTCCTTCTGCACTTCTGCACGTCCTTCCGCACGTCCTTCTTCCATAGCATCCTGAAATTTTAACGAAAGTGCCATATATTCCACCTTCCAATCTTCTTTTTCCCTGGCGCGTTTAACCGCTGCATCCAGGTCCTCAATAAATGAGTTTCGCTTAATCATCTCACCTCTAAGATAACTCATCAGAGCAATCATATCTTCTGTTGGATTTTCTTTCATACCAAACGGATTAATGTAAATAATATATGCATCATCACCAAGTTTAATCCTATAATCCTTCTGACAGGTCTGCATAAATGTGTATTTAATTCGAGCCTGTCCAAACGGATCAAATTTACAAAGAAAAATTATATATGTTTTTCTCAATTCCTTATAATCCGCACCACGTTCAATGGTATTGAGGTCAATCATTCCCTGATAATATCTTGCACGTTTGTTGAGGTTTGATAACATCGAGGTTTGCATTTCGATATCGTAGATTGTGCCCTCATCACCTTCTACATATACATCCATGCGAATTCCTTTTCCGTCTGCTGTGATTTCAATTGCCTTTTTGCGTATCCGGATATCTAATCATTGTAATCTTTTTGCCAATGATAAGCTCAATTAGATGCTTACAAAGATCCGGGTTATTCTGCATTACCTTACAGAACATGAAATCATCCGTAAAAGTTAATTCTTCATATTTTTTAACAGTGTTTTGAGAAGAATTTTTAACATTCATTTTCATTTTCCTCCATTCTTCATTGATATTGTTCAATAATAGAGTGGACGATATAAAATGAAATAAACTCTTACATTTATATTTTATCATGTTCTTACATCATATTACAAGAACAGCTAATAAACGAAATTAGTTTTTGAAATTCACAATACCTTTCTTCCGTTCTTCTTCCCTGACTTCATTTTCTGTCTGCTTTCGTCCTGTTTTCTTTTTAGCTTCAATAATGCTCTGATCTGCATCACTGACTGCTAATTTCTGCTGTAACTGATATTTTCTGGTATTTTGTTTAATTGAACTGTTCTTATCACTCAGCCAGTCTTTCCGCTTATTGTATTCACTTAAGACAGATGATTTGTTGGAACCGGATGTCTGTGACAGCATGCTTTTTAATGTAGAGGTTGAAGCAAGACTTTTACTACTTACTCCGCTCCGTGCTTTTGAAAAAAATCACTGATACTAATATTATTTTTACACTGCTGAATGCAGCTGAATTTGTGGCACTGGAGTATGCCTTCTGAATGGAATCTGCCTCACTGGATAACATCGAGTTTACATTAAAACTTTCCGGGATTTCTGGTGTTTTCAGTCTGCATCTGGCTTGCAATATCACCATATGTACTGTTAAACAGATCCATACAGTTTCCTGACTGTCCACTTAAATCGGATTCTGCATAGGTTGTTTCCATATCGGAAGCCGCCACTGCATATTTTAAATTTGTGATGCTCATATCATTGTTACTACTGTCAAAAAGGGATCCCATATCCGACATATCAAATAAACTGCTTGAATCCAACTGCAGTGGGCTGTAATTTTTAAACAGTTCAGAGAATGAAATCCGCTCTCCATTTTGCAATTTCTGGTTCATTTCTGAAAACATCTGATCTGTACTATCTCCAAACAAACTGCCAAATATAGAATCTAAACCGTTATCTGTAGTTGAATCACTGCTGATATCATCCGAACTGAGGCTAACGTATTCTCTATTGATTTCATCATTTCATTGACCTTTTCATCCGTATTTGCAGTCTGATCTTCCGTCTGCAATGCATCTGTATTATTTGTTGCAGAGTCTGTAGCAGACTGTACTGCTATTTCAGATGTATGATCCAATGCTGCTGCAGAAACACAACTAAAACTCCCAACAGCCATCGATAGTGTTAATAAACTCACAACTACCATTTTTTCATAGAAACCACTCCTTTCCATTTTTATTCAATGTTAGAGTGACAGATAATAAAGGAAATATTTTTTGTCCAGAAAAAAAAGATTGAAAAATTTTTCTGACATACTATCTTTAGGATGCTAAAAGGAAAGGAGAAAACCGATGCAAAATATGGGACTTCTTATGGAGTATGAAGATATACTCCTTAAAAAGAGAAAGGACTTTTCTGCAACCTATATAGGGCAGAATGCTTCACAAAAAGATATTAAAGAGTTGTTTCAATATGTTTTTGAAAATCTATTGAATGGACACCGGAAATGGCCAGAGATTATCTTACGATGGATATCATTCAAAAGCTACATTTGATGAGACCATTAAGGAAATTGGAATATCCGCCAGAGATTAATATTGACCAGGATCTATTCAGTGTTGCCTGGATGGTTTATCCGGAACAAATTCATATTTCCAGACATGAGCTTGTTTTAAATGTTTATCAAAAAGTATTAAGTGATAAACTGATAAAATATCCTAAAAAATTCTTCTTAGAAGCAGATGGCGAAGTAAATGCCTGTATCTGTCTATTATATGCCATTAATCAGGAGATGCCCTCACATAATATTGAAGATTTATATGCATTTTTTGTAACAGGCCAAAAGTAACACGATTTCTAAGAAACGTGCGTTTGAATGCTCCATGCCATTCGATATTCGAGTATCCTATCGATTTTTTTGCATGCAGCATTGCCAGATAATCAAAAAAATGAATTATGTTACCGCTATGAACGTTTCAAAATGTTGTTAAAAGAACAAAAAGATATTATAAAAAAAGGAATGAGGTCTCTTCCGAACACGAAGTAGAAACTAAAGAACCAATCCATGCCAAAAAAGAAGAGAACTAAGGGAAAAAGCGGAAAGCAAAATAAATAATGCAAAATTTGAGAAAGGAGGCCCGCTTTCCTTATGCGGGAACGAAGAATCTCCTTTTATTTTTATGGAGTACTCTCGTTTATTTATCGATGAAATACCGAGTGAATGGAATTGAAATTCCTCTTGACCGAAAAGAAACGGCCGCTGCAAAGCGTATGGTTGCAAAGTTTATGGAGGAAGTTGAAAAAAAACTCAAAAGATACTGGAAATACATCTTTATATTTCACCACACTGATCTTAATGCAAGTCTTGTCCCAGGAAGCATTAGATCATATAGATAGTGAAACCTTACAGAAATATATGGAAGCATGTGAAAAAAAGAGAAAGCCTGCCGGATTAATTCCGACAGGTTTTTCTTACATGATGTACGGAGAAGCAACAACTGTTTTTCCTTCTTCTGCTTTATAATAACACAGATAAAGATGCTCTTTTGCACGTGTCATTGCGACATAAAACAATCTGCGCTCCTCTTCCAGTTCTTCCGCTGTCTCAGCTTTTGGAGAAGGGCATACCCCTTCCACACAATCAATGATGAATACATGTTTCCATTCCAGTCCTTTTGAACCATGCATAGTAGAAAGCATAATGCCATCTTTGTTCTTAAGGGTTTCTTTGAGTTCCTTATTGTATTTTACGATATATTTTCCCCATTCTACCCAATCATTATAGGTAGAAGCATCATGCTGGTATTCTTTCCAGATTGAAGACAAATCCCTTACTTCCATGTTTCGGAAATCCGCATAATCTTCCAGATATTTCTTATATTTGCCTATGCTATACAAGGATCTTAAAAAATCAGATGGTTTTTTCCCTCGCAGATTTTTCAGCAGCATAAAAAACAGATCTATGTTTCCTTCTGCTTTGCATTTAATTTCCACGGTTCCTTTTCCTTTGCGTAAACAGTCGCTTTCATTGCTCTTCGATTTAAACCATGAACAATATAGTCGTATCCGAATAAATATCGGTTAGGATGATTAAGAACCCGTGACAGATCTCTTCTCGCATCACTGCTTTTATTATCCAAATGCTTATTTGCAAGTCTGTAATAAGCCTGCAGATCCTGAAACATCCAATGTTCATACTTGCTCTGAATTTTTTCATTGGATTGAAAAGGTATCTGATTCCGGAATAAAATTGCAGCCATTTTTTTTTTCTGCCTGACGGTTAGTTCTAAATAATACAGCAATATCTGCTGGATTCTCACCATCATTTAACAACTTCTTAATTCGGCTGTATATCTTCAAAATTTCATCTTTCTTTTCTTCTGTAACAATATACTCTACTGCTCCATTTTCTGGCTTAAACCCGATAAAATCTTTTTTTTGAAAACGGTTGGTATTCGATTTAATCACTCGATCCGCTTCAGATATAATTTTTTTACCAGATCGATAATTGGTACTCATTTTAACCATCTTCGATTTCGGGTATTCCTTTTGAAAATTCAACATGATTTCTGGTTTAGCTCCCCCGAAATGCATAGATTGACTGATCATCATCTCCAACAACCGCAAGATTCCCATCTTGACCAGCAAGAAGGTAAATAATATCTTTCTGAATCAAATTTGTATCCTGATATTCATCCACTTGGATATAACGATACTTGTTTCTAAGGAAATCCAAACACTCTTTGTCATTTACCATAATTTCATACGCTTTCTGTAACATATCATCAAAATCAATCAAGTGCAATTCCTCTTTGTATTCTTGATAACCATTAATTAGTTTCAGAAAAAGTTTTTTGTCTTTCGTACATTTCGGCTTATAGGAATTAAGATCAATACTGTTATTATTGATCACAGATATCTCCGTAATTAAACCAGTAATGAATTCATTGATATCGTTAATTCCTTTCTGTTTCCGCAACACTTCATAAAAATATTCTCTCGGATCAGAAAGGATGGATTCTTTCGTATATCCTCCGAATTTCTTTAAGATAGACATACACATAGAATGAATCGTCGAAAAAGTGACCGCATCCATTCCAAATTTCTTCTGATACCGGGTTTTCATTTCCTTTGCTGCTGCCGAAGAAAAAAGTAACCATTAAAATTTGCTGTGCCGGAATTTTTGCTTCATTGATCATATAATGAATTCGCCGAAGCAACGTTGTTGTTTTACCGCTGCCAGGGCAGGCAACAACAAGAAGCTGCCCATTTACTGTATGTATGATTTCTTCCTGTGCATTATTTTTTTCCATAATTAATTCTTCTCCTGTATTAGATTTGATACAGCGATTTCTTCTTTTCCTCCCCTCATCGCATAAATGTATCTGTAAATAGAGTGATGTATTTCCGACAAAATAAAAGAGCCAACTCCGGCTCTTTTTTAAGATCTTTTCTCCCGATATATGACCATGGCTCTCATGTTATCCCTTCGGCAGCGTTTCAGGCTCCCAGATGCGCCGTCTGCCGATACCAGCTTGCGGGATGTTTTCGAGAATCTTTACGCTTTCCTGTTGGATGACCTTGCGGTCATCGTCCGAAAGTTCAAACAGATACCAGTTCCGGGCGGCAGGAATGGCGTTCCTGCCATCGGGCGGCAGGTTCTTTTCGGAAATCTGCCCGCTTTCCAGCGGCTCGCCGGTCACCTTGTTGTAGGTGGCAAAGCCGACTCCTGCACCGTTTTCCCGGAGGTGGAGATAGCGTTCATCGTTGATAAGGTAAACCGCTTCTTTTTTCTGCTCCATCAGCAACCACCCTCAAATTCCAGAGAAAACTTGCTGCGGCCATCCGCTTCACAGGACAGCAGCACGGTGGCATTGTAGGTCTTGCACTTGGCACTCTTGCAGTCCTTCAGCCGGACACGCCCATCCCGCAGCAGCTTGTCCGCCACATGGGAATCCAGTCGCTTACCCAGACGCTTGAAGAACGCATTGTCCTTCCACAGCACGAAGCGGCACTCCCGGTTCTCACAGAACCAGCCCTTTTCACGCTCCACAACATTTGCACCGCAGTTCGGACAGACACCAATGATTTTGTTTTTTCATAAGCGCATTTACTCCTTTTTTTTCATTTCCGTATTCTTTACCAGTTCGGTAATCATCGTATTGATCTCAGTCATAAATTCACTCGGCTCCATTTCGCCACGTTCGATTTGTAGCAATTTCGCTTCCCAGTCAGCCGTCATATCCGCAGACTGAATCTCTTCGGGCATTACGGTAATGAGGGCTTTTCCCTTATCCGTGGGCAGCAGCACCTTTGGTTTTCTTGGTGCCCTTGCGTTCCAGAAAGCCCTTCTGCACCAGCTTTTCGATGGTGG
>VOFI01001322.1_pt1 | contig 26001 bp, 23 predicted proteins | sample 5384131 | NCBI WGS metagenome assembly VOFI01 (sample SAMN12384728, study PRJNA508395) | human gut metagenome | isolation source: healthy gut H | host: Homo sapiens | reverse complement strand
CCGGAAATCACTCCCTTTCCGGTAGAAGAAATTACATATAGTACAAAGACATTCTTCACCCTTTGACAGCGGCCTGCCACAAACTATGCAACAACGGGGAAACAATAAAGATAAGAATGAATGGAGCCAGTCTTTTATAAAAAGAAGTGTATGTTTCATAATAGTAGCAAGGATTAATAAGCAGACCGTTTCTCCTACATCTCCAACGGGGGAACCTCCGCCGACAGCTCCTGAAACAACGGATGCAGGTACCCGTTCGTTGCAATGATATGATGTCCCTCTATAAAGTGGTCCTCACCATAGAAATTAGTAACTTTTCCTCCCGCTTCCTGCACAATCAAAGCTGCCGCAGAATAATCCCATTTTCCGATAAAAGCTTCCGTCCAAGCATCAAAACGCCCCATGGCCACATAACAAATAGCCGCAGCGGCTGAACCGTTCATCCGAATGCCGCCTACCATTCCATAAAGCCGGTCTATCAAATGAAGAGCCGTCCGCTTATATTGCAGATGATTATAAGGCAGCTCGGTAATGACAAACGCATCTTTTACATCCCGGATATCCGAAACATGAATCGCCTTACCATTCATAAAGGCCTTTCCACCTTTCCATGCATAAAAACATTCGTCCCGACAAACTTCATATACAACTCCCAATAAAAGCCCGGTACGGTTGCGCAAAGCAATGCTCACACAATAAGGAGCTTCATCATGAATATAGTTCGTAGTACCGTCCAACGGATCAATCACCCAAAAATAAGGTTCGTCCCGGTAAGTGACCGACCCTTCTTCCGTTATGAAACCTGCTTCGGGAAGTAAAGTGGAAAGAGCTTTCACTACACGTACTTCAGACTCCTTGTCTACATAAGAGACATAATCATGCGCATGTTTCTCTTCAACACATTCACGACGGAAATTTTTGCGTTCTTCTTTCAAAAAGTGTCCCGCCTCAGTTGCAATACGGCACACGTCTACTGTAAGCTGCTTTAAATCCAACATTTCAATATCCATTATTAAAAGTGTCTCTAAGGTATGGCTTTTCTCACGAAAAACCATTGAAAGGAATCGCTATTTTCATAAGAGTAGTAAACTTTAAACATTCATAGTAAAGCTGATTCCATTGACCTGTATCTCTCATATTTTTCTCAATATATCTCTCATAGCAATTTGCTTAAAAAAAAACAATCAACCGTATTTTACAGACCAAACTACTACGTTTTATGCACAGAGTATCTATTAACTATCTGTTTATTACGATAAAAGTCCCAAAGCGGTAACGGTTATTTAAAACCAGCTAATTCCACCGCCTTGAATTATTATTGTGCCACTTTGTTGGCACAACAATGCCTATTTATTGGCACAACTGTGCCATACCTATGGCACGGTTATGCCAACGAACTGGCAATGATAGTCTGAAAAGCCATTCATACCCATCTGAATAAAAAGAAAACATACCAGTTTCTTTGATAGCCCACCGTACATTTAACACATCTATTTTTGAACCTTTTATTTTTTATCTTGTTCTTTCTCCAAAAGCCTAAGGTACCAATAGGGCAGGAATTTATATTTAACCTAAACATTATAGAAGTATGAAGAAATTTATTCCCTTATTATTAGCGGTCTTCGCAATAGCATTCGTATCTTGCGAAAAAGACCCCGACATGGATAAGCTGGACAGCAAGTATCTGGTTTATACCAATTATGACACGAAAGCAGACTTCAAAGCTTTCGAAACCTATTACTTACCGGATAGCATCCTTGTTATCGGCAACAGTAAAGACGCCGAATATTGGAAAGACGAAAGTGCACAGGAAATCCTCAGCGCATACGTTGCCAATATGGACAACCGCGGTTATGTCCGTATATACAATCGCGAAGACGCCGACCTCGGTTTGCAAGTGAGTTACGTAAAGAGCACTTACTACTTTACGGACTACGGACGCCCCGAATGGTGGTGGAACTACCCGGGCTACTGGGATGCTCCTTACTGGGGCAACTGGGGCGGATGGTACTATCCGTATGCCGTAAACTATGCTTATAGTACCGGTTCCTTCATCACCGAATTGCTGAACCTCGACGCTCCCCAAGGCGAGAAGGAAAAACTTCCCGTACTGTGGACCAGCTACATGAGCGGGTTATTGAGCGGCTCGACCTCTTTCAACACCAAGATGGCAGTGGAAGGCGTGAACCAGGCTTTTACACAATCTGCCTATCTTAACAGAATGAGTGCCCAGCCGAGATAAACTACCGACTTCTTCTATCCCGATAGAAAGCTATTGTTGAATTTATAAAACAAGAACAAGTATGAAAACATTGAAATATATATCCTTGAGGGCATTCGCAATCGCCGCCCTCGCCCTTGTCTTCGCCATGCCGGCAAAGGCACAGATGACCGATAACGGTTATGCCAACATCGACTGGCAGTTCAATTTCCCCTTAAACAACCACTTTGCCGACAAAGGCAGCGGATGGGGGATGAACTTTGAAGGCGGTTACTTCCTGACGTCCAACTTTGCTTTGGGAGGCTTCCTGGCTTATCATAGCAACCATGAATATTTCAGCCGTCAGACCTTGCCGGTCGGTACGAGCGGCAGTTTGAATACCGACCAGCAGCATACCGTATTCCAGTTGCCTTTCGGTCTTGCCACACGTTATGCGTGGAACCGTGGCGGTGCATTCCAACCGTATGTGGGCGTAAAACTCGGTACCCAATATGCACAGTTGAAGTCCACTTTCAATGTATTTGAAGCCAATAAAGATACATGGGGATTCTACGTATCTCCGGAAATCGGTTTCAACGTTTACCCGTGGGCTTACGGTCCGGGCCTGCACTTCGCAGCCTATTACAGCTACGGGACCAACAAAGGCGACCTCTTCACTTACAGTGTGGACGGTATGAACAACTTAGGTCTGCGTATCGGTATTGCATTCTGACATACACACCTAAAACTTAACAGAATAAATTAATTGTTTCAAAAAAAAGAGATGCTGCCTAACGATTTCAAGTTAGCCGGCATCTCCTTTTTTTATTCTGATGCGATTGCCTTACTTCAACACAGCCCGATACATCGCTTCCTGTATTCTTTCCCGAATATCCGATTTCAGCAATTTCGCATTCCACACCTCCGGATAAATACGATTGCTGAGGAATACATACACCAAGCCGTTATCCGGGTCTACCCATGCACAAGTTCCGGTAAAGCCCGTATGTCCATACACCGATGCCGGAGCGGAAAGGGCGCAGGGACTTTTCGCAGGATTCTGCACATCCGGCTTATCGAAGCCCAAACCACGGCGGCATCCCTTGGCAACCGTAGTGGTAAAGAGCCTGCACGTCTCCTTGCTTAAATAACGTTTTCCGTTCAACTCACCGCCATTCAGCAGCATCTGATAAATCTGCGCCACTTCCTCAGCCGTGGAGAACAATCCCGCATTGCCGGAAACACCGCCTTGAAAAGCGGCCGATTCATCGTGTGCAAATCCTTGCAAAACTGTTTTCCGCAGGAAAGGGTCAACGGACGAAGGCACAATCTCCTCTTTAGACAAGAACCGTAACGGAAGATACCCGGTACGCTTCAGCCCCATCGGAGTATAAAACTCTTGAGCAAGAAACTCATCCATAGGCATTCCCGCACGTGCCTCAACCACCTGCTGCAGCAGAATGAAGCCCACACAACTATAACGATACCGTTTATCCCTCAAAGGCGCATCCGCTATCTTTTGGAGATACTCCTTTTTAAAGGACTTATTCAACCAAAGACTGTCACAGACCTGTAAAGTACATTCGGCTGTACGTACTTTCGACGTCAGCCCCGGACGGAAACGGAAATTCGGGTTAGCCCACGTCTGCCGCCCGATACGGGCAGGATGCAACTTATCCGGCCGTGCCTTAAATAATGTACCCTCGTAACTATCCTCATCAATGGCATCCTGATAGAACAGCAAGGTGGAAGGCAATCCCGACTGGTGGAACAGCAGTTCCCTGACCGTTATATTGCGTTTATCCGTATCCTGCAGGTAGGGAAGATAATCAGACACACGGTCTGTCAGGCTTAAACGACCTTTATCATAAAGCTTCATTACGGCCAATAAGGTAGCTGTCGTCTTCGTCAAAGATGCAACGTCATATACGGATGCCGGTGTCACCGGAACTGCTTCCTTATTTCCGGTTGTATATGTATAAGTACCGAAAGCCTTATTATACATCTCTTTCCCGTCCTTCAAAACCACTACCTGGCATCCCGGATAGGCTCCTTCCCGTATGCCTTCCCGGGCAATCGTATCAATCCGTGCCAATAAGCGGGAATCCAGGCCATGCTCTTCGGGAATGAAATGAGACTTTGTCTGCGGACTTAAGGTTACCCCTTCTCCGGCAGCAAACAAACTGCCGATACTTGCCGAAAGCCGGCCGTCAGCTACGGCATCCGCATAAAGTATCCCGGCCACCTGCCGCTGTACGTCATCATTCGAAGAATGCGCCAATACCACCGCTTCGGCTGCCGATATGCCCTGACGTATCTGTGGCAGTTGCTTGCCGGGAATAAAGCACACATATACCACCGGAACGTCCGGAGCAAGCTCCGCAAAGAAAGACTGATAAGCCGCCAGACGATGCTCGGTAACACATACCAGAATACGTTTATATCCGGACAGTTTATCTCTCAAAGCCTTACGTCCTGCCGCCGGTAAATCTTTTCCCAATTGGAACTCTACCGGATGCGTATATTCGGAAAGCTGCTTGATAAAAGGCCGTATCTCCGCTGCTTCCCCGACATTCAACACCGCAACATCTTTAATCGCCGGATCCAATGGCAGCACTTTCGTCGCATTGCCCAGCACGGTAACAGCCGCCAGATTCAAACGACGAATCAAATCCCGCGTATAGGGCGTATTAATTCGGGTTCCCAATCCGGAAAGACGAATAAGAGGCTTCTTTATTCAGCCCAAGTGCATATTTATAAGTCAATACCTTTCTGCATTTCTCCTCCACCGCCTGCTCCGTCAACTCACCGCGCTTTACGGCAGCCAGTATGGCATCCACTTCTTCTTTTATACGCCGGGGAACGAGCAGTAAGTCATGCCCCGCCTGCAATGCTTTCAAGCAGAGCGACTCATGTTTGGAAACTCCCTTCATAGCCAAAGCATCTGTGAAGACAAGTCCCCGGAACTGCAATTCGCGTGTCAGCAAGTCATAAACCACATTGCGGGAAAGGGAAGAAGGCAATCCGCGCTGCGCCTCAAAAGCAGGCACTTCCAAATGCCCCACCATAATGCCGCCTACCCCTGCCTGAACGGCTTTTCTAAAAGGATACAACTCCACACTGTCCAAACGCTCGCGCGTGAACGGTAAAACCGGAAGCGATTTATGCGAATCCACGTCCGTATCTCCATGCCCCGGAAAATGTTTGGATACCGAGAGTACTCCGCCGTCTTCCAGCCCCCTGGCATAGGCGATAACCTTATTGGCAACGTTCACCGGATTTTCACCGAAAGAGCGGGTGTTGATAACCGGATTTTTCGGATTGATATTAACATCCGCCACCGGAGCAAAATTCACCTGTACGCCAAGTTCCCGGCACTGCCTTGCCATTTCCCTGCCATACTCATAGAGCAGGGTATCGTTCTGTATACATCCCAGTACCATATTCTTCGGAAAGACGGGTGTACCCCGCAGACGCATGGAAAGCCCCCACTCACCGTCGAACGTAATCAGCAGAGGAATATCCGCCATGCGTTGCGCTTCATTCGTCAGCATGGCCTGGTTTTGCATCAGTCCGCCGGAGAACAGCAAACCGCCGACTTTATAATCCTCGACGACCTTACGCAGCAACTCCTTGTTGCCCTTGTCCTGATAGGGGGCGATTGTATAGATAAAAAGCTGTCCTATCCGCTCTTTCAGGCTGAGTGTGCCCAAAACCGAATCCACCCACTGCCTGCATCGCACATCATCCACTGCCGACCTCACCAGCAACGGCTCCACGGGGGGAACAACGGCAGGTGTAGCCGGACAACGTTTCGCATCCGAAGCAAAACGCCCGCAACATCCCATTATAACCAGTATAAACAGTAACAGCCTTTTCATCCGCTATTCCTTCGTCAGTGTCAAATCCAATTCTCCTACAAAAATGCCGCTTCTTCCGGTGTGCAATACCGGAATACTCTTACCCCTCCGCATTCAGGCAGAAAGCCGGTTTCTCCATAAAAGTATGGGAATGGCCGCCCAATATTACATCAATTCCCTTGGTTGCCGCCGCCAACTTCTCATCGCAGACTTCATTCTTAAGACGGAAGCCGAGATGGGAAAGACATATAACGACATCACATCCTTCCTTGGTCCGCAAAAGGTCGGTTACTTCTTGCGCCGCAACAATAGGGTCGTTGTATACAATGCCTTCACACTTATCGGCCTGTACCAGCCCTTCCATCTTGGGACTTACCCCGAACACTCCGATTTTCATACCTCCGCGTTCTAGGACTACATAAGGTTTCACCAGTCCCTCAAGAACTGTTCCGGTGACATCGTAATTGGCACATACCACCGGAAAGTGGGCCATACGGAACAAACGCGCCATATTATCCAGCCCGAAGTCAAACTCATGATTACCGATAGTCATGGCATCATAGCCCATAAGGTTCATCATCCGGACTTCCACCTCGCCCCGGAAAAGATTGTAATAGGGAGTACCTTGCGAAATGTCGCCGCAGTCAAAGAGCAGTACATCCGGATTCTTGGTACGGAAATCTTTCAGAAAAGTAGCGCGGCGTACCACACCGCCCGCCCCTGCATACGGGTCGGCAGCGTGCAGGTCAATCGGTTCGATACGGCTATGAGTGTCACTTGTGTGCAGAATGACCAATTGCTTGGTCTGCTGTGCCGATGCTGTCAGCAATGCGCAGAACATCAGCAGGCAATATATAGATATACGTTTCATCGAATTCTCTTTTTTAGTTTTCTGTTCTTAATCTTCCACGGTGATTCGTCCTTCCATGCGCGAAGTAATCTTCTTGCCTGCTGCCGTCTGTTGCTCTACATAGTCCATAAACAGACCGCGCAAGGTCGCACCCGGCGGACAATCTCTCTTTTCGGCCTGAATCAGGGCGGTCATATCGCTATTGCCGTCAGCCAGATAATCGATAGTGGCAACCGTGTACAGCTTGTCGTCGACAACCGGCTTGCCGGCTACGGTAGCCCCGAGCAACTTTCCGCTTTTGGTAATCCGCAAGTTCACGCCGCTGACTCCTTCGCCGCCGCGTGCCGCAATGCTCTCAAACAGTTGCTTCAGATAAACACCTTTCAAAGTCACGACACAAAGTGAGTTCTCGAACGGCAGTATTTCGTAGATGTTGCCGCAAGTAATGGGGCCTTCCGTCAGCACGTTCCGCAATCCACCCATATTCACAAGCCCCATATCGGCAGGTTTTCCAAGCACCTGCGCAGCCGCTCCGCGCAGCACATCGGCCACCAGATTGGAAAGGAGGCTTTCGGGAGCGCCTTTATCCATAGACATCTCGGCAGTGCCCACTACCCGGTACATCATACTGTCTATCTTCGCCTTGTAGGGGGCAAGCAACGCCATGGCTTCCGCATCGGGAGCAACATCATAGGTAGAGTCTATCGGCTGCATGCGCCCTTCGGCTTTTGTCACTTCGTAGGCCGAATGACAAGATGCAAATAAAAACATCACTGCCAACGCTGTTCCTGAGACGATTTTTAAATAACATTTCTTCATATTCATCCATTTTTAAATTGCTACAAATATACTTTTCTTTTGCTGTAATCCCAAAGAGGAACGGCATTTCTTTCCATCCGGCAAAAAAGAAAAAGAGTACATCTCTTTGTCAATCAAAAGAAAAACTCTACCTTTGCACCGCTTTCGCGCAATCGCTGTCAGGACACCAAGAGAGAAGCCTGGTATGTTGCGTTGTAACGATGAAACAATTTAATAATAAAAACAATGGATTTAATTAAAATTGCAGAAGAAGCATTTGCTACCGGAAAACAACACCCGAGCTTCAAGGCAGGTGACACTGTTACAGTAGCATATCGTATCGTCGAAGGTAACAAAGAACGTGTACAGCTGTACCGTGGTGTTGTTATCAAAATTGCCGGACACGGAGACAAGAAGCGTTTTACAGTACGTAAGATGTCAGGAACCGTAGGCGTAGAACGTATTTTCCCGATTGAATCACCGGCTATCGACAGTATCGAAGTGAACAAAGTGGGTAAAGTTCGTCGCGCTAAACTGTACTACCTGCGCGCTCTTACCGGTAAGAAAGCAAGAATTAAAGAAAAAAGAGTTAACGGTTAATCCCAAACTCCTATTTCTAAATAAAAAAGGGAAGCCGATTGATTCGGTTTCCCTTTTTTAATGTCTCAAATACCTCATCCCACGGAATGGAATTATTCGTCTTACGGAACGGACAAATGTCCCTTCGCCCGCTATCCCATATGAATAAAAAATGCGAAAAGCAAAGGGAGTACAAGCAAACCTGCATTTTCTACAAGCATTTTCTTTTTTCGTGGGATTAACAAAGATTTTTCATTATAGTGAAAAAAACGTTTGATACGGTTGAAAACTTTGTTTGACGTATATCAAAAAAATACCGCCCAGCCGTGAAATCATATTCCGGCAGGGCGGCTATATTTTCAATCAAAGACTGAGCTTATTTAATATCTCTCAACTCCCAGCCCAACGCACTGGCTCCCAGCACAGCAGCATCAGAGTCTTTCAGTTCGGACATCATCAATTTGGCCTTGCCCTTGTAAATCATCAGGATATTGTCATCGATAGCTTTCTGGATAGGCTTGAAGATGTAATCTCCGGACTTAGCCAACCCACCGAACAGAATAATTGCTTCGGGACTGGAGAAAGCAATGAAGTCTGCAATAGCCTCTCCCAGAATAGTACCGGTAAAGTCAAAAATATCCTGTGCCAGCTTGTCACCCTGAACGGCTGCATCGTACACATCCTTAGAGGTGATATTTTCGGCCGGAATGGAACGCAACAAACTCGGTTCGGTACGTGCAGTGAGGAACTCACGTGCAGTACGCGCCACACCGGTAGCCGAACAGTAAGTTTCCAGACAGCCGTGGCGACCGCATCCGCAGAGACGACCGTTTTCGCGACGTATGATAGTATGTCCCAACTCTCCGGCAAAACCATCATGTCCGTATACCATTTGTCCGTTGATAACGATACCGCTACCTACACCTGTACCCAGTGTTATCATGATGAAGTCTTTCATACCGCGTGCAGCGCCGTAGGTCATTTCACCGATAGCAGCGGCATTGGCGTCATTAGTCAGTGCTGTAGGGATGCCCAAACGTTCTTCAAACATGGCTGCCAAAGGAATTACTCCTTTCCACGGAAGATTCGGGGCAAACTCGATTGTACCGCTATAATAGTTGCCGTTAGGAGCACCGATACCGATACCTTTTATTTTATCAACACCGCCATTCGCGATAATCAGCGGAAGAAGATTCTTGCATACTTCGTCTACGTAATTGTCTGCCTCATCATAAGCTCCCGTCTTGATGGAACCACTTGCAAGAATAGTGCCACGTGCATCTACGATACCAAAGACGGTGTTCGTTCCGCCTATGTCAATCCCCACTACATAGGGTTTTTCCATGTTTGAATTCATGATATTACTTTTGTTTAAAGGGTTAGTTAATCACATTCATGGTTACAAAAAACACAAAGAAAAACGACACTGCAAAATCTTTTTTTAAAAAACTTCACGTCAATTGCAACTTTTCGTCACATTGCTGCGTCTAATAGTTGAAATCAATAAGAACAAAGCTATAAACAGGAAAAACGTGATACAACTAAAGACATCAACAAGACCTATAACAACGGAGCACCGCTACACGTACTCAAAGGCATCGACCTTGATATCCGAAAAGGAGAGTTCGTCTCTATTATGGGAGCGTCAGGCTCCGGAAAATCCACGCTCCTCAACATCTTAGGCATTCTGGACAACTACGATACAGGAGAATATTACCTGAACGGTACGCTTATCAAGAACCTGAGCGAAAACAAAGCCGCCGAATACCGCAACCGTATGATTGGCTTTATCTTCCAGTCATTCAATCTGATTTCCTTCAAGGATGCGGTAGAGAATGTGGCTCTACCTCTCTTCTATCAAGGAGTAAGCCGCCGGAAGCGTAACGCTATGGCGTTGGAATATCTGGAACGCCTGGGGCTGAAAGAGTGGGCTCACCACATGCCCAACGAAATGTCCGGCGGACAGAAGCAGCGTGTAGCCATTGCCCGTGCATTGATTACCCGCCCCCAGATTATCCTTGCCGACGAACCGACCGGTGCTCTCGACAGCAAGACTTCCGTAGAGGTCATGCAAATTCTGAAAGACTTGCATGAAACGGGCATGACCATCGTGGTCGTAACCCACGAGAGCGGCGTTGCCAATCAGACAGACAAGATTATCCACATTAAAGACGGTGTGATAGGCAGCATTGAAGAGAACCTGAATCACGACGCATCGCCATTCGGCAAGGACGGTTTCATGAAATAACGGACACTGCCGCGTCATTACATTAATCTCCTATCGCTTTATAACATCACTTACAGTAATCATGATAGACCTTTGGCAAGAAATATACGGTACAATCAAGCGTAACAAGTTGCGCACGTTCCTCACCGGTTTTGCAGTGGCGTGGGGCATCTTTATGCTTATCGTACTGCTGGGAGCAGGCAACGGCATCATCCATGCTTTCGAACAAAACGCATCCGAACGCGCATTGAACTCCATCCGCCTGGGCGGTGGCTGGACCACCCAATCGTACGAAGGCTTGAAAGAAGGACGGCGCATCCAACTGGAAAACAAAGACCTAGCCGCAACCGAAAAATACTTTCCCGACAATATTATCACTGCCGGCGCCACCCTGCGGCAGGGAGATGTAAACATCAGCTTCGGACAAGAATACATCAATATCTCGCTGATGGGCGTACACCCAAACTACGTAGAGTCCGAAGCCATCAAGACCGCAAGCGGACGCTTTATCAACCGGAACGATGTGAAAGAACGGCGGAAAGTTATCATTCTTCATAAAAAGTCGGCAGAAATTCTTTTCGGAAAGTCACGTACGGAACCTGTCGGCCGGTTTGTCAATGCAGGCGGCGTAGCCTACCGGGTAGTCGGATTGTACGAAGACCAGGGAGACCAAAGCAGCCTGGCCTTTATCCCCTTCTCCACCATGCAAACCATCTATAACAAAGGCGATAAACTCAACAACATCATCTTCACCACCAAAAATCTGACGAGCGAAACGGCCAACGAAACCTTTGAGAAAGAGTACCGTAAAGTCATTGCCGCCAACCACCGTTTCGATCCGGAAGATGAAGGCGCAATATGGATATGGAACCGCTTTACACAATACATACAGACACAGAACGTAGCCGGCTTGTTGCGTACCGCCATTTGGGTGATAGGTATTTTTACCCTGCTGAGCGGCATCGTAGGCGTATCGAATATCATGCTGATTACCGTCAAGGAACGCACACGTGAGTTCGGCATACGCAAAGCGCTGGGTGCAAAGCCTTTTTCTATCCTTCGGCTGATTATTGTAGAAAGCGTTACGATTACCACCTTTTTTCGGCTACATCGGCATGGTGGCAGGTATCGGAGTAACGGAATGGATGAATTCCGCCTTCGGTACACAAACAGCGATGCGGGTATGTTTCAAGCCAGAATGTTCTCAGACCCCACAGTGGATATCGGCATTGCCATACAGGCTACATTGACTCTGATTGTCGCAGGTACGCTTGCCGGATTCTTCCCGGCTAAAAAGGCGGTAAGCATCAGTCCCATCGAAGCACTTAGAGCAGATTAAACGATTATGAGAATAGACATGGATACATGCGAGGAAATCCTCGTTACGATAACAAGAAACAAGACACGCAGTCTGCTGACGGCGTTCGGTGTATTCTGGGGCATCTTCATGCTTGTGGCACTTATTGGCGGCGGACAAGGCATGCAGGAACAAATGAAAGCGCAATTTGAAGGTTTCGCTACAAACTCCGGATTTATTGCAGCGCAAAAGACAAGCGAGGCCTACAAAGGATTTCGTAAAGGACGCTGGTGGGATCTGGAAATGGAAGATGTGGAACGGGTACGCAGCATCGACGGAATAAAAACGGCCACTCCTTCATTTGCCTTATGGGGACAGACAGCCGTTTACGGAGAAAACAAATACGAATGCAGCGTCAAAGGTCTATACCCCGAATACGAACAGATAGAACATCAGGAAATGACGTACGGCCGCTTTATCAATGACGTGGATATACGTGAGGCGCGCAAGGTATGCGTCATTGGCAAACGCGTGTACGAAAGCCTCTTCAAGCCGGGCGAGGACCCTTGCGGAAAATATATCAGGGTAAACGGCATTTATTACCGTGTTATCGGCATGTGCTCTTCCGAGGGCAATGTGAACATACAGGGACAGGCTTCGGAAGCGGTTACCCTACCCTTCACAACGATGCAGCAGACATATAATCTGGGACAAAGAATAGATGTAGTCTGTTTTATCATGAAACCGGGAGTGAAGGTTAAGGACGTAGAACCGGAAATAGAACATCGCATCAAAGCCGCCCATTACATCTCGCCGGACGACAAACAGGCAATCATGTTCCTCAATACAGAAGCCATGTTTTCCATGATGGACACACTGATGACAGGTACCCGCATCCTTATCTGGATGGTGGGCTTGGGAACCTTGTTTGCCGGAGCTATCGGCGTATCCAATATCATGATGGTAACGGTAAAGGAACGCACTACGGAAATAGGCATACGGCGTGCCATCGGTGCCCGTCCCAAAGATATTCTGCAACAGATCCTTTCGGAAAGTATGGTACTGACTACCGTAGCTGGCATGGCAGGTATCTCTTTTGCCGTACTTATACTGCAAATACTGGAAAGTGCAGCAAATGATCCCGGAGTCATCAAGACCCATTATCAAGTCTCCTTCGGACTGGCTATCGGCACTTGCGCCCTTCTCATTGCATTAGGGATGCTGGCAGGACTGGCACCTGCTTACCGCGCAATGGCCATCAAACCTATCGAAGCGATAAGGGATGAGTAAAAAACGGCAAGGTAACAGACTGATAAAACGATAGAAAAATAAAACAATAATACAATAAAGATGAAAACAAAGAAGTATCTGAAAATCGCATCACTGGCGGTAGTAGCTGCCATATTTATCTGGACATTTGTGTTTTTGTACCGGAAATCCCAGCCCACTGTAAAGGTATATGAGACCATCGTTCCGGAAACAGCCGATTTGGAAAAGACAACCGTAGCCACCGGAAAAGTGGAGCCCAGAGATGAAGTGCTTATCAAGCCGCAAATATCCGGTATCATTTCCGAAGTATATAAAGAAGCCGGACAAAGCGTCAAGCAAGGCGAAGTGATTGCCAAAGTAAAGGTTATCCCCGAACTGGGCACGCTGAACTCTGCCGAAAGCCGCGTCCGTCTGGCAGAAATCAATGCCAAACAAGCCGAAACGGACTTTGCCCGTGTCGAGAAGTTGTTTAATGACAAACTCATCAGCAACGAAGAATACGAAAAGGGGGAAGTGAACGTAAAACAGGCACGGGAGGAATTGCAAACAGCCAAAGACAATCTGGAAATCGTAAAGGAAGGTATCACCAAGAACAGCGCTTCATTCAGCAGCACATTGATTCGTTCCACCATTACCGGACTGATTCTGGACGTACCTATCAAAGTCGGCAACTCCGTTATCATGAGCAATACGTTCAACGACGGAACAACAATCGCCACGGTTGCCAATATGAATGACCTCATCTTCCGGGGCAACCTGGATGAGACCGAGGTAGGCCGCGTACACGAAGGTATGCCGGTAAAGCTGACTATCGGTGCATTGCAAAACCTCTCGTTCAACGCCGTACTGGAATACATATCTCCGAAAGGCGTAGAAGAAAACGGAGCCAACCAATTCGAAATCAAAGCGGCCATCCAGGCGCCGGACAGCGTACAAATCCGTTCCGGCTATTCCGCCAATGCGGAAATTGTGCTGGAACGTGCCCTCAAGACGCTCGCCCTGCCGGAAAGTACGGTTGAATTCAGTGGAGACAGCACCTTTGTATATGTACTGACCGACAGTGTACCTCAACAGAAGTTCAAACGCCAACAGATAGAAGTAGGCATGAGCGATGGTATCAAAATTGCCGTCAAAAGCGGCCTGACTGCCAAAGATAAAGTGCGTGGCGCTGAGAAAAAAGATAAATAACCGTTATACTTAGAAGAAGCAAAAACGCCATGAAGAAAAAGATACTTATATATATGACCGTTCTGGCTTGCATACAAGTTCAGGCGCAAGACCGCTGGTCGCTACGTCAATGTATAGACTACGCCATCGAGCATAATATCGACATCCGTCGGACAGCCAATGCAGCCGAACAAAGCAATGTTGAAGTGAATACCGCCAAATGGGCACGACTGCCGAACCTTAATGCCAGTGCCGGACAAAACTGGAACTGGGGACGCACGCAGACCGCTATCAAGGACGAGAGTACCGGTGATTACTCCACCGTATATGTCAACACAGGCAGTCACGGTACAAATATGTCCGTTTCCACCAGTATTCCACTGTTTACCGGACTCGAGATACCCAACCAGTATGCCTTAGCCAAATTAAACCTAAAAGCCGCTCTTGCCGACTTGGAGAAAGCCAAAGAAGATATCTCCATCAATATAGCCTCAGCCTACTTACAGGTACTGTTCAACGAAGAACTGCACCGGGTTTCTTTAGGACAAGTAGAGCTGAGCAAAGAACAATGCAACCGCATAGAGCGGCTGGCGGAAGTAGGGAAAGCCTCTCCGGCAGAAGTTGCCGAAGCCAAAGCACGTGTAGCGCAGGATGAGATGAATGCGGTACAGACGGGCAATAACTATCAACTGGCATTGCTCGACCTCAGCCAGCTTATCGAACTGGAAACACCGGAAGGTTTCCTCTTGGAAAATCCTGCCGCAACAATAGAACTTATCCCATTGGCTTCTCCGGACGAAATATATCAGTTAGCATTAGGTTGCAAGGCCTCAATACAAGCTGCACAGTATCGTCTGGAAGGAAGTAAACACAGTATCCGAATCGCCCAAAGCGGTTACTATCCGCAACTGACTCTCAGCGGGAGTCTCGGTACGAATTATTATTCGACAATCAACCGCACTTTCAGCCAACAAATGAGTGATAATTTCAACAAATACATCGGTTTTAATCTGAGTGTTCCCATCTTTAACAGACTGGCTACACGCAACCGGGTACGTACAGCCCGTCTGCAACGTGAAAACTACTCCTTGCAACTGGATAATGCCAAGAAGGACCTCTACAAAGAAATTCAGCAGGCGTGGTACAATGCGGCAGCATCCGAAAGCAAGTACACAAGCAGCAGCGCGGCAGCCACGGCAAGCGAAGCATCGTTTAAGCTGATGAGCGAGAAATACGAAAACGGGAAAGCAAACGCCGTAGAGTACAATGAGGCCAAGCAGAATCTGATGAAAGCACAATCCGATGAACTACAAGCCAAATACGAGTACCTGTTCCGTACCAAGATACTGGACTTTTATAAAGGAGAGCCTATCGAATAAATACAATTTTGGTTGTTGTGTGTTTGTAAGGAGATGAACACTTTTTATTTATTTCTTTTCAGGCACGGACTACACGGAAAACACATATTTTCTTTACTTCTTTTTCCGTGAATTCCGTGCCTGAAAGAAATCATCAGGTATATTGAAGTATCCCCGTTTATCAGTTATAAATACACATGGATAAGCGTTTAATTTCGTCTTGACGCTTCTTTACTTCTTTCTGACGAACGGGAAGAAGAACGTGTTGTACGCGTAGAGGATGAAGAAGAGTTGCTGCGTCGTCTTACGCTTTCGTTTTCCTTCTTGAGTACTCTGCCCGCGTTTAGGAGCATTTACTTCCTTCTTAGTATCGGAACGGCGTACCGGACTGTTGGTAGCAGGACGGCGATTGGACTGTTCCACATTATTAGGGCGCGTACCAGAATTGGGACGGATATGAACCGAACCGAAATCCGAACGCCGGCTCGTATGGTACGATTTATTATCACGGATACGGAAAGAGCCGTTATAGGTAGGATAGTTATGTCTGCCCCGGTAATAGCTTACATTATGATAATGAACACGGTTATGTCCGCCACAGTAAGTACGATAATGATAAGGACGCGGATAGTAGAAATGATTCGGATTGGTATAAGTAACATAAATCCGGAAAGACCAATGCCCGCCACTCACATAAATCGGACGGAAGAAGTAAGCAGCCTGCATGAAACGGGAATACTGTCTGCGGCTCAATACCCAGCGTAAATCGTCATTGCGTATATCCAGATAATCGTAATACCGATTCAACGCCCATTCTTCACCCCTCAGCACATCATCCATCAGATAACGTACACCTGAAATAAAGTCATAATTAATTTCATATACATCATTATACTGAGCCGTATTCAGATTCAGTTCATAAGCCATCTTATCCGTAAGAAAGCGTGTTTCTTTACGCACTTTACTGTTACTCATGGCCGCATGGCAGACAGCAGTACTCATTATTACGGCAAATAACATAAATAATATTCGTTTCATGGCAGCGTTCTTTACAAGTTTATATTCCATCATTTTAGTAAAAACAAAAATAGGGGAATATTTTCCCCCATCCTTCTGTTTCTCTCTAATATGTTATAGGGAAAACCCTATTGCAGGTAGGGATTAGAGTTTTTTTACCAGTTCAATCCCATTTTCCTGCAGCAATACCACATGTTTTTTGTATAAATCGCCAACTGCTTTTTTAAAGGTTTTCTTGCTGACACCGAATGTATCGTAAATCTCTTCGGCAGGGCTCTTGTCATGCAAAGTGATGTGTCCGCCCTGCTCACGGATATAATCCAATAAGGTAGCAGCAAAGTCTTCCACCTTGCCCTGCCCCGGTTTCTGAAGTATCAGGTCAATCTTGCCATCCTCGCGAACCTGTTTTACATAAGCCTTCAATGTCATGCCTGTATGCAAAGGTTGAAATATCTCGCTTTCATACAGCAAACCGCTATATCGGTTCTCAATAATAGCCTTAAAACCTAAATCAGTCTTCTGCCAGATAAGTATACTGACTTCCTGACCGGGTTCATAAGGCGCTTTTTCTTTCGAAAGATAACGGTCCACTTTGGCTGAGGCTACAATCCGGTAACTCTCGTCATCCAGATGAGCATGGATTACATATTGCTTTCCAACCTGCATCTTCATTTTCTGTTCACGGAAAGGAACAAACAAATCTTTCATCAACCCCCAGTTGAGGAAAGCGCCGTATTGATTTATCCATGCCACTTCCAAACAGGCAAACTCACCGACCTGTACTAATGGTGTCAGCGTGGTAGCTACCAACCGTTCCTCGTTATCCAGGTAGATAAACACAGTCAGTTCATCTCCCGGCTTGCAGTTTTCGGGCACATAACGCGACGGAAGCAGAATTTCACCTTCTTCGCCACCATCCAGATACATGCCGAAATCAACCTCTTTCACCACCCTCAAAGTATTGAACTTTCCTAACTCTATACTCATACAAATTATATTTCGTAATATTTATAACAAGAACGATACGCAATAGAACACAGCCTATTCCGGCATCCTGCGCAAAGATAGCGAAAGGTGAGCGCAATACCAAGCCAAAAGTCCGCTTTTGAGTGCAGGTACTGCCGAGCCGCATCCTACCTTATACAAAGATAAAGATAAGGAATAACTTTTCGCTCTAAAAGATAACTTTTTTATATAAACAACTCCTCCGGAAAACGGTTATCTTTGTAACGTAACAATAGACAAAAGCGTTTATTATTCACCTTTAAATAATATAATTATGGAATTTATTACAAACGAAAAGCTGACCATTGTAGGTGCAGCCGGTATGATCGGCTCCAACATGGCACAGACTGCAATCATGATGCACCTCACCCCGAACATCTGTTTATACGACCCTTATGCTCCCGGTCTGGCGGTGTGGCGGAAGAAATGTTCCACTGCGGATTCGAAGGCCTGAACCTGACATTCACATCCGACATTAAAGAGGCTCTGACCAATGCCAAATATGTAGTGTCTTCCGGTGGTGCAGCCCGTAAAGCAGGTATGACCCGTGAGGATTTGCTAAAAGGCAATGCCGCCATTGCCGAAGAATTCGGTAAGAACGTGAAAGCTTACTGCCCGGATGTGAAGCACGTGGTTGTCATCTTTAACCCGGCCGATATTACCGGCCTGATTACATTATTGTACTCAGGATTGAAGCCATCTCAGGTTACAACACTGGCAGCCCTTGACAGTACCCGCCTGCGTAGCGAACTTTCCAAACATTTCGGCATTGCTCCCGATAAGATAGAGAACTGCCGTACATATGGCGGACATGGTGAACAAATGGCTGTATATGCTTCTACCGCCAAAATAGATGGGAAACCGTTGCTGGATATCATCGGCACTCCTGCCCTGACAAAGGAAGAATGGGCAGAAATACAGACCAAAGTTACCAAAGGCGGCGCTAACATTATCGCTTTACGCGGTCGTTCTTCTTTCCAAAGCCCTGCGTATATTTCCATAGAAATGATTGCTGCCGCCATGGGTGGAAAGCCTTTCCGCTGGCCGGCAGGCACATATGTACACAGTCACGGTTTCGACCATATCATGATGGCTATGGAAACCGAAATCAATAAGGACGGTGTGCACTACAAAGAGCTGAAAGGTACTCCCGAAGAAGAGGCTAAACTGAAAGAAAGTTACGCCCACCTCTGTAAACTACGCGACGAAGTTATAGGAATGGGCGTATTGCCGCCCATTAAAGACTGGCACAATATCAATCCGAATATAGATTAAACAACTACGTAGAAATCTATACTCATAACTAATACAAATATCCCCTTTGTTCTTGTTTTAAAAGCTACAAAGGGGATTTTTCTAATATTTTTCCTCAAAAAGCCTTGTAGTATAAAAAAATATCTTTATCTTTGCACCCGCAAACGGAAAAGGTGCCATAGCTCAGTTGGTAGAGCAAAGGACTGAAAATCCTTGTGTCCCCGGTTCGATTCCTGGTGGCACCACTTTTCGAAAAAGGTATCGGAATGTAGCGCAGTTGGTAGCGCACTACGTTCGGGACGTAGGGGTCGGGCGTTCGAGTCGCCTCATTCCGACACAAGTAAAAAATAAGCCGTTGTTTTTCACAACGGCTTATTTTATTTTAAGAAACTACACTTAGTGATTTAGCAATTCCCATTTCCAGCCCTCTCAGCTCTGCCAATCCTCTCAGACGGCCGATGCAGGAGTACCCCGGATTGGTTTTCTTCTTCAAGTCATCCACCATCTGGTGACCGTGGTCGGGACGCATCGGGATGGAAACCTTACGGCGCTGCTGCAGCTCGAGGAAAGCCTTCATCACATGGTACATATCGACGTTGCCTTCCAGATGGTTGGCTTCGTAGAAGTTGCCTTCCTCATCGCGTTGCGTGCTGCGCAGGTGCACGAAATTGATGCGGTCGCCGAACTGCTCCATCAGGGCGGCACAGTCATTGGCGCTGCTTACGCCCAAAGAACCGGTGCACAGGCACAGACCGTTGCTCTTGTTGGGAACAGCGTCAATCAGAGCCTGGAAATCGGCGTCACAGCTCATGATACGCGGCAGGCCCAGGATTGAGCAGGGCGGGTCGTCCGGATGGATCACCAGCTCGACGCCGGCCTCGTCGGCAACGGGACAGATTTCGCTGAGGAAATATATCAGGTTGGAGCGCAGCTTTTCGGGGGTGATATCCCTGTAGCGGTCAAGCTCTTTCTGGAACTGCTCCAAGGTAAAGCTCTCTTCCGAACCGGGCAGGCCGGCAATCATGTTGCGTACCAGCAACTGCCTGTCGTCTTCCGTCATCTGCTCGAAGCGGGCTTTGGCCCTGGCCTTTTCCGCGTCGGTGTAATCGGCTTCCGCACCGGGGCGCTTCAGCAGGAAGAGGTCGAAAGCGATGAAGGCCGCACGTTCGAAGCGCAGGGCGCGGCTGCCGTCGGGAAGTTCGTAGGCAAGGTCGGTACGCGTCCAGTCCAGTACGGGCATGAAGTTGTACGTTACGATGTTCACACCGCATTTGCCGAGGTTGCGCAGGCTTTCCTTGTAGTTGTCGATATACCGTTGGAAATCTCCGGTCTGCGTCTTGATGTGCTCGTGTACGGGTACGCTTTCAACGACCGACCAGCGGAGACCTGCGGCTTCAATTATCTCCTTGCGTTTCATGATTTCTTCCACCGTCCACACCTCACCGTTGGGGATGTGGTGCAGGGCGTTCACGATGCCGGTGGCTCCGGCCTGTCTGATGTCCCATAGGCTGACGGGTCGTTAGGGCCGTACCAGCGCCAGGTTTGTTCACAAAGTATCATATTGTAATGGTATAAATTTATAAAGTATATGTCTATCTATTATGAATGAGGATGTGCCAAAATACACTTTTTAGATGATTTAAAAATAAATCCGTTCTATCCGTGTAGGCACGGATTTTATTTTGGCACATTTCATCAGATGGAGAATGCGTCGAAACCGCCGTCCACCACCGAGAGTGCCCCGGTCACGAAGCTGGAAGCGTCACTGATGAGGTAGTGGATGGTTCCGAACAATTCTTCCGGTTCGGCAAAGCGTCCGCACGGAGTGTGGGCGATGATGGTCTTTGCACGGTCTGTGTACGAACCGTCGGGGTTGGTGAGCAGCGCACGGTTCTGGTTGGTGAGCAGGAATCCCGGAACAATGGCGTTCACGCGGAGTTCGGGGCTGAATTTGGTTGCCAGTTCGGTCGCCATATAGCGTGTATAATTGCCGATGGCCGCTTTGGCGGAACCGTAGCCTACTACGCGCGTCAGCGGACGAAGGGCGGATTCGGAGCAGAAGTTAACGATGGCGCCTTTCTTGTTCTTTGCCATGACGTCTACGAACACCATGGTGGGAAGCACCGTACCGAAGAGGTTCAGGTCTACCACTTTGCGGAATGCGTCCACATCGAGGTCGAGCACGGTCTTGTCCGGAGCGATGGTAGCGCCTGGCATGTTGCCGCCTGCGGCGTTCAGCAGCACATCGATAGTGCCGAAGCGTTCGAGGATGGCTTTCTTGTTTTCTTCCAGCACTTCCTTGTTCAGTACGTCGGTTACGAGAAACAGGGCTTCGGACTTTTGGTTAAGCTCGGCTTCCAGTTCCCTGCCTGCCTCTTCCACACGGTCCAGAATTACGATTTTAGCTCCTTGCTCGGCCAGATAGTTGGCGATGTTTTTTCCTAAAATGCCACAACCGCCTGTTATGACGATTACTTTGTTTTTAATGCCATTTATCCAACTTTGCCTTTTCAGAATGTAGTTAGGGTAGTCATTCGCCCGTCCAATTGTCATCATAGTATTTCCCGTTTATCTGGTTAGCAACTTTCGCGTTCAGAGTCTTGTTTCCCCCTTTATCCAACTTTCCTTTCAGAGTCAGTTGAGGCAAGTAGCCGCTCAACCCGTCCACGACCTTCACCGGAACAGTTTGCAGCGTAAGCGTTGCAGGCGGAAGTCCTTTCGCCTCGGCCATGACAACAATCTTACCGGCTTTGGTCGTGCTACGGATGAGTGCACGGTTGATACCACATTCCACCGGAAGGTTCATATCCAAGATATGATTGTCTTTTCCCTGTGCAATACCGCCACGCCATTCGGCTTCACCTTTCAAGGTAAACCGTACCGTGCGATTATCCAACGGACAACGCCTGCCGTCTTTATCCACAACTTCCACTTGAAGCAGAGCCATATCCGCTCCGTCCGCATGAAAACCTTCAGGGTTCTGGATAGCGGTAAGTTTCAAGCAAGCGGCTTCGCCAGCTGTGAACAATGTATAACGGCTTACCTCCTTACCTTTTCCGTCATAACTTACCGCTTCCAGTTTACCCGGTTGATAAGCTACCTTATCGAAAGTGAAAAGAAAAATGATACGCACGTTTTCCCATACCCAGGGATTTTCCATTCAACAACAGTTCCACCTGCTCGCCATTCGATACGACATATACCGGTTTCACCGTATTTTCGGGATAATTCCAATGTCCGATAATATAGGTCTGATACTTATCCGTATCTACCCAACCGTTCCACATTACCTGATGGGCAAAGAAAGCATCTTTCTCTATGCGCATGGGATCTGTTACGCCACTGCGACGATAATTTTCTTCACCGCGATAGTGTGTATTGGAATCTGAGAAGATAATCTTCGTACCGCCTGCACTTACCCTTAATCCAGTACCCGGACGTTCGCGCCAATAATCATACCAACGGCGAACCATTTCCAAAGCCAGCATATCCTGATTATGGTTATAATCCGTTGCAGGCTGACCGCGGTAAAGCGGTCCCGCACCTTCTTTATGGAAAGGATAACTGTATTCATCCCAATATTTACGCAATCCCTCATCACGGCAATATTCGGTAGCCCACATCGGATGCTTCTTGCTCTTGTTGATATAAAGCATCTCACCGCCATATTCCGCTTCATTAATGTCGAGCATCTCACGCGAACCGATGGCACGACCGCCGAAGGGGTCGAATTTATCACGGATACCTTTCATCTCAATCATGTGCTCGCGACTGATAGACTCATTGCCGCATTCGTAAAACAGAATACTCGGATTATTACGGTTATAAATAATAGCGTCGCGCATCAGTTCCGTACGTTGTTCCCACTGGCGTCCCTGACGGTCTTTCTCCGCATCACCGGCAGGCATGGCCTGAATGAGACCGACACGGTCGCAAGACTCTACATCCTGTTTCCAAGGAGTGACATGCATCCAGCGGACAAGATTCGCGTTACTCTCTACCATAAGACCATTGGAATAGTCGCTCAGCCATGCAGGAACGGAAAGCCCCACTGCCGGCCATTCATTGCTGGTACGCTGGGCATAGCCCTTCATTTGAATAACGCGGTCGTTCAGCCAGACTTTTCCTTCACCAAACTTTGTTTTACGGAAACCGGTACGAGTAACCACTTCATCAAACACCTTTCCCTTGTCGTCCAATAAAGCCGTGTTCACAGTGTACAGATAACCGTATCCCCAGCTCCAAAAATGCAAATTGCTGACGTCGGCAACAGCTTTCACAATTCCCGTCTCTCCAGCTTTCAGTACAGTTTTATCCCCATTGAAAGTTTTTACCAATTTACCATCCGCATCGGTCAAAGTTACCCGATAACTGAAACTGCGTGTTTCGCGGCTGTCGTTTCTCACCTCAGACTCGGCATGTATCTTCGCCTTACGACCCCTTGATATCGAAATCGGTTGCATATACATATACACCGGTTGTTTTCAGATTGCTGTATAGAGGCAATGTCTGATACACTTCATCCGTCACATATAAAAACACATTTTTGGGAATACCGCCATAGTTGGCATTGAAATTACGGTCACTCCACTGAAACTTAGAGTTAGTACGCTTCTCGCGATAAAACCAATTGTTGTCCGTACGCACGGCAAGCACATTATCTCCTTCCTTCATATACGGAGTAAGATCAAAGCCTACAGCCATGACGCCGTTTTCATGCAACCCCAAATATTGTCCGTTCAGGAAAAACTCCCCACCTTGTCGAACTCCCTCGAATTCCACAAACACCTTTTTGCCTTTCAGTTCCTCTATCCGGAAATGCTTGCGATACCAGACAACCGTATCGGTATGCTGTTCGATGGATATTCTGAAAGCCTCATCTTCGTTGAAGGCATGAGGCAACGTAACTTGCTTCCAACTGCTATCTTTAAAGTCAGGCTTCTTTGCCTGTGGAAAGTCACCCACCTGCAGGCGCCATTCACTGTTAAAATTATACTTCTTGCGCTCTGCCGCATAACCGTTTATCGTGAAAAAGATTATCAACAGAAAGGTAAGTAGATAAAAGTTGCTCTTCATGTTCTTATTGCTATAATTCATTAGTATTCTTTTAGTTTAGCCATTCATTACTTATATGCTTCGTTTTGCTGATACAGTCCTTCCTTCGCTTTCATTTGCGTATCGGGGATAGGATAAAGATAAGTACCCGGCTGTACGTTATTGATATAGTTATCATAGACAGAAGTTCCGGCTGCTTTGTCCGAGAATTTGGCACGTACCTTTTCCATGTATGTATTGTGACGCACGAGGTCGTGCCAGCGAATACCTTCAAAGGCAAGTTCGCGCCGACGTTCATCTTCCACACACTGCAAGAAAGCATTTTCCGTTTTCTGTACAGCGCTCAATTCCGCCAGCCCGGCGCGGGTACGTATTTTGTTTACCAACCGCACACCTTCATCCGTAGGCCCTACAATCTCGGCATACATCAACATCACATCTTCTAAACGGATGAGCGGATAGTTGATGGGGAAATAAGTACGATCCACTATTTGGCCGTCGATATCACTATATCCCAGTTCTTTCCGTTTGATTTTATGTTCGAAAAACTTTGTGAAATAGTTCTTCTTGGGGTCGACCGTCGCCTCATAACGCACATCCGCCCTGTTCGCTTCATGAAGTGCTGCCAGCGCATCCGAACAGGTTATGCGGTTACCCGACATCTGAATACCGATATAGTCTGTTCCTACATTGGGTACAGACATAAATACGACCGGATTGCCGTAGTTCTTTTCCGCCACATATTGCACTTCGAAAATATGATATTTGTTGTCGTTATCACTAATCCAGATACGTTTCCAAGTATCACCGTCGGCCGCCCAATACTTATTGTTCTTCTCTGCATACTGGATAACATCACCCAACACCTCCTCCGCAAGTGATAATTTAGCCGTATCATACAAAGGAAAACCAGCCATAGTCAAACAGACTCTGCCAAGCAAAGCCTGTGCAGCCGGCAGTGTAGCGCGTCCTGCTTCGGCTATCCCCCCACTGCTTGTATAGGCTTGCTCTTTCATATTTTCTATGGCATACTGCAAATCGGGAATAATCACTTCCTCATACACGTCTTTCGGTTCAGACTGCGGTGTACTCATTGCTTCTGCCGCACTTAAGGATTGGGTAGCAACCGGTACACGTCCGAAATACCGCACCAGTTCAAAATAAGCATAGGCACGTAAAAAGCGTGCTTCAGCCATGAAAGTGGCTTTTACGTCTATATCGGCATCCTCTCCGCTATTGAACTCAAGCTTTTCCACTCTTTCAAGAAAAAGATTTGAGCGGGAAACAATTTTATAGAAAGCATTCCAAGCGCTGTTTATTGTTCCGGCAGTATATATATTCGGATTGAAAACACTGATGTCCACGTAGTCACGTTGTTTATCATCTGCAGGTTCGGTCCATACATCATCCGAACGACCGTCAGACATAAGCAGAATATATTCGGGAACAGGCAACAAGCCGTTATAAATACCCAACAACGCTTGTTCGGCCTGAACGGGTGTCTGAAAGAAATCCACCGTAGGACGCGAGGTCGGCGATTTCACTTCCAGCCAGTCCTCGCAGGAAGCAGTAGTAAACAGCGTACTTGCCAGCAGGATGATGTAAATACATATATGATAAATCGTTTTCATAAGTGATGTTTTTTAAAAGGTTATTTCTTTAGAAACTGAAATTGGCACCAATCGTATACGTACGCGCTTGCGGATAGGCATTGTTGCCTTTGTTTTCGGGCGAATATCCACCGTCGTATTTATCCCACATCCATACATTCTCTACCGTGAAATAGACACGTGCATTACGTACAATCTTCCGGTTAAGCGGCAACTTGTACCCCAAAGTGATATTCTTAATGCGAATATAGTCCGAACTGTAAAGCCAGCGCGTATCACGCAATTCACCGGTAGTAGAGTTCAATGCCGGTGTCTTACCGTCACCCGGTTCTTCCTCCGAACGCCACATATTTTTCCACCAGGAAAAGACATTCTGGGAGATAGCCATACCCGGATTGTCCATATAACGTCCCGGTGACATACTATAAAGCATACCGCCAAACTGTGCCGTACAT
>VOFI01001295.1_pt1 | contig 26001 bp, 30 predicted proteins | sample 5384131 | NCBI WGS metagenome assembly VOFI01 (sample SAMN12384728, study PRJNA508395) | human gut metagenome | isolation source: healthy gut H | host: Homo sapiens | reverse complement strand
TACACTTCTGAAGTTCTTTCTCAAGGGCTTCCATATCATTGTGCTTGTATTTCAACTGGGTGGAGAAAGAAAGGCGACGTCCGTCTACGATGGAAGCATGGTCACGGTCATCACAGATAATGTAGTCATTGCGGTCTGTCAGGCAAGATACCACACCCTCATTTACAGTAAAACCGGTAGAATAAACCAATGCATCATCTTTAATCCCATATCCTATTGTATATGTAAGCCTCGTCGGCCTACTTTAAAATAATGTATATAAACTCACTAATACATTCTGTTTTCAAGGTGTTCCCGTCAAAACAGGCTGCAAAGATAGTAAATTCTACAACCGATTGTACTTTTTTTCAAAAAAAATATTTAGGGGCATCAAAACTTTTAGGATTTAGGGCAGTTATAAACAAAATGTATTACTTTTGCGTTTAATAAAGAGCTAAACTACCAAAGTAAAAGTATGACCACGAAAAAGAAAATTGTATTTGTCGTTAATCCTATCTCGGGGACACAGGGGAAAAGAGCCATATTAAAATGGATTGACGAACGTATAAACCGTACACTTTATGATTATACGATTGTCAAAACACAATATGCCGGCCATGCTGAAAAGATTGCGGCTACAGCTGCCAAAGAGAAAGTAGATATAGTAGTGGCTATTGGAGGAGATGGAACTATAAACGAAATAGGACGTGCGTTGATACATACGGATACGGCATTAGGCATTATACCTTGCGGATCGGGAAACGGACTGGCACGGCATTTACAAATTCCTTTGGAACCCAAGGCTGCTATTGACATTATAAACGAAAGTTCTGTTGCCTGTATTGATTACGGAAAAATAAACAATATACCCTTTTTCTGCACATGCGGAGTAGGTTTTGACGCGTTTGTCAGCTTAAAGTTTGCTGATTCAGGTAAACGCGGACTACTAACCTATCTGGAAAATACCTTGCATGAAAGTCTGAGTTACAAACCTGAAACTTATGAAATAGAAAATGAAGAAGGAACGGTAAAATACAAAGCTTTCCTGATAGCCTGCGGCAATGCCTCCCAATATGGGAACAACGCATATATTGCTCCACAGGCCTCGTTAACCGATGGGTTGATGGATGTCACAATATTAGAGCCGTTCACAGTGCTGGATGTTCCTTCTTTATCTTTTCAACTTTTCAACAAAACCATAGACCAAAACAGCCGGATCAAGACATTCCGTACTAAAAAGATTAAAATACATCGTTCAAAACCCGGAGTTATGCATTATGACGGAGATCCGATCATGGGAGGAAAAGATATTGAGGTAGAATTGATTCCACACGGACTCAACATCATTGTTTCTGATAAAAAAAAAGAGAACGAACCTTTTAGTCTCTTACAGCAAATATCCGAAATATTCAGTGGTATGAAACCTAAAGCTGAAACTTTTGCTTTCCGGCACAGCCATTTATTTGAATTTAACAAAAGTTTATTGCGTCGTCTATCCAAAAAACAATAAAAAATATCTTTTTTCTGAACATCAGTAAAGACTCTGCAAATAAAAACAGTTTCTTTATGATGTTCAGAATAATCCGCTCTCTACATGTTCAGATAGAATTCTTTAGTCAAGGCTATATATTCTTCACTATACACATGACGTGATAATTCGATGGTCAAATCGTCTATAACACACTTATCCACAGAGAATTTGAAAGCAAGCAGCACCCGTTTGGGCTCCGATCCAGGTTTTGTATGAATGAAAGTCTGATGTGAGAGATGTAATCCGTAACGAGTGGCAGCCATCAAAAAAGATTCTTTACCATCAGCAGGAATAATCACAGAAAAAACGCCTTCGGGATGAAGCAAACGGGCTGCAGATCCTGCTAATTTGTCAAAATCAAGAAAATCTGTATGTCGGGCGATATTACGCTGTTTCCCTGGGCATTTCAATGAATCGGTAAAATAAGGAGGATTGGAAACAATGACATCAAAGAGTGTTTCCGATGTAAAATGACAAATATCCTGCAACTCCACTTCTATCCTATCCTGCCACGGAGATGCCGCCACATTTCCACGAGCCTGTTCCACAGCATCCGCATCTATATCAACCGCTCTTATCCGGGCATTGCACCGCTGTGCCATCATCAAAGAAATCAATCCGGTTCCAGTACCAATATCTAAAATATTACGGGCGGAAACCACATCGGCCCAAGCTCCCAATAAAACTCCGTCCGTACCAACCTTCATGGCACATCTATCATGATAAACAGTAAATTGCTTAAAAGAAAAATAAGGATTTGGCATACTATATTTATTAAATTAGCTGTCAAAAATAGGAAAATCCATTTAATTACTCCAATTATTAGGAAATATTTGATTTTTAAAACTCAATTAGTTCCCATGAATTTTCCTTATTCGACAAGGAATGATTAACTTTGTCCCCGTTTTGGGCATTGGGCTCAATTTAACACAAGAGGAATAAATTATGAAGAGGAATAAGAAAGAGGATATTTTGTTGAATACTGATAACGATGACATCTCTATGTTAGCTGAAATCCAAACGGATCCGGATGAAGTAACTGCTATGGAATTTAATAAAGAAATACCTGTTATGCCTTTACGCAACATGGTAATGTTTCCATCTGTAGTAATGCCTGTGACCATTGGACGCCCCAGCACATTGAAATTGATAAATGCTGCATACAAGAAAAAACTTCCCATAGCGGTAGTTTGTCAGATACAGGGAGATATGGACGATCCCGGTTTTAATGATGTGTACCATGTAGGAGTTATCGGGAAGATTCTCCGTGTATTCGAAATGCCAGGTGGAAATACCACAGTAATTATGCAGTCAAACGGGCCCAAAGTACATTTGGACAGTATCACCAAAACGTCTCCATATTTAAAAGGGATGGTGACTCCTATTCCGGAGGCAAATGACCAACTGGAAACGGACGAATTCAAAGCATTGATTGACACCTGCAAGGATTTGACGAGTAAGTTCATAGAGGCTTCCGAGAAGATGAGTCCGGATACGGTTTTTGCAATCAAGAACTTGGACAATCCGGAAATTTTGGTAAATTTCATTTGTGCAAACTTCCCTATTCCGGTAGAAGAAAAGATAAAATTGCTAAAAGCTGGCGATTTGCAAAGCCGCCTGTATATGCTGGTCAAGATCTTAAATCGTGAAGTACAATTGGCTGATATCAAACAAAGCATTCAAATGCGTACACGCGAAGATATTGACCGTCAGCAACGCGAATATTTCTTGCAGCAACAAATTAAAAACATACAGGATGAACTGGGTGCCGGACAGGAAGATGAAATAGATGAACTCCGCCAAAAAGGAAAAACCAAGAAATGGAGTCCGGAAATGGCAGAACTCTTTGAAAAAGAAGTTTCCAAATTGGAAAGGACAAATTCCCAATCACCGGATTTCAATGTGCAACTTACCTATTTGCAAACCCTGTTAGGATTACCTTGGAATGTCTTTACCACTGACAACCTGAATATAAGTAATGCCGAAAAGACATTGAACAAAGACCACTACGGACTAGAGAAAGTAAAGGAGCGTATCCTTGAACATTTAGCAGTGCTGAAACTAAAAGGTGATATGAAATCACCCATCATCTGCCTTTATGGTCCTCCGGGAGTCGGTAAAACTTCTTTAGGGCGTTCCATAGCGGCATCATTGAAACGTAAATATGTACGTATGTCATTGGGTGGTGTGCATGACGAAGCCGAGATCCGTGGCCATCGTAAAACTTATATCGGTGCCATGCCGGGCCGTATCATCAAAAGTTTGATAAAAGCCGAGTCCTCTAATCCGGTTATCATTTTGGACGAAATAGACAAACTGGGCAGTGACCACCGCGGAGATCCCAGTTCCGCTATGCTGGAAGTGCTTGATCCCGAACAGAACAACACTTTCCACGATAACTATTTGGATGTAGATTACGACTTGTCTAAAGTAATGTTCATCGCTACGGCAAACAATTTGAGCACCATCCCTCCTGCTCTGCTGGACCGTATGGAGTTGATAGAGGTCAGCGGATATATCACAGAAGAAAAAGTAGAAATAGCCCGCCGGCATCTTGTTCCCAAAGAACTGGAAGCCAACGGCATTAAAAAAGAATATGTGAAGTTCTCTAAAGCTGCCTTGGAATGTATTGTAGAAAATTATACTCGTGAAAGCGGGGTGCGCGAACTTGAGAAGAAGATAAACAAGGTAATGCGTAAAATAGCGTTGGAATTTGCACGTGACGGCTATGAAGTGATGCATGAAATAAAACCTGCCGATGTACGCAAATACCTGGGCACGCCAGAATATAGCCGCGACAAATACCAAGGAAATGAATACGCCGGTGTTGTCACAGGGCTGGCGTGGACAGCTGTCGGAGGTGAAATTTTGTTTGTAGAAACCAGTTTAAGCAAAGGAAAAGGCGGTAAACTGACATTGACCGGGAACTTGGGTGACGTAATGAAAGAGTCGGCCATGCTGGCTTTGGAATATCTCAAGGCACATACCAAACTGCTGAATTTACAGGAAGATATCTTTGACAATTGGAATATCCACATCCATGTACCTGAAGGAGCCATCCCTAAAGATGGTCCGTCAGCCGGTATCACCATGGTGACTTCATTGGCATCCGCCCTCACCCAGCGTAAAGTGAAAGCAAATCTGGCAATGACAGGCGAGATTACATTACGTGGAAAAGTCCTGCCCGTAGGCGGTATCAAAGAAAAGATCCTAGCCGCTAAACGCGCCGGAATCAAAGACATCATTTTATGTGAGGAAAACCGCAAGAACATTGAAGAAATTCAGCCGATGTATCTGGAAGGACTGACATTCCATTATGTCACGGATATTAAGGAAGTATTGGCTTTGGCTCTCACCAATGAAAAAGTAAACGATGCCATTGATTTTAATATTACCAATCAAAAAACAGAAGAAAAGAAATAAATATGACTTTTGACTTACAATATACAGACCCCAAATCGAATGCCCGTGCCGGATTGATAACAACTGACCACGGGCAAATAGAAACCCCCATCTTTATGCCTGTAGGCACATTGGGAACGGTGAAGGGCGTGCATTTACATGAGTTGAAAGAGGACATTAAAGCACAGATAATCCTGGGCAACACTTACCACCTGTATTTACGACCGGGACTGGATATAATAGAACGTGCCGGAGGTCTGCATAAATTCAACGGCTTTGACCGTCCTATGCTGACTGATAGTGGTGGTTTTCAGGTATTCTCTTTATCAGGTATCCGCAAAATGAGAGAAGAAGGTGTGGAATTTCGCTCACATATAGACGGTTCGAAACACCTGTTCACTCCTGAACGGGTGATGGACATAGAACGGACTATCGGTGCAGATATCATGATGGCTTTTGACGAATGTACTCCGGGAACCGCAGATTATGAATACGCAAAAAAATCAATGCAGCTTACCCATCGTTGGCTGGACCGTTGCATAAAGCATTTCAACGAAACCGATCCCAAATATGGTTATCAACAGTCATTATTTCCCATAGTACAAGGCTGTGTCTATCCCGACTTACGCAAACAATCAGCGGAATATATTGCCTCCAAGGGAGCTGACGGAAATGCCATCGGTGGCCTGGCCGTAGGTGAGCCAACCGAGAAAATGTACGAAATGATAGAGGTTGTCAATGAAATCTTACCCAAAGACAAGCCCCGCTATCTGATGGGAGGAGTCGGTACACCGGTAAATATACTGGAGGGTATAGAACGCGGTGTAGATATGTTTGATTGTGTAATGCCGACCCGGAACGGACGCAATGGAATGTTGTTCACTAAAAACGGCATAATGAACATGCGCAACAAGAAATGGGAGGATGATTATTCTCCTATCGAGGCCGAAGGAGCATCGTATGTAGATACCATGTACAGCCGTGCTTACTTGCGCCATCTGTTCCACGCACAAGAACTGCTGGCCATGCAAATCGCTTCTATCCACAACCTGGCATTCTATCTGTGGCTAGCAGGCGAGGCCCGTAAACACATCATTGCAGGAGATTTCTCTACGTGGAAACCAATGATGGTAAAACGCTTATCTACAAGATTATAAATTACTAGAAATGAAGAATTGGTTCAAGACAAACACAGATTCATCCCCAAAGGATAAAAAATGGTGGAAGCCGAATATCAGTTGGCTGAAACTGGATAAATGGGTGAAAAGACTGGACATATATATCATTAAGAAGTTTCTGGGAACCTACTTTTTCGCTATTGCATTGATTATCTCCATTGCAGTAGTATTTGATGTGAACGAAAATATAGACAGGTTCATCAATAACAAAGCTCCGCTGAAAGCGATTGTATTTGATTATTACATGAACTTCATCCCCTACTTCTCCAATCTGTTCAGCCCCTTGTTTGTCTTTATCGCTGTTATCTTCTTTACTTCCAAGCTGGCAGAAAACTCGGAAATCATTGCCATGTTCTCCACCGGAATGAGTTTTAAACGAATGATGCGGCCCTATATGATTTCGGCCGCAATCATTTCCGTTGTTACTTTCGGACTGGGAGCATACGTCATACCTAAGGGAAATGTAACCCGTTTGGATTTTGAGGACCGTTATAAGAAAAAAAAGAAGCAGGAATATGTGCGGAATGTGCAACTGGAAGTAGACAGCGGGGTCATTGCCTACATAGAACGTTATGAAAATTATAATAAAACGGGATACCGTTTCTCTTTAGACAAGTTTGATGACAAGAAACTGGTTGCCCACCTTACTGCCCGAAGTGTCACTTATGATACAGCATCTGTACACAAATGGACAATCAAGAACTATATGATACGTGAGATGGAAGGTATGCGTGAGAAAATCACTCGGGGTGACCGTTTGGATACGATCATTAAAATGGAGCCTCAAGATTTTCTGATTATGAAAGGGCAGCAACAAACCATGACAAGCCCTGAACTGAAAGAATATATAGACAAGCAGAAAAGACGTGGGTTCGCCAACATAAAGGAATTTGAAATTGAATATTACCAACGTATAGCCATGTCTTTTGCCGCTTTTATCTTGACAACCATTGGTGTTTCCTTATCATCCAGAAAAATGAAAGGAGGAATGGGACTGCATTTAGGAGTAGGGTTAGCACTTAGTTTTTCATACATTTTGTTCCAAACAGTGTCAGCAACCTTTGCTGTCAACGGAAACACCCCTCCTATTATAGCGGTATGGATTCCTAATATACTTTACACATTTATTGCTATCTATTTATACAGAAAAGCTCCTAAATAATCATAGGAGCTTTTCTAGTTTTTGACGCCAATCCTCGCCGTTCTCCGGTTGCATCGTAATAAAGCCCAGTTCTTTACCAATAACAATATTGGCCGCACCGTCATCTACAAATATTGTTTCAGCCGGATTCAGTTTACTATCTTTGATCATATAGTTAAAGATGCCAGGATCCGGCTTGGTGGAACCGGCTTCGTAGGAAGTATAAATCTGGTCAACATAAGCGTCCAATGGCTTTCCCGCAGAAGTAAATGCATTGCTCCTCGCCCATCCCATCACATAAGGATTGGTGTTGCTCAATATATATACCTTGTACTTCTTACGAAGTTCATTCAGGTAATCCAATTTATATTGCGGCACGTCCGTAACAAATCCTTTCCACCCATTTTCCACGTCTTGATAAGTCAATTCTTTCCCGCAGATTTTACTCAACTCACAGCGAAAAGTCTCAGCGTCTATGTTTCCATTTTCTACTTCCTGAAAAATCCCCTGCTGGTGGTATTTCCCTAATAAACTGTCCGCTTCCCTCACTCCTATCCGCTCAAATGCCTTTACAGCCTGTTCACGATCAAGGCCAATGACAACCCCGCCGAAATCAAACACAATATTCTTAATCTGTTTCATAATCTTTTTATTTATCCGCTGTAAAGGTAGGCATTTGATCGTGAATGGTAAATGATGTAAGTCAATAAAATACCATATAGCAAAAAAAACCGCAGATTCCATTGAGAATCCACGGTAATTATTTTTGTTGTATTTTTCTTCCTTTCGGAAATGTTCTCTCAATTCAAATAAGAAGAGAGTTCGGATACGGTGACATCCTTGGCAACGATAACACCATTTTCATCTAACAAAAAGTTCTTAAAGCCTCTTTTCAAGCGATAAGTCTGATATAGATCCGATGAAACACCAGCCAATTCCACAAAACAATTAGAAGTTGAAATCTGGTCTTTTTTAATGGTCTCGTTAAATATCGACTTGTATTCATCAAATGAAACGGAAACCATTTCTACATTGTCGGCCTGCGCGACGGCATGATTCAAAGTAGCATTCTGCATCCTTGACAAAGCATCATAGCTGGCCCAAAAACTTAGCAGTACATATTTACCTCTTAAATCCTTCAAGTCAATCAACTGCTTTTCGCCACAGATAGTAAATGTAGGAGCCTTGTCTCCTATGGTCAAGCCTTCTGTCGGCGTGTTTTTCCCTACAAAAGAGAATGAAATCAAGGAACTAATAATTAATACAACAAAAATCCACTTTACATTTTTAATCATGTAATTCGATCTTAGTTAATACTATCCGAGACTGCCCTTAAACAGTGATTTCCACCCGGAACATTATCTTTAGTACTGATAATCAATACCATTTAAATTGGAAATCTGCGGCAAAGGTAAGGAGTTTTGAAATTAACTCCAAGATTTTTTCTCAAAAAATATGTTATATAGCATAAAATCGTCCTTTTCATCGAGAAAAAAGAATGCAGAAAATATAGCTGATAAGGATTTATTTACGTACTTTTGCAATCTGTAAATAGCAACCACAAAGTATGAATAATAATACTGAACTTATTTTAATCAGAATTACCGGTCTTGACCGGCCGGGATTAACCGCTTCCATTACGGAAATTTTGTCAAAATATGATGTTACCATTTTGGATATTGGCCAGGCCGATATTCATAGCACCCTGTCATTAGGCATTTTATTCAAAAGCCAGGAAAAAGATTCAGGGAATATCATGAAAGAGTTGCTATTTAAAGCTTCCGCATTAGGCATCAATATCCGTTTCTATCCCGTTACTGTGGAAGAATATGAGGAATGGGTAAACATGCAAGGCAAGAACCGGTACATCCTGACTTTACTGGGACGCAAGCTGACAGCCAAACAAATCGCGGCAGTCACAGGAATATTAGCGGAACAAGGTTTGAATATTGATGCTATCAAACGTCTTACAGGGCGTATTCCATTGGATGAACGGAAAGCGAATGTACGGGCTTGTATCGAATTCTCCGTCCGTGGCACCCCCCGCCAAAGGGAAGAGATGCAACAGGCGTTAATGAAACTGAGCAGTGACCTGGAAATGGACTTTTCTTTCCAGCTGGACAATATGTACCGGCGTATGCGACGCTTGATTTGTTTCGATATGGATTCCACATTGATACAGACAGAGTGTATAGATGAATTAGCCGAACGCGCCGGTGTGGGTGACCAAGTACGAGAAATCACAGAACGCGCCATGCGTGGAGAAATTGATTTCATAGAAAGCTTCACAGAACGGGTGGCTTTGCTGAAAGGACTGGATGAAAGCGTAATGAAAGAAATCGCAGAAAACCTTCCCATCACCGAAGGTGTGGAACGTCTGATGTTCGTGTTGAAAAGATATGGTTACAAAATAGCCATCCTATCCGGTGGATTCACCTATTTCGGCAATTATCTGAAAGATAAATTCGGCATAGATTACGTATATGCCAATGAACTGGAAATAGTAAATGGCAAATTAACCGGAAGATATCTGGGAGATGTAGTTGACGGAAAACGTAAAGCCGAACTGCTGAAACTGATCGCTCAAGTAGAACGTGTGGACATAGCACAAACTATTGCTGTAGGAGACGGAGCGAATGACTTGCCCATGTTGTCCGAAGCCGGTCTGGGTATAGCATTCCATGCAAAACCCAAAGTAGTGGCTAACGCACAACAGTCCATTAATACGATCGGATTGGACGGCGTCCTCTATTTCCTGGGCTTCAAGGACTCTTACTTGGAAGAACGCGGCAAACTCTAAAGAAAGAAGTAACTATATATATGAAATTTTCAGAACTAAATTTAGAAGAAGGGGTGCTTCAGGCATTAGATGCCATGAGATTTGAAGAATGCACTCCTGTACAAGAACATACCATACCGGTCATTCTTGAAGGAAAAGATTTGATCGGAGTGGCACAGACCGGAACCGGCAAGACTGCCGCATACCTTTTGCCCGTTCTTAATCAATTAAGCAAAGGCGGATATCCGGAAGATGCCATCAATTGTGTGATCATGTCACCCACACGCGAATTAGCGCAACAGATAGACCAGCAAATGGAAGGTTTCTCTTATTTTCTACCGGCATCCAGCGTGGCTGTTTACGGAGGAAACGATGGTGTGCGCTTCGAGCAAGAAAAGAAAGGTTTAACTTTGGGGGCCGATGTAGTCATTGCTACTCCGGGACGTCTGATAAGTCATCTCAGCCTAGGTTACGTAGACTTGTCTAAAGTTTCTTTCTTTATTCTTGATGAAGCGGACCGTATGCTGGATATGGGATTCTCGGATGACATTATGCAAATAGTGAAATATCTGCCGAAAGAACGTCAGACCATCATGTTCTCGGCCACTATGCCGGCTAAAATACAACAATTGGCAAAAACGATCTTAAACAATCCGGTAGAAATAAAATTAGCGGTTTCAAAACCTGCGGAAAAGATTATCCAAACGGCTTATATCTGTTATGAACGCCAGAAATTGGGAATTATTCAATCCCTTTTCCAGGATCAAACACCCGAACGTGTCATTATCTTTGCCTCTTCCAAATTGAAAGTAAAGGAGGTGACACAAGCATTCAAGCGGATGAAACTGAACGTAGGTGAAATGCACTCAGACTTGGAGCAGTCCCAACGGGAACAGATTATGCGTGAATTTAAAAGTGGCAGAATCAATATTCTGATTGCTACCGATATTGTTTCGCGAGGAATAGACATTGACGATATTCGTTTGGTAATCAACTACGATGTTCCACATGACAGCGAGGATTATGTACACCGCATCGGCCGTACAGCTCGTGCCAACCATGATGGTTGCGCCATTACTTTTGTCAGTGAGAAAGAGCAGCCCCAATTCAAAGCTATTGAAAATTTCCTGGGTAGGAACATCTATAAAATCCCGGTTCCCGAGGAATTGGGAGAAGCGCCCGAATACAACCCGCGAAGTGGCGCCGGTCGTAGCAATCACAAAGGTGGCGGCTCCAGAAAACAAGGCAATTATAAGGGGAAAAAGAACGGTACGGGCAAGCCCAATGCCAATAATAGAAGAAACACCCCAAAAGAATAGACGGAAGAGATGACATCTAAAAACCATTGGAGGAAGACGGACTTGTTTTCCTCCAATTTTATTTTATGGAGAGGGTCACTTCATGGCTCATCTGCAAAATAGATGCGAGGCAATCACAAACATCCATTATATGTATTGCTTGTAGGATATATAATCTTTCACCTGTAACATTACTAACCTTACACCCCACACATTAGTAACGTATGGGGTGACACGTTACTAACCTTCCGGCATGTACGTTACTAACCTCTCAAACGTCCTGTTCTTTTCAGAAAAGAACAAGGTCTTTAAAAAAAAGAACAGGACGTTTTCATTGAAAGAACAAGAGCTTTTTAAAATTTGACCTGTTGTTTTTTCCATAACGGCATCTACATGCCGAAACGCCTTATTTTTCCTTCAGATCTTTCAACCATTTCACAAACGCCCTGCCCATCGGCATTCCGGCTGAAGGATATGCATTGTGAAATGTTTCAGCCGAAAAATATCCTTCAGGAAAACCAATTCCCCAAGAATCGGAAGAATACCAATCCGGCTGAAGGATTCCAATCTCCGGCTGAAGAATTCCCAAGCCCAATCCTTCAGCCGGAATACCGATGGGCAGGGCATTTGCGAGCAGGCTGAAGCTTTTGAAGGATTTTTCAGGGTATTCTCTATAGAGCATGATAGCGACCAAATAGTAATCGCGAAATAAAAAAAATGACATAGCCACGACTACCTTACCAACTCGAATGCAAGTCCTCCATCCTTGCCGGCAGTAATATTGACCATATAACAAGACGCGCCGTCAGGTATGCACACCGTGGCCTGATAATGATACCCTTTCGAATCGACCCCCATAAAATCCATATCCGACAATATAGCCCATTGCAAGAAATCATCCGGAACCACCCCCTTGAACATCTGCTTGGTGATATCTTTGGCATAAAGACTCTTCCTGCCTTCATACACGCAAATGTGTATGATATTGTCATAATATACATTATCCACCCCAAGTCCTTCCTCCGAAACTCCCGGACGCATTACTTTAATCTTTGACGGGTTAATGTACACATATCCGCGATAACGGACATTATCGTATGTCACCACCGAATCTTTCTTAATAACTTCGTTATAAACAGGGATTTCCCGAGTATGGATAAATGCCAGAGAATCATTCTCCGCATCAGACTTATGCAGGCGTATCACATCTCCCACAGCCGAATGAAACCAAAAAATATGCTCCCCCTGCTTCTCAATCTTATAACCATTAGTCCGTGCACCATACGTAATCAACGAATCGCCTATAATTTTAAAAGCAACGGGAGCCGTAGCGGCATCTGCATAAAACAGGGTATCGCCTTTCACCCTCAGTAATGCCGTTTCCGTATTATCGTCCAACCATATACCTTCCAACAAAGATTTTGCCTCCTTGTTTTCTTCCAGAGCGGATGCTTTTTGTTGCGGAGTTCCACAAGAAGACAGCGCAACAGCCAACATTATTATCGAAAAACGTTTGTACATGGTTATTCTCTCTATTTTTTTATTTATCGACCGATGCAATGATAAACAAACCCCATTTCCTGTAGTTCGTCACCATCATAAATATTTCGTCCGTCAAGCACTACAGGCTGCTTCATCGCCTTCTTGATTACTCCCCAGGTAGGAAGACGGAACTCTTTCCACTCGGTTACCAGAATCAACGCATCCGCATCAAGAGCCGCATCATACATATCGTGCGCATAATAAACCGACTCTCCTATCCGGCGGCGGGACTCATCCATAGCAGCAGGATCGTATGCGCGGACATTGCAACCCGACTGTTTCAATTTCTCAATAAGTACCAAAGCCGGAGCCTCACGCATATCGTCCGTACCGGGCTTGAATGCAAGTCCCCACAAAGCCACTGTTTTGCCTTTCAAATCTCCATTGAATACTTTTACCAGTTTCTCGAACAAAATGCCTTTCTGATTCTCGTTCACATCTTCCACCGCTTTCAACACCTGCATGGAATAACCATTCTGCTCGGCAGTCTTAATCAACGCCTTCACATCTTTCGGGAAACAAGATCCACCATAACCGCATCCCGGATACAAGAACTTACGCCCGATACGACTGTCGGAACCTATTCCGTCACGTACCATATTTACATCAGCTCCCACCAGTTCGCACAAGTTGGCAATATCGTTCATAAAGCTGATACGGGTGGCCAACATGGAGTTTGCCGCATACTTGGTCATCTCGGCAGAAGGAATATCCATGAAGATAACGCGGAAGTTAACCAGCATGAAAGGTTTATAAAGCTTGGTCATCAGTTTTAGCCCTTTCCGACTCTACGCCCACTACCACACGGTCCGGACTCATAAAGTCATCGATAGCATTACCTTCTTTCAAGAATTCCGGATTAGAAGCCACATCGAAATCTATCGACTCCCCTCTTTTCTCCAATTCCTCCCGGATAGCCGCTTTTACTTTCCGGGCCGTACCCACGGGCACCGTACTCTTGGTCACGACCAAGGTGTATTTCTTCATATTAGCACCAATCGTCTTGGCAACTTCAAGCACATAACGCAAATCGGCACTTCCGTCTTCATCGGGAGGAGTACCCACAGCACTGAACACAATATCCACATTGTCCAGACAACTCTCTAAAGAGGTGGTGAAATGAAGACGTCCAGCCTTTACATTACGCAAGACCATATCTTCCAATCCCGGTTCATAAATAGGAATAATACCCTGTTGCAGATTAGCAATCTTATCCGCATTTACATCTACACAAGTTACGTCTACGCCAGTTTCGGCAAAACATGTTCCGGTAACAAGTCCTACATACCCGGTTCCTACAATCGCTATATTCATTTTATTTAATTCGTTAGTCTAACTTTTTCGCTGCAAAATTACAATAAATTATGAGTGAGTTGTTATTTTCTTCCATAAAAGTTGCGCTGAAACGGAATAAAAATGCTAATTTTGCGATATGATTGAATTGGCTAGACATATAGAAATTCTGTTACTGGAAAATGACTGTGTGATTATTCCAGACTTTGGCGGTTTTATAGCGCACTATCAACCGGCACGGTATATCAAGGAAGAAAATCTTTATCTTCCCCCTGTACGTACTATTGGTTTCAATCCCCAATTGACTATAAACGATGGTTTATTAGTTCAATCGTATATGCAAGCCCATCACACCGATTTTCCTGATGCCACACGCATGATAGAAGAAGAGGTAGCCGGATTGAAAGAACAACTATACCAAAATGGATGTGCAGAAATGCATGGCATAGGGGTCTTACATTATAATATTCATAGCACATACGAGTTCCATCCCAATGAGGACGGTGCATTATCACCTACCCTATACGGGCTTAGTTCGTTTTCCATCAACAGATTAGAATATCTTACTTCAACAACATCTGCAGCAACCAGAGAATTACTTCCCCGACAAGAAAAAAGGAAGAGAACTGTACGTTTCAAACGTCAGTGGATAGGAAATGCAGTAGCTGTGGCTATAGCTGTAGTCTTATTTTTCTTCTTGTCTGTTCCGGTAGAGAACACATATGTGGACAAAGGTAATTATGCTTCTTTAGGTACGGATGGTCTGTTTGACGCCATTCGTTCCCAATCTTTGGCAACGACCTTGGTAACCGTTCCTTCCAGACCGCAGCAACCCAAGAAGACGAATATCAAAAATAATCAAAACACGTTGAAACCTGTAACTGTAAAAGTAGAAAAGGTAGGAAAAGCACAAGAAGCAGTGCCCAAGAATACTGTTGCAGCAAAATTGAACAGCACAGAACAGCCAGTTGCCAAGCCTGTTACTGTAAGTAAACCTGCCCTTGAGAAGAAAGAAACAGCAACACCTTCGAGCAGTAAAAAAAATAAGTATTATATCATCGTATCCAGTTTACCGACAGCCAATGACGCACAGCAAGTACTTAATGAGTACAAGCAAAAAGGATACAAGGAGGTAACAATCATAGAAGGTAACGGACGTTATCGCCTGTCTTTGTGCAACTTTGCAGATAAAGCCGCTGCTTATAAAAAATTAAATGAACTGAAACAAAATGATGCATTCAAGAATGCATGGATATTGAGTTCCAAATAAACAAGATTATTTTTTATGAAAAGAGTTTTGTGTCCCAAATGTGACAACTATATAACTTTTGATGAAACCAAATATACAGAAGGCCAGTCGTTGGTCTTTGTATGCGACCATTGTAAAAAACAATTCAGTATCCGTATCGGAAAGTCCAAACTGAAAGCAACCCGTAAAGAAGAAATATTGGACGAACAAGCCAATAAAGAGGATTTTGGAAGTATCGTGGTAGTAGAAAATGTATTCGGATACAAACAAGTATTACCCCTGATGGAAGGTGACAACCTGATAGGACGCAGAAGCAAAGGCACTGAAGTGGACATTCCCATCGAAACATCAGATCCGAGCATGGACAGAAGGCATTGTATCATTAATGTGAAACGCAACAAACAAGGGGAAGTCATTTATACCCTGCGTGATAATGACAGCATTACAGGAACATTTCTGATGAACGAGATTTTGGGGAACAAGGACCGGATACGGATCGAGGAAGGCGCTATCATCACATTAGGTGCGACTACGTTGATTCTGCGTGCCACCGAGAAGTAAGACAATGAGACGTATTATCTTAATCACAGGAGGCCAACGTTCGGGAAAAAGTTCATACGCGGAGAAATTGGCATTAAGCTTATCACCCACTCCCGTTTATATAGCTACTTCCCGTATTTGGGATGAAGAATTCCGCCAACGCGTTATCAAACATCAAGAAAGGCGCGGACCGGAATGGACGAATATAGAAGAAGAAAAAGAACTGAGCCGCCATCAAGTAAAGGATAATGTAGTATTGATTGACTGTGTCACCTTATGGTGTACCAACTTTTTCTTTGATTTGGATGCGGATGTAGAGGCTGCATTGCAGGCTGTCAAACAGGAGTTTGATAATTTTATCCGGCAAGATGCCACTTTTATTTTCGTAACCAATGAAATAGGTTCCGGAGCAGTATCCGAAAACGCCATCCAACGCCGCTTTACAGATTTACAGGGCTGGATGAATCAATATATAGCTTCAAAAGCAGACCAAGTATATTTGATGGTATCGGGAATTCCTGTTCCTATAAAATAATAAATACAATGAAAAACTTTCATATTGAGTATCCCGATGAAGGTCTTCGGGAGGCATTGATAGACAAAATCAACAATTTGACAAAGCCCAAAGGTTCATTGGGCGTTCTGGAAGACCTTGCATTGCAAATCGGATTAATCCAACAAACCCTCTCCCCTACATTAAGCCATCCGCACAACGTACTTTTTGCAGCCGATCATGGTATAGTAGAAGAAGGGGTAAGCAAGTCTCCCAAAGAAATCACTTGGCAACAACTAAGTAATTTTTTACATGGAGGTGCCGGAGTTAATTTTTTATGCCGCCAACATGGTTTTAAGCTTGTATTAGTAGACTCAGGAGTCGATTACGATCTTCCTTACGAGAAAGGCATTATCAACTGTAGCGTAGGACGTGGCACGCACAGTTTTCTAAAAGGTCCTGCAATGAGTATGGAAGAAATGGAATTATGCCTGGAACGTGGAGCAAAGATAACGGATATGATTCATGCTGACGGCTGCAATGTGGTCAGTTTTGGCGAAATGGGTATTGGCAACACCTCCCCTTCCTCTGTCTGGATGCATTTGCTGACAGGTATTTCATTAGAGCAATGTGTAGGTGCGGGAAGCGGACTGGATTCAGAAGGCATCCGCCATAAATACAATGTATTGAAACAATCGGTTGACCATTATGCCGGTGACGGTTCTGCAAAAGATATCATCGCCTGGTTCGGAGGATATGAAATGGTTATGGCAATAGGCGGCATGCTCCGGGCGGCAGAATTAAGAATGATTATTCTGGTAGACGGCTTCATCATGACCAACTGCATACTGGCCGCCTCAAAACTTCATCCGGAAGTTTTGTCGTATGCCATATTCGGACATCAGGGAGATGAAACCGGTCATAAACTAGTATTGGACGCCATGAAAGTACGCCCTTTATTAAATTTAGGTCTGCGCTTGGGAGAAGGAACAGGAGCGATATGCGCTTATCCCATCGTTGTTTCCTCTGTAAACATGATGAATGAGATGGACAATTTCGCCCATGCCTCCATCACTAAATATTTTTAACCATGAAACTGCTTGCCTCCCTCATTTTTTTCACACGCCTTCCGTTTTGGAAAATAGCTGACGTACCACCTGTTTACTTTAAACGAGTAGTGGACTACTGGCCCTTTGTTGGATGGCTGACAGGAGGTATCATGGCAGGCACTCTATGGATCACAGCAGAATTTCTGCCTGTACAAATAGCTGTGCTCATGGCGTTGGCTGCCCGGTTATTAGTAACAGGTGCTTTACACGAAGATGGATTGGCAGACTTCTGCGATGGCTTCGGGGGCGGTACATCACGTGACAAGATTCTGTCCATCATGAAGGATTCACATATCGGCACATACGGAGTGCTCGGATTATTATTCTATTATGGATTGATGTGGAATATACTCACCACACTTTCTGTACCCTTGGCATGTGCGGCCATATTAAGCGGAGATGCCTGGAGCAAGTTTTGTGCCGCACAAATCATCAACACGCTTCCATACGCCCGTAAAGAAGAAGAATCGAAAGCAAAAGTCATATATGACCGTATGAGCCCAGGTGTTTTATTATCCGCTTTTATGGCCGGAGCCCTACCTATGCTTTTATTACTGGATAAAGGATACTGGTGGGCAGCCATCGCTCCTGCTATGATGTTCATCCTTTTAATGTCACTCATGCGCAGACGCCTGCAAGGATATACCGGTGATTGTTGCGGAGCGACTTTCCTATTATGTGAGTTTTCTTTTTATCTGACTATAAACTTAATCTATACAAATCTATGGTAATATACTTCATGCGTCATACTGCTGTTGATGTTCCGCAAGGCGTTTGTTACGGACAGACGGATGTACCCTTAAAGCCGACTTTTGAAATGGAGGCAACTCAAACGGCAGCCCATTTACAAGGCTTATCTTTTGATAAGGTTTATACCAGCCCGTTAACCCGTTGTGTACGCCTGGCTACCTTTTGCGGCTACCCGGATGCAGAACGGGACGACCGCCTAAAGGAACTAAATTTCGGAGATTGGGAAATGCATCGGTTCGATGAAATTGCCGACGCTAATCTGGAAAGATGGTATGCAGATTATCTGCATGTAAAAGCGACCAATGGAGAGTCCTTTGAAGATCAATACCGGCGTGTTGCCGATTTTCTAGACGAACTTCGCCAAAAACCGTATGAACAAGTCGCGATCTTTGCTCATGGCGGCATTTTACTGAACGCACAGATTTATGCAGGTATCATTAAACCCGAAGAGGCGTTTGGCGCACTCACTCCTTATGGAGGAATTGTCAAGATAGAGTTATCATGATGTAAGAACATATCGCTTATTTATTTGTTCTATTCATAAAGACAAATAAATATGCTTACTCATTTCTTGGATTTATTAGCAGCTGTTATAAGTGTGACAAGCCTTTTGATTGTCACATACGGAGCGTTGATAGGTATCATCTCTTTTTGAAGAATGAAATACGACGTTTTACCGGAGGGTATTCCATTACCAATATACGAAAATTAAGAGCTACATTCGGAACTTATCTGCTTCTTGGCTTAGAATTTCTGATAGCTTCGGATATTTTGAAAACAGTATTGGAGCCCACTTTGAATGAATTGGCCCTATTGAGAGGTATTGTTGTTTTAAGAACCATCCTATCCGTATTCCTCAATAAAGAGATAAAAGAATTGGAAAGTGAAGAAAAATAAAAAAGCACTGAAAAACTAATCATTTATACATATTGGCTTTTTAAGTTGCACACACATTGCATACTTTCATATTTTTGTCGATGAAAGAAACATCTTGATTTACTTACTAAATAATAGAAGAATATCATTTATTGTTTTCAAGGTTCTCTCCGATTTGTTGGAGCAGTCTAAAAGCTCCAGCCATCTTATAGTTACCCAAACATTGTTTAGCCTGCATGATGCAACTTTCAACAGTAAGTTTCAAATTTGGTGTGAAAGCGAATTTATTTATCTGCATTTCCTTAGGAAGTTCATTGGCATGATTATTGAGCCATACGATCATTTCATTTAATTTCTCTTCGGAATAAGATTTCTTTTTCACCATGATACATAAATTCATGTCAACTGTGTACAAAAATAAAAGAACATATAATTCACGCGCTATCTTTTAACAAAAATATTGTTGAAATAAAACCGCTCCCACTTATCACAAGCCGGAACGGTTCAGATTAGTTACGTTTTGACAATCTACTTTATTCTTCAAGAACAAAACAATGACGAATTTGTTCAAAAGGATTTGCCTATTTCTAAAAATATTTTTTGTCACATTATTGCGTATTACAATAGATCCCCAAAACAAGGAGTAATTTTTGTTATGAAATTGGCTTCTACCCCACAATACAAGGCAAAAATACATAAAATTCTATTCTCTTCAGTTGATTGTGTAATCCAATTGGGAAATTGTATTTAAACAAATACCCCGACTCATCACGAGCCGGGGCAGTCCAATTTATAAATTTAAAGTCTTATGATGAAGATTGTCTGTTGCGCCAATGTTTTACTATCAGCACAACGACAAACAAAACAGTTACACAAACACAGGTAAAGCCTTTTTGTTTAAGCAAAGTGGATTCTTTTTTATCCTTTATGATTCTGACCGTTTTTCCTCATGGATATCGGAAGTGGTTTCCTTGTCGGCTTTCACCTCCGTACAGTCTTTGGTTGTAGTTTCCTTCTTTCTATTCTTGCTGAAATCACCTTCTACGTGACCGTCAGCCAGTAACAAAACTTTCCTGGTCGGGCTGTCAGACGGTTTTCTTGTACCATAAATCCGAAAATTAATCACGTAGTTGCCATTGGTTGCAATCAGTTCATTCAAAGAGATGATAGAGCCATATACGATGTTGACCGACTTACGAGTGCTGTCCTTTCTACACTCTTGGCAGTACACTGGACTATACGCTTTTCCAACCAGTCAACCTGCTTCCGCTCGTTCTCATTCTCCACCGAATCGGCAGACGCATTCTCCTTCCGTGCGTTTTGCGGTTTACACAGAATATGAATCCCAGCGGACAGCTTCCAATCCCTTAAAGCCCCAGTTATAGCCAACCAGTCATTTAATTCCATTCTGCCTATTGTTTATCTGATTGATTATAAAATACACACTTAAAAATCCTATCCGCTTGCACCATCGCTGCCAAAACACTAAAATCCATTGTCACGATATGTCAATAAAAAAGACTCTGCAAAATAAGAATAAAAAACGATTTACCAAAGAAGAATATAAATATATTGAATCGGTCTGGAATGTAAAAAATTATATTACAGGCCAGCATCATTTTTTAGTTAATTTTGCACCAATTATTTAATAAATATCTGATAACATTAGTTTAAAAAGCGTTATGTTCGTCTTGTAAATCGGGATATATGGATTCTCCAAATGAGAAGGGATAGTATGATTTTTCTTACATCATAAAGTAAATCTGACGGCATCACACCTCATATCGGCGAGAACGGTAATTGGTGGATAGGTATGACTGATACAAAAATAAAGGCGCAAGGAGCCAAAGGGGACGATGCCATTGCCCCCCAAGTTCAAATCAACGCCACGACAAATGAATGGGAAATCTCAACGGATGGCGGCAAAAACTGGAAATCGACAGGGATTAAGGCGACCGGGGAGAAAGGCGACAGGGGTGATGCGGTATTTGTGGAAAACGGAGTGGACTACACAAGTGATCCTGATAATGTCATATTCACTCTGGCTGACGGAAAGACCAAGCTGACCGTACCACGTACCAAAATATTATCTGTCAAGTTCAAGGATGGTTGCGATATTTTCTCGGTAACTTCCGTTAGTAATATAATTGATATTGAATTTATTGGTTTGACAACAGAAAATTATAAGGCTTTGGTTGCGGAATTGAGAAGCAAGGACGGTACTACAGATATAGACATTGTGACCCTGCTGAAAATAAGGATGTGGAAATTAAAGAACCTGTATTTACGGATGGGAAATGTACCGGAACGACAGTCAAAATCAACAAGAAAGAAATAAGTGGAGAAAAGACCGTTCTGAAAGTGACTCTTATAGATAACAACGGGCAGGAAATTTCAGTTTCCCGTATCGTGAAATTCTTTGGTGCGGGTGCTCTTGATGAAGCCGCCCAGAACGGAGGTAGCTTTATATTGTCTGATGACATTATTCTGGAGAAACCGGTTGAGGTGGCAAAAGGGAAGGAACTTGTATTGGATCTAAACGGTAAAACCATCTCTAATTTCTGAACGGATAAGCATCCGCGTGCATATATCCCTGGTTGATTGCCTCATTGACCAAGATACGGAGCTGTTTCATGTGCTTGGCTATCGTATTGTCCGCATTGCCCTTTTCCCTTAAGTATTGCTCAAAATCACGAAGGAATGTATAGGTAATATCCTTGAAGTCCAATCCGGAACGGAAGTCATTCAAGACCGCCAGTGTAGAGTGCAGGTTGTCCTTGGTGGACTGCTTCTTGTCCGAATTGTCAATGGCTGATTTGGCGAAAGTGGAGAAGCTGATATTCACGGCACTTTTCTTCTTGACAGCATCCTTCAGTAGTGAGAGTGTGGCAGGTATTCCGCGCTTCCAATACCCCAACTCTATGCCTTGCAGATACAGGATGTATTCATAGAGCATTGCGTTGAGTTCGTTAGATTGGGGGTGGTAATGACTTGTGCCCCCTCACGGCTCCAGCACTCCGGTTTGAGGTAAACATTGGTCTTCAGGTAGATTTTCCTTTGGTTCAAATAGGCTTCAACCTGTACAAGAGCCGTGCCCTGCCTGTTAAGTGTGTTCTGGCGGTTATATACAAGACGGTATCTGATTTTATCCATTTTTCCGCAAAGGTGCGAAAAGATTAATGGAAGAAAGGTATCAATGTGGAACATTTCCACATCATCCCACACTATATGAGGATTTTTTCCATTTCACATATAATTAGTAAAATATTAACCAACTGATAATCAGATTAGTTATTCTTTTGGCATAAAAATTGTCCTATCATTATCGTAAAACAATAACCATTAAAAATATAAGATTATGAAAAAAACTTTTGTTGCAGTAGCATTGGTAATGGGATTAGGAACAACAGTGGCATTTGCCGAAAATTTGACCTCAGATGTTGAAACAGTCATGGCAGTAAATGACTTCACCCCTATTGAAGTGAAAGACCTTCCGGCAGCGGTAACGGAAGCAATCGCCAAAAATTTTGCGGAATCAACCGTCAAGGAAGCGGCGGTGGAAGCGGCAGAGGATGGCAGTAAGACCTATCAGGTTGTTCTGACAGACAAGGAAGGAACTGAAAGTACGGTGTTCTTCAATGAAAAAGGTGAAATACTGAAATAACATATTTTACGTCTCTTTGAATAAAGAATAGCCTCTACCTTTACAAGCAGAGGCTATTCTTATAACAAAAAGATACATAAAAAGACGGGATTCACCAATCCTGCCTTTTTCAATACAAACTGCTTTACTTATCAAGATGCCTTACAACATCCCAGTTTAATGAATCTAAAAATAAAAACACATTCAGTTATTTGTGATAGCAAAGCTATAACAAATATTTTAAAGAAAAATCTTATGCATAAAAAATGCACAGAATAAACTATATATAGACCAACATACAACACATTTAAAACAATATTGTAATACAGGGTCATTGACACAAACATTCTGAAAGAACAAAAGAAAGACGCATGACTGATAGCCAATCCGAAAGAGTATGTTATTGAGGTTGTCAAAAAAAACTAAAAGAAATTTAGTTAAAGTCCTATTACTGAAAACAACGTAACAGATTATTCCTTAAATTTGCTTATATATAAACTTTAAATATAATGACACATGAAAACGATTGCAATTCTAATTACTTTACTTTTAATAATTAATATAAACATTTATCAAGGTAATTCAACTGAAGTTTTAGCAAGTAACGAAAGCGGTATCTTTCAATATTAGGATCTAGAGAAGAAAAAATGTCTTAGCAATGGACATAAAAGTATATCGTTTCATTAACTCTCATGCAATGACTCAGATTATTTTTTTATCAAAAACCTTTTGTAATGATTTTATAAAATACATTTTTAATAATATTAATTCTAACCATGAAAAGTATTTCCATTTTACGCCTAACCGCAATCCTTTTGTGCAGCATGCACCTATTGGGATCCGCCTCACTTCAAGCCCAAATGAACAAATGGGTAAACTATAGCCCGGATTTGACCACCGTACTGAAAAATCCTGCCATGGGATGGATGATGTACGAAGAAGGCTGATCTTTTCAGGGAACACGCCACAATAAAAGCAACATCTATACTCCCGAAGTTTTTTGGAAACAGATGGAAGAATGCAAAGCAGCTGATTATTCCAATATTCTGTACATCAGAATGCTGTGGAAAGATTTGGAACCCGAGGAGGGCAAATATGCATGGATTTACAATGAACGGTATAAATGGTATATACAAAAAGCCAAAGACAAAGGGCTTAAACTGGCCTTCAGGGTGTTCTTTCATGGTGTAGACGGAGTACCGTCCTATGTGTACGAAGCCGGAGCCACAGAAAGCCCAATAGACGATGAAGGCAAAACCCAGCCTTATTATGATAATCCAGTATTCCTTGAAAAGCTGGACAAGTTCATAGAGGCTTTTGCAAAGGAATATGACAATCCGGATGAGGTAGATTATATTGATGCATATGGATTGGGAAGATGGGGAGAAGGACATGGACTGGTACTCGAAAAGCAAGATAATCTGGAAAGCGTTATCCGACAGATAACCGAATCGTATGCAAGACACTTCAAAAAAGTGCTTACGGTAATGAATCTTTCGCAGAGCGACTACAGGTTTTCCAAGCCGCTAGTATATGACAAGCTGGGGTTTCTTCCTCGCAGGGATGGTATAGGCAGTTTTTGGTTTTCTAATGAAGAACGTGCGATGGTACATGACGAACTTTTCCCAAAAGAGCTCTTATTGGTGAGGGATGCTGGTGGTTTAACGCACAAGATGGTGATAACTCAAAATACAAGCATTTCCAAGGAGACAAACGTTTTGCCATGAACGATTTCAAAGAAGCTTTTACCGTTTCTGTGACTGATGCTTTGGACAGCCATTGTAACACGCTGGATTTGCGTATGCCTTTACAGTGCAAATTCTGGATAGAAGAGCTGCCGGACCAAGTTCAGCGTTTTATAACTTTAGGCGGTTATCGTCTTTATCCGGACTATATAAAGGTGGAGCAAGACCACAAAACGTTGACTTTGTTTCATTCATGGAAAAACTATGGTGTGGGTGTATTGCCTAATAATCATCCCAATTGGAATTATAAATATCAGGTTAGTTTTGTTTTGATGAATGAAAAAAAGGAAATTGTATTTCTTTATACAGAACCGGAAGCAGAACCTTCCGAATGGTTGAAGGGAATATCATACAATTATTTGAGTCGGTTTAATATTCCGGCAGAATTGCAGGGAAAGTATACCTTATGTGTCGGCTTGACTGACAAGACAAAAAATAACGAAGCGGCTATTGATCTGGCTGTGTCTGGGAATTTAAAAATAGGGAAATGGATATTTGTGGTTGAACTGGAGTTGTAATGTGTGTACTTGGCATTTTTGCACCAATTAATAAAGAAGCTTCTGACTGATTATCAAAAAATAAGAACTTTCTCTATATCTGCACCCAGTAAATCCAATATGTTTAGGGATATTCTTTCAATAGTACAAAATAACACAACCTATTCAAGTTAAATTATTGCTAATCAGTTAGTTTTTGTATCTTTGTGATATCCCTCAAAAAAGAAAATTAAGAATATAAATTAGTGGAAAATAAAAAAGCGTTCTGCAGTCGGTTCACCACCCTGATTGGAAGCCTTGACAAACTTGTTCTTGGCATGAGACATACAAACTTGGTGGACAGTATCTTTAAACCGGGCTGATTTCAGCTCATTGCCGATAAATACATAAGCATTGTATCCGTCGGACATTATACTCTTCAATTCTGCATCGCCCAAAAAGTCTGTAAGTACATCACGACCACGCGAGCCATTCTCATAGAAGAAAATGGCTGTTTTCCGGGCCTTGTTGACCAGAACCCAAATGTAGCACTTCTTATAGTGATCGTATTTACGCACTTTACACCAGGTCTCGTCGCAGTTCACAATCGAATCTTTTTCCAAAGCTATAGACTTCAATACACAAACCAGTTCGTCCAGGTATGTCTTACCTTTCTTAAGCCAGTTGCGCAACGTGTTTTTTAGAAATGGTCATGCCCATATCTGTCAGCCATTGGTGAAGAAGACCAAAAGTCACATTCTTTACATAAACTTCATAGGCAATAGCCTGCAGAAATTCAGGAGAAGCCTTAGTGCCTTCAATATTGGTTACTATCAGGATGACCTTCGGAAGGAAATAACCCCACCTGGGCTTTTTTACCAGGCTCTGCATAATGAACCATCTCGAAGCATTCTTCCATCAAGAAAGTACGAAAACTGAATACCCGTACCATTCTTCTTTCAATGATGCGACCGGGA
>VOFI01001263.1_pt1 | contig 26001 bp, 34 predicted proteins | sample 5384131 | NCBI WGS metagenome assembly VOFI01 (sample SAMN12384728, study PRJNA508395) | human gut metagenome | isolation source: healthy gut H | host: Homo sapiens | reverse complement strand
TCCATTATTTCACAAGATTTCCAGTGATGATATCTACTTTCCCAGGATTGATATATTTGTTTTTCTTCATATTATCAACAAATTCATCAAATTCAACATCATCGGCGGCAATTACCTCATTGATTCCCAAAAGTTCCCCTTTTTTAAGCTTTTGTTTCAAAGATGCTGTTTCATCCGATTTTAACATAATCAAGTAATTTTTGGCATTTCTGTGTACATATTTCAGTGCTATAGCCTCCAAGTCGGCTTGTTTATATCTTTCTCTTAAACTTGTTTTCAAACTCATTGCAATAGGATATTGTTCTTCTGTAAAACATATCACATCAAAATCGACATTTGGAACAAAAAGTAACCTTTGCTTGCAAAAACATTGGTGTAATCTTTTCTCTAAACAGACAAGTTTCAATAATTAATTCAAATACCTTTCCGTTCATGGCATTATTCTGCTTTTGAGTCGAAGCGTATGACTCATATTTCGCCCAACAATATTTAACATACTTTGATGGCTTGCTGCCGATATTGTTGTAAAATCATCAGAAATATGTTCAGTAAATATGACACTTGATTTAGATTTTGCTTTTACTATATGATATTCTCGTAATTCTGAATCCCATTATGTAAACTCTAGGTCTGTTTTGTGGAACCCCGAAATTTCTTGAGTTCCTAACAAAATTTTTGGAACATATACAAGCTTTCCTGTCTGCTCGTCCTTAACCACTCCGATAACTTTATAATTCAAACCGTTTACGAGAACATCAATAATCGTTGCAAATGTCTGTCCTTTTTGATGAGTTATGAGGTTATCCACATTCTCAAGCATAAAAGCTTTTTGGGTTGGAACGCTTTATTATTTCGGCAATATCAAAGAAAAGAGTTCCTCTTGTCTTATCAAGGAAACCTTCCTGCTTACCGGCACGGCTGAATGCTTGGCAAGGAAATCCTGCGAGGAGCACATCATAAGACGTGTTGACAACCTTTTGCTTGAATTCTTCGGTTGTAATATCATGCATAGGATTTTCGCCATACAGATGCTCGTATGTAAGGCAAGCATTCTTATCTATCTCAGCAGACAATACATTTTTAAAACATCCTGCCAGTTCGAAGCCTCTGCGAATACCTCCGATACCGGCACATAAATCTATTGTTTTGTATTTTCTGCTCATTTTAAATTACTCCTTTAATGCTTTGTAAATATGGTCGACAATCCTTTTTACAACGGGAACACATACCGTATTTCCGCACTGCTTATATGCTTGCTCTATCGGAATACCCGAAAACTTAAAATCATCCGAGAAACCTTGTAATGCCAAACATTCATATGGTGTCAACTTTCTTATTCCGTAGTCATCTCTGATAATCGGAACTCTGTCATGATATGTCCCCATATTTGCTTTGAGCGTGGGTGATATATCATATTTCTTTTTGCCACACCTGTCATCAATGCGGTATATTCCTGTTTTATCAATAATTCGGCTGTTTAGCAAAGTGTAATACTTGCTGTCCAAACTATAGTAATAAATATCATTATGCTTAATTGAACGGTTGATAATACTATCTATGCTTTTGGTTAATTCTATTTCTTTGGGGAATGAAAACCTATCAAGCATTTCAAGATTGAGAAAAGCAACTATAAATGTTCGTCTGCGTTCCTGCGGAATGTTTCCATGCGTGCAGGCATTTTCTACATCATATTTGACTTCATATCCGAGTTCGGCAAGCGTATTGAAAATCGTTATAAACGTCCGACCATTGTCATGGTAAATCAAGTTACGAACATTTTCAAGGAAAATCACTTTCGGTTTTATTGCATCAGCAACACGTGCAATTTCAAAGAACAGATTACCTCTTGGGTCTTTAAAACCACGCTGATATCCCATAAGGGAAAAACTTTGGCAGGGGAACCCCGCAACCAAAACATCAGCTTTAGGAATTCTTTCTGCACTGATCTATGAAATATCGGCACAGACAATATCGGTATCGGCAAAGTTGTTTAGGTATGTGACGCAGGCAAACTTATCAATATCATTCGCCCAAATTATTTCAAATCCTACCTGCTTAAACGCAAGGTCTATCCCACCGATACCCGAAAACAAGCTTACTACTTTCTTACCGCTTTTTCCACAATATCCTCACCCCCGGTCAATTTCTTTTTTATATCTTTGCCCCAAAATCGCAAGACCGTCCAGCCGTCCAACTCAAGTTTTGCTGTCACCTCAAGGTCACGTTCAATATTCCTCTCAATCTTTGAAATCCAGAACTCTTGATTTGATTTGAAATCGTGCTTGCGTTCTTCCCAATTATATCCGTGCCAAAATTCGCTGTCGCAAAACACAGCTACTTTCTTGCAAATAAAAGCAATGTCGGGTTTACCATAAACCGATTTGACATTCTTACGGTAACGCAATCCTCTCGACCACAGTTCTTTCATCAGCATAACTTCTATTTTCGAGCCTTTACTTTTTACTTGTTTCATATTGTAGCTGATTTGCGCGGGTGTTTTCTTGCCCACAAACATCACCGCTTTTATGATATATATCTATATTATACAACCAAAAATACCGCAAGTCAACTCAAAAATCCGCTCAAACGGCAAATTTAAAGGATTTAAAGGTCTTATTGAAAATGATAGGACTTATACAATTGATGATTGTTTTTGCTTATATCACAACACAAAAACCTCCGCAGTTAAACTACGGAGGTTTTATCAGCATATTTATACATTCACCCAAACCTTAATGGTCAAATCTTCCCATTGGTTTCGTCTGAGATACGATCCCTGTGCTTTTCGGTAGTGCTGAGCTTCCTCAAAGCCAAAGGTGTACTCATATAAGGGCAGTTGTAAATTTCGCTTATTTCTGTGCAATAGCAGCCTGAATTGTCGCCTGTCTATCAAATAATATCCGCCCTGCGTTTACCTATCTGTGCAAACTCTTTGCGCCGTGTGATAAAGTAAGCCACTGTTACCGCAGTGCCTGTTATCACCCAGGAAACAGGGTAAACTATCATAAGCATAAGATAGCTTCTGTGAGCCGCATAGATCGTGTTCACCCACACAAGCCTGAACACGCAGGTGCCAAGCACAGTTATGACCGCAGGTGTCATAGAGTGACCCATTCCCCTAAGACAGCCGCCCGATATTTCGTAAACACCCGTAAGAAGCTCCAGCAGGCAAACTGACCACATTCTTATCATTGCGTAGTGTATAACGTTCTCGTCCGTTGAGAAGATCTGTATAAAAAGGTGTCTGCCAATAAGGAATATCAGACTCAGCCCAAGACAGCTTGCAAGCCCGATAAAGGTGCAAAGCCTGTATATCTTTTTACAGCGTTCCTTATCCTGAGCCGCAAAATTCTGACTTGTAAAGGTGGTCGCAGTCTGAGCGAAAGCGTTTATAACAAAATATGCCATGAACTCAAAATTCTGTTCGGCTGTGCTTCCAGCGATACCGTCTGAACCGAAGCTGTTTATCGCCGCCTGTATCACAACGTTTGACAGCGAGAAAACCATGCTCTGCAAACCAGCCGGCAAGCCTATCTTTATGATACCGAGGAGATATTTCCAGCGTATCCTGAGCTTTCTGAAATCAAGTCTTAGCATCTCCTCCTCGTGGGTAAGAAAGTAAAGTATCATGCAGGCACTGAAAAAGTTTGATATAACAGTTGCCGTTGCAACGCCTGCCACGCCCATTTTGAACACGATCACGAACACAAGGTTCAGAATAACATTTATAACGCCTGCGGTGATAAGAGCGTAAAGAGGTCTGGTGCTATCGCCCTTGCTTCTAAGCACCGCCGAACCAAAGTCATATATCTCTATAAAAGGCATTGCAAAGAAGAATATCCTGAGATACAGCGTTGCAAGCTTTAAAACATCGTCAGGCACATTCATCATGCCAAGGAGTATCGGTGCAAGTATCTCGCCTACACCCAGTATGATAAATCCGCTTATGACCGCCAAAAGCACCACCGTATGTACAGCCTCGTTTGCCTTATCTTTTCTCCCCTGACCTATAAGCCTGGCCACCACAACGTTTGCACCGACAGAAAGCCCCAGAAAAAGGCTTACAATAAGGTTCACCAATGAAGAATTGCTTCCAACCGCCGCCATGGCTTTGTCGCTGTCAAATCTGCCCACCACCGCAAGGTCAGCGGAGTTAAAAAGCTGCTGCAAAATACTTGACAATGCAAGGGGCAGTGCAAAAATAACGATCTTGCCCACAAGCGGACCGTTTAACATATCTATTTTCTTATTTTTCATACCAGATCTTCTCTCATCTTTCAACTAACTATTTCTCATACCTAATATTATATCACACCATCAAAGCTATTTCAATACTCGAATTTGCACATAAGCACACACAGAGATGTGTAAAAATCTAAACATTACGACCATTTGTACAATTTTTTGAACTCTTTGCCTGTTGACAAAGGCATGAAATGGTGTTATAATAATATTCCACGGGAGGTGAGCAGTATGGCGATAGACAAAAAGGCACAAAGCAGATTGCCGACAACCGAAAGGCACGTCACGATTATTTCGTGCTTGAGCAGATAGAGTGCGGTATCGAGCTTGTGGGAACAGAGGTCAAGTCTATAGGAATGGCGGCGTCAATCTGAAAGACAGTTGGTGTTCTATCGAGGACGGAGAGATGTGGGTCAAGGGTATGCACATATCCCCTTATGAACACGGCAATATTTTCAACCGTGATCCACGCCGTGAGAAAAGCTGCTGCTCCACAAACGTGAGATACTGAGGCTGTTCGGAAAGGTACAGCAGGAGGGTCTTACGCTTATCCCGATGTCGCTATATTTCAAAGGCAGCAGAGTCAAGCTTGCACTTGGGCTTTGCAAAGGTAAAAAGCTTTATGACAAGCGTGACGACATGGCAAAGAAAGCCGCACAGCGTGACATAGAGCGTGCCATGAAAGAGCGAAACTAACCTGGGGGTGTAAAGGTTTCGACGGGGGTTTTGAAGCACGATAAGCGAGTAGAGGAGCGCACACTCTTTAAACGGCGTACGTTTTAAAATTAGACGACAACGATAATTTTGAATTAGCTGCTGCTTAAGTCAGCGCTCGTCTTGCCTTAGAGTACCACGACTTTGGTAAAGGCGTCGATCAGTGGTGAACGTTACAAAGCGACGGCTGTAGCCTTGTAATGTATCACAGCCTACCAAACACACAGGCGTGTCTGTTTGCCTTTGTGCAAGGGAACGGGAGTTTTCCGCAATAACAGAATACACTCGTAGAAGTTCGTGGGGATAGGCTTTCGGACAGGAGTTCGATTCTCCTCACCTCCACCAGCCACTCGCCGTGGCGGGCATTTCCCGTCAAGTTTTTTTGTAAACACACAAAGTCACCGCTGTGATAATTTGTGTGTCACTTTTACAAATTTGGGGGCGTGCCCCTGCACCCAATCCGCTTTACTTTATGTAGGGCGGTTTTTTTATTGCCGCTCATCAATTTTATCTAAAACCCAACCATTGTTTCGCCGTGGCGGACATTTCCCGTCAAGTTTTTTTGTAAACACACAAAGTCACCGCTGTGATAATTTGTGTGTCACTTTTACAAATTCAGGGGCGTACCCCTGCACCCGCTCCGCTTTACTTTATGTAAGGCCGCTCATGGATCATTATTTATACACCCAACTTTGTTATTTCACCATGGCAGACGCTGATATAAAAAAAAGAGTGCATTACCACCTCAGATAATGCACTCTTATATTTTACCCTATTTTTCCTCCAGTCCGCTGAGCGAAAGCCTGCTCTCCATTTTCTGAACAGTCTTGCTCTCCTGCTTTGCGATCTTCGCTTCAAACCAGAAGGTCGAGCCTTTGCCCTCCTCCGATTGAACGCCGTATGCAAAGCCGTGGGCTTTCAGTATCTCCTGACAAATGGAAAGTCCAAGTCCTGTGCCTACCACGTCACGCTTTACCTTTGCGTCACGGTAGTATCTGTCAAATATCTTTGGCAGAAGTTCCTTAGAAATGCCCTTTCCGTTGTCTGTTACTTCAATACGAACCACATCAGCCTTGTTTATCTGCTTGATACGAATGACCTTGTTGTCACCTGTGTAGTTTATAGCATTGTTTATAAAGTTGTAAATGACCTGATCCAGCTTTGCGATATCCGCCGTTATCACTCTGTCCTCGTCTGGTATATACTTGATATCATAACCGTTTTGCTCTATGAGTATCTGATATCGAGTCATGCAGTCATTGAGCTTGTCAACAATAGAGAAGTCCGTGAGTTTAAGCTCCGCATTGCCCGACTCCAGCTTTGAAAGCTCCAGCAGATTATTTACCAGACTTGAAAGCCTGTCAGCCTCGTCGATAATGACTTGGATATGTTCCTGCCTCTTCACAGGATTATCCCCCGACAAGTCCCTTATCATTTCCGCATAAGCCTTTACCATAGTGAGCGGTGTTCTCAGGTCGTGAGATATGTTCGCAATAAGGTCTTTCCTAAGCTCCGATACCTTTTGTATCTCGTCCTTGGCATTGTTAAGCACCGTGGAAAGCTCCTCTATCTCACAATAGCCATGACCATTGAACTCCACCGTATAATCCCCTTCACCGAATTTCTTCGCCGTGTTCGTAATGTCAACGATAGGCTTTGAAAGTCGCTTTGAGATATACATAGTTACAATAAAAGCAAGCTCAAAAAGTATGATAGTGATATAAATGAGCTGTTCTCTTATAATGCTTACAGTGGAATCTATCGGCTCTATTGAGCTTTCAATGAAAAGATACGCCTGCTTATCCGAATCATCAGTGTAGATAGACGTGCAGTAAAATATCTCCTTGCTCTTGAAATTCTCATTTTGAGCAATTTTCGTGATGTAGTTATCGTCAGACTGCTTTAGCTGAGATATCATCTTGAAAAGTCCGATGCCATAGCCCTTGTTTATGATCTTGTTAAGATGCGAATAAGCTCCCATGTTGTTTTCCATCACAATAGGATTGCCCATTTCGTCCGTTATAACAATGCAAAGGCTGTTGTCAAAAGCCAGCGAGCGGTTCGTTACCTCCTGCTGGTCAGTGCCATATGCTTGGATTATCTGATTTGCAGCGTCTGTAATATCTCTTATCTTCGCCGACTGATAATATCTTTCCAAGAAAAAATACTGAAAAAGCCAAATAAGAATAAGAATAAAAGCCGTGAAGAAGATAAAATACATCCACACATATGACCGCAGACTTCTTTTAGCCTTTATCTCCGCCGTCTTATTACTGACTTTTTCCTTGACTTCTGCAAGCTTACTGGATCTTTTCAAACTTATATCCCATTCCTCTCAGAGTAACAATAAGATTGCGGTATTTTCCAAGGCTGTTTCTCAGCATTTTTATGTGAGTGTCCACAGTTCTGTCGTCACCGTAAAAATCAAAGCCCCATACCTCTTCAAGAAGTTTCTCTCTTGAAAGCGCAATGTTCATGTTCTTCACCAGATAGAAAAGCAGGTCATACTCTTTCGGAGTCATGGAAACCTTCTCACCGTCTATCTTTACCTCACGGGCTGTAAAGTTTATCTCTAATCCCTCGTATCTTATAACGTCCTCAGTGCGCTGAGAAGCTGACGCGCGGTTAAGCACCGCCCTTATCCTTGCCATAACCTTTGGCGAGAACGGTTTTACTACATAATCGTCAACGCCTATCTCAAAGCCGAAAAGCTTGTCATACTCCTCGCCCCTTGCGGAAAGCATTATAACAGGTATCTGCTTTATTTTTCTTATCTCCTTGCAAGCTGAATAGCCGTCAAGCTTCGGCATCATAACGTCCATTATGATGATATCGAAATCCTGATTTTTCACCATTTCCACAGCCTGCATACCGTCCTCAGCCTGAGCTACTTCATATCCCTCAAACTCGGCATACTCTTTGATTATCTCTCTTATTTTAATTTCGTCATCGACTACAAGAATTTTTGCCATAAGTATTCCTCCCTATTCAGGCAGCACCGCACAAGAACCGCCTATTGGCTTTGCACGCAATCCTTTTGTATTGCTGCCTTAATTCATATTCTTTGCTTATATAATAACCTATTATTGTGTAAAATTTGTGACGGTTTATAGAATATTCTAAGCCATACCACACCAATTCACAAGAAAACTACTGCCCGCCAACCAAAATGGTGAGCTTATATAGGAATTTGTTATGGAAATGTCAGAAAATCAGCAATGTCCCATCATTTCTGAACTGCTGTCTGTATCTGCCGCATTCTCATCCGTTTTGAACTTAAGTCCTGTGAAAACATCTATGTCAGGATTTGCTATCTGCTCTTTTACTATCTCGCTGTTATCTACTTCGTCGATAAGATATGTCATAAGGTCATGACGATAGCCTATCGCACCGCTTATGGAAGCAGAAGAAGCGTCCTCGTCAGGTCGCAGGATACCGACTACACTTATTTCTGTGCCATTTGCAACAGCCTTTTTCATGTAGCTCTCATCGCCTGTCATATCTTCCCACACACCGTCTTTTTTCTTATAGAAATCAGGTGTAGGAACGACCTTGAATTTCAGGTCAAGAAGCTCATCATAGGTGTAAACGTGCTGTTCGCTGTCAACGGATATATCCTCTCCTGCCATGGCACGTCTTACTATGCCGTTAAGTGAGCTTGGGTCGAGAAGTCCGAGAGAATAAAGCACATAGTCGTTTATCTCGTTGTTCTTTTTTCGCCATGGTGTTCATTATCTCGCCTATACTTGCGGTGGTCTTTGTTATCTGAAGCGGATAGCTTGAAAGGGTATCAGACTGCACCTGATCTATATAAAGCTGAACGCCGTTTGAGATAGAAAGAATAAGTGCGATACCGATTATACCAATAGAGCCTGCAAAAGAGGTAAGAAGCGTTCTTGCCTTTTTTGTCATAAGATTGTTTCGGCTCAAAGACAGCGCAGTGAGGAAGCTCATGGAAGTTTTAAGCTTTTTGCGCTCTTTCTTCGCCGCCTTTTTGTCAGCCTTAGTAGGCTCTTTTTCAGGCTTTTGATAGGCTCAACAACATTCTTGTCAAGAGGGTCGGAATCGTCTATGACCTTTCCGTCAAGAAGTTTTATTATTCTTGAAGAATATTTCATTGCAAGCTCAGGATTGTGCGTTACCATTATAATAAGCTTGTCCTTTGAAATGCTCTTCAAAAGCTCCATTATTTGCACGCTTGTTTCAGTATCAAGCGCACCTGTAGGCTCGTCTGCAAGCAGAATGTCAGGCTCATTCACAAGCGCTCTTGCAATGGCAACTCTCTGCATCTGACCGCCTGACATCTGATTAGGCTTTTTGTGGAGCTGGTCGCCAAGGCCACCTGCTCGAGAGCCTTGACGGCTCTTTCACGTCTTTCTGACTTTGAAACACCTGAGAGGGTCAAAGCAAGCTCAACGTTTGAAAGCACTGTCTGGTGCGGTATAAGGTTATAGCTCTGGAACACGAAGCCTATGGAATGGTTTCTGTAGGAATCCCAGTCGCAATCCTTGAAATCCTTGGTAGATTTGCCGTTAATATTAAGGTCACCGCTGGTATATCTGTCAAGACCACCGATAATGTTCAAAAGAGTGGTTTTACCGCAGCCTGACGGGCCGAGGATAGAAACGAACTCATTCTCACGAAAATCAATGCTGACGCCTTTAAGGGCAGAAACGGTGGAATCACCAACGACATAATCTTTTTTTATGTCCTTTAAACTAAGCATATATTTTCTCCTATTTTTTGTTATTGTAAAGATATTATAATAGGGTTTTATAAACTCAGTTTAAACATAACACAGTTTTGGGTAAAAAAATTGTCGGAGGGGGGATTTAAGTGAGGAGTGAGGAGTGAGGAATGAGAAATGAGGAATGAGGAATGAGGAATGAGCATAGCAGACCAAAGTAAATTGCAAGCATAAAGTAAAATAAAGCACCGAGCGAAGCGAGAGATAAAGCGCACGCTCAAGCCCGGCGCTAGAGGGCTTGTGGGGGTCTAGGGGCAAAGCCCCTAGCGGAGTTTGAGGCAGAGCCTCATTCGGCGCAAGCCGACAAGGTGCAGATTTAATGAAAAATAGCATATAGAAGTCAAATATCAGATAAAAGTGATATTGGAGTATAAAATCTGCACCGCCTTTCTAGCCCTAAGCGCAATGTAGATACGCAAAGAGCGGAGCGATTTTGCGGAGGAATAAACTATCCCAAATATCTGTAGGGGCGAACAGCGTTCGTCCCATGTTCAGAATTTGTTATAATTTCAGAATTGTAGGGGCTTGGCGAAATTTCTGCTTTGCAGAAATCCGACGTCCCGACCCCTCGACAGCCTTTATCCCCCTGCATGGCTTGTGGAAAAAATACAAACCTCGCTCCTTCGAGCGGGCTGTCGCATTTCTGTGAGCTTGCGAACAGAAATTTCGCCAAGCCCCTACAAGCGTGATAGGATAGTTTTCCTACAATGATTGTAATCGTGGATTTGTTTCTTCGACGGGCGAACGCTGTTCGCCCCTACAGATTTGTTGCCGTAATTTTGTGGTTTTGTACGATTTTTATTCAGTTTTCAAGCTTCAAACAAGGTGCAGGAAGTGCTTTTCTGTGCGATCAGAACGTCTCATCGTGTTCACCTAACTCACGTTGACAAAATGTTTCCTCATACACTGCTACCTTGCAGGATATTCAATTTGGGATAATACCCCTATACTTATCCTGAAAATCACCACTTTTGTTGCATAAAAAATGCAACAATTGCAGAAATGTTGCCAAATTAAAAGATAAATCATTTGTTTGCACAAGGCAATACCACTGAAATTGTGCAGGCTCAACATGGAATTTTGAACTAAATGTGTCTTGACATCGTTAATATCACGTTAATAAAACAGTGATATAATAAAAAAATGCAAAGTGAACGGAGGGGTAAAAATGTTTCACATACTTGTGGTGGAGGACGATACTAACACTCGCAAACTTACCTGTGATGTGCTTAGCGACAACGGCTACACACCTATCGAGGCTCGTGACGGTATAGAGGCTCTCGAAATAATGGACGAAAAACACGTTGACCTCATTATAATGGACGTTATGATGCCTCGTATGGACGGCTTGGAGCTTTGCGAAACTATCCGCAAGGCTGGGTTTCAGACGCCTATATTAATGGTGACGGCTAAGGAAACGGCTTTTTGACAAAAAGCAGGGCTTTATAAAAGGTACGGACGATTACATGGTGAAGCCTGTGGACGAGGAGGAAATGCTTCTGCGTATTCAGGCACTTTTGCGACGTTCACAGATAGTGAGCGACCACAAGATAACTGTGGGCGACACCACTCTCGACTATGACGCACTGACTATCAAGACCCCTGAGGGCATAAGGGAGCTTCCGCCGAAAGAGTTCATGCTTCTTTACAAGCTTCTTTCCTATCCCGACAAGATATTCACCCGCCGTCAGCTTATGGACGAGCTTTGGGATATGACCTCAGACACTGACGAGCGCACTGTGGACGTACACATAAACCGCATAAGAGAGCATTTGAAGAATAACCACGATTTTGAGATAATGACAGTGAGAGGGCTTGGCTACAAGGCGGTCAAGCTGAAAGGATAGGCTCATGAAAAAACATCTTATCTCTGCTCTTCGCTCAGAGCGCAGGCGAAATTACACCATGAACGCTAGCATTGTTTCGGCGGTATTTATGATAATGATATGGGCAGGGCTTCTTACGGGATTTATAATGATAGGCATAAAAAGATGCCTGCATTTTCTATCCCCTTTGCAAATGCCTTTTGTTTTCCTTATTGTGGGACTTGTGGTATCTGTAATAATCGGCACTTGCATTTCTGCCGCTGTAGCAAGCAAGATAAGATAGTAAAGGCCTGTGCGTGAGGTAAAAAGGCAATGCACAGGGTAGAAAAGGGAGATTTCTCTCAAAGGTTAGAGGTAACAGGCTTTAACGGCGAGATAGACGAGCTTATAGAAAGCTACAACAAAATGGCGCAGGAGCTTGGAGGCATCGAGATGTTCAGGGAGAATTTTATCAACAGCTTCTCCCACGAGTTCAAAACGCCTATCGTTTCTATCCAAGGCTTTGCGAAACAGCTAAAAAAGAAAATCTCTCGGAGGAGAAAAAGCAGGAATACATTGACATTATCATCAGCGAATCAAAGCGTTTGACCAATCTTTCATCGAACATTCTTATGCTTTCAAAGCTTGAAAATCAGCAGATCATCACTGACAAGACAAGCTTTTCCCTTGACGAGCAGATAAGAAACTGCATACTTCTTCTGGAAAAGCAATGGACGGCTAAGGACATAAGCTTTGACATTGATATGCAGGAGATACAATACACCACCAATGCGGAAATGCTTTCGCAGGTGTGGGTGAACATAATAGGCAACGCCATAAAATTCTCCCCGGAGGGAAGCTCTATCAGAGTAAAGCTTTTTAAAGAGGGTGATGTGATAACGGCTGAGATAACTGACCGTGGCATCGGAATGGATCAGCAGACCATATCACACATTTTCGAGCGTTTTTATCAAGGGGACAGGGCGCACGCTTCAGAGGGAAACGGACTTGGTTTGCCCCTTGTTAAGCGTATCGTGGAGCTGTGCAACGGCAATATCCGTGTAGAATCACAATACGGAAAGGGTACAAATTTTATTGTTACGCTTCCGCAAAACGACAAATGACCTTAGTATCATAAAAAAGACGGACACTTCCAAAGAAATGTCCGCCTTTTTCTATTTTATCAGATAGCCGCAAAGCCCTGCTTCAGATCGTCTATGATATCCTCGACATTTTCAAGACCTACGGAAAGTCTTATCATTCCGCCGTTTATGCCTGCGGCAACGAGCTGTTCGTCTGAAAGCTGTCTGTGTGTTGCGGAGGCTGGGTGGAGGATACAAGTACGGATATCGGCAAATAACGAACGAGATAACACCTGCTGTGCCAAGAGGGAGATACTTTTCAGCAAGCTTATGGTACTTATCGCTTTCAAGCCCAGGATATGCAACGGACTCTACCTTGTCATTGCTTTCGAGAAATTTTGCCACTGTGAGCGCATTCTCACAATACTGCTTCATTCTTACAGGGAGAGTTTCAAGTCCCAGATTGAGCAGGAACGAGGAATTTGCGGCAGGATAGCAGCCGAAATCTCTCATAAGCTGCATTCTTGCTTTTACGATATAAGGTGCAAAAGAATATTTCTCAGTGTAGATAGTGCCATGATAGCTTTCGTCAGGCTCGGTCATGCAAGGGAACTTTCCGCCCGTCCAATCGAACTTGCCGCTGTAAACGATAACGCCGCCAACCTGAACTGCGTGGCCGTCCATATACTTTGATGTGGAATGGATAACGATATCTGCGCCCCACTCGATAGGTCTGCAAAGGTATGGAGTAGCGAAAGTATTATCAACGATAAGAGGAACACCATTCTTATGGGCGATATTTGCAAAACGCTCGATATCGAAAACTGTCAGCGCTGGGTTTGCGATAGTTTCACCGAAAACAAGCTTTGTATTATCCTTGAATGCCGCCTGTATCTCATCATCTGTAGCGTCTGGGTCAACAAAGATACACTCTATGCCAAGTCTTTTCATTGTTATGCTGAAAAGGTTTATGGTGCCGCCATAGATAGAAGTGGAAGCTATAAAGCTGTCTCCTGCCTGACAGATGTTCAGGATAGAGCAAAGTGTGGCAGCCTGTCCGCTTGATGTACACATTGCGGCTGCACCGCCCTCGAGAGCGGCAATTTTCTTTTCAACTGCGTCTGTGGTAGGGTTTTCAAAGCGTGAGTAGATAAGGCTCTTGGTAGGGTCGTCAAAGACCTCGGCTATCTCTCTTGACGAGTCATAGACATAGGTTGTGCTTTGCTTTGTACGATAGGCACTACTCTCGGCTCTCCGTTTTTAGGCGTATAACCCTCGTGTAAACATTTGTTTCGATCTTCAATCAAATCAAATCCTTTCAATGCGGTGATACCGCTAAATTTTTACCAATATAAAAAGCTTTTCAAAAAGCGTTTAAAACAGCAGCCTCCTAAGACCGCCTCAACATTACAAATGCGTTTATTCTGCATAGCGAAAACTCATAGCTGAATCGAAAATATCTTCTCCCATTGAAACATACTTTAGTGGTATCACCACATTATATTGTATATATTCGCTGTCAGAAAACTCATATATGCCCTGAACGTTCACACTTTGATCCTCACCCAGAGCCGCAATAACACAGCCACGCTTGCCATTGCCAAGGTCAAGTCCCCGATAATCAAGCCAAACATTATCATCAGAGCTGATATCAGCCGACTTTGCATACATATCTAGCATATCATCGACCGTGGTCTTGTCAAGCCGCTGATAATAAGACAATGACAGATTTAACCCGTCATATTTTTCGTCCACTTTGCCGTCAATAAGATTTGCATAGACAATCTTCACATCTCTCGTGCCGTCAAAATCATCTGTAGTTATCTCATGCTTTTCCAACTTTGCGGCAGAAAATCCACCTATCTCAGGCAACTCTAAAGCGGCAGAAAAATCTGAAAGCTCTATGGTCAAACCGTTTTCAATATCATAACGGTCTGTATCCACCGACCCTCCGTTAAGCATATCATAAACATAGCTGTCTATGACCATGTAAACGCCACCCGTGGTGATATTCGCAGAAATGCCATTTTCGTCAACGAAACTTTCAAGTTTCGTGAACGTGCTATCCTCGTCAAACTGCATTATAACTGCACTGGCTTTCTGCTCGTCGCTTATTTTGTCGCTAAACTCAAAACGAATGACCCCACCCCCGAAATCAGCGTCAGTATACTTGACAGGTATACTAAGGAGCGGCTCGTCAGAATTTATCATTGCGTTTATACCATAATAATCAGAAAGCATTGCCTCTGCACCAAAATTGCCCTCTACGGTGCATTTGGCTGTATATGTATTTCGCTAAGGTCACAAACAAGCTCAGGGTCACGAATTATTTCCACCTGCGAACTGTCATCCGTCTGCGAACTTTCCTCCACACTGTCGGGCGTATCTGACACCGCTTCCGCAGTAGTAGTATCTTTCGTTTCTGAAACGCTGTCTGCGGCTTCCTCAACAGGTCCGCAGGCGCAAAGTGACACTGACAGCAATGCCGCCAGCAATACGGCTGTTTTTCTGCTATTTTTCATATTAAGTTTCTCCCTATTTTTTTTTTTATTTTGTTTACCTTACAAGTCCTTGAAGTCCACCCTTGCCCCTGTCAAGGCACTCTCCATTATTATTCTTGCGCACTCTGAAAGCGAAACTGCGCTTTTGCAAGTCATCATGGCTTTTTGTATGCAAAGTCCGAAAACTATGTGAAGCTCTCTCCTGCCTGCTGACTTCTGCGCTATAGGCAGAAGCGGTTGCCAAAGAAGCTTTATATAGCTTTGGACAGTTTCACCTGTGGTGCAGTTTCTTATTTTGCCAAAGCTTGCGCCCCCTGCGTTTGCCGCAGTGAAGCGTAGCATTTCCCCAACGTCTGTAAAAGGCTCGTTATATTTTTGAAGCACTCCTGCGGTAAAAGACCACACTGAGTAGTTATTGCCCACAAGCTTTTCGTCAATGATATCGCCGTAGAAATACTTTCTGCCTGACTTATCAGTGAACACTGTGAAAACGTCCTCTTCTTTAACACCCTCTGTCATGAAAAGCTTTCTCACGTCCTGCTGGCAGGAATAGCCTGCAAGAGAACCTATACAGCACAAAAGGGATTGCGGGTGGACATAGCCCTCGGGGCTTCTCATGGCTCTGAGAAGTCTGTCGAATATTTCAAAGGCACTGCTTTTATATTGTTCAAGTTCCATTTTTATCACCGTTTCTCACGTTTTCTCCCCTTTTTGGCTTTTCTTCATAATGTTTATCAGATAAAATTCAGGGGCTTGACGATCTGAAAAGACCTATCAGCCCGCTGAAAAATTTTTATCCTTTGATATTATACGTTTATTTCTGCAACATCGTCAGACACGCCGTTTGCTTCAACAACAGGCTTTACGCAATTTTCGATAAACTCGTCCACCTGCTGTGGGCATCTGCCGATAAAGTTTTCAGGCTTCATTATCTTATCCATTTCTTCCTTTGTTATCATGAACATAGGGTCGTTAAGGATAAGCTCGCATAGGTTATTGTCAAGTCCCTCTTTCTTAACTCTTGCGCCTGCTACCATTGAATATTCTCTTATTCTTTCGTGAAGTTCCTGTCTGTTTCCGCCCTTTTCTACAGCGTCCATCATAATGTTCTCGGTAGCCATGAAAGGAAGCTCTGCCATAACTCTTCTTCTGATGATCTTGTCATATACTACCAAGCCGTTGTCAGGATCTGTAACATTGAGCATGATATTAAGTATAGCGTCAACACCAAGGAAAGCTTCGGCAACGGAAATTCTCTTGTTTGCAGAGTCGTCGAGAGTTCTCTCAAACCACTGTGTACCTGCTGTGAATGCAGGATTGAGAACGTCGCAGATAACGTATCTGGCAAGTGATGTTATTCTCTCATCTCTCATTGGATTTCTCTTATATGCCATAGCGGAAGAGCCTATCTGATTTTTCTCGAACGGCTCTTCGATCTCCTTGAAGGACTGCAAAATTCTTATATCGTTTGAGAACTTCATAGCAGACTGAGCGATACCGGCAAGAACTGAGCATACCTGATAGTCCATTTTTCTTGAATAGGTCTGACCTGAAACTGGAACAACAGCGTCAAAGCCCATTTCCTCGGCTATCATCTTTTCAAGCTCTTTTACCTTATCAGTATCAGCGTGGAAAAGCTCCATAAATGATGCCTGAGTGCCTGTAGTTCCCTTTGAGCCGAGGAGCTTGAGGTTAGCAAGTCTGAAATCCAGATCTTCAAGATCCATAAGAAGCTCGTTGCACCAAAGAGTAGCTCTTTTTGCCCACTGTTGTGAGCTGTGCAGGCTGGAGGTGAGTATAAGCAAGGCAAGGCATAGCCTTATACTTATCGGCAAACTTTGCAAGCTGGTCGATAACCTTAACAAGCTTTCTCTTTACGACCTTAAGTGCATCTCTCATGATGATAACGTCTGTGTTATCGCCTACATAGCATGAAGTTGCGCCAAGGTGAATGATACCTGCTGCCTTTGGACAAACAAGGCCATAAGCATAAACGTGTGACATAACGTCATGACGAACAAGCTTTTCACGCTCAGCGGCAGCGGCATAATCTATATTATCAATGTTAGCTTCAAGCTCGTCTACCTGCTCCTGAGTAACATTAAGACCGAGCTTCATTTCAGCACGGGCAAGGGCTACCCACAGCTTTCTCCAAGTAGTAAACTTCTTGTCAGCAGAGAAAATAAACTGCATTTCCTTGCTTGCATATCTGGTACAAAACGGGCTTTCATAAGAATTTGTCATTGTTCTTCGACCTCTTTCGTAATATTATATAATGTATACACACTTATAGCATATTTTTTGCGAGTTTACAATAGGTTTAAGGAGAAATGTTTACATATCAGGCTTCAAAGGTTCTGCAATTGAAATTCTTGACATTTGTTAATACACGTGATATAATATATCTACATTTTGTTAAGGCAGTCCGCATAAATGCCGTGTGGTGTCGCTTTGAGTAAAAGAGGGTATAATATGAAAAGAAACATAAAAGAAAAGGCTATTCACTACTCAAAAATAATAGCCACTGAAAAAAACTTCACTTTGTTTATAATACTCACATTGGTACTGATACCTTTAGGTGAGATCGCAACGCTAGTTCACAACGAGTATTTTGTGTCACAGCCTGTTATCGTTGACTTTGCAGGCTGGGTGGGCAGTATAATGGCAGTGGCATATTTTATTGCGAACCGAAAAAAGTATTATCCGTCTGACTTCTTTCTTTTCACATTGTTTGTGTTTGCCGTAATATCAAGCACATTTTCGCATGACAGAAATCAGACTCTTTTCGGTTTCTATTATGACGAATGGTTTATACATTATATGGCATATTTCGCCTTGATGTTTGCAGCAACAAATGTCAAAAAACTTAAATACAAAGAATATATCCTTGCTGCATTTGTTACTGTGACAGCTATAAATATAGTACCTAGCGTGTTGGAATCCGTTGGAGCATGGCCATATTATGCGTACTTTGGTGCAGAATCTCATGAAGAAAACAAATGGGTGTACGGACTTACCCAAAACTCAAACTTCTATGCGGGAATAAGCACAGTTTTCACTGCTTGCTGCACAATGTTGTTCTTATTTGCCAAGAGCAAAAAAGACGTGCATTATACTATTTATAGCAGACCTCCTGTGCTTTTACTGTTCCATATCAACAGGCACAAGAATATCGTTGGTAGGCAACATTTGCTTTATGATATTTGCTGTGATACTTATATTTCTTCTGCACAGAAAAGAGAAGTCAAAATCGGAATTGAAATGTCATTTGAAGCGTTACGGACTTGTTGGCGGCATTTGGCGTGATATTCTTTATTCTTGTTAAATTCTTTGGAAGACTTAATGGCGACCTTGAAACTACCATAGGCGAATTTGAGAATATGGGTTCTCTTTCTGCATTTGATTCATTCGGCAGTTGGCGTGGCTATATTTGGCGTATCGGGCTTGAATCTGTGCCTGATTTCTGGCTGACAGGTATCGGACTTGACAATTATCGTGACGCATTTGAATACAGGGCAGATTTTTCTACGCTTCCTTGGTCACAGGGCAAAGGACACAATGAATACATACACATACTTGTTACCGAGGGCGTTTTTGCCTTAGTAAATTACCTTGCGCTTCTGTTTTATGCGTTCTTCACAGGAATGAAGAGCGCGCTCAAAAGCATAAACAAAGATCGTGCGAACGCTGTTGTGACCTGCATTTTTTTGACAATGTTCATTGCCTACACTTCACAGGCTTGCTTCAATAGCAGTGTTGTAAACACTGCGCCTTATTTCTGGGTAGTTCTTGGAATGGTAATGACAAAAAATCATCAGAGACCATTTGGATACAGAAAAAAGCTTAAGCAAAGGCAAAGCAAAAGTTAAATTTCTGTAAATTTTTAAGTAGAAACAGAGCTGTGCTTGACTTTTTGGGGCGGATATGTTATGATGTTAAAGCCGCATATTCACGGTCATAAGTGTTTGTATTTGCAGACCACCGTGCGTAGCGAGTTTATTTAAAGGTAGGTGCATTCGTAATGTACGCAGTAATTGAAACAGGCGGAAAGCAGTATCAGGTTAAGCCTGGTGATGAGGTTTTCGTAGAGAAGCTGGACGTAAACGCTGAGGACGCTGTTACTTTCGATAAGGTAATGGTAGTTGGCGCTGACGACGGTATCAAGGTTGGCGCTCCATATGTTGACGGCGCTTCCGTAACAGCTAAGGTCATCAAGAACGGCAAGTCCAAGAAGGTGACTGTATTCACTTACAAGCCAAAGAAGGGCGAAAAGACCAAGATCGGTCACAGACAGCCTTACACTAAGGTTATGATCGAAGCTATCAACGCATAATGATCTGTGCTGATTTTTTCAGAAATGAGCATGACAGACTTGTGGGATTTCGTATAACGGGTCACGCAGGTTATGCAGATTATGGCGAGGACGTATGCTGTGCAAGTGTATCGTCTGCTGTAATGTTGACGGCTAACACTGTCACTGAGGCTTTTAAGATAAAGGCTGATGTTGCAGTGGAAAAAAACGAAATAATATTAAGGCTTGAAAATGACAGCTCAGAGGAGGGGGACAAGCTAATTTTAGGGCTTCTCACTCATTTATATTTTCTAGCTGAGGAATTTTCAGGCAGGATCAAAGTCACGGTCAGAGATAACTGATCGGACGGATTACATTTTATGGAGGTGTAATTTAGATGATTAAGATTTCAATGCAGTTTTTCGCTCATAAAAAGGGAATGGGTTCTACAAAGAACGGACGTGATTCTGAGTCAAAGAGACTTGGCGTAAAGAGCTGACGGTCAGTTCGTACTGGCTGGTAACATCCTCGTTCGTCAGAGAGGTACTCACATTCACCCAGGCGAGAACGTTAAGAAGGGTTCTGACGATACTCTGTTCGCAACAAGCGATGGTGTTGTAAGATTTGAAAGACTCGGTAGAGACCGCAAGAAGGTTTCGGTTTATCCCAAGGCTTAATTTTGTAACATATGACCCTGAGCCTTAGGCTTGGGGTCTTTTGTTGGTTAATGACAACTAAATTTACGCATAATATCATTTATAAGGAGGTTTGATCATGTTTGTCGATCAGGCGAAGATCTATATAAAAGCCGGTGACGGCGGCGACGGTGCAGTTTCATTCCACCGTGAGAAATACGTTGCGGCAGGCGGTCCGGACGGCGGTGACGGCGGTAAGGGCGGAGATATTGTTTTCGTTGTTGACGACAATATCTCAAACCTTATAGATTTCAGATATAAGAGAAAATATGTTGCCGAAAAGGGACAGAACGGCGGCGGCAAAAACTGCTCAGGCAGGAATGCTCCAGACCTTGTGGTGAAAGTTCCTAGAGGCACTGTTGTTAAAGAAATAAAGAGCGGCAGGATACTTGCCGACCTTTCTACCGATGAGCCTGCTGTTATCGCTCACGGAGGCAAGGGTGGGCGTGGAAACGCTCATTTTGCCACTTCCACAAGGCAGATACCGAAGTTTGCAAAGCCGGGTTTCCGTGGTGACGAATATGAGGTAATGCTTGAACTCAAGCTTATTGCAGACGTAGGACTTGTGGGCTTCCCGAACGTTGGTAAATCCACACTTATCTCTGTTGTATCAGCGGCAAAGCCAAAGATAGCCAACTATCACTTCACTACCCTGACGCCTGTGCTTGGCGTTGTTAAGATAGAAGAGGGAAAATCTTTTGTTATGGCAGATATCCCAGGTCTTATCGAGGGTGCGAGCGAGGGCGTCGGTCTTGGTCACGAATTTCTCAGACACGTTGAGAGGTGCAGACTTATCGTTCACGTTATCGACGTTTCAGGCAGCGAGGGCAGAGATCCTATCGAGGATTTCAAGGCGATAAATCACGAGCTTGAAAACTTCTCAATGGAGCTTGCGGAAGCTCCGCAGATAGTTGCCGCAAACAAGAGCGATATGGCTACCCCTGAGCAGGTGGAAAGACTGAGAAACTATGTTGAGGATCAGGGACTTCTGTTCTATGAGATCTCTGCCGCTACCACAAAGGGTACAAAAGAGCTTATGTATGGCGTATGGGAGCGACTTTCTGTTCTGCCGCCTGTTAAGCAGTTTGAAGCTCAGCCGCTCACGCAGGAGGAGATTGACGATAAGCTCATCTCAAAGAAAGACTTCCGTGTTACTGTGGAGGACGGCGTTTATTTCGTGGAAGCAGATTGGCTTCTTGACATACTCAGGACGGCTAATATGGACGACTACTCTTCCCTCCAGTATTTCCAGAACGTACTCAGGACCAGCGGCATAATCGACAAGCTGGAAGAAATGGGTATCGAAGAGGGCGACACTGTTTCTATATTCGACTTTGAGTTTGAATATCTCAGATAGGAGGGAGCGTCACGGGAAAGCTTTCTGATATGGACGCCATGCAATACTCCCCTCTGGCACTGGCTTTTATCGGGGACGGCGTTTACGAGATAAGGGTAAGAGAAAAGCTTATCCTTGAAGCTAATATGCCTGCGGACAAGCTGCACAAGCTCACTGTTGAGAGGGTGTGTGCGGAATATCAGGCAAAGGCTGTTCGCAAGTGGCTTGACGAGGAGCTGCTTAACGAACAGGAAATGGATATTTTCAAAAGGGGCAGAAATGCAAAGGGCATAAATGCTCCGAAACATTCCACTGTGGGGGAATACCGCATGGCGACAGGTTTGGAATGTCTTTTCGGTTTTTTATATCTCACGGGGCGTGAGGAACGTATAGGTGAACTGTTCGAGGCAGCATGGTCTGTGGGCAGCATCAATGAATAATATTACATCAAGGAGTGAATGTCAGGTCATTCAAAGTGGGAAAACATTAAAAGAAAAAAAAGGGTGCAACAGACGCTGCAAGAGCTAAGATATTTACAAAGATAGGCAGAGAGATCGCTGTTGTAGTTAAGCAGGGCGGTGCTGATCCTGCAGGTAACGCAAAGCTGAGAGATCTTATCGCAAAGGCTAAGTCAAACAACGTGCCTAACGATAATATCGATAGAATTATCAAAAAGGCAGCAGGCGACGGCGACAAGAACAGCTACGAGTCAATGGTATACGAGGGCTACGGTCCAAGCGGTGTTGCTGTTATCGTTGAGTGCCTTACAGACAACAAGAACAGAACAGCAGGCGATATCCGTCACTTCTTCGACAAGTTCGGCGGAAACATGGGTACATCAGGCTGTGTATCTTCCATGTTCTCTGATGTTGGTACTGTTGTTATGGAGAACAACGGTGCTGACGAGGACAAGATAATGGAGGACTGCTTTGAGGCAGGCGCTGACGATTTCAACGTATGACGATGTTATCGAGATATCATGCGACCCTAATCAGGTTTCTTCTGTAAGAGAAGCTCTTGAGGGAATGGGTTACAAGGTACTTTCTGCCGAGGCTGAGAAAGTTCCTTCAAACTACACAACTATCGAAGACGAGGACGCTATCAAAAAGATGGGTCTGCTTCTTGAGCATCTTGAGGACGATGACGACGTTCAGAACGTTTACCACAACTGGGAGAATATGCCGGTTGAAGAGGAAGAATAATCAGGAAAATTTCTGACACTTTACTATTGACATTTACATATAATGTGGTATAATAGAATTAGAAAGATTTATTCTTTTAATAGGGGTTGCGAATCCGTCTAAAATCGCTTTAATAGAGGTCACAGAGCCTTTAAAAATACTGTTTTAATAGGGGTTGCGAATCCGTCTAAAATCGCTTTAATAGGTATTTAAAGGGTCAATTTGTTTTGACCCTTTATTTTTTGTATGGAGATGTATGAACGTGCAGAAGTGGAAAATAATAAACAAGGATTACCTTGACTATCTGAGAGAAAATTATGAGTCGAGGATACCAAGAACAGACTACGGAAATGATAAGCTGAAGCCGTTCTTTGGAGAGCTTATGCGTGTGGGTGACCTTGCATATGTGACGCAGGTATCTTCTGCAAAGCCAAGACACAATAAAATAAAGGCAAATATAGATTTTCAGAAAATAATACATAATGACGTGCTTATAGCTGTTGTAAATCTTAATTATATGTTCCCTGTGCCTGTGTCTGAAATGACAAACCTTGAATACGGAAAAATCGAGGAGTATGTTGATTTCAAAAATGATACTGCCAAAAGCAAATACATTGACCTTCTGAAAAGAGAAATGAAATATATCAAAGAGCTTCCTCTTGAAAATAATGCACGCTCATTGTATGCTCTCAAATATGACAAGCCTGAACACGTAATATCAAAGCGTTGTTTTGATTTCAAAACATTGGAAAATGGTGCGCATAATTGGACGGAGAAGCTCATAAAATAATCATGCAGATATGGGGGACTGACGCTTGCGGGGCGGCAGTCCCTTTTAAGCTTTAAACGACGATTTTTCGGGGATTTTCGTGTTAAAATCGCTGAAAATCCTTGCAGCTTTGCGGTGCTGTTTGTAAGTTGTGCTATTGACATAAAAGGGGTTATAGTATATAATAATCGTATGTGTAGATATTGCCCTGAAAAGATAAAAAATACAGATAATGGGCGATAAGGAAGAAGCAGAAAATGATAGGAGGAAACTTATGAACAAGATTTTTTGTTCTGCTCTGACAGCCGTTGTTGCAGGTGCTATGCTTACAGGCTGTGCCATGCCTTGGGAAAAGGGTGCTGATGACGACGTTGCCCCTGGTGGTTATTCCTATACGGCTGACTCAAATTCAGAACAGAAACAAGCTTATCGCTGGCTCATAGAGCCGACTATAAACGCCGATAATATCATTTCTTTTGACGGAAGTCAGGTCGACCCTAACAACGAAAAGAACACAGCTGCCTGCGGAATATGACGATTACTACACCTGCTGGTGCGGAGAGGTCACGCTTTTCAATATTATAAATGAAAAGAATGATGAATATGAGTATTGCAGTATCGACAGCTCGAATCAGGTAGTATACTATGCGGCGGAACATCATGACAGCTCACCGAAATATTACTGGAACAGCAATGAGGAAAAGATCTATGTAAAGGACGCTGACGAAGAACAGGGCGAAGAATACACTGGCAAAAAGGCTGTTGTGGTATGTGAAGCTGACGTGAAAAAGTCTGACAATGGTTTTTATGACATTTCTCCTGTGAGCGAACCGCTTTACGGGCTTGCTAAAAAGGACAAGCTTATACTTGATATGCAGTACACTGATTTCTATGCCCCTGCATACAAAGGCGCAGGACTTACCTGCATCGCCTTTGAGAACGATGAAGGCAAGTGGGGATATGTTGGTTCTGACGGCAAGACTAGGTGACATGAGTGCCTATTGCGGAAAGGTGATAGATGACGAGATGGCAGTTCATCCTTATCTTTTCACTGACGATTATCTGCCGGTATCCATAGATTCATCATATGGTTATTATGACATAGACGGCAACTGTATCGTAAAGCCAGGCGAGTTCGATCAGGCAAGACCTGCTCACAACGGCAAGGCATGGGTAATGAAGTCTGGAAAATGGGGCGTTATAGCATTCGGTGACGCACCTGTGGAGGAGGACTCATCAGAGGAAGAGACCACCACAACTACGACCACCACAAGCTACATCACCACGACCACAACTTCAACGACCACCAAAACAACTTCGGTTTCAACAGAAACGAAAAAAGCAACTGAAACTACTCCATCTTTGACACAGCCAAGTGAAACCACTGAGGTGTCAACGAACACGGAAACTGTTACAGAAACAGTAACGGAGCCTGTTACGGAAACTGATCCGCCTGCTCCTGAGCCTGAGCCTGAACCGACACCTGAACAATAATACAAATATAGAAAGCCCTGCATTAGCAGGGTTTTTTTTGTATAACAAAAAATTATATTAAAAACGCACAAACCATGCAGGGGACGGCGCCCCTATATTTTTGCACATAAAAAAGCCCTGCCGAAGCAGAGCTTTTCTTTTTACTGGTTATATATCTCTTTCCTGAGAAGTGCTTTGCAGGCTTCAAAATCCACTTCGAGAATGCTTTCCAGCCTGCCGCCTTGTTATTTTTACGTTGTTGTGAATAGCGGGCAGGCTGCTGTTCGCCCGAAGCAAATGCCGTATTTATGCGCATTTGCAGGTCTAAACTTATAGTTTTTTATTTTATTCTGCTGCTTCTTAGGGCGTTGAGCCTAAGCCACCCACGATACCGATATCGGCTCTTGCGATAACAGGTGCGTCATTTATTCCGTCCCTCTGCGAATGTAACAACAAGTCTGGTGGTCGTGGTCTTTTATAAGTTGTTCGACCTTTTCAACCTTGTTTTCAGGGAGAGTTCACTGAAGAATGTTTTTATGCCCACTTTCTTTTGCCACCTTTTCGGCGGTATCTTTCTTATCCCCTGTGAGGAGGACAGTTTCAACGCCAAACTCTCCTAAGTCTTAAAACGGCTGGCGGCGGAGGTTTCTTTTATTTCGTCGCCAAAGATTATCTCGCCTATGAACTTGCCGTCAAAGGGCAACATAAACTGCCGTTGCGGAGTCTTCTGAGCTTTTTGCGGCAATACCGGTTGTTTCAAGAAGTGCTTTCGCAGGTCTTGGCTTTTCTTTCGCTGGAGTTTTGCACCATATCGAGAATTTTCGACACTGCAGACTCGTGGAAAGTATTTGGTGACCCGAACTTTGAGAAGTCCTCTCAGGTTTGTTGAGCCACTGAGGACGCTTGTCCAAGCAGCAGCACTGAGATACTCACATACAGTGCCGCTTCCGAGCTTATCCAAAAGCTATCGATGCGATAAAGAACACGATAGCCACAGAAAGCTTGACTATCTCGCCCCTTATGGTCATTCACAGGTTTTCCTCTGCTTTCGTCTGAGCACCAATCCTTAATAGTAACGTCAGGCTCAAGCTGATGGACGGTATCTTTCTATCATGATACGCAGGTCAGATTAGAACCGTCTGTTTTGACAGTGCTTTTGCCGATA
>VOFI01001099.1_pt1 | contig 26001 bp, 28 predicted proteins | sample 5384131 | NCBI WGS metagenome assembly VOFI01 (sample SAMN12384728, study PRJNA508395) | human gut metagenome | isolation source: healthy gut H | host: Homo sapiens | reverse complement strand
GCCCTCATTCCGGCAGCCTACCACCCGGCCCGGGCCGCTCTGGGCCCCCTCGGCCGAAGTGTTCTCCTTCACCGTCTTTTCCGGAACCTCGGTCAGTTCCACAATGGCTTTCCGGGCCTCGTCAAGCTGTCCGATGATAGCAGTGGTGGTGGCATGCAGCTCCTGGTTGGTCTGGCCGGCCCCTGGGTCATCTGATCCACCCGTTGGCTGATGTCATCCAAGTGCCCGTCCAGCTCGTCCAGGCGCTCCTGTCCCTTGTCGCCCAAGGTGTCCAGATAGCCGTTCAGGACATCCTCGATGATATCGGCCTGGCTGTTAACCACCCGGAGCTGCTCCACGCTGCCCTGGCTGAAATCCTTGACATGGCCGTTCAGGGCATCGAGGGCCTTTTCCAGCGCCCGGGCGGCCCGGTCCATGTCACGGCGGGCGTCGCCCATCTCATCTCCGGCCTCTTGCCACAGCGCTGTCAGACGGTCCGCCAAGTGGAACGTGTCGGAACCCATGGCCTCCAGATGGCCGCTGATGCGGCTGAGGTGCCCGTTGAAATCGATGGAACCCACATCCCAGCGCTTATAGGCATCCAGGATGCCAGCCAGATCCAGGCGGGCCGCAGCCTGGAGGGCGTCCTTGACAAAGGACTCCAGCCGGTCGGTCTCGTCCGCGATCTGACGCAGCTCCGACACAAGACCGCTGTGTTCCCGCTCCAGTGCGTCCAGCGTGGAGGAGAGACTGTCTCCGGTGTCGGACAGGCTGTCCTCCAGAGTGCCGGTCAGATTTTTCAGCCCCTTGCGTAGGGCGGTGAGCTGGTTGCCCACCTCGTCCAGATCGGCGCTGGCCCGCCGGGTGAGGCGGTCCACCTCGTCCAGCAGGCCGCTCATGGCCCCGTTGATGGTCTGGACCGCGTCGTAGACCTGGTCGGCGGCGGCTGAGGTGTCTGTGTTGAAATCGCTGCCCGTTCCGTGGATTACGTCCTGGATGGCGGAGAGGGAGCCATGGATAGCGGAGATATCGTCCACTGCATCTCCGGCTGAGGAATGGATTTGGCCGGAGAGCTGAGTCATGAGGGTGGAAAGCAGGGCGCCGTCCAGCCGCTCCATGGGGTCCTCTCCGTAGGTGAGGGTCACGTAGGGTTCAAACTGGCCCACGATGCCCCCTACGTCCTTACGCCCCAGGATCTCACCATCGTTGAAGCAGCGAAGCAGAGCGCCGTTCTGAATCCCGGCGATGCCGCCGGTGTTGTATCCGGTGTGGGCGTAGCCCACAGCGGCGTGATTGGTGCAGTCGGCCACGGTGCCGGTATTGCGCCCGGCGATGCCTCCGCTGTTGGTGGCGGCATCGTTTCCACCAGTGTTGACTTCCCCCAGGTTAGTGCAGCTCTGGATCATGCCCTCGTTGCGCCCGGCAATGCCGCCGCTGTTGGTGTTTCCGGTGACAGAGGCTCGGTTGGTGCAGCTCCGCACCACGCCGGAGCTCCCGTTGACGCCTACCAGTGCGCCCACGTCCTCATCTCCCGTCACATCGCCAGTGACGGTGACTTGTTCCACTGTGCCGTGGTTCTCACCGGCCAGGATGCCCACCTGCGACTGGGAGCCGCCAGGGGCCACTACCCCGTCCAGAGTCAGATTTTTTTACGACAGCCCCCTCGCCCAACGTGCGGAACAGGCCTACCTTGGAACCCTTGTCCAGCCAGGCGAAGCCGGAAATGGTGTGTCCGGCCCCGTCAAAGGTGCCGCGGAACACGGGAATGGTGGAAAAGCCGGTACCAGCCAGGGAAATGTCGGCGGCCAGCACCACGGTTACCCCTTGAGACCAGGTATCCGAGGTGCAGCTTTGGGCCAGCTTGAGCAGCCCGCTGGCATCATGAATGGTGATGGTATCCCCCTCCGCGCCGGCGGGGGGCAGCAGTCCCAGGCAGAATACCAGGGCCAGCAGCAGGGCGGCGCCCCGTTTTGCATAGTTCATCATGGCGTTATTCCTCCGTTTCATCCAGTTCCTGCCGCTTGCTCTCAATGAGGGCATCTACGCTGCCGTGGAGCACGCCCTTGAACTCGCCGTCAATGAAACCGGACACGTGGCCCCGGACGTGTCCGTCCAAACGCATGGTGCCGTTCTGGAAGCGCTGTTTCCGGTCCCGGTTGAGGGTAATGGCGGTGCGCTCGATAAGGGCGTCGCCCAGCACCAGGAGCTGGGGCAGCACAGTCATGACCAGGACGATGGAGGTCAGGGTGCCACGGCCCAGGGTATCGCCGATGGAGGAGATAATGGTGTCGGTGGACAGCTTGCCGATGAGAAAGCCGGCCACAGTCATGATGGAGCCGGAAGTAAGCACGGTGGGGAAGCTCTGGTTGAGCGCCTCCACGGCGGCGGCCCGACGGTCAAGCACGGTCTTGAGCTGTAAGTAGCGGTTGGTGATCACGATGGCGTAGTCGATGGTGGCACCCATCTGGATGGAGCTGACAATCAGGTAGCTCATAAAAAACAGGTTGGTGCCCGTCAGGAAGGGGAAGGAGAAGTTGATCCAGATGGAGCCCTGGATGGTGAGCACCAGCAGGATGGGCAGCCCGGCGGATTTAAAGGTAAACAGCAGGATGACCACCACAAAGAGCACGGTGAGCACACTGATTTTCAGGTTGTCCCCGGTGAAGGAGGCGGCCAGATCCCGGGCGTTGGTGGAATTGCCCACCAGCACCACATCGTCTCCGTAGTATTCCGCGGCAATGGCGCGAATCTGGTCCAGGAGGGCATAGGTCTCCGCCCCCTCCTCGGGGAGATCGGCAGTAAAGACCATCCGGGTCCACTGTTCCCCTTGGAGCTGCTGGAGTCCATCGTCCAGGGTATCCTGCAGCTCCTCCACCTGGCTGGCCTGCTCTCCGCTCAGGCGGATAACCCCCCTTGTCCTTCTGCTCCAGCAGGAACTGGAACACATCCAGCAGGGGCACGGAATAGTCGTCCGTGTCCTGAAAGATAGCGCCGTATTCCTCCACGCTCAGGCCGTAAGCCTGGTAGAGCAGCCGGGCCAGCTCGATGTCCACGCCCGCCAGCTCGGCAAACTGCCGGGGGGTCAGCTTGTCGGTGAGGTAGCGGCCGTCCTCCACCTCAATGTTGGCCAAGCCGGTGGCGGTCGTCACGTTGTCCAGGGCCTCCACCCGGCGGGCACCGCACCCTCGCTGTCGTAGTCCCCACGGGGAACCAGTACGGCAATGGTGTTGGTATAGCCGAAGGTCTCGTTGATCTTGTCCATGGCAATACGGGTCTCCGGACGGTTGCCTGAGTTGGTGGAATTGGTGGAGAATACATAGTCGCACTGGTTGGAGCAGTAAATGCCGCCGATGACGCACACGGCGAACACCGCCGGAAGCACGAAGCGCAGCTTCATGATGAGGCGGCCCCAGCCTGCGATGGAGGGCACTAGGTTTTTGTGGCGGGTCTTTTCGATGCCCCGGTTGAAAAGCATCAGCAGACCGGGCATGAGCAGAAACACCGACAGCATGGAGCAGACAATGCCCTTGGACAGGACGATACCCATGTCGAAGCCGATACGCAGCTGCATCAGCATCAGGGCTACCAGTCCGGAGATGGTGGTGAGGGAGGAGGAGGAGATCTCGATGATAGCCTTACTCAGGGCGGCGATGTCGGCCTCCCGGGCGTCCAGGCCATTGTCCCGCTCCTCCATATACCGGTGGCAGAAGATGATGGCGTAATCGATGGCCAAGGCAAGCTGGAGCACCACGGCGATGGCGTTGGTGATGAAGGAAACCGAGTCAAAGAGAAAGTTGGTGCCCATGTTGAGGATGGCGGAGACCACAAACACAATGAGAAAGACCAGGACCTCCAGATAGCTCTTGGAGGTGAACAGGAGTACCGCTACGATGACGGCGGCGGCAATGGCCAGAATGACCGTCATCTCCTGCATAAGGCTGTCTGAGTCGTACGGATCGCCGCTGGGGAAGACGTAGTGATCGTAGGGCGCTGCCAGCTCCTTTACGGCCGCGAGGGCGGCGTCCGCCTCCGGACTGCCCTCCTCACCGGTAAAGGAGACGGAAAAGAGGGCGGAGGAGTCCTTAAAGTGGTCGGTACTGTCGTCAAAGGCGACGGAGGACACGCCATCCAGCTCCGCTAATTGAGCGGCTACCTTTTCGGCTTGGCGGTAGGTCACATTGGAGAGCATGACCTGAGCGGAGGCGTAGGTGGTGAACTCCTCGTCCATAAGGGTCAGCCCCCGTCGGGTCTCGGTTTCGGCGGGGAGATAAGAGGTGATGTCATTGTTGACCACCACCTTGTCAATAGAGCTGCCGCAAAAGAGTACCGCCGCCAGGAAGACCAGAAAGAAGGCCTTTCGCTTGTCGACAATGAACCGCGCCAGCTTGGTTACAGGGGTTTCAGAGCTTGATGTTTGTGACATGGGTGGGATTCCGCCTTTCTAAACCGGGAGCTCGGGTTGAGGAATGAAGTGCTCTACATGCCGAAGCAGCACTTCGTCTGGAACGTCTGCACCGCTGGAGAGCCACCAGCGGATCAGGGCGAGGACCATAAAATACTCCCTCCGGGGCCCGGTACGTGGGTCCAGGGAGGGGTCCACCGGCTCGAAGTATTTCTGTAGTTCGTCCACAGCATAGCGCAGCAGGGCCAGCTTGTCATCGAAATGGGCGTAGAAAGTGGTGCGGTGGACCATGGCGCGCTGGCAGATATCCACCACCGAGATTTCACTCAGCGGACGCTCCTCCAGCAGGGGAGAGCAGGGCGTCGGCGAGGAGCTTCCGGGTACGGCGCTGCCGCAGATCTTCCCGGGGCTGGCTGGTTTGTTTCAATGGGATCCGCTCCTTATTCTGGGATGGGAAGAAGTGTAGCACAGACAAAAACAAATGTCAAGATAAACAACATATGTAGATTAAGTGAAACAAACGGAACTTTTTCTGTTGAGGATTATAGGGATACAAATGGAACCGAGCTGTGCGAGAGGGCGGGGAATGAGAGACAACTGCCCTCTTTATATAATTTTATAGGTGCGCAAAGTAGGTTTCGTGCAAAAAACAAGTAAACCGAAGCCGGATAACCCATTGACGTAGTAGGAGATTGTTGCTATACTAATTTAATCCCTATTGATTGGTGGGAAAGCTTGCGCTGCATGGAAGCAGTAATAAGAGAAGAAAAAGGAGGGGAAACGTGTGGAGCTGAATGTGGACGAGGCGTTGCGTTATCTGGGCATCGGCGGACAAGCAGCCGAGTCCATTCGAGCGAGTGTGGCTGCTGTCGCAGACAAGTTAACGGCTGCTATACAGCCCAGATACACCTACCGCATGTGTTCCCTTCAAAAAACAGAGGCCGGATTCCTGCTGCCGGAGGCCGAGCTGGTCCTTCCGGGCGCGGACGCAGCGAAAATGCTGGAGCAGTGCGATCAGGCCGTGCTGATGGCGTGCACTCTGGGGACGCAGTTTGAAGCCCTCTTGCGCAGGGAACAGGCTCGTGATATGTCCAGGGCAGTCATTCTGGCTGCCTGCGGCAGCGCCTGGGTGGAGGCCGGGTGCGACCAGGTGGAGCAAGAACTGGCGCGTTGTCTTCCGAACCGCTATAGAACGGACCGGTTCAGTCCCGGGTACGGAGATCTGCCGTTGTCTTTGCAGCCGAAGATCTGCGCCGCACTGGATACCCAAAGGCGGCTTGGACTGTATGTAACAGAGAGCTATTTGATGAACCCATCCAAGTCAGTCACCGCCATCATCGGCTTGTCCGACTGGCCCCAGATGGCCCGCATCCGTGGATGCACATATTGTTCGATGCGTGAGACCTGCAAATTGCGCGTGGGAGGAAAACACTGTGGGAATTGAGATACCTCAAAACAAATTTTTGATCCTGGACGGCGCTATGGGCACCGTTCTCCAGCAGCGGGGACTGTCTCCCCAAGGCCGGCCGGAGCTGCTGAATCTGACGGAGCCGGAGCTGCTGGATTCCGTCTATAAAGAGTACATCGCCGCCGGAAGCCAGGTGATTTATGCCAACACCTTCGGTGCCAACGGCTTAAAGCTGGCCAAGACGGGCCACAGTGTGGAGGAGGTCGTGGGTGCGGCCATCGCCGTGGCAAAGAAAGCGGCGGCCGGTACCGGGACCCTGGTGGCGCTGGATGTGGGCCCGCTTGGCGAGCTGTTGGAGCCTATGGGTACGCTGTCTTTTGAGCGGGCATATGACCTGTTCCGCGAAATGGCGGAAGCTGGTGCAAAGGCCGGCGCGGACTTAATCGTGGTGGAAACCATGACAGACCTGTACGAGGCCAAGGCTGCCCTGCTGGCGGCCAAGGAGGCCGCCCACCTGCCGGTGTTTGTCACCATGTCCTTTGATGCCGGCGGCCGGACCTTCACCGGCTGTACGGTCGCCTCCATGGCCCGTACACTGGAGGGCCTGGGTGCGGACGCTATTGGACTGAACTGTTCGCTGGGGCCAGACCTGCTGGCGCCGCTGCTGAAAGAACTGTGTGAGAATACCCGCCTGCCGGTCATTGCCAAGCCTAACGCGGGCCTGCCGGACCCGGTGGATGGACACTATGATATGGGACCGGAGGACTTTGCCCAGGCTCTGCTGACCTGCGTGGAGGCTGGTATCTCCATCGTGGGCGGCTGTTGCGGTACATCCCCGGAATACATTCGTCGGCTGACGGCAGTTCTGGAAGGAAAAAAGCCCGTATCCCGGCACTATAACAACACCGGTCTTGTCTGTACCCCTGTGACACCCATCCGACTGAATGGTGTGCGGGTGATTGGCGAGCGTATCAACCCCACCGGGAAAAAGCGTTTCCAGCAGGCACTGCTGGAAAATGACCTGGACTATATCCTGGATGTGGGTGTCCAGCAGGAGGATGCCGGAGCGGACATCCTGGATGTGAACGTAGGCTTCCCCGGTGTGAATGAAGTGGTTATGCTGCCCAGAGTGGTAAAGAAGCTGCAAAGCGCGATCGCTGTGCCGCTTCAGCTCGATTCCTCCAACCCGGACGCACTGGAGGCAGGGCTGCGGGTCTATAACGGCAAGGCTGCGGTGAACTCTGTCAACGGAGAGCCGGAGGTTCTGGAGCGTGTGCTGCCTATTGTGAAGAAGTACGGCGCGTCCGTGGTGGGTCTGACGCTGGATAAAAACGGCATCCCCAAAACAGCGGAAGAGCGGGTAGCCATCGCCCGCCGCATTCTGCAGGCTGCTTTGGACCACGGCATCCCCAGAGAGGATGTGTGGATTGACTGCCTGACCCTGACGGTCTCGGCCCAGCAGGAGCAGGCTGCGGAGACGTTGAAAGCGGTGCGGACCATCCGGGAGGAGCTGGGGCTGCAGGTGGTGCTGGGCGTGTCCAACATCTCCTTTGGCCTGCCCAACCGCAAGCTGATCACGCAGAACTTTTTGATTCAGGCCATGCATGCCGGGCTGACTCTGCCCATCATCAACCCAAATCAAACGGAGATGATGGACGCGGTGGCGGCGTACCGTGTACTCTCCGGAGAGGATCGGGAGTGCCGAGCCTATGTTGCCCGTTTCGCGGCGGAGTCCCCTGCCGTGCAGGCAGCGCCGAAGGCGGATGCCCTGACGTTGGGCGATGCGGTCATCCGTGGGTTGAAGGCCGATGCCGGAAAGCTGGCTGCCAAAGCGCTGGAGACCGAGGATGAGCTGTCTCTGGTAGAAAACCACCTGATCCCCGCACTGGACAAGGTGGGAGAGGACTATGACAAGGGTACGGCATTCCTGCCCCAGCTGCTCAGCGCCGCCCAGGCGGCACAGGCAGTATTCGAGGTCATCCGGAGCTCTATCGCCGCCAAGGGCGGTGTGCCCGTGAAGAAGGGAAAACTCATCGTTGCCACTGTGCAGGGCGACATTCATGACATTGGCAAAAATATTGTGAAAACCGTACTGGGAAATTACGGCTACGAGGTGTTGGACCTGGGCCGGGATGTGCCGCCGGAGACCATCCTGCGGACGGTTCAGGAGCAGGGGGTGCGCCTGGTGGGCCTGTCCGCCCTGATGACCACCACACTGCCCGCCATGGAAAAGACCATCCGGTTGCTGCACACTATGGAGGAGCCCCCGGTCATCTTTGTGGGCGGCGCGGTGGTGACGCCGGAATACGCCAAACAAATGAATGCGGACTACTACGCCAAGGATGCCCACCAGTCGGTGGAGATCACCAGAAAGGTCATGGGATGATGGATATCCGCACCTATTTATCGCAGGGAAAGCCATTGCTGTTTGACGGGGCTATGGGCACTTATTTCGCCGCCCATCCGGGCCGGGCTGAGGAACGCTGTGAACGGGCCAACCTGACCCGCCCGGAGGAAATTCTGCGCATCCACCGCGCTTATTTGCAGGCCGGCTGCCGGGCCATCAAGACCAATACCTTTGCCATCAGTGGAGATCTCTCCGATGGGAACGATGAAACCGCCTGCGACATCGTAAATGCGGCCTGCCACCTGGCACGGCAAGCCGCTCAACCCTATGGGGCTTATGTATTTGCAGATCTGGGCCCCGCGCCCCGTGACCACAGCCGCGCCCGGCAGATCTGTACCAGACGCAGGCGCAGTGGTTTCTGGAACAGGGGGTGACACATTTTTTGGTGGAAACGCTGTCTGGTGACGAGGGGCTCCCCGGAATTGGCTGGTTGGTTGAAGGAAAAAAATCCGGATGCGTTTCTTATGGTTTCCTTTGCCGTGGACCATAGTGGGATGACCAGCGCCGGACGTTTGGGCAGCGAGCTGTATCGCTTTGCATCGGAACTGGCTGGGGTGGATGCAGTGGGCTTTAACTGTGTTTCTGGCCCCCGCCATTTGCTGAAATACATTCAGACCCTGGAGCTGAGCGATAAGCCTCTGACTGTCATGCCCAACGCCGGTTACCCCACCGTGCTGGGCCGCCGCACGGTATTCGGCGGTCAGCCTGACTACTTTGCCGGGCAGATTGCACAAATCGTTCAGGCTGGCGCCTCCATCGTAGGCGGCTGCTGCGGTACTACGCCGGAACATATTGCCCAGACGGCGCAGGCTTTGAAAGAGCCGCTTCCTAAGTGCACCGTTTCTGCTCCGAAAAAGCTGCTCAAACCTGCGGCCAATGCGTCCAACTCCCTTTGGGAGAAGTTGGAGGCGGGTAAGCGTGTCATTGCCGTGGAACTGGACCCACCCGTAGATGACGACAGCGCGGGCTTTTGGGAGGGGGTGCAGGCCTTGCGGGGCTCGGGGGCCGATGCGGTGACGATCGCAGATTGTCCCATCGGTCGCCCACGGGCGGACAGCAGCCTGTTGGCCTGTAAAATCAAGCGGGATATTGGTATAGAGCCGTTGCCCCATATGACCTGCCGTGACCGCAATCTGAATGCTACCAAGGCTCTGCTTTTGGGCTTGTCCATGGAAGGGGTACACAATGTGCTGGTGGTCACCGGCGACCCTATCCCTACCGAGGATCGGAACGAAGTCAAAAGCGTATTCAATTTCAACTCCCGCAAGCTGGCCCGCTTTGTCCATATGCTGAATGAAAAATACCCTGCGTACCCCCTTTCGTATCTATGGCGCTCTGAATCTGAACGCCCGCAATTTTGATGTGGAACTGCGGCGGGCACAGGAGAAAGAGGCATGTGGTGTTTCCGGCTTTCTGACACAGCCGGTGTTGTCCGCCGAGGCGCTGGACAACCTGAAATTGGCACACAAAGACTCTGCGGGGCAAGATTCTGGGCGGGATATTCCCCGTGGTGAGCCACCGAAACGCCTGTTTTCTGAACAATGAGATTTCAGGCATGCGGGTGTGCGATGAGATCATTCATTTATATGAGGGGAAGGACCGTGATGCAGCGGAAGCTCTGGCGGTCACCGTTTCGACGGCGATTGCCAAAGAGATCTTCCCCCTACACCGACGGTTATTACCTCATGACCCCGTTCCGCCGGGTGGCGCTGATGGAGCATATTATTCAAAATATTCAGCAATCGTGCATTTCATAAGCAAGGAAAAAGGGGCCGTTCGTGTGAATGGCTCCTTTTTGCTCTGGTCGGTTCTTTAACAGGTCTTTATACCAGATCAATCAATAATGAAATTACCTATTGACATCATAGGAAATAGGTGGTAGTATAATCCCATAAACCAACTGAGTAAATTGGTTTTAGAGGGGCGTGCAAAATGAGCAATCTGTTTCAACAACTGTTGCGCAGCAATTTCCGCTGTGGACGAATGCTGAACTCCCGGGCACTGGATTTGGCCGGGTGGATCGGTATGTCCTCCACTCACTTTGTTGTGATTTAATAAGATCATTACATGGCCATAGTCTTTTGTCCGGGGAGCGAATAACGCCCCGGTCTTTTTGTATCTAAAATCAAACTATAAACTGAAAGAGGTATAAACCATGAATAACAATTATAAGTTTGAAACCCTGCAGCTTCACGTTGGTCAGGAACAGCCCGATCCCGCTACGGATTCCCGTGCAGTACCGATTTACCAGACCACTTCCTATGTCTTCCGCAACTGCGCCCATGCGGCGGCCCGCTTCGGGCTGACGGATGCCGGTAATATTTATGGCCGCCTGACCAACTCTACCCAGGATGTGCTGGAAAAGCGCCTCGCAGCATTGGAGGGTGGCGTGGCGGCTCTGGCTACCGCTTCTGGTGCCGCCGCCATCTCCTATACCATTCAGGCGCTGGCCCAGGCTGGCGACCACATCGTGGCGCAGAAGACCATTTACGGCGGCAGCTACAACCTGTTGGCCCACACCCTGCCCCAGTTCGGTGTCTCCACTACCTTCGTCAACTCTCATGATCTTACAGAAGTGGAAAATGCCATTCAGGATAACACCAAGGCAATTTATCTGGAGACTCTGGGCAACCCCAACTCTGACATTCCAGACATCGACGCCATTGCCGCCATCGCCCACAGGCACGGTCTGCCTCTGGTCATCGACAATACCTTCGGCACGCCCTATCTGGTCCGCCCTATTGAGCACGGCGCTGATATTGTGCTCCACTCCGCCACCAAGTTCATCGGCGGCCACGGCACCACACTGGGCGGCATCATCGTGGACTCCGGCAAGTTCGACTGGAAGGCCAACGGCAAGTACGCGCCCATTGCAAACCCCAATCCCAGCTACCACGGTGTCAGCTTTGTGGACGCTGTCGGTCCCGCCGCTTTTGTTACTACATTCGGGCCATCCTGCTGCGGGATACCGGCGCCGCCATCTCTCCCTTCAACGCCTTCCTGCTGCTGCAGGGTGTGGAGACCCTGTCTCTTCGTCTGGACCGCCACACAGAGAACACCAAGAAGGTCGTGGAGTTCCTCGCAAACCATCCCAAGGTGGAGCATGTGAACCATCCCTCCCTGCCCGAGCATCCCGACCACGCTCTGTATGAGAAGTATTTTGCCAACGGCGGCGGCTCCATCTTCACCTTTGAAATCAAGGGTGGTCAGGAGGAAGCCCACAAGTTTATCGACAGTTTGGAAATCTTTTCCCCTGCTGGCAAACGTGGCCGACGTGAAGTCCCTGGTGATCCATCCGGCCACCACCACCCACAGCCAGCTTTCTGCTGAGGAGCTGCTCGACCAGGGCATCAAGCCCAACACCATCCGCCTCTCTATCGGCACCGAGCATATTGATGACATCATTGCCGACCTGGAAAAGGGCTTTGCCGCTGTGAAATGCTGATTGCAAATTTGAAGTAAAGCACAATTTTATGTTTTGGAAAGGATTTTGACTATGATGTGTATGTGTCAAATTATGCACTGTTATAAAAATCGAATCATTTCCATACCTCGCCTGCGTTTGATACGATAGGCTGTGCTTTGTGTGCAATTAAGCGGGGTATCCATGAGAAACGGATGCCCCGCTCTTTATTTTCTCACGGAAGGAAACGTAAGATGCAGTCTATATATATTTAAAGAACTGCTATGGAAAAATTTTAGGTGCGGACGATGTACGCACGGAAGCGTCCCCAAACGTAATAATTTTTTGGACCGGAAGGATTCCAGCGAAAGAAGGTATCAGTTTGAATGAATTGCGTGATCAGGTATGTGCTGAAAAAGATATATGATTAACTTACGTCGGGATTTTCACCGTCATCCGGAATTGTCCCTACAGGAAAGGCGTACTGCTGGGGTGATCGAACAGGAGCTTGAGCGGTTCGAAATTTCGCATACTCGGATCGGAGCTACCGGTGTTCTGGGGATTTTGCGAGGCACTCAAAGCGGCAGCGGAGTCGTAGCCTTACGGGCGGATATTGACGCGCTGCCCATTCAGGAAACCAACGATGTGGAGTACCGTTCTCAGACAGACGGAATCATGCACGCCTGTGGGCACGATGCCCACACAGCAAGCCTCTTGGGTGCCGCGAAAGTCCTCTCCCAAAATCGTGACCGCTTTGGTGGAGAGCTCCGTTTTCTGTTCCAGCCGGCGGAGGAGACCGGCAAAGGCGCTCCGGATTTTATAAATGCCGGAGCCCTGGATGGCGCGGGAGCGCATTCTGGGCCTGCACAGTGCTCCGGATCTGCCCCTTGGCACCATTGGACTTACGCCCGGACTGAACAATGCCGCAGTGGATCATTTCCGTATCCTAGTCCATGGCAAGGCGGCCCATGTCTCCACCCCGCAGTTGGGCGCGGATGCCCTGTATGCCGCCAGTCAGATCGTGGTAGCGATCCAGGGACTGGTTGCCCGGCGTTCTTCACCTGTGGAGCCAGTGCTCCTCGGCGTCGGGAAATTTGCTGCTGGAACGACCTACAATGCCGTTGCGGAATATGCGGAGCTGGAGGGTACCACCCGCACGATCTCTCAGGAGACGCGTCTGCAGGTGCGGGAGTGGATCGACCAGACCGCGGAGCAGATTGCAGCCATCAGTGGCGCGGAAGCCAGGGTGATTTGGTCGGATATTACCTCCGCTCTGATTAATGATCCGCAGGTCAGCCGTGAGGCGGCAGAAGTGGCAAAGGGGCTGGGAGACCATATTCAGGTCGTCACCAATCGCCCCTTGTCCCTGGGCGGCGATAACTTTGCTGAGTATCAACGTTTTGTACCAGGGTGCTACGCCTATATTGGCACAGCAAACACAGACTTGCCCAGCACATTGAACAGCCTCCACAACGGAAACTTTGATTTGGATGAGAATGCACTTGTCTTGGGAGCAGGCTTATATGTGGATACGCCCTGTGGTGGCTTGGAAGGCAGGAGAAGCCATGATTCAATTAGAACATATTAGCAAACGATATGTCGGCCCCAGCGGTACGGTGGATGCGCTGAAGGATGTGTCGGTTCATGTGGAGAAAGGAGATATCTATGGGATTATCGGCTCCTCCGGCGCAGGAAAATCCACTTTGCTCCGCATGGTCAACCAGTTGGAAAAACCGGATACCGGCACAGTCACCGTGGCTGGCCGGGAACTGAGCACGCTCTCCAAAGCTGAGCTGCGGAAGATGCGCCGTAAAATTGGCATGGTATTTCAGCAGTTCAACCTATTGGAGTCCAAAACCGTATTCCAGAATGTTGCGATTCCACTGATCCTGGAGGGCATCCCCAAGGAGAAGATCACTGAACGCGTCAAAGAAGTGCTCCATATCGTGGAGCTGCACGACAAACGAGATACTTATGTCACTCAGCTTTCCGGCGGACAGAAACAAAGGGTGGGTATTGCCAGGGCGCTGGCAACAGAACCCGCAATTCTCCTGTGTGATGAAGCCACCAGTGCACTGGATCCCAAGACCACAGAATCCATCCTCGGCCTCCTAAAGCGCATCAACAAAAAGATGGGCGTGACAATTCTGCTGATCACCCACCAGATGCAGGTGATCCAGATGATCTGCAACAAGGTTGCCGTCATGGGAAACGGGCAGATCGTGGAACAGGGAACAGTGTTGGATGTGTTCAGCCAGCCTCATGCTCCGGTGACACAGGAGTTTGTCCGCACGGTTATCAACGATCAGATCCCCAAGAGCATTCTGGATTTGCTCCAGACAGAAACGCGGCACTACGTGATTGACCGGCTGAAATTTATCGGCGCCAGCGTCAAAAAACCGGTCATTTCCGAGATTTGCCAGATTGCCGGCGTGGAGGTTAATATCCTTGGTGCAACCGTTCAGGAGTTTGGGGAAAGCATCATGTGTATTTTCATCCTGCAAATGTTTGGTTCCGATGACAAGCTGCTCCAGGCCGAAGCACAGATCGACGCGGCTGGAGTTCTCCGCGAAAGGGTGGTATTCGGCTGATGGAAGCTCTGTTGGAAACAAAGATTTTTAAGGTATCTGTCGAGCGACTGCTGCTTAATGGCGGTCAAACACTATACATGGTGGGTATTGCACTATTGATTGGCACCGTGATCGGTACCTTGCTCGCCTTGGTGCTGGTGCTCTGCCGCAAGGGCGGCCTTGTGGAAAATAAAGTTCTACACAGTATCGTCAGCCTCTACATCAATGTGGTACGGAGTGTTCCGTTCATCATTTTGCTGGTTACCATCATGCCGCTTACCCGCGCTATTCTGGGTACGACGATTGGCAGCACGGCCGCTTTGGTTCCGTTAGTGGTCTATATCAGTCCCTATTTAGCCCGCTTGATTGAGAACAGTTTGCTGGAGGTATCCCCAGGCATTCTGGAGGCGGCCCAGGCCATGGGAGCCACAACCTGGCAGATCATCCGCTGTTTTTCTGATGCCTGAAGCGCTGGGTTCGATGGTTCTGGCCTTGACCACAGGAACCGTCGGCCTGTTGGGCGCCTCCGCTATGGCTGGTTACTGCGGCGGAGGCGGTATCGGCGATCTGGCATTGACCTATGGTTATGAAAAAGATGAATACCCCGTTGATGATAGTTACTGTCATTGTTCTGGTCATCCTGGTACAACTATTGCAGATGGCAGGCAACCGTGTTTCCCGCCGTCTGCGTGAGCACAGATAATGTGTGATTCATATTAGTGTCGAGTCTTGAAAGAAGGTTAATCCTATGAAGAAGTTTTTTGCATTGGTAGTGTCCCTGATTCTGATTCTGAGTTTGACTGCCTGCGGCGGCAGTGACAGCTCCACGGACAGCGCACCGGACTCTGGAGCATCCTCCGCCGATCCCGCCGCAAAGACGGAGATCGTCTACGGCAAGTCTCAAGGTCCCTACACCGAATTGTTCGAAGCAGCGATCGTTCCCATCCTAGAGGAGCAGGGCTACACCCTGAAAGGAGTCGACTTTTCCGACCTGCTGACTGCCGATATCGCCCTGAACGACGGCGATGTGGATGTGAACGTGGAACAGCACACGGCATACGCCGAAAACTTTAACTCCAATAACAACGGTGATCTGGTTCCCATCAGTCCCATCCCTACCGTTCCCGCCGGTATTTACTCTGGGACCCACATCTCTGGATGAAGTGACTGACGGCGCAAAAATTGCCGTCCCCAACGATGCCTCCAACACCGCTCGGGCCTATGTCCTGCTGCAAAAGATCGGCTGGATCACTCTGGATAGCGGCGTAGATCCCTCTGCCGTGACACAGGATGATATCGTGGAGAACCCCAAGAATCTGGAATTTGTGGAAATGAAGTCTTTAACCATCCCCGCAGCCATCCAGGACTTTGACTATGTAATCATTACCGGCAGCATTGTTTACAATGCCGGGATTGACCCCTCTGCTGCACTGGCAACCGAGGACATTCTTGATCACCTTATCCTACAGGTTGTTGTCAAGGAAGGAAACAAAAACGCTGACTGGGCGCAGGCCATTGTGGACGCTTATCACTCTGACCGATTTAAGGCCTATCTGGAGGAGAACAACGACGGCCTGTGGTGGGTTCCTGAAGAACTGCAGTAGGAAGATGTCAGCTAATAGAGAAAAAGAGTGCCCTGATTGCAATGAGCGGCGGTGTGGACAGCTCTGTCGCGGCATGGCTGATGCGTGAGCAAGGATATCGCTGCGAGGGAACAACCATGCGTCTTTACCGCAACGCGGACATCGGCTTGAGTCAGTTCCATACCTGCTGCTCGCAGAAGGATATCGACGACGCCAGTGAGGTGGCGTTTCAGCTGGATATTCCCTATGAAGTGCTGGATTTTACCATGGACTTCAGGAACCAGATCATCGGAAAGTTCATCCGAACATATGAGTCGGGCGGGACACCGAATCCATGCATTGATTGTAACCGGTATATGAAGTTCGATAAACTGCTTCGCTTTGCCGAAGAGAGGGACTGGAGTATGTGGCCACCGGACACTATGCCCTCATTGAATATGACGAAGTGTCCGGCAGGTATCTTTTGAAAAAAGCGCTGGATGACAGCAAGGATCAAAGCTATGTGCTGTATATGCTGACACAGGATCAGCTTAGCCACATACAGTTTCCTTTGGGCGGCAAAATGAAAAAGGAAGCGAGAGAGATCGCGGAACAGTTGGGCTTCTGCAACGCCCGGAAGCACGACAGTCAGGACATTTGCTTCGTTCCGAACGGGGACTATGTCAAGTTTATGGAACAGTATACCGGAAAACACTACCCGGCAGGAGCGTTTCTTGATCTGGAGGGCCAGCCGGTCGGCAGACATTGCGGGGCTGTCCGTTACACCTTGGGGCAAAGAAAAGGACTTGGTCTTGCCATGGGTGAACCTGTGTACGTTTGCGGAAAGGATATGGCTGCCAATACGGTCACAGTGGGGCCGGAAAACGCGCTGTATAGCAGTATGCTTCTTGCGGAAGATATGAACTGGATCTCCATCCCGCAATTAAAGCAGCCCATGCGGGTGAAGGCCAAAACCCGATATCGTCAGGCGGAACAGTGGGCTGCTGTGTACCCGGAGCAACACGGCCGTGTTAGGCTGGAATTCGATGTGCCGCAGAGGGCTGTTACCGTTGGACAAGCTGCGGTTCTGTATGATGGAGATGTCGTTGTTGGCGGCGGCACGATCTGCCAGGCGCCGCCAACGAAACGCTGATTCACAAAATACAGGCTCAGGCTTGGACAGCCATATGTTGAACGGTGGACATGACCACTGCGGCGCCTGCTGCTGCGGAAGTTGCGGTGCGCTGAAACTGACCCAAACAGAGGGCGATTTACTGCGTCTTTCTGCTCAGATTCCGAGTGGAAGTATGGTTCTGACCACAAAAGGTCAGGCAGTGATTGAATGAGTGGAAATACAAGAATTGAGGCATAAGCAACGATGCTGAATCAATTTTTGAGGACACAGCGTCTCTTCCACCGGGAGGACATGGAAAAACTGTATCAGGGCCGGGCTGCTGGGGGTGGTATTGGCGGCGTTGGCGAATTTGGTCTCATTGATGATGGACGGGTGTGCCGGACAAGTGTGAATCGCCACACTTTTGCAACCAGAAAAACCGTGGGGCAGAAAGTGTGGAAAAGGTGAAATCCGCTTAACTGAACGTTCCTGTAAGGAGCTTTGCGGAGAACATTTTAACGAGAGGGATTACTTTAAATAATCTCCCGGTTGGAACAACGCTTTAAGCTGGTGATACCCAATTGAGGATTACTTAAATTGGCGGTGAGGTTCTATGCAAGCTGTGTGATTTGGCGGCGGATCGGAGACAGTGTGGCGCCGGGAGAAGGTTTTCGCCATTGTTTTGCAGGAGGGGATGATTCACTCTGGAGACAAAATTACAGTTTTACCGGAGAGACGCCATGATTTACCTTGACTACTCCGCCAACACACCGGTTGATCCTGCTGTGCTAGAGGCATTTTGTAAAGCGGAGCAAACGTATATCGGAAATCCGAACTCAACGCATTGCGCTGGACGTACAGCCTGCGAGGAGATGGCCCGAGTGACAGATCATATTGCTGGACTTCTCGGTGTGGAACCCGCCGGGATTATCTACACTTCCGGAGCCAGCGAGTCGAACAACCTGGCAATCAAGGGAATCGCCCAGGCTTCCCGAAGTACCGGCAGACATATGATCTCCACCGTACTGGAACACGCATCTGTGGGCGGCACACTTACGGCTTTACAGCAGCAGGGCTGGGAAGTAGATTTGTTGGATATCCAGCGGGATGGAACCATTGACCTGGAGCAACTGGGTGATCTGCTGCGGAAGGACACGATCCTGGTGTCAGTCTGCGCGGTGGACAGTGAGCTGGGGACAGTGCAGCCAATCCGTCAAATTACGGAGATTCTAAAAGATTTTCCAAACTGCCGTCTTCATGTGGATGCCACCCAGGCGATAGGAAAAACGGAGCTGGTGATGGATGGTGTGGACACCATGAGCATCGCTCCTCACAAGTTTTACGGTCTCAACGGCAGCGGACTTCTCCTGAAAAAAGAGCAGTGTGATTATCGAGCCTCAGATTCACGGCGGTTCCAGCACAACGCTTTACCGTAGTGGTACACCGGCTTTGGCACTGGCTGTTTCCATTGAAAAAGCGCTTCAATTGACGCTGACGCAGCAGGAAGAACGGATCCGCTGTGTTCGGCAGTTGAACGAATACCTAAAGACTGCACTGCTGCACTATCCGTCAGTCCGGATCAACAGTCCGGAAGGCGCGGTACCGCATATCCTCAACCTCAGTGTTCAGGGGCTTAAAGGCACGGTATTTCAACGTGTTTTGAGTGAGCGGGGCGTATGTGTTTCCGTCAAGTCGGCCTGTTCTGCGGAGGGGACGCCATCCAAAGCGGTATTTGCCGTCAGCGGGGACCGAAAAAATGCGCTGTCCTCCTGGCGAGTGAGCCTCAGTCATTTGACAACACGAGAGGAGCTTGACGAATTTTTGCAGGTGTTCGACCAATGTTACAAAGAGTTGGGTCCATGAAAAAATCCATTGGACTATCAGATTTCGAAGTATGACTGCGGTTCCACCGCTATGCTCAATGACGCGAGCTATCGGTTCCAAGGGAAAGATACCCCCCTGTAGTTTACCAGTAATATCACCCTGTATTGTTTGGATTGTTACGGCTCAGATGGAGTTTGCGAAAAGGGTGGAACCTTTTTGCGGAGAACGGCTCAATCTGTGACAACGGAGGCGGCAGTTCTAAACGTCAGGAAAACAAAACACTGCTCTGTGGGTTGAAACGAAGCAATCCCGGCATTAAAAAAGAGTATATTCAACAACATCCACGCTGTTTTCCAGATACGGTGCCCGGTTGCAAAAAAACGGTACAGAGCACTGATTTTTGGAGCAATATAGGAAAAATGAGCCGGTAGGATATCCTACCGGCTCATTCTGTTACCTAATCAAATTACATAATTATCTCCAGCAGCACCGGACTTCATTAAATCTGCAATGGTAACATTGTCCAGATATTCGTTAATTACTTTATCTAGACCCTGCCACATATGTAAAGTGCGGCATTCCGCTGCTCTGGCACAGACCGCTGCGCCTGGTCCGAGACAAGAAACCGGCGCCAGGGAGTCTTCCGTAAGTCGTAAAATAGCGCCAACAGTGTACTGGTCAGGCGACTTTGTCAATTTATATCCGCCGCCCTTGCCCCGCAGTCCGCTGAGAATATTTGCTTTGACAAGGAGCCTGATGATGGTTTCAAGATATTTCTCTGAAATATCCTGCCGCTGAGCAACTTCTTTCAGTGGGATATAGCCGTCCGTCTGGTGCTCAGCAAGATCAATCATAACACGCAGTGCATACCGCCCTTTCGTAGAAATCAGCATTTTAAAGTCTCCTTGCACTCATTATAACCTATTATAGCGCATGGTTAATAGGAAAATCAATAGCCTTTTGGAGCGGCCCTATTGACAAAATGAGCAATATCTATATTTTGAGGACCAATTGATCGGGAAAACACCGCCTCTGAATCTCGTCCCTATTGAGCAGAGCGAAGGGCTGGAGGCCAACCTGCTCGGCAAACTCGAATACTTCAATCCCGCTGGCAGCATCAAGGACCGTATCGCAAAAGCCATGATCGACGATGCTGCGGCCAGCGGAAAAATGAAAGCCCGGTTCTGTGATCATCGGGCCTACCTCTGGCAATAGTAAGGGGCTTGGTCAATCCGAAGGCGTTTTGGCTGGCATCTCTTCCGGTGCTGCGGTTTGGGCTGCGCTCCAACCCGCCAAGCGGCCCGAAAATAGAGGCAAGGACCATCACGGCATTGCTGCCGGATACAGGTGACCGTTATCTCTCTACTCCTCTTTTTTTTTGCGGACTAAGAAGATAAAAAAAGATAGTAAGTCAACTTCATGACTTACTATCTTTTTTGTTTACCCGTACCGGCTGCGTTGTCCAGAGGTCGCATTGTGTCCCTAGAAGAATTAATCCCTGGTCCGGGGGGCTTCTGTGCTTAGTTGTGGGATTCTGTAAAGCGCATGAGAATGGCGGCCATCTCGGCACGGGTGGCGGTGCCGGCGGGATCGAGCCAACCGCCGCCCTTGCCGGTCAGCAGACCCTCGCCCACCGCCCAGCACAGGGCATCTGCCGCGTAATCGCTAACCGCGTCTTTGTCGTTAAAGCCGTCCAGACCGCCTGTGGGCTCCGGTGCGCCCGCATAGCGGTACAGCATGGCCGCTAATTGCTCCCGTGTCACTGCGTCCTCCGGACCGAAGGCCCCGGTGCTGTACCCGGTCACAATCCCCCGGGCCGCCGACCAGTTCACCGCACCGGCGTACCACGCGTCCGACGGCACGTCGGTGAAGCCTGCCGTACCGGGGACGGCAGGGCTGTCCGCCAGGTTCCAGAGCACTTGGGCCGCCATGGAGCGGGTCAGCACTGTAGTGGGCGCAAAAGCGGCGGGGCCAGTGCCGTCCATGAGGCCGTTTTTATATACATAGACCACCGCGTCATAGTACCAGTCGCCGCTGCTCACGTCGGCAAAGGGGAGTTTGGGCTCGGTTTCAATTTTTGCGAAGCTCGCCTCAATCTCCACCCTGGAGGCGGGCATTTTAAAGGTGTATTTGCCGCCACCCTCGTTGATGAGCTTGACTTCGCCGCCATTCTTGCCGGTGACAACCAGTTTGTCCAGCTCATAGCCCTCGTTGGGCTTCACGGTGATGGTTACGGTGTCGCCCTTTTCGGCCCGCTTGGGGCTGACGGTGACGGAGCCGTTTTTTCCGCTGTCCACGCTGACGGTGAAACGGCCGGAGCTGGAGCCTCCGCCGGAGGAGCTGGGCCACACCACAGCCGTACCTGTGGCCTTGTTGTAGTGGTCAGTATCATCTGGGGTAAAGGTCTAGGCGTAGGACTTGCCGCGCTCCACGGTCTGGTCGCCATCATCCCAGGAGAATGTACCCGCGACCTCAATACCCGCCGCGTTCTTCATGGAGCCGGACAGGGTGATGGTAGACAGCTCCACGCCGCTGCTGACCTTGTCAAAGGTAGGTTCGCCCTTGGGATTTCCCATGACGATGCTGTATCGCCGGGAGGAGTAACAGTAGGTCTTGGTGTCCTTGCTATACCCATTGATGACAAAGGAGTAGACGCCCAGCTCGGTGGGAGCGATGGCCTTGAGTGCATCGGCGGTCAGCTGGGAGTTTGTCTGATTGTACAGGTGCGTTCCGCTAAAGGCGGTGCCCTCTTGTACTGCGTGGAAGTGGGCGGTGAAGGATGTGATGGAATGGTCAGTGTTTGTGCCCTTGGTATACAGGGTGGTCAGGTCCCGGGCGGTGGGGACGATGCCCTGGCGGGTGTACTCATACTCGCGGTCTCCTTCAAAGGTCTCCAGTGGTGAGCTGTCTCCCTCTAGGTACAGATCCACCTCATTCATGCCATTTTCATAGCAGGTAACATAGAGGATGATGGTGTCACTCGGCTGCCAATTCGTGCCCACGGTGCAGAAACGGTAGTTGGGGTTTTTCAGCTTCAGCTCCACCCGGATGCTGTGGGGGTTGCCCTCCGCATCGGTGGTGGGGTGGGTGGGAAGGGTGTCAGTTTGTATAATATTTCCGCTTACATCGTTCTGATAAACATAGTAGACATCGCTGTCATCACCTATGCCGGGCTTGAGGTCGATCTTGTCCTTAGTGATATCAGCCTCGTAGGTCCCGTTCTGACTGCCCTCTTTCACCGGATAGAAGCCCAGCAGGTCACTGAACTTGGGCGCGGTGCCGTCCTCATTCAGCGCGTAGGTGATGTACGGACGGCCGATGCCGTCGTCATTCTGCGTTGTGGCTGCCTTGCCGTAGATGATCCGCATGGGGTGACTTCCACATTGACGGTCAGCGTCCCTGTGCCGCCAGCCTCCGTTTGGCTGTGGCGGTGATGGTGGTTTTACCCACCTTGTTTGCCTTGAGCTGATCGTCCTCAATAGAGACAATGGTGCTGTCACTGGACTGCCAGTTGGAGAGGGTGACGCCCTCGATGGTCGGGAGCGTCTGGGTGGAGCCGTACTCCATGGAAATAGCATCGGATTTCAGCTCGATCCACTTGGCGTAGTAGGTCTTTCCTACTGTGGAGTTGGTCACAGCGGTACCGGTACACCAGCCATCAAAGATGCTGCCCTTTTGATGGGAGTTGCCAGCTTGCCAGACTCAAACTTGGTGTCCGCCGCAAAGGTGCCGCCATCGGTAACGGCCAGAGAAGTTTTCTTGAATCGAATCCATTGCTTGTTGAGGTTGGATCAGCCTTTGACTGCAACATCAAGGAAATTAAATCGCTTGAACCCAAATAAATTACACTATTATTTGCCATTCCTTTAAAAATTTGATTATTTTCTGGAATAGAGGAAAGCGATGCCGGAATATAGACACCCTCCATTAAAGATGCATCCTTAAATGCCATGCTACCAATAGTGTTAAGGTTGTTTGAAAGAACCACTCTTTTCAAATTAGTACATCCTTGAAAAGCACTCTCGGCAATTTCGGTAACAGAGCTTGGAATGAGGACTTCTTCCAGCTTAGTACACCCCTTAAAAGTCTCCTTGCTTATTTTTGTAAACTGTGGATTTTCTGGAAAAACGCAACTTTCAAGCTGTATACAGTTACTAAAGGCACCAGGAGCAATCGTCGTTACCGTATCTGGCAGAGTAATGCTTGTCAGAGAACTGCACCCCATAAAGGCATTAACTCCAATTTCAGTGACGGCTCCATTAAACTCAATGCTACTAATGCCCGTCGCTGCAAATGTATAGGATGGGATGGAAAATACGCCAACCGGAACAGAAATCGTTCCATTCAAAGAAGAACATTTATAAAATGCTTGTGGCTCAATAGTAGTCAGATTTGCTGGTAATGTGATGGAGGTAATTCCAGAACCATAAAACGAATCTTGCCCAATTTTAGTTATAGAGGCCGGAAGAACTACCGTCTTCAAATTTGTATAATTCTTAAACGATTTCGCGCCAACAGAGGTTACTCCGTCTTGAATTACTACTCGAGTAATCTTCTCGCGTGAGTAGTGCCATTCTGGCTCGCCACTACTCACATTGTCTTCCGTGATATAAGCATTTCCCATAGGACCATTACCGAAAATTGTGAGAGTATAACCATCCTCATCGTTCGCTGTAAGTGCCCATTTAACAGTATCGGTATATTCCTTGTTTATATAATCATATAGGCCGCAGTTACCGGACATCACATTGTCAGCGGGGGCGGGATCATCCTCCGTGGTCTCCGGTTCATCGGGCAGGACGCACTCACACTCATGCCCGGCCTGCAGGGTACAGCCCTCGGTCACGGCGCAGGCAACCGGCGTCTCGCTGCCCTTGTCTCTCTCGGCTGCAAGGGCAGAAACAGGGAAAAGAGACAGTAACAGTACCATCGCTATCATGCTTGCTAGTAGTCGTTTTCTCATTTGATCTATTCTCCTTTATACAAAAGTAGTACCTTTCTAAACTGTCCGCTTTGTAAAAGTGTACCTTTCTAAAGCGCAATTTTACTGTTTGTATTTGCTGAAAAAGTATTGAAAATCCTGGCAGACTTGTGTATCATACAAACAGGGATCGTTCTATCTGAAAGTTTGTAAAGGTACACCTTTTCAAACAATGCAGCGCCTCTGGAGAAATCCAGAGGCGCTGCTGTCTTCCTGACGCGGACAAAATTGTTTGCTCTTATCAACTTCGTGATGGAAAATGCTCCCTTAACTGTTGCAAATTCGTGAATTATATGGTATCATTTTACATGAAAAGACATTGGAAGTAAAGGGTGTTGCACGATGAATGCAAAACTATCCAAGGTCAATCAGTCCATTGAAAAAACCATTCAGATTGTGGAGGTTATGGCCCGCGGTAAGGGCCCTATGCGGCTGCAGGACGTTGCTAAGAAATGTGGAATGCCGGCCAGCACGGTGATGCGGATGCTTAATACACTGCAGGTGTACGGCTATGTCAATCAGGATCCCTGTACGCAGCACTACTCTCTGTCGCTGCGGTTTGCGCGCCTGGGTTGCTTGGTCAGTGAACAGACCAATATGCGGGATGTGGCGCGGCCATTCCTGGCAGAGTTGGCGCAGCGCTGTCAGGAGACTGTGTGCCTGTGGTGTGAGGCAGAAATGGAAGTGGAGTGCACCGATGTGGTGGACGGCCCGGATGGAATCCTGATGGTGAGCCAGCGGGTAGGCGCACGCGCCCCGCTCCACGCCACCGGCGCGGGAAAGCTCCTGCTGCTCAATTACAGTAACCAGAAGCTGAACGAGTACATAGCAGTTAAGGGCCTGCGGGCCCTGACGCCCCATACACTGGTCACGCGGGAGGCGCTGGTGAACAGCTTGGAGATGATACGCAGTCGGGGCTATGCCCTGGAGGACGAGGAGCGGGAGCTGGGTGCCCGCTGTGTGGCGGCGCCGGTGCGTGATTACTCGGGGCGGATTGTAGGCGGGATCAGTGTCTCAGGTCCCACCACCCGTATGTCCAGGGCGCGGCTGGAGGCGCTGGCACCCCTGGTAATGGATATGGCAGCGGAACTCTCCCGCCGGCTGGCCTATGAGGAGTGGCCTGAGGAAGGGGATTGACTTTCCCGGTCGGGCGGTATATGATGGAAGCACAGTTGAATATCGAACTCCGGCTTTTGTGGCATTTACGCGACCCCGCCTGTCCGGGCGGGACACGTATTCTTGTTCGCTGAACAAGGGAATCAGGTGAAATTCCTGAACACGGCCCAGCTCCGCTCGGTGCGGATGGGTACGTAGCTGTAAGCACGGAGCGTATCCTCTTTCCGTGAAAGCGGGTCACTGGCTTGTGCTGGGAAGGCGGGGGATATGCGCTGGCGGCATAGCCGTCTGGACGTGTGAGTCAGAAGACCTACAAGGGAGCAGTTTCTCCCCGAGTGGAGGGGAGGGCATGGTGCGTACAAAAGCGGTAACCTGAGGTTACCGCTTTTTCGACCTGCTCCCAAGGTGGGAAAAAGCGGATACAGAGGTATCCGCTTTTTCATTTCGGGATCGACGGTTCCGCTTAACAGGTGAATTCCAGGACCGGCCAGGCGGCCGCCCGGACATTGGGGAGAATGGAACGGGGCCGCAGACTCCCGACGGAACGCGCAGGGCCTGCGAATGGGTTGGGGCGGGGAGAACAGCTCCCCGGACAGGCGCCCTGCCGGCTAGGCTGGCAGGGCGCCTGATTCATATAAATAAAAACTCCGCAACCGAAAGGTTGCGGAGTTTTGGCGGAGAGAGAGGGATTCGAACCCTCGAGACTCTATTAACGCCTACACGACTCCCAATCGTGCGCCTTCGACCAACTCAGCCATCTCTCCATGGTGAGTGCTCTATCCTTGCTCGCCCATCAGCCGAGCAGCAGAGATTATTATATCAGCTTTTTCGAATACGTCAAGAGGAAAATTGAAAAAAATCAAAAAAAGAGGGAAGTCAGGAAAACATTGTGCCTTGCCAAGGGGAGGGGAGAGCGGTTACAATCTGGTTACAAAACAAAGAAAGGTTGTGGAACCATGAAAAAGCTGGTACTGGCCGTGGCATTGAGTGCGGCTCTGGTGACCAACGGACAGGCGGCGTCCGCCGGCCCGCTGCGGGTCAACGGCGCACCGGTGGACGCCAGCGGCAGCTATGTCCATCAAAACACTACCTATGTCCCCCTGCGGACGATAACGGAGGCGCTGCGCCCCGATGCAGAGGTGGATTGGGTGAAAGACCGGGCTGTGGTCCGGGCGGAGGGGCTGAAGCTGACGGCCCGGCCGGGTGATGCCTACATAGAAGCAAATGGCCGTACG
>VOFI01001076.1_pt1 | contig 26001 bp, 27 predicted proteins | sample 5384131 | NCBI WGS metagenome assembly VOFI01 (sample SAMN12384728, study PRJNA508395) | human gut metagenome | isolation source: healthy gut H | host: Homo sapiens | reverse complement strand
GTCATAGAACCATGCGTCTGAATACAGGGCCTCTGCTTCGAGACGATCATCTATTCCCTCCAGCAGACCGGACGGCGCCTCCTGCGCACCATGAAAAAAAAATTCTTCCGTCAGCGGGTGCGCACTTTGTACCGCAGCCAATTGACGCGCAAGCGTTTCGGGCACAACCTGTACGGCCTGCCCTCAATCGCAGCGATATATTTTTTTTTTACAGCTCATCCCTTTGTCTCCCTGTTTTATATCAAGCGCACACGGCCCCAATTTTTCCCCGAAACGCAAAAGAGGCCGGGGCTCACGATAGGTTCCGGCAACATTCTCTAAAGAATTATTTCAAAGCACTGCCAGCGTCCGGTGGACAAATGTGCAGGTCAGTATAATATTGTATCCACCCAGCATCACTACATACAGCTTTTTATTCTTCCTGTTCCTGATCTTCCCGAAAAGGACATGATCATAAGGCAGGAAACCACTACGGCGGGCGATATCCGCAAACGCCACCACCGATTGAGGCGCAAGCGCGGGAAAAAGCGAATCTGTCCACCACTTACCGGCAGCGCAAGCAGATGCACGAAGGGAACGACCAGGATGGGCGTGACACTCGTTGCGTAATCCCCGTGCCCCGCACGGATGAATACCACAACGAGGCAAAGTGAGATTGCCAGTATCGCAACGCATTCTGTAACCATTCTTTTTCCCTCCCGAAACTTCTCTGTTTGCTTATTGTACCGCAAATAAAATTTTCGTCCACAACTTTTCAGAAAAAGCTTGACGAACGCAAAAAATTCCTTATAATAGATAAAGGCACTTGATTTAAGCGCCATATGCTGGTGTGGCTCAGTCGGTAGAGCAGCTCACTCGTAATGAGCAGGTCGTCCGTTCGAATCGGATCACCAGCTCCAGTAAGAAAAACCCATAAAACAGCCTGCAGACTGTTTTGTGGGTTTTCTTTTTGCGCAAAAAGCACAGCCCATGCTTTCCAGAGACGCGCTTTGGCCTTATGAACATTGTACGGAACATTGTCCGTCATTCCAGCAACTTGTCCTTCAGCGCCATGCCTTGTACAGCAGACCGCTTGTTGAAAAAACGCCGGAGGGGCAGGCCGCTTTTTCATGCCAGGCCCGCAGCTCCTCCGCGTTCGGGTTTTCTTCCTTGATGTCGCGCAGCGTATAGGTCCACGCCATGCTCATCCAGCCATGCCTTGGCACGCTGGCAGGTGGGAACATTTCCGGATACCAGACCAAAACCATTTTTTCACCATCCTTTCTTATCATCAACTGCCTGTCAATATCGATAACAAAATATAAAGCCCAACAAAACAGGCTGATGCAGCAAATATGCCCACAAGCTGTGCCACCCAGCCAAACCAATGGACGGCAGGCAGGCCAGCCGCGCACCGTCTCTTCGGCGCTGGGCAAGAAAACGCCACAGGAAAAGCCCGTCCAGAACAGAAAGAAATATCCACGGGATCAGCGGAAAATAATCCGCCGAATAAAGCCCAGACCCAGGCAGGCCAAGCGGAAACAAAAACGGCACGCTGTACAGCTGGCGCGGCAGCTCAAACAGCTGCAGCTCGCCAATGCCCAGATATCCATCGGGACGCTTCGCAGGAACAAAAACAATACAAAGGAAGCTATGGCGCCAGGTGGCGCTGGCGCGCGGTCAAAAAGCGGCGCAGCAGCGCGCTGAGCAGCACGGCCGCCCCAATCCTCCGCGCAGAACGCCGAACAGTATTTGCTCCGACGGCATCACCAGCATCGTAACGGCCGTGAGCAGAAATCCGCAGCCAAATGGACTGCGCCACGGTACCGCATGCTTCCCATAAGGAAACACAGCCCCCGCCAGCAGAATGAACGTCCAACAGATGAATTGCCGCCAGATATGCGCGTTGCCCTGTTTGCGTAAACCATGCCGCAGGTCGGCCGAATACATAGACCAGTCGTAAACGCCATGGTATACGGCCATATTTACGCACCGTGCAAAACCGCGCAAGGCACCAGAACCGGGACGAACGCCTGAATGGTGCCCGCGATTCGCCGCTGCCCGGTAAACGCCACCACCATTCCCGCACGGCTTTACAGTACCTCTGTCAAACACAGCGCACCGTGTTGCGCACATTCAGCACTGTAACAGGAGCCCTCGCCGAACACGCTGTCATCGCCGCGCGGTACAATTCCAAAGTCCAACAGATGCACCGGGCACTGAATGGCACCGGCAAAGCCAGTGATACCGCGCAGTACGCACCATACCCCTCAGTTTTCATGCTGAATATCCGCAAAAAAGCGACTCATCCCTGCTCCCGCCGGTTTATCGAAATGCACTGCTTCCGCATTCTGGTTGTATTCATTGGTAACGACGCATGGCCGCCTGTATCTGTAATGCACATTCAAAAAGTCGTTTTGCCAGATCACGGATGGCACTTTTTCCACTACGCCGACTGGCAGGATCACGAAAAATCAATGGTGATCACGCTGCCCACGCTGCAGGCTGTCTGATCCATCAGGCCGCTGGGTTTGCCAAAATATTCATTTTCCGCATATTGACTGATCTTTGCGATGTCTACCGCGGAGAAACGGCCTTGGTTGTATTCCCCATTGAATACAGTACCAATGACAACCTCGAACGCAGCCGAACTGGACAGCCCTGAGCCGCGCAGCACATCGGACGTGGTATAGGCGTCGAAGCCGCCCAGTACACCGCCCTGCTTTTGCGATGCCCGCAGCCACGCCGCGGATGAAAGCGGCGGAGCGGCCCCTGCTCTGCCAGCACAGGAGACAGCTGCTCCAGCTTCACTTCGTCCCTGCCGTCAAAGCCTTTCGATTTCACACGTACCACATCGTCCGTGTTTTTGGAAACCACGGCGATCACGTCCAGATCCACCGCGCCGGCCATTACCACGCCGTGGTTGTGGTCGGTGTGGTTGCCTCCGATCTCGGTGCGGCCGGGCGCGGAATAGATGGCGGCTTCCGTTCCCCGCCGTATAGCGCCGCAAAACAGTCCAGCGCATCCGCGTACCGCGCACGCTGGCGCTCCAGCACGCCAGCCCGCCGGCCATACAGCTTTCCCAGGGACGCGTCCCACACACCGCGCTCGATCTCTTTCTTTAACTCTTTTGCCGTTGACATATTACCGGCCTCCCCTTGTCTTTCGTTTATCCTATAGACGCCGCCGAAAAAGCGGCCCCGATGCCTTCTTCTCTGCCGGGGTGCCGCATGGCGCTTTTAATAAGAGGCGGAATCGTTTTTTGTCCCACACGGTTTCGCCGGAGGTGAATCGGATGCCCAGCACATACAAGCAGTCGTTCAAGCAGAATTATACCGACAATGTGGAACTTTCCATCTTCAACTGCGGCCTGCAGAGCTGTGAGCGCGGCTATACCTGGGGCCCCGGCGTACGGGATCACTATCTGATCCATTATGTTGTCGACGGGAAAGGCACATATACGGTAAACAACACAGTTTATGAGCTTCGGGCGGGGGATATCTTTCTTGCAAAGCCCAGCCAGCTCATCACTTATTCCGCAGACAAGGAGGAACCGTGGGAATATTACTGGGTGGGCTTCAACGGGGCCTGTGCCAACAAGCTGGTGCTTCAAACATGCCCAACCACTGCAAAATGCCGAACGCGTGTTTCAATATTTTTTCTGTCCCGGGGGCCCGAGCCGCGCAATGAAACGCTGATGGTCGGATATCTGTATCTTTTCATTGCTGAGCTGATGCAGGAGGCAATGGACCTTGAACCGCATGCCTCCAATTCCAGTTCTCAGTATGTCATCAACGCAATCAAGTATATCCAGTTCAACTATTCCCATGACATCAGCATCGACGATATCGCCAAGGCCGTGGGCGTCAGCCGCAGCCATCTGTACCGGGTATTCATGAGCAACGTGGGACAGTCCCCTATTGATTACCTTACCAGCTACCGCATCAGCGAGGCATGTTTCCTTTTAAAAAATTCTCAGCTTTCCATTGCAGAGATCGCCGTGTCCGTCGGCTTTTTTGACCAGTTTTATTTTTCCCGCGTGTTCAAAAAAAGCAAGGGCGTTCCGCCCAGCAAATACCTGACCAGCATCAACCAGGAAAAAGCCGCGCGCTAGCACGGCTTCCCCGTTATTTTCAAAGCGGCATGCCTGCCGCTTTTTTTGTGAGGAGAACCGCTCATATGCCGCTTGTCAAAAACCAGATCATCCCCCTTACCATCGACGCACTGTCCAGCGACGGTAACGGCGTCGGACGTTTTGAGGGCCAGGCCGTTTTTGTCCCGTTTGCCGCCGTGGGCGACGTGCTTTCCGTCAAGGTGGTAAAAATCTGCAAAAGTTACGCCTTTGGCATCGTCGAAAGCGTCCTCACGCCCGGCACCGGGCGCATCCCTGCGGACTGCCCTATTTTCGGCCGGTGCGGCGGCTGCTGTTTCCGGCACCTTTCCTACGAAGCAGAGCTTGCGGCAAAGCAAGGCTTCGTGGCGGACGCCCTGCGCCGCATCGGCGGGCTGGATGTGCCCGTGCGGGACATCCTTCCCTCTCCACAGACCGAGCGCTACCGGAACAAGGTGCAGTATCCTCTGTTTCTCGCTGGGGACGGCAGTGTTCAAGCCGGCTTTTATGCGAGCCGCAGCCATCGGCCGCTGCCTTGCGGGGACTGTCTGCTCCAGCCCGGACTGCTGAACCGAATCGCCGCGACGCTGTGCGCGCTTCTGACGCAATATCATATCTCCGTCTATGATGAACAGGCACACCGAGGGCTCGCGCGCCATATTTATTTGCGCCACGCCGTCACAAACGGAAGCGTGCTTGTATGTCTTGTCTGCAACGGACGCAGCCTGCCTCACGCACAGGATATCTGCGCCGCGCTGGTAAAGGCGCATCCGGAGGTAGAGAGCGTGGTATTGAACGTCAACACGCACAAAACGAATGTTATCACCGGAAAAGAATGTATCACGCTGTACGGTCCCGGCGTGCTCCACGATACCATGCGCGGCGTACCCGTCGCGCTCGGTCCGCTTTCTTTCTATCAGGTGAATACCGAAGGCGCAAACCGCCTATACGGTGTTGCTGCTGATTTTGCCGCGCCCGGCCCCGAGGATACGCTGCTGGACCTTTATTGCGGCGCGGGTACCATCGGCCTTTCCATGGCGGAGCACTGCGGCAGGCTTATCGGTGTAGAGATCGTACCCGAAGCGGTGGAGAGCGCCCGGCGCAATGCCGCCGCAATGGGGGTAGAGCACGCGGAGTTTTTCTGTGCCGACGCCGGAACCGCCGCACAAAAACTGGCCGCCGACGGCCTGCTGCCCAATATCGTCGTTCTGGACCCTCCCCGCAAGGGCTGCGACGAGCCGACGCTGAAGGCCGTATTGGCCATGGCCCCCCAGCGCATCGTGATGGTGAGCTGCAATCCTGCCACCGCCGCGCGGGATCTTAAATATCTTTCTCAACACGGATATGCTGTACAGGCCGTACAGCCAGTGGATATGTTCCCGCGCACAAAGCATGTGGAATGCGCGGCGCTTCTCTGCCGCGAAAAATTCTGAAAGTCAACAGAACGGAGGCTCTGCATCCGCACCGCCATGTCAAATGAAACGATATCAAACAAGCCTGCCGGACGTGTTCTGGATTTGACTTCCGGCAGCATCACCGGCACAATGCTCCGGTTTGCTCTGCCCATGATCGCCGGCAATCTGCTGCAGCAGCTTTACAATGTAGCCGACACGCTCATTGTCGGTCGTTTTCTCGGTTCCGTCGCGTTGGCAGCCGTTGGCTCGTCTTATACGCTGATGACCTTTCTCACCTCTATCCTTCTGGGGCTCTGCATGGGCAGCGGAGCATTTTTCTCCATCCGTTACGGAGAAAAGGATTTCTCCCGCCTGCGCGCCGGCATTTTCGCTTCTTTCACGCTTATCGCCGCGCTGACATTCGTCATCAATGCCGCTGTCTTTTTGTGGATCGACCCTATCATGCGCCTGCTCTCTGTTCCCGTCTCTGTGTATGGGCTGATGCGGGAGTACCTTTGGGTCATTTTTTTCGGTATCGCCGCCACGTTCCTTTACAATTTCTTCGCCTGTCTGCTGCGTGCGGTGGGCAATTCTGCGGCACCTTTGATTTTTCTGGGGATCTCGGCGGTATTGAACATCGTGCTGGACCTTGTGTGTGTGCTGGTGCTTCATTGGGGCGTGGCAGGAGCTGCAGCGGCGACTGTGTTTGCACAATGGATATCCGGTATCGGGTTGGGGCTGTACACACTGGCGCGTATGCCGGGCCTGCGTGTTTCCCGCAGTGACATGCGTTTTGATCGGGCTCTCATGACGGAAATCTCTCATTTTTCTCTGCTGACCTGCATGCAGCAATCTGTCATGAATTTCGGTATTTTGATGGTACAGGGCCTGGTGAACAGCTTCGGGCCTTCCGTCATGGCCGCATTTGCCGCCGCGGTAAAAATCGACTCCTTCGCCTATATGCCCGTGCAGGATTTCGGCAACGCATTCTCCACCTTCATCGCTCAAAATTACGGCGCCAAAAAAAGAAGATCGCATTCGCGCGGGGATTAAAAGCGCGGTCGGAGCCGCAGCTGTTTTCTGCCTTCTCATCTCCACATTGGTGTTCCTTTTTGCAAGGCCGCTTCTCTTGATTTTCATACGTCCCGAGGAATCCGAGATCCTTTCTATCGGCGTGGAGTATCTGCGCATCGAGGGCGCTTTTTTACTGCGGCATCGGCGCATTGTTCCTGTTATACGGACTGTACCGTGCCATCCAGAAGCCCGGAATGTCTCTTGTGCTCACGGTCATTTCCCTCGGCACACGCGTAGTGCTGGCTTATACGCTTTCCGCTGTACCCGCCGTCGGTGTTGCCGGTATCTGGTGGTCCGTCCCCATAGGCTGGTTCCTTGCCGACCTTGCAGGCCTGCTTTATTACAGATATTACATCCGAAAAAATCACGGATTGTTCTGAACGGAGGCTTTTCCATGGAGATTCGAAATGTCACAAGTATTTTCTTCAGTCCAACAGGCTCCACCCGGCGCCTTGTGTCCATGCTCTCGAAAACGTTTCCCTCAAAACCACGCGAGGTCGATATCACGCCGTATACACAGCGCGGACTAAGCATGGACTTTGGCCCGGATGACCTTGTGCTATTTGGCGTCCCCGTATATGGAGGACGCATTCCCTCTCCGGCGGTGCAAACGCTGCGCCGCATGCAGGGCAGCCGGACGCCTGCCGTCCTGGTTGCGGCCTACGGCAACCGCGAATATGACGACGCGCTGCTGGAGCTTGCGGATATTGCCGCTGCAAACGGGTTTATCCCATTCGCAGCGGCCGCGCTGATCGCGGAGCATTCCATCATGCATTCCGTCGCCGCCGGACGGCCCGACGCACAGGATGCGAAAAAAATCGAAGCGTTCGGCACACAGCTATGGAAAAAGCTGTCCACATCCGAGGCGCTCTCTCCAGTTTCCGTAAAAGGGACTCGCCCTTACAAAGAGTTTGGCGGTGTTCCCATGAAGCCAAAGGCCGGGCGAAGCTGTACCGGCTGCGGAATCTGCGCCGCGCTTTGCCCTGCACATGCCATCCCCGCTAACGTTCCCAGTTGTACGGATAAGGACGCGTGCATCTCCTGTATGCGCTGCATCAAGGTGTGTCCCGTCCACGCCCGCAGGTTGAATCCCTTGATGCTGCGCACTGCAGAAAGCGCTTTTTTACCAAAAACACAACGCACGGCGGGAGCCGGAATTCATTTTATAAAAACAAATATGGGCAGGCACGCTGCTTTACCCGCCGTCAAAGAAATTCCTGCTTTCCGCGGATACCCGGCTTTTTTCTTTCTTTGTCATCCCACTCAAATCGAGGCGTAAAATCAATGCAGTCATTTTTCAAAAAGCTTCCGCGCTATTCCCTGCGCTTGCTGCTTGCCTATCTGGTTTATATCTTTACCGGAGGTGTGTTGGCCTATCTGCTTCCCCGCCAGGCGCGAAACCTTCCGCAAACCGACAGCTTTTACGGCATCGGCCGCGGGCCGGACCGGGCCGTACTGGTGGAGGAGCCACAAGATGCGTTTGCACGCCGCGTGGAAGTGATCCGTACCGCGCAGAGCACACTGGACGTCTGCTATCATTGTGTCAAAAGCGGCGAGACTACGGAGTGCTTTTTCGCAGAACTGTTGAGGGCGGCCGACCGAGGCGTGCGCGTACGCGTTCTGCTGGACGGCACTGTGGGCGGCCTTTCCGGCGCGCGGAGTAATATCGCCCTTGCGTTGCGTGCGCATCCCAATATCGAATACCGTATTTATAACCCCGTAGATCTGCTCAGGCCATGGGAATGGAATGCACTGCTGCATGACAAATTTATCCTGGCAGATGATCGGATGCTTCTGTTGGGCGGCCGCAATATCGGCGACGAATATTTCGCCCCGCCCGGCTATGAGGGGGCTGTCACATATGACCGGGATGTTCTTGTTTTGAACGATCTTGCCGGGACGCCGGATTCCTCCGAAAGCGTGACCGCACAAGCCAAAATCTATATGGATACGCTTTGGGATGCGCCGGAGACCGACAAATTCGGCACACTTTCACCAAGCCGCCGTGCAGACGGCCTTGCGGCGCAGGAATACTTGAAGGAAACTGCCGCAAGATGGGAGGCCGCCGCCCCCTCGTTCTATCTGCCCTCGGAGCCTGCCTCCCAATGTGCCGTTCCTACACAGCGTGTCACCCTGCTGCACAATCCTGTCTCCCCGTTCAAAAAAGAACCCACACTGGGCGCGACGTTGGCGCAGCTTCTCTCCGGCTGCCAAAAAATCCGGCTCCAGACGCCCTACGCGACAGCCAATCCGTCAACGCTGGCCGCGCTCACCCGCCTTGCAAAGCAGGGGCATGTGGAATATCTGACAAACTCCATGGCATCTTCGCCCAATTATCCGGCGTTTTCTGCGTATAGCTCCCAGCGCGCCAAGTTTTTGGCAACCGGCGTGGAAATCTACGAATATCAAAGCACAGATTCTATTCACGGAAAATCCTGTGTCGCAGATGGGCGGATTTCCGTGGTAGGTTCCTTTAATCTGGATGACCGAAGCCTGTATATCGACACGGAATCTGTTCTTATCATCGACAGCCCGGAGTTTTTCGCACAGCTGAATGCGGAGCTGGATACTTTGTTCGCGCAATCGGCCGCAGTCGGTCCGGACAACGCTTATCTTCCGGGGAGCGGAGCAACGGCGCTGAATGTCTCTCTCGGCAAGCGCCTTTTGATGGGCTTTGTTTCCATTTTCTCCCGGTTGTTCCGGTTTCTGATATGACGTAAAACTAAGTGAGGGATCGTTTATGCAATATGGATTTGTAAAGACAGCAGCGCTTACCCCCAGCATCCGCGTGGCGGACTGCGCCTACAATGCCCGGCAGATCATCGAGGTGCTGCGCGGCGCAGCCGCCGCCGGTGCGGAAATCGCATGCTTGCCGGAGCTTTGCATCACAGGCTATACCTGCGGGGACCTGTTTTTTCAACCGGTGCTGCAGCAGGGCGCGCGGGACGCACTGGCTGACGTCCTGCGGGATACCGCCGGGCTGCCGCTTCTTTTTGTTCTGGGGCTGCCGCTTACGCACGGCGGTAAGCTGTATAACTGCGCGGCTGTGTGCCAAAACGGACGTGTGCTGGGCGTCGTGCCGAAAACACACCTGCCCAATTACAATGAATTTTACGAAAAGCGGCAGTTTACACCTGCCCCGGCAGAAAACGGCGTCATTGACCTGTCGGGCGCACAGGTCCCTTTCGGCACGAACCTGTTGTTCCAATGCGGAACGCAGCCCGCGCTGACGCTGGCCGTCGAGATCTGCGAGGATCTTTGGGCGCCTTTGCCTCCCAGTACGCGGCACGCCATGGCAGGCGCCACACTTATCTGCAATCTTTCCGCCAGTGACGAGACCATCGGCAAGGCTGAATACCGCCGTGCGCTTGTGACCGGCCAGTCTGCCCGCCTGCTGTGCGGTTACGTTTACGCGGATGCGGGTGAAGGCGAATCGACCACCGATATGGTTTTCGCCGGACATAATATGGTTGCTGAAAACGGCGCGCTTCTGGCCGAAACTGCGCCTTTCTGCGGCGGTATGGCGTTAACTGACATCGACGTGGAACGCCTTGCGGGGGAACGGCTGAAAAACACCAGCTTCCCCGCTGAAGACAGCGCAAACTATGAAGTCATCCCATTCGTACTGCCGCAAAATGTCTCTCCGCTTACCCGCATCGTCTCATCCGCTCCTTTTGTGCCGGCGGACGCCGAACAGCGCGCCCGGCGCTGTGACGCCATCCTGGCTATGCAGGCGTCAGGCCTGAAAAAGCGTCTGGAACATACGCATGCTAAAACCGCTGTTGTCGGCATCTCCGGCGGGCTGGATAGCTGCCTTGCACTGCTCGTCACCGTTCGGGCCTTTTCCCTGCTGGAGCGCCCGCTTTCCGACATCGTCGCCGTAACGATGCCTTGCTTCGGCACTACGGAGCGCACGCGCACCAATGCCCAACGCCTTTGCGAGACGCTGGGCGTGACGCTGCAGCATGTAGACATCACTCAAACCGTGCGCAGCAACTTTGCCGACATCGGCCAGGACGAAGCCCGACACGACGTCACGTATGAGAATACGCAGGCTCGTGTGCGCACGTTGGTGCTCATGAACCTTGCCAACCGGCTGGGCGGGCTTGTCATCGGCACAGGCGATCTTTCAGAGCTGGCGCTGGGCTGGGCCACCTATAACGGCGACCATATGAGTATGTACGGCGTAAACGCCTCGGTCCCCAAGACGCTCATTCGGCATATCGTCGCCTCCGTGGCGGACGAAACTGAAAGCAGCGCGCTTCGGCAGGTGCTTCGCGATATTCTGGACACACCCGTCAGTCCGGAGCTGCTGCCCGCTGAAAACGGAAAAATCAGCCAACAAACAGAAGAGATCGTCGGGCCTTACACACTGCACGACTTTTTCCTCTATTATGCCGTGCGCTGGGGGTTCTCTCCGGCAAAGGTCTATTATCTTGCCCGACAGGCTTTTGCCGGAGAATACACAAATGCCGTGCTGCTGAAATGGCTGCGGAATTTTTACAGGCGTTTTTCTCCCAGCAGTTCAAACGCAGCTGCCTGCCGGACGGTCCCAAGGTGGGTTCCGTAACATTGTCGCCGCGCGGAGACTGGCGCATGCCCAGCGACGCCAGCGCCGCGCTGTGGGTGGCGCAGGCAGATGCGCTGGAGGAATAATGCTTCACAGCAAACAGCTTTTGCTGTTTGCCAGACCGCGGTACTTTCCGTATTTTACGCTCTTTGCCACGGCAATAAAAAATGAAAAGAAGGTATGAAAAAAATGGCTGACCTTGAATTATGCGCTGCGATATCCGATGCATTCGGCCCCTCGGGATATGAAAAAGAGGCGGTCGATGTGATTGAAAGCAGCCTGGGCGGACTGGCCGCACACCGCGACAGCATGCAGAACCTGTATGTCTCTTTGCCGCAGAATGTGGGCGGACGTCCGTTGGTAATGCTGGACGCCCATACGGATGAAGTGGGCTTTATGGTACAGAGCATCACGGCCACAGGCCTGCTGCGCATCGTGCCGCTGGGCGGCTGGGTGGAGCACAACATCCCCGCCCACACCTTTCTGCTGCACAACAGGCGCGGTGAGACCGTGCGCGCCGTGTCCACCTCCAAGCCGCCGCATTTTATGACGGCGGCTGAGCGCAGCGCGCCGCTTTCGATGGAGAGCATCCTGCTGGATGCCGGAGTGTGCAGCCGCAAAGACGCCACAGAGCTGCTTGGATTGGAACCCGGCCTTGTTGCGGTACCCGACGTGCAGTTCAGCTACAACGACGCCACCGGTTTGATGCTCGGCAAAGCTTTTGACTGTCGCTTGGGCTGTGCCGGTGTTGTGGAAGTTCTGCGTGCATTGAAGGACGAAACGCTTTGTGCCGACGTTACAGCGGCGTTTTCCACGCAGGAGGAAGTCGGCCTGCGCGGTGCAAAAATCACGGCGGAGCGCCTGCGTCCCGCACTGGCCATCTGCCTGGAGGGCACGCCCGCGGACGATAACTTCACCGCCCCGGACGAGGCCCAAGGCGCCTTGAAAAAAGGTGTGCAGATACGCTTCCGCGATGGCAGCATGGTGGCGCATCCCGGCCTTGTGGCATTTGCACGCAGGGTTGCGGAAGAGAACAACATTCCCCACCAGTGCGCGGTCCGCACAGGCGGCGGCACCAACGGCGGCAGCATCCACCTTGCGCCGGGCGGGGTGCCGACGCTGGTGTTGGGCATTCCCGTGCGCTATGCGCACACGCATTACGGCTATTCTGCCGCCGCAGATGTCGACGCCGCCATTGCGCTCACCTGCGCCATCCTGCGCGCGCTTACGCCCGACGTGCTCCGTCTGCTCAACCCCATGGCCTGATGCTTATATCAAACAAAGCGCAGTGCAATGAGTAGAGAGCCTCGTCGCAGAATAGCGAAGAATTCTGCGGCCCTGCTCCTGATTGGGTTGGGCGTGAGGCCGTTTCCAATTCAATGCGTTTAAAATTGTAGAATTGGGTGTACTCAGGGTTCGGTAAATACGTTTCGCAAATTGAAAATGTATAAAAAGAGACAATGGTTTGCAGCCCATAGCTTTCTGCTTTTTCCCGATTTGTTTCTCCTGCCGCTTTCTTTCGAAATACTTCCCCGTTCAACCCTTCTGCTTTTGCATATTGTCTCGACACAACAACACCTCCTGTTGTAGTTTTTATTCTACAACAGGAGGTGTCTTTTCTCTGTCCATTTTTCGGGTATAATCTGCTATTCGTGCCGGATGGCTTCCAACGCAGAGATTTTGACGGCCCGATTGGCCGGAGCAATGCCGGAAAGCAGTCCCACCACCGTCGCAAAAATCAGCGCCATCAACAGCAGCCAAGCGGGGATATCGGAAATGTTTCCGATACCGCCCATGCCGCCCATACCGAACAACGCGCCGACGTCAAAGCTGGAAGCATCGAAATTCACCTGCACGCCGATGCTCATCAGCCACCCGGTGATGGCCTGCATCCAAACCGTAAAATTATTCAGAACAAAGCTGATCAAAACACTAAACAGACATCCTATAACACCGCCGATAAAACCGATGGTGCCGGATTCAATGAGGAACATCTGGCGTATCTTCGAAAGCTTGCAACCGAGCACCTTCATCACGCCGATCTCTTTTGTTCGTTCGTAAATCGCCATCGTCATGGTATTGGCAATGTTGAGCGCCGCCACCAGAAGTGAAACCGCCGCAAGGCCACCCAGCATCATCTGGCCGGAAGCTACCTGCTTTTGCATATCCTCCCTGTACTGCGTCATGGAGGAAGTTTGGTAGCCGATATCCTTGATCATCTGCTCCACCGCGCCCACATGGTTCACATCGTCCACCTTAACGTATACCTGGTCGTATCCTTTCACCTTGGTACCGCTGGAGCCACCGTACATCACGACGCTGCCGCCGCCCATACCGGAATTTTTGCTCAGTTTTTTATACTCTTCCTCCAGGCGCTTCATATCGGCAATATTCATGATGATGCCCTCGGTGCCGCGTTTGGAGTAGTCAGTCTTCATCACGCCCACAACAACCAGTTCGTATTCCCGCATTTTGGGGTTGCCCTGGTCATCGTACTCGTAAATCATCTGCATGGTGAGCGTCTCTTTCGTGATATCAAAAAACGGCTGCTTGATGACGTTTCCGTTTTCATCTGTTTCCTTCCAGCGGTAACAGTCCGGATTGCGGTAACTTTTTTTCGTATCCTCGAACTGATAGGCTGTGTCCTCGCCCACCAGCACGGGAATCTTGTTGCGTCCCAGCGACTGGCCTGTCAGATAACTGCCGCTGACAAGCTCGATCCCCATCGGCTCGATCGCATCTACATCCATGCCCACAGCGTTGTACATATACATGGAATAGCGGTCTTTTTTGCCCGCCACCACGTTCGCGTTCATGCTTTGAAAATTGTACAACGGCGTGGCCGCCACAACATTTTCCATTTCCTTGAACTGTGCGACCATTTTATCATCCAGCGCAGGCGTATCCGGATTTTCCGAATAGCTGAACACCTGAATCTGCGTCAGATCGCTCCAAGTAGACAGCATCTCGTCCGTGCGCCGGTTGGTGGCGATGCCGAGGGAGATCATTACGACAATGGCGCAGGTTCCCACGACAACACCGATCACGGTGAGTGCTGTACGGCCTTTGCGGCGGCGAAGGTTATCCGTGCTGAGCTTCAGCAAATCAGATATCTTCATCGTCATCCTCCATGAGCTGTGCCGCGCGGCGTTTCGCCTTTTTCTTCTTCAAAACAACGAGAACCACGACCACAGCCGCCACAACGCCCACGCCCACAACGATCCACACCCATACGGGCACGCCTGTGGGCTCCGGCTCCATCGGGACCATAGTGTCCATACCGCCGCCCATCGTATCGTCGCCGCCCATCTGCATCTCCTCTACGGTCATGGAGAACTCTTTTGTGAGCGTTTTTGCGTTGCCTTTCTCGTCCTCATAAGTGACGGTCAAAAGGCCGTTCAGCGTGCCTGCATTGGCAGTTTGAATGGTAAAGTCTGCAGAGCTTTCAGTTCCTGCAGCAATATTGCCGATGAATTGGTTGCCCTCGGTGGTTGTGATTCCATCGCCCGTGATCTCGGCCGAAACATTATAAATGATGCCTTTGCCCTTATTCACAAAAGAACAGAGGCATAGCCTTCCTCGCCCATGGAAAGATACTCCGGGAAATCCGTGCGGGATATCTCGAAGCGTTCGGGCTGTACAATGGGTACCGTAACAGGCATCTGTGCTGTGAGCGCAGCGCTGTCAGACGCGGAATTTCCCGAAACGTTTACTGTAATATTATAGCTGCCGCCATTTGCCACAGCGCTGGCATTCAGTTGAAACGTCACCTGTGTGGAAGCGCCCGGTTTCATGTTGCCTACAAAAATATTGGTGCTGCCGCTGGCAACGGTGATCTGCTCGGGCAGCGCAAGGTTGACAGCCACATTTTCAGCCCCCACGGTACCGCCGGAAGCCAGCACATCGACGGTCAGCGCGAAATCGCTGCCCGCGTTGATGCTGCCGCCGCCATAGCTGGCGGAGGTGACGACCAGCGCCGAGGCCTTGGCGCCCTCGGTGGAAGAACCCACGCACTGGCTGATGGGCTGCGACATGGATTTGAGTTGGCGTGTATTGTCATTGTACGCCAAATCGAAAGAAAGCTTATTATCCCCGCCCAAGTAAGTAATGTCGTTCAGGATAATCGCATATTGAAGACCTGCTGCACCGACTTTATCGGCAGCGAATGTCGTCGTCGTGATATCTCCCAGCGAAGGGGATGCGAACGATGCTGTCGATGTAATTTTAATATTCGCAGCCAGTGCGCGTCCGTCTGCCAGTGTCAACTGATCAGCGGAGGTAATACGCGGGTCAACAACCGCAATGATAATACGGCATTTCTGCCCTTCTTCAATGCGCTGGAGCTCTGCTCCTGCAGCATCCGTGACTGTATAAGCCGCAATGTACGGGTCGCCTGCAACAGGAGCAGGCGTTGTGTCACTGCTGCTGGTACTCGCGCTGGAACTTGTGCCTGAGCCTGTCTCATCCGCCCAAGCCGGAACGGCCAGCATGGTGAAGAGCATCACCATCGCCAAAATCACGCCTGTCTTTTGCAGGACCTTCTTCGTTTGGTTCTTCATATGTTTGTACTCCTTCTCACATGGATTCCTGGTTTACTTTTTCAGCCACGGCAGCAGCCACGGCCTTTGCCTGCCTGGCTGCCGGTTTTTTTCCCTCTGCAACGGTCGTTTCCGGCTCTGCGATATCCCCGCTCGTTACATCGCCAAACAGGCGACGGCGGTTTTCCGCTTTTTCGTCTTCGCCCAGCAGCACATTGTCCAGCACACGCCCGTCCTTGATGGTAACAATGCGGTCTCCGCAATAGGCCAGCTCTTTTTCATGCGTCACCATCACGAAAGTGATGCCGTAGGACTTGGCCATCTCCAGCATGGAATAAAGCACCTGGCGCGAGGTCGTGGAGTCCAGATTGCCCGTCGGCTCGTCTGCAAAGATAACCTTTGGCTTTGCAACAAAAGCGCGCGCAATGCCCACACGCTGCTGCTGTCCGCCGGACATCTCCGTCGGCTTGTGGTTCGCGCGGGAGAGCAAACCCATTTTTTTCAATTCTTTACGCGCCAACTTTTTCCCGCTGCTTTTTCCCCATGCCTTTGAACATCAGCGGCAAGGCCACGTTTTCCGCAGCCGTCATGGAAGGCAGAAGATTGTAGCTCTGGAAAATGAACCCCAAGTGCTGCTGGCGGAAATCCGCCAATTCGTCCTCTGTCATTGCGGAAATATCATGCTTGCCAATCAGCACCCTGCCTTTGGTGGGCTTTTCCAGCCCTGCAAGCTGGTTGAGCAGTGTGGATTTGCCGCTGCCGGAAGCGCCGACGATACAGCACATCTCCCCTTCGCCGATTTCCAGGCAGATGTCGTCCAGCGCGACCACCTTTTCCTTGCCTACGCGGTATATCTTGCGCAGGTTTTGTACTTTTATAATGGATGCCACGAAGCGCATCACCTCTTTCTAAAACAGTCTATCACAGTCTGGCTCTGTATTTCAAGTTGCTTTCGACAGCTTTCGCTGTTACAATAAGCCTATCGAAGAAACGGAGGTCCTCATGAAGATCATTTTCGTCTGGCTCCTTGCCATTGTTTTCCTCATCGACAGCGTCCTGCGCGCCATCCGCTCCAGCTTCAACCTTGGGGTGCTGATGATGTATCTCATCACTGCCGCACTGTGGATATACGCTCTTTTCCATACCAAAATCGACGCTTTTTGCGCTGCCGGTGCAGGCCGCGTTCTAAAAATCATCTTTTTCTGCTGCTGCGCCGTTTTTGCGCTGCTGCTTATATTCGTCGCGGTGAGCGGCTACTCCGACACCGCGACCAAACAGGAAAAAGCGGTGATCGTACTGGGCGCCGGCCTGCGAGGCGAACGCGTGACCGACCTTTTGGCACGCCGTCTGGATGCCGCATATGATTATCATCTGGAAAACCCGAATGCCGTTATTGTTGTGACTGGCGGACAGGGCCCCGGCGAGGACATTCCCGAAGCCCGGGCCATGAAAGCCTATCTTGTGGAGAAAGGCGTGCCGGAGAAGCAAATTGTGGAAGAAGCGTCCAGTACCTCCACCGAGGAAAATTTTTGCTTTGCGCGCGAAATTTTGGAACAGCACGGTCTTTCGCAGGACGAACCCGTCGCGTATGTCACCAATGCGTTCCATTGTTACCGCGCAGCAAAATACGCTGCCGCCGCAGGCTTCACAAATGTGAACGCCATCCCCGCCTCTATCGGCTTTTCTTCCGTACTCCCCTGTTATATGCGTGAGGTAATGGCGGTGCTGTACTACTGGGTGTTTCGCACCTGACAAGACGGGAATACCGCAAAATCTCACAACCGCTGTATAATGAACGTTTTATCCTCCGCAATTATTTCATAATTATTGCAAAAAGTATGCGTGCTATGCCATTTTTCGCAAAAACCGACCAAGCGTTTTGCCGTAAAATTTCGCGCGATGGAATCTTCGTCATCTGTTTTCTTCGTCCACCATGCCTCTTCTTCCGAATTTCTCATGTTGTCCGGGTTGCAAATCACAATAGAAAGGCTTGTGAATGTATGATAAAAAAATTTTTTCTCAGCGCACTGCTGTGGATGACAGCGCTTTCTTTTGCAGGATGTCAGGCTGTATCCGCATCGTCTGCTCTTTCAAATCCTGCCTCATCCTCCGCTTTTTCAGGCAGCAGTGCCGTTCGTTCCCCTGCTGTTTCCTCCAGCGCAGCTTCTCTTTCAGAAACGCCCGGCAGCACCCCCTTCGGCGAGATGATGTCGGCCCTGTCCGGCTATCAGCAAGGAACCGCCGGGAGCCATCTGAAGCAGTATACCGCAGCGTGCGGTGTTCTCAACTTTGCACAGCAGTACGACAGCAATCAGGAGGAACAGCTGCGCAGCGATCTGGACGAATATCTGAACGCTGCCAGCGCTGAAACGATCGACATCCTTGCAGAGGGATGCGGAAACGTCGACTTTGCCGCTCGGGAAATTCTTTCAAACGGTGTAGACGGTGTGGCCGATATCCTGAACGATGCGGGAAACCCAAATCAATACGATGAATATGATCCGGAAAAGTACGAGGCAGTGGCCGGCATCCTGAAAGAAACCCTGGCGGCATATACCTGACGCAATTCTCTCTTTGAGGCATCTCCCGTTACGGAAAACGGCGGTTTGCAAATCTGCAAACCGCCGTTGTTCATTTCATTAAACTTTTAAACTTTCAGCGCAAAATCTCTTTCAGGAAGCTTTTCCCGTCCAACTGAACAGGCACGCCCAGATACTCGCAAACGGTCTGCGCAATGCAAGCAAAGCTGCGCCTTGTACCCAGGTCCACGCCCGCACGGACACCTTTGCCATAGGCGAGCATCGGCACATACTCACGCGAATGATCGGTAGATGGGGTCGCGGGGTCACAACCGTGATCAGCCGTGATGATGAGCAGGTCCTCCGCGCGCAGCAACGGCAGCAGCTTTGCAAGCTGCCCGTCGAATTCCGTTGCCGCATTGGCATAGCCGTTCACATCGTTGCGGTGGCCGTACACCATGTCAAAATCCACGAGATTCACGAACGCAAGGCCTGAAAAACCACGCTGCGCGAGCTCCAGCGTCACTTCCATGCCGTTGGCGTTGCCCGTTGTCTTAAGCTTCTCGCTCACGCCTTCCCCGTCGAAGATATCATAAATTTTCCCTACGCCGATGGTATCCAGCCCCGCCGCGCGGATATAGTCCAGCATCGTTTTGCGCGGCGGCTTAAGCGAAAGGTCGTGCCGGTTGGTGGTACGCTTGAAATTCTTCGCGTTTGTTCCCACAAAAGGACGCGCGATGACGCGGCCCACATTGTGGTCTCCGGTAAGCATCTCCCGCGCTATTTCGCAGTAACGGTACAATTCCGGCACCGGAACCACAGCTTCATTCGCCGCTACCTGAAACACGCTGTCCGCAGAGGTGTATACGATGAGCGCGCCTGTTTTCATATGCTCTTCGCCGTAATCCCGGATAACGTCCGTTCCTGAATACGGCTTATTGCAAAGCACTCTGCGGCCCGTGCGGCGTTCAAACTCCGCAATCACCTCATCCGGAAAACCGTTCGGATACACGGGCAGCGCCTTTTCGCTTTCCACGCCCGCGATTTCCCAGTGGCCGGTCGTGGTGTCTTTTCCGTTGGAAACCTCCTCCAGCCGCGCAAAACTGGCCAAAGGCGCCTCGGCCCGCCGGCCGCACACAACTCCCTCGATGTTGAACAGGCCCAGCTTCTGCAGCGTGGGCGTATGGTAATCGCCGAAGCGGGCGGCGTCCGGCATCTCTCCGATGCCAAAGCTGTCGAGCACAATGATAAACACTCGTTTTGCCATAATTTTTTCTCCTTTGGGCGGGGCTTTTTTCTGCTTCGCCGTTTTGGTCCGGCATTTCATAGAATTCGCCTCCGCACCCACAGTATACCAGAATCTTTACGGAATGTTAAGCCTGCCGCCATTGCATGCGGATGGAATTTGTGTATAATATAAACTAGGTAAATTTGTTGCTTTTCACAAAAAGCGGATTGGAGTATCTGACTATGCTGCGTAAAACAAAAATCGTCTGCACGCTGGGACCTTCCACAGATCAGGAAGGCGTGATGCGCAATATGATCGTGAGCGGGATGAATGTCGCCCGTTTCAATTTTTCCCACGGCTCCCACGAGGAACACGCCGCCCGGCTGGCCAAGCTGCGCGCACTGCGCGACGAGCTGTGTATGCCTGTGGCCGCCCTGCTGGATACCAAAGGCCCTGAGATCCGCCTGAAGAATTTTAAAAACGGCAAGGTCACGCTGAAAGCCGGTCAGACATTTACGCTCACCACGCGCGATGTTGAAGGCGACGAAAACATCTGTTCCATCACCTACAAAGAACTGCCGCAGGACCTCACGCCCGGCGCGCGTGTGCTGCTGGACGACGGCCTTGTCGGCATGAAGGTGGACGTCATTCAGGGCGACGACATTATCTGCACCGTGCAGAACGGCGGCCCGGTCTCCAACCATAAGGGCGTGAATGTGCCCGGCACCAAGCTCTCGATGCCGTATATGAGCGCGCAGGACCGCGATGACATCCTGTTTGGTATTGAGCAGGGCTTTGACTTCATCGCAGCCTCCTTTGTACGCAGCGCCGCCGATATATTGGAGATTCGCCGCCTGCTGGACAGCCGAAAATGTGATTTCATCAAAATCGTGGCCAAGATCGAAAACCACGAAGGCGTGGAAAACATCGACGAGATTCTCAACGTGGCCGACGGCATTATGGTGGCGCGCGGCGATATGGGCGTGGAGATCGACTTTACCGAGATCCCCATCATCCAGAAGGACATCATCTGGCGCTGTTATAACGCCGGAAAGCCCGTCATCACAGCCACGCAGATGCTGGACAGTATGATAGAGCACCCCCGTCCCACCCGCGCTGAGATCACCGATGTCGCCAACGCCATTTACGACGGCACCTCCGCCATTATGCTCTCCGGCGAAACGGCTGCCGGGCGCTGGCCTGTGGAGGCTGTGCGCACCATGTCCGCCATCGCCGAACGCACCGAGAGCGACATCAATTATGACAAACGCCTGAAAATGCGCACTATGGAGGGGCAGCTGAGCGTGGCGGGCGCCGTCGCCCACGCGGCCTGCACCACGGCCATGGATATCAAGGCAAACGCCATCATCACTGTAAGCAAAAGCGGCGAAACAGCCCGCCTGCTGTGCAAATACCGCCCCGAGACGCCCATCATCGCCTGTGTGCTGACAGAACAGGTATACCGCCAGCTCACACTTTCCTGGGGAATCACACCGATCATGATGGAATATGCGCACGACACAGATGAACTGATCGAAAAAGCCGTTTCGACCTCCCAGAGTGCGGGCCTTGTGCAGGACGGGGACCTGGTGGTCATCACTGCGGGCGTCCCTGTGGGCATCTCCGGCACTACCAATATGATCAAGGCCCATCTCGTGGGCGATGCGCTCCTGTCCGGCATCGGCATCGGCAAACGCAACGGCGTCGGTGTTGCCTGTGTGTGCCGCAGTGATGACGAGGTGCGCAGCAAATTCAAGCCCGGCAATGTGCTGGTCGTCCCGGCAACGAACAACAATATGCTGGATTCCATCCGCGACGCCCGCCATCCGCCATCATCGCCGAAACCGGTTGTCGTGGGCGCGGCGGGCGCTACCCGCAAGCTGCACGACGGTGTGCGCGTTTCGGTGGACGGAGAGCGCGGCGCCATCGGATTGGCTGGTCGCATGAAAAAACCGAATCAGGGCGATTATCTGGCCAACGGAGCGCTGCACACCATTGGTCAGCATCTGTTCGCCACCTACGCCATTGAGCATCTGTTCAACTCGGTATATGGCCCCGGCGTCATCTATGTCGGGCCCATGGGCTGCCGCACCGGGTTCTATCTGCTCACCCGCGGCTTGTCCCACGCAGACGCCATCCGGCTGGTGCAGGACAGCTTTCGCTTTATGGCGGATTATGCGGGCGATATCCCCGGCGCCTCCGAAATTGAATGCGGCAATTACCGTGAGCAGGACCTGCCCGGAGCGAACCAAAGCGCAGGCCATGCTCCCGGTTCTAAAGGAATGGACGGAGGAACGTCTGCAGTACGAGGCATAAAGTGTGTTTATCTGTGCCGCCGGTTTCTTTGCCGCTGCCTATATAAAAGCGCGGCGTCTCGAATGAGACGCCGCGCTTATTTTTCGATGGGTGCGTATCAGCCTTCCAAACTTTCCAATTCCGCGCGCAGAGCGGCAAGCGTCTCCGTTTTCCGCTCCGGCGCGCCGTGGCCCGGCACATACAGCTTGAACTCCATTGCTTCCACCGACGCAAGGTAACGCTTCAGCCGTGCTTTATCATAACCGCCGTCAAGGCTGTAAAAATCCCCGCAGTCCGCATCCCCGGCAAATAAAATCCCCTGTTCCGGCACATGCACCAGAACGCAATCTCTTTCATGGGGCGCTTCGGTTTGCAGCAGCACACAGTGTACACCGCCCAAATCAACGGACAGGCGTCCATGAAACACAAGGCCGGCCGGTACGACGCTGATTTCTTTTCCTGTCGGGATATTCGGCACGGATATGCTTGTCACAGAATTCAATTTCTTCACCCGTCCGCAGGCGTTCCCGCATGGCTTCTTCGCTCCACTTCCAGCGTGAAGCCCTGCATAGCATTTTTCGTTCGTGGCCTCGCACGCGATGGCCGCGCCGTCCACCGCATGAAGGCCAAACGTATGGTCCCAATGCCAGTGGGTCAGCACCGTAAAATCCGGCCGCCGAAGCTCCGCGGCGTCCAGCGCCGCATAAAATTTTTTCCACATGACGGCGGGAATTTCCCGCATCCACGGCAAGGGGAGTACCGCTCTCCCCGGATATACCCCAGCACAGGACGATCCGCCGGTTCTTCATGCGGCAAATAAAATACCTGCTCCGTAAGCTGCCGCAGACCTCTATTCACACTGCATCACCCCAAAACCTCCCGGGCGATATCCACAGACTGTTTCGCGTCTTTTGCATAGTAATCTGCGCCGATGTGCATTGCATATTCCGGTGTAAGCACCGCGCCGCCCACCATCACCCGGCAGGAAAGCCCGGCCCTGCGCAGCGCACAGATGGTTTCTTCCATACTGCCCAGCGTGGTAGTCATCAGCGCACTGAGGCCCACCAATCGTACGCCATGCTCCTGCGCTGCTTTTACCACGGTTTCCGCAGGCACGTCGCGCCCCAGGTCCAGCACGTCATAGCCGTAATTTTCCAAAAGCGTTTTAACGATATTCTTTCCAATATCATGAATGTCGCCTTTTACGGTCGCCACAATAATTTTCCCTTTGCCGCCGCTCTTTTTTCCCGACGCCGCGATCGCATCCTTTACGACTTCAAACGCCGCCTGCGCCGCGCCTGCGGGACTGCAGAAGCTGCGGCAGGAACAATACGCCCTTTTCAAAACCGGCGCCCACCGTGTCCAGCGCCGGAATGAGCACCTCATTGACAAGCTCCTCCGGGCTTTTCGCCTGTAATGCGGTGCGTGCCGCCTGCGCCGCAGCCGCTTTCAGTCCCTGAAGCACCGCGTCGTACAGAGTAACAGTCTGTTGTGCCACAGGCTGCACCGCTGCCTGTCCGGCGTAACGGGCCAGATACTCCCTGGAATCCCTGTCGATATTGTACAGCACCTTGAAGCTGGCCACCGCCGCCATCATTGCCTCTGCGTTGGGATTGATGATCGGCAGATCCAGGCCGTGTGCCATTGCCAGTGTGAGGAAGCTGGTGTTCACCTGTTCCCGGCAGGGCAGCCCAAAAGAAATGTTGGAAACGCCCAGTACCGTTTTAACGCCCAAACGCTCTTTCACCATGCGCACGGCTTTCAGAGTTTCCCGCACCGCTTCCTGCTGGGCGCTGGCCGTAAGAGTAAGGCAGTCGATATATACGTCTTCCCGCGGGATGCCTGCGGCTTCGGCCGCGGCCACGATTTTTTGCGCCAGTGCAAACCGCTGCTCCGCCAGCGCCGGGATACCGTTTTCATCCAGCGTCAGGCCTACGACCGCAGCTCCGTATTTTTTGCAGATGGGAAGGAGACGGTCCAGCACCGCCTGTTCCCCGTTTACCGAGTTGACGATAGGCTTGCCGTTGTATACCCGAAGCCCCGCTTCCAGAACATCCGCGCGGGTGGAATCGAGCTGCAGAGGCAGATCGCATACGCTCTGCACAGCCTTTACAGCACGGATCATCATTTCCTGTTCATCAATTTCCGGCAGGCCCACATTTACGTCCAGGATATCCGCGCCCGCGCCCGCCTGCTCCACCGCTTGGGAAAGGATATAATCCATATCTCCGTCCCGAAGCGCCTCTTTAAAACGCTTTTTTCCCGTGGGATTGATTCGTTCGCCTATCACACGTACAGTGTCGATTTCCACAGTGCGTGTCGGAGTGCACACGGCACTGCGCCGCACAGGCTCCCGGTGCACAGGCGTGTCCTGCTTAAAGCCTTGGCAAGCAGCGCCAGATATTCGGGCGTAGTACCGCAGCACCCTCCTACCGCCGAAATTCCCAACGCCTTGAAGCGCTCCAGTTCATCACAAAATTCCTTCGGGCCGATGCTGTACCTTCCGGTGGCCGGGTCCGGCAGGCCCGCATTGGGTTTGATGAACACCGGCAGGCTGGTTGCGGCGCACAGCCGCTGCGCCATTGGATAGATCTCCGCCGGACCCAATGAGCAGTTGATGCCCACGCCATCCGCCCCGAGCCCCTCCGCGGTGATCGCGAAAGACTCCACGGTGCAGCCTGTGAACGCGCGGCCGTTTTCCTCAAACGTCATGGAAACAAGCACCGGAAGAGGTGTGTTTTCTTTGCCGCCAAAACCGCTGCTTTTATCTCATACAAGTCTGTCATTGTGGCGAATTTCACCAGATCCGCTCCGGCACGCCAGCCCGCCAGGACAACTTCCTTGTAAATCTCGTACGCTTCTTCAAATTTCAGCACGCCTGCGGGCTCCAGAAGTTCGCCTATGGGGCCAACGTCCAGCATCACACGCGCCGCGGTTCCGGCCGCAGCACGTTTTTGCCGCCCCAATGCCTGCGGCGACCGCTTCTTCCACCGTATAGCCGCAGCCAGCCAGCTTTTTCGCGTTGGACCCAAACGTATTGGCGCAAATCAAATCACTGCCGGCCTCCACATATGCCCGATTGATGCGCTCTACTACATCAGGATGTGTGATGGAAAGCAGATCCGGCCTTTCCCCCAGCTTGAGGGCCGCTTTTCTGGAGCATCGTCCCCATCGCGCCGTCCAACAGCCAATAGCGTTTCCCGTCAAATATTTTATTCACAGGTCTTCCCCTCCCCACGGTAAGCGCAACGTTCACGCAGCGCACAGTTTGCGCAGCCCGCACGACGGCCCGTCACCCGGATGACCGGCCACGCCCAAAACAGCCGTAACGCTCTTGCGCGGCGTCAGCAGATGCGTCGGAGTGGCGCACAGGCCGATTTTTCGCGGTGCATCCAGCAAACGCAGCAGATCGTTCTGCACGGCGATGGGATAATCGCCGTATCCAGGAGAAAAACGCCCCGTCAAAACTGCCCTTCCTCCCGTTCCTCATTGCGCAGCGTCTGTTCAGCGGCATCGGCCGTCTGCTCCACCGCCACAGAAGCCAGCGCGTCCAACACCACAGCATAAGCCATATCGGACGCGCCCGCAGCACGCAGGGCCGCATCTACCCGGCGCCCAGTGTACATGCCAGGAGCACACAGCTCCCGCACCCTTCCAGATACCGATGCTTCCATGCCCCGTTTGGACTCCGCGCTGCTTGCGCAGTATCCTCAGCTTTCCCCCGGCAGGCTGCACAAGTATCTGCGTGAAAACAAAATCAAGGTGGATGGAAAAAAGCTTCCGCTCTCTGCACGCCTGCCACGCGGCAGCACCGTGCGTGTTTTTTTGCCGGATATGCTTCTGGATAAGCCGGACGGCCCGTTATTTCTTTCCGCAAGGCCGGAGCTGTGCGCCGTTTATGAAGACAGCGACGTTCTGGTTGCCGACAAGCCCGCCGGACTTCCTGTAACGGATGAAGACGGACGCACTGCCGACACTCTCATCAACCGCGCTCTCCTGTACCTGTATCACAAAGGCGAATATGCGCCGGAACACGGCTGGACTCCGCGCCTCTGCCATCGGCTCGATACCGGCACGTCCGGTCTTGTGCTCATTGCCAAGACGCAGCAGGCTGAAGCGCTTCTGCTGCACCTTGTAAAAGAGCGTATGATCGAAAAAAAATACCTCTGCGTCACCTTTGGACGCCCCTCGCCTGCGGCAGCAACACTGCGCGGCTATCTGCAAAAGGACGCCCGACAGGCGCGTGTGCGTATTCTGGACACACCCGCGCCCGGAGCAAAAGATATTGTGACA
>VOFI01001037.1_pt1 | contig 26001 bp, 30 predicted proteins | sample 5384131 | NCBI WGS metagenome assembly VOFI01 (sample SAMN12384728, study PRJNA508395) | human gut metagenome | isolation source: healthy gut H | host: Homo sapiens | reverse complement strand
GCTGAGGCATTGTACCGCACCGCATTTTTTATGTCAAAAAATCGAAGAAAAAACCTTTTCAGCAAAAATTGCGTCTAAATTTGAGACGCAATTCCCGTTCTGTACGCCGCCCCCGCTGCGCTCTAATCCATATTGGCTCTATCCGCGCTCTGCGCGGATAGGAATGGTTTCCCCCTTCCCTGCCACAAAAGCCGCTGGGCGGCTCCGGTCAAGGCCCGTCCAGTGCGCACACTGGGCGGCTCGTGGGTGGCTGATGCAAGGCAGCCGCCCAGCCTTGACGGGTGCAGCGCGGCGGCTTACACTCCCGCAGGCAGGAGAAACCTTACCGTCCGCTGTGCTGCATCGGCACCCGGCTCCGCTGGGGCGTGATGCTTTTCTCCACGGACGCGCCGATCTGCTTGCTCATTTTCTGTATCTGGTCCAATGCCTGCCGCCGCTCCTGGGTGTCCCAGCCCTCATACAGGGCGGGCATCTCCGCCAGGTCCGGCAATTCACGCTTCACTCCAAACCGGCGGCACAGCAGGTACGACACGCTCTGCGCGTCCAGATCACACTCGGCATATTCATACTGCGTGTTATACCCCTTGCCGTGAAGCCGCGAATGAGCCACCGCTGTGGCGATGGCAGCGAACATCTCACCGTCCGGGTAGTCCGGGTTGATGGCTACCTCCATCCGCTGAGGATCATAGACGGCGGGAGTGTGCAGTTCCTTGTCAATGACCACCTGACAGGCAGCATAGTTCAGCAGCGTCGCCATGGCCGACTCCATCTCCCTGGTGTCATTTTCCAGCTTCACCTCCTTCATAGGCCGCCCCTGGGTCTGTCGCACATCGTAGGCATCCGCCAGCGTGTAGCCCTTGCCGAAGGTAGACCGGGCGAAGATATGTATGCCATTCCCATTCTCGCTGACCGGCACGAACCGCCCCAGCATTTTCCATTTCTCCTTGGTGCCGAACACCGTCACATCCCCATCCTGCACCATAGCCAGGGCGATGTTCCCCGCGCTGTACGCCGGGTTGTCCCCCTGCAAGTCCAGGTAGTGGCTGTACGCCTCCGGACTGCTGGTGATCTCCATGACCGCCGCGTCCTGCAAGGCCATGAGATTTTCCCGGTCCGCCTGCTGCCGCGCCTTCCACTGGCTGTCGTTCTCCGTTTTCCTTGAAACGATCTCCTCCAAATTTGCCATTTCGCATAACCTCCTATTCCCGAATCTTTGGCGGCATCCGTCCACCCGGCAAATGCGGCTCCGTCTCTCCCGCCGCACGCCGTAGCGCCGCCAGTCGCCCCTTTACCGAGGACTTTCCCTCAGTAGTCATCTCCTCTTGCGTCAAGCCATTCCCGCGCTGTGGTGAGGAGCTGCCTTGTGCTGCGCGGGCATCTGCTTTTTTTGCTTTGCTGTCCTCCCGCTGGGGTGCGGCATAGCCGTGGCGCTCCAAAAACAGATTCACCTGTGCCGCAAAGTCCACATTGGTGATCAGATCCACCAGCCCATCCCGAGCGTTCTTGTCCTTGACCACCGCGTAGAGAACGCCCTTTTTGGCGTAGGCGTGGAACGCCGCCAGGTCGCTCTCCCGTAGCTGAAACACCCGCAGCTCCTTGCTCTCCCGCAGCAGGCGGCCCATGTTGGTCCTGCCGGACACCCGCTTGTTGTCCTTGGCCAGGGCATAGAGAAATGCCGCTAAGTTTTTACTGCCTGCGGCCAGCAGCCTGATGCTTGCCTCTGTAATTTGCAAGCCCTCCCGCACCATCAGGTCAACGGCTTCGCTGCCTGCATCCATGTTCCGGTCCTCCTTGGTCTAAAATTTCCTGTTCCCGCTGTTGTTTGAATTGCTGCTCGATCCGCCGGGCATCCGCTTCAATGGCGCAGCACTGCCTCCACTCCTTCCGCAGCTGACGCAGCCGCTCCGTGTGCGCCGCGATCTCCGCGTCCAGCCCCTCCACGCCCCTACGCCGTGCCAAATAAAGCTGTCGCCGCTGCTCTGTGTGCGCATCCATCTCCCCTTGCAGCGCATCCCGCAACATGGTAAGCTGCTGCCTCGTCTCAATGCGGTTTTCCCGCAGATACCGAAACTGCACCTGGTATCGCTCCAGCTTCAGCATCTCCCGCCGTAGAGCCGGAGAAATGTTCCGCGCCCGCCGCGGCCCCCGCAGCAGGTACATATAATATAGGCACAGCCGCTGGAAATAGGGCAGCGGCTTCCTCTGCATTGGCATCCGCCGCACGCGATACATCTTGCGCTTAGCGGACTGCAAGGGTCTCTGCCATGCGCCTTTGATACGCGCTCGAATGTCCGCCTCTCCGTAGCCGTCCCCCAGGCTGTCCAGCCGGATAAACCGCCGCCCGCCCGACGGGCGTACAGCGGTGTGCTTCACATTGTCCCCGCTTTTCACCTGGTAGCCCATACGCCGCAGCTCCCGCAGGAACTTTCCATAGCTAAGCGCCCTGCGGATAGCCTCGTCCATGTCCCGGCGCACCACATCCCGCAGCGTAGTCTGACCCCGCTGCTGCGCCCGGTACTGCCCTTGGGGTGCGGCGTCCTCGCCCGGCTCAATGACGGACAGCCCCCGCTCCCGGCATAGGGCATCCGACATACCCCGGATGCCCTCATAGTAATCCCGAAAGCTATCCCGGTACATCTTCCCATCCACAAAGGACACCGCGTTAAACACCACATGGTTGTGCAGATGCGTCCGATCCAAATGGGTGGCAACCACCACCTCATACTGTCCGCCCAAGGCCCTCTGGGCCAGCTCCGCACCTATGGCATGGGCCTGCTCCGGCGTCACCTCCCCGGGTCGGAAGGACTGGATCACATGATACCCCTTGCGCACACGATTCTGCTTGCCCCAGCGCCGTGCCGTCTGGGTCATGTCCTCATAGGCCGTGTCCCGTCCGCAGTTGATGGCCGTCTCAAAGCACACCCGCTCCGTCTTGTCCCGGTCCAGTGCGTAGTCCACCGCCGTCTCCAAATAGGTCTTTTCCTCGTTGGCCGCATAGCGCAGGCACTTATCCAGCCGCCCGCGGATCACAATGATCTTCGTATACGCCATTAAAAGCTGTCCTTCACCAGCCGCCACGCCCTTTGCACAAGGGCCACGGCCCGGTCCACCTGGCTGTCCGCCGCATACTTTTGTGCGTTGACGGTGTGGGCAATCTGATTGATGTTGTTGCCGATGGCCGACAGCTCCCGCAGCAGGGCGGCGTAGGTGTCGGGTGGCCGTGGCCGCAGCTCTACACCCAGGATGAGGCTGCGCAGAAATGGATCCATGCCCAGCCCCGCAGCCACCGCCTGCCTGCGCAGATGATCCAGCTCCGCGTCGTTCAGCCACACGCTCACATGCCGGTTTCGTTTTCTCGTGTCTCTCACCTCCTATAAAAAATGCGTCTCAATTTGAGACGCAATACGCGCTTTCGGGGTCTTAGGGGCCGCGCCCCTAACAAGCGGCATTTGTGCTACCAAATGCCATGCTTGCGTGGACAGTGCCGACCGGCGCTGTCCATCCCTACCGTGTCGGTGCCGACTTTCCATGGCAGCGGGGCTTAATTGGCAGCCCATGCCGCCTGGCAAATTCCGCAATGGTAGGTCTGTCTTTAGAGCACGGCCAGTTGAAGTCGCCCGGTGCCAGGTCCCGGTATCCGTTTTCCGGCAGGTTTATACGCTGGCCGGTCAGCACGGTCCCGTAGTGCTCCACCGTGATATGGCAGGCCAGTAAACATGGCTGCGACCAATCCTCCGGGGAGGTCTGCATATCGTAGGCGTAGATGCCATTCGGCAATGCAGACCGGCGCACGCGCTCCACGGTGAAAAGCCCCTGCACCGCATATCTCCACCGCCTCAAATCGGGTCTTCTGCATATCCACCGTCATACCTTCTACCTCTCCAAACCATCATCCTTCTTAGGCCCGTCCCGTTTCTTAAACGGCTCCACCCGCAGCGTCACCGGCGTATTGTCCATAACGCCCAGCAGCAGCTCCGCCTGGTGAAACTGCTTCTTATAGACCTGCATCTGCTCCGGCGTCAGCGAAACGAAGTCGTCTGCGCCCAACCCGCACACAAAGAACGGCCCGAACACCCCGCCGTAGCCACCCGGCATACTGCGGTTAAACTCATTGGGCTTCAGCATCCCTTCGTCGTCGCACACCACGGCCACCTTATCCTCAAAGGGATAGATGGCCTGGATCAGCCCGCCCACAGCCTGCTGCATTTCCTTCAGCCCGTTCAGCTCCTTCGTAAGGCTCCGTGCCCGGCTCTACCATTAACACTTTCATTGCTTACCTCTCCCTATCTCGGTTTCGTTTCTTCGGTTTGGCTTCTTTTGTGTCCCCGTCCTCCACAAACGCCAAAAGCTCCTGCGGCGTAGGCTGGTGCGGCTGCACCGTGTACCCCGGCAGCAGCTTCCCATTCACCGAGAACAGGTGCACATGATTTTCCGGCAGCGGCGGCGACAGTTCCCTAAACAAATGCGCATAAGCCGCAATGCGCCCCTGCACATACCGCTCCGCCGCCGACTTATCCGCATAGCGTTTGTTGTCCTGCCCGGCCAGCGGGGACGGTCTGCTGTAATAGGGGTCCTTCCTGGGTGGGAGGTTATATTCCACGCTCCAGGACACATACCACGCCACCGGGACCTGCTTTTTTAATTTGTGGTCATAGGCGGTGTCCTCCCGGATGCGGTAGGTCATTTGGTAGACCCGGTTGCTGATCCTGCGCCAACCGTACTCCGTGTCCTCCCAGCGGTTTCCACTGTTCTTCACCTCCGGGGTCTTCACATATTCCATGGCTTTTTCCAGCACCATGGTCTGGGCCGCCTGCGCCTCCCAAAGCTGGGCCCGCTCCTGCAATTCGCTAAAAATTTTCCGCTCCTCCGCCACGCTTTTCTCCCGCATGACTTGCAGATTGCCCAGGGTCATCTCCGTCAGTGAGGACAGATCTGCCCGGTAGGGGTTAAAGCTGATGTGGTGCTCCAGGGTCATCTTCTGTCCCGGCTCCAGCTTGTCGCCGTAGGAATAGGCGTTATAAAACAGCTCCTCCCGCTGCGGCATGGTCCATCACCTCTCTTTACCCGACGCCGCTTTTTTTGCGGTCTTTTCCTGCTCCGCCTTGGCCTTTTGCCGGTTCAGCGCCCTTTGCCGCAGGTCCAGCGCCTCAAATACCACCCGCTTAGCATCCGCAATGGTGGTGTCCTTCTTGGGGAAGTAGGGCCGCAGCTCCTCCTCGGTGAATGTGACCTTCAGCGGCAAAAACATCTCCCGCTTGCTGGGTGCCACCGTCTGCTCGATCTTCTCCGCCGTCAGCTTGCCCGCCTGGCTCTCCTTTTTCAGCTCGGCGGCCTTGGCCCCGGAGGGGATCTTATCCTCCCGCTTGATGGCGTCCGCCAGGGCTTTCTGCTCCTGGGGCTTCAAGTAGGAGATGTCCGCAGCGGTGTTCACAGGCAGCTTTTTCTCCTCCACCATGTCCTGCAATTCTGGCTCCAGCTTGGTTAGGCGCGTTAGCCGCTGGATGGTGGCCCTGCTCTCCCCGGTCTGCTGGGCCAACTGCTCGTCGGCCCGCATAGGCTTGTAGCCCGCCTCCACCTGCGCCTTGGTGGGCCGCCCCGCCTTGCGCTTCATGGCCTCCAGCTTCATGGTGTAGGCCCGGGCCTTAACCATAGGGGAAATGTTCTCCCGCTTGAGGTTGGAATCCACCATGTAAATGATGGCGCTGTCCCGGTCCATATCCCGGACGATGGCGGGGATCTGCGCCACCCCCGCCAGGGCGCAGCCGTGCTTGCGGCGGTGGCCCGCCACCATCTCGTAGCGCTCCGGGTCCTTACCACTGCGGATCACCGTCACCGGCTCCAGCACGCCGAACTTCTTGATGCTCTCCACCAGGTCCAGCATGTCCTTGTCGTCCTGCACCGGGAAGGGATGTCCCTCAAAGTCGTCGATCTTCTCCACTGGCAGCATGACCACCGATCCCAGCGTACCCTCGCCCACGATGTTCAGCCGAAAGTCCTCCGGGATGCCGTCTGCGTCGGTCTGATCTTTCTTCTCCGTCTCCTTTTTGGACTCAGGCATACCCTCGGCGCCCTTGTCCTCCGCAGGCTTCTTTTCCTCCGCCTTTGCAGACGCAGCGGCTTTCTTATCCTCCGGCTTTGCAGGTGCGGCGGATGGCTTTTCTTCGGGCTTTTTCTCGTCCCTCTTTTCAGCGGGCGCAGCCACCGGCTTCTCCTCCGCCTTGCCCGGTTTTTCTTTCGCAGCAGCCGGTGCGGACTTCTCCGCCTTTTTCTCCACCGGCTTCTCGGCGGGCTTTTCTTTTTCCTTGGGTGGCACCGCATCCTTCTCCGGCTCCGCAACCTTGCTGCCGGGCGGCTCCTGGTCCTTCGCGGGCGCACTGCGAAACGCCCCGATCAGCGGATTTTCTTCTCTTCTGCCATACTTTTTTGCCTCCTCCTTGCACTATATCAAAGCCCGTCTCAATTTGAGACGGGTTTTGTTTCGGTCCCAGGCGCTCCTTTCTGCGCCCCTGTGTGGATGCCGTAAGCGTCACCGGCCCCTGCACGGTCACATCTACGGTCAGCAAATAATACTCCGTGTGCATAAAATCCTCCTTCTTTTTTGACAGCACAAAGCCCGCCTCCCCGGGCGGGCTACCCACCAGCCAGGTCGTGCTGGACCTCCGCCTGGTAATAGTGATGAATGGTGACCGGCGCGTTATACAGCGTGGTCATTAAGTACGCCCGCACATTGACCACCTGCGCCGTGGTGCGCTGCAAGCTCTCGATGACATACTCCAGGTGGTCCCGCTCCAGCAGCCGAAACCGCTCCTGCACCTGCCAGGCAGACAGCAGCTCGCCGCCCACCCGAAGTGTTGGGCGGGTGCTGCACAGCACATCGGTGATGACGGCCACCAGCTCGTCTATGAGCTCCACCTCATAACGCTCACAGAGCCGACCATACTCCACCTGGCTGCGCACTTTCTCTGTCATCCTCTCCCTCCCCCATCGCCCGCCGCCGGGCGGCGAAGAGGAGGATCTGTAAAGCTGATTCACATCCGTCTGCTTTCTATCTGTATAGTTTCCGTCCCCCTTTGGGAAGTCTGCCCTTCCGCTTTGGGGAACTCTTGACTTCCCGTTTTCGGAAGTCTTGACTTCCTCCCCGGGGAAGTCAGCCGGAGGCGGCACCGCCCGGGTGGTGTAGCGCTTCACATAAATGCGCGTGGGCTTCCCCTGGCCCTGCTTTTTCCGCTCAATGAGCCCGATGCCCTTCTCCGTGTCCATCTCCGCCAGCAGCCGCACGGCCTTCCCGTGCCCGCACCGCAGGCTCTCCTGTATCTCCTCCAGCGTGTAGTAAATGTAGACCCGTCCAGCCCCATCATACCACCCGTTCCGCGCCGAAAGATTCATCCTGTCCAACATCAACCCATACAGCAGCTTGGCGTCCGTAGACAGCCCCGAAAACCGCGTCCCTAAAATCAGCAGCCGCGGGATTCGATAAAAAGAGCAGCTTTCGCTCTCCTCGCCGTAGTAATAATCAAACTTCTCAGACACGAAAACCCCTCCTCAAATTCCCAAAATAAAAGCACCTCCCGCCTTTACAGATGGGAAGTGCTTTATTTGCTAAATTCACTTTTATTCCGTAGTTCCAAACAAAACCCGCAGATAATCCTGCCGTCCGTCCAAAACGCGGGAAACCTGTATCGCCTCATTCTCAATGCGGTAGAACAGAAAATAATTTCCGCTGAGCAGTGCCCGCAGGTTAGTTTCTCTACCAATTTTGGCCGAGACGGAAAATCCTAAATGCGGATTCTGCTGTAGAAGTCGCAAATCATGTGTGATGTTCTTCGCAATGCGTCGTGCCGCCTGTGGGTTATGCAGCTGCATCGAAATATACGCACTGATCTCTGCCAAATCACTGGCTGCTGCCGGTGTAATTTTCAGTTTATACATCCGTCAGCCCAAGCTGAGACTCCACTTCCTCCAGCGTGAGCCAGCCCCCTTCTTCCGCAGATTTCCATCCCTTGTCGATTTCCGCCATAAGCTGAGCCGCAGCCTTTGACTTCATATACTCTGCGTTTTCGGGAGACAGCAGAAACGGAAAGCCGTTACTGTTCAGCGATTGCTGTAAAAAAATATTAAACGCATCCGTCAAGCTCAGTCCATAGGCAGAAAAAACATCCTCAGCCTCTCGCTTGATCTCCGGGTTAATACGCATCTGAAACATCGCCGTTTTGGGCGCAGAAGCTACATTGATACTTGAACCTTGCATAGCTCAGACCTCCTTTTTCTTTAGTATACCCACAGTAGCGGAAAATGTCAACACATTGTCAGTACAAAGTACTATATAGAGACATTAACTTTTGATTGTTCTCGATGTAAATGAGTGATTCCGACCAAATATCCGTTTTATCTCGTATTTCGCCTCTTTTTTGCACTTTGCATTTTTAAGTAGTGAAAAAAGCCGATTCTTTGAGGTGAATACACACCGCAAGAGGTGGGCGTGAACCTGAAGGAGGGCTACAACGGCCACCTGACCTCCCGTGAGGCCGGTTCCGTGGGCGGCCAGATGGTCAAGAAGATGATCGAGTCCTACGAGAAGAACCTGTAACGCAGGCCATACGCAACCCCCCCGGAGGAGGCGGCCCAGCCGCCCCCTCCGGGGGGTCCTGTTCAGCAGGCTTGGCGCAGCTTCTTCTGCCCCAGACGGCGCAGCTTCCGCACGTCCGCCTCCGTCAGCGCCACCGGATAGCGGCGGGCCAGCAGCGTGGCAATGCGTCTCTCCCGCCAGCCGTACTCCGAGTAGCGCAGCAGATCCTCCAGGAGCTCCTCCGGCACAGCGGCCAGCTCCTTGTCCGTCAGCATTTTTCATACGCTTCCTTTCGTCTTTGCGGAGCATCTCTGCCTGATTTCTCTTTGATTATATAATCGAACGATAAAAATTTCAATGGCTTTTTACCATTTTTTGTGAATTTTTCCCATGGCAGAACGCAGGGGAACAGAAGCCCACGGCCCATGACGGGAATTTTTGCTGACAAGCGGAAAAAGCTGTGGTATACTGGAACTACTACATCTTAGGAGGTCCGTATGCGTATCAACTGGTTCAAGGATGAGAACAATCTGGTGTACATCAATGGGGCCACGCAGCTGGCGGAGTTGGAGCGGACGCTGCACTTTCCGGGGCTGGAGGAGGCCGCCAACGAGCTGCGGAAGCATCCCACACCGGAGGGCTTCACCATCAAGGGGCATGGCCGCACCAGCGGCCGTCTGTTCGTGCCGGATCTGGCCTTCGGGGAGCATATCCAGATGGGGGAGAACATTTTCTTCTTCATGGGGGAAATGCAGGAGTGCTATGTCATCTACTGGCTGGATGCGCCGGTAGTGGCGGAATAAACGGACATACAAAAAGACCGCCGGGATGTCTCCGTAAGACATCCCGGCGGTCTTTTTTCACAGCTTCTCCTGTGGCAGCTCCAGCAGCACGGAGGCGCAGAACATTCCGTCTCTCGGCTCCAGTCGGCACACGCCGTGGTACTTCTCAGCGATGCTGCGGACGGAGGCCGTCCCCAGCCCCAGTCCGGCGTGCTTGGTGGAGAGGAATCCGCCGGTGGTGCGGCGCACTGCGCCGGTGAAAGTGTTGTCCACGGCGGCGCAGAGGGTGTGGGCATCGGCGGTAATGCGGACCACAATGCGGGGCGATGCCTCCTGCATACAGGCGGTGAGGGCGTTTTCAAGCAGATTGCCGAACAGCACCGCCAGATCCGGGTCAGCGACGCCGGTATACTCCGGCAGCTGGGCCTTCACGGAGAACTCCACCTGCTGGGCCGCCGCCTGCTGGGCAAAGTAGGACAGTACGGCATTGACGGCGGCATTGCCGCAGAATTGCAGCTGCCGGGCGTCGGGCAGCGTCTCCTGATACCGATCCAGATACGCCTGCATGGCGTCGTAGTCCTTCCGCCGGAGGCAATCCTGCAGCAGTGCGATGTGGTGGCGCACATCGTGCTTGGCCTGCCGGGCCTCGGCAATACGTTCCTGCAGGTTCTCGTATTGCAGGCTCTGCATGGCCAGCGCATAGTTCTTCTGCTGCAGGGCAACCAGCTTCTCCTGCTCCAGCACCAGTCGGGCCACCACATAGTACACCAGCGCCGCCCCGGTGTTGATGAAAAGCAGCACGATGGTGCTGCTGGGCCGCAGGGCGATCTCCAGCCCCGTCAGGTTGGTGTTGCCGTAAATGACGTAGTACCAGATAAGATAGAAGGTGGCGGGGATGAGCCACAGATAGCGCCATGCCAGCCCCGATGTCTCCTGCTCCACGGCGGGCGTATAGACCTTCCGGACATACAGCAGCAGCGGCAGGAACAGCACCGCCTCCACCGCCAGCATCATCAGGGCGAAGGACCAGCGGTAGGACTGCACCGCCAGCGCCGGGAACAGCTGTCCCTCCAGGCACTTGGCGGCGATCACCACCAGATTGGCCAGATTAGAGATCATCAGCAGGGTAAACAGCGTCTTGCCGGGATAGGCCCGCACCGCCAGAAAGTAGAACACGGCGTACAGCCCCGTGCTGACGGCGCTGAGAAGGCTGCCCCGCCCCGGCGTGAAGAAGGCAGCGCACAGGCCCAGTCCCATTTGCAGCAGCGTCAGCACTGCCACCAGCGCCGCCGCCACCGCCGGAGAAAACCGCAGCCTCCGCCGGAAGGGATAGAGGGCCATGGCCAGAAAGGGCAGGAAGTTCGTCAGCGAATAAACGCAGACCTCCAGCATCCGATACAGCGGCGGCATCAGTCGACACCGTCCTTTCGCAGCCGGTCAAAGCGGAAGGCAGAGTATGCCTCCTGCATCTCCCGTAACCTCCGGCGGCTGATGGGCAGACGGGTGCCGTCCTTCAGCAGGAACACGTCCTCCTGCCGGCCGGCCACCTCGTGGAAGTTCACCACCACGCCCCGGCAGATGCCGCAGAAGCACGGATAGGCGCACAGCAGCGGCTCCACAGCAGCAAAGGAGGTCCGCAGGGTACGGTCCCCATCCTTGCAGTGCAGCGTCACCCGGTGGCCGTCGGAGGCGGCGTAGCGGATGCTCCGCAGCACCACCTGACTGCCGTCCGGCAGCCGCAGCCGGCGGGAGCGCTCCAGCGCCTCCAGATCCAGCCGCTCCAGCATGGCCCGGACTCCCTCCGGCCGGAAGGGCTTTCGCAGATAGTAGCAGGCCCCCACCTCATAGCTCTCGCTGGCGAAGTCGTTGCTGGAGGTGGCGAAGGCCAGCCGCACCTGTCCGTCATCGGCCCGCAGCCGCCGGGCCACCTCCATGCCTGTGGCGCCGCCCATGTAGATATCCAGCACCACCAGCTCGAAGGCGCCGGGCCGCCAGTCCGCCAGCAGCGCTTCCCCGCTGCCGTAGCGGGAGATCTCCGTCTCCCGGCCCAGCTGCTCGGTGAGATACTGCTCCAGCTGCGCCAGAGCCCTGGGATCATCATCCACCAGTGCGATCTTCATAGGCAGTGCTCCTCTCTGCATGATACTGTCTCCATCATACTCCGTACCGGGCGAAAAAACAAGAAAAATGATATACCCTGCCCAAAGCTGAAAATTTTTCTGAAACCCTCTCGCTTTTTGCATTGGGATGTGGTATGATACCGAACGTATGGTACATATCACGACAGGAGGCCATGTTACATGGACATTTTCGATATTTTAGGCCCGGTGATGGTGGGTCCCTCCAGCTCCCACACCGCCGGAGCGGCCCGCATCGGCAAGATGGCCCGTACACTGCTGGGCGGTGAGCCGATGGAGGCTAGGATCTACCTCCACGGCTCCTTTGCCGAGACCGGCTCCGGCCACGGCACCGATCGGGCGCTGGTGGCGGGTCTGCTGGGCATGAACCCCGACGATATGCGGATCCCCTTCGCCTTTCAGGAGGCGGAGAAGGCGGGTCTGCACTTCACCGTGGATAAGATCGACCTGCGGGACGCCCACCCCAACACGGCGGTCATCGAGGTCCGGGACGCCCACGGCAAGCAGCTGGAGCTGCAGGCCGCCTCCATCGGCGGCGGCCGCATCGTGGTGAACAAGCTGGACGGCATTGACGTCAGCTTCACCGGAGACTACAACACGCTGGTGGTCCGCAACCACGATGAAAACGGTGCTCTGGCCGCCGTCACCACCATCCTCAGCCAGCTGCGGATCAACGTGGCCAATATGAGCCTGTGCCGCCACAAGCGGGGCGGTGACGCCCTGATGGTCATCGAGACGGATCAGCACATCAAGCCCCATCAGGTGAGCTTTCTGGCAGAGCTGCCGGGCATCCTGTCGGTGACCTACTATGATAAGGAGGATGAGGACCATGTCTCTTGATTCGATGGCGGATATCCTGCACTGCATGGAGCAGGAGGGCAAGGAGTTCTGGGAGGTGGTGCTGGCAGCGGACATGGAGGAGCGGCAGGTGAGCCGGGAGTCCTCTCTGGCCAAGATGCTCACCACATGGCAGGCCATGGTAGACGCCTCCGACAGCTATACCGGCGACCGCCGCAGCGTCAGCGGGCTGGTGGGGGGCGACGGTCTGAAAATGCGGCAGTACGCCATCCGGGGCAAGGCCATGTCCGGCGGCTACGTCAGCGAGGTCATCGCAGAGGCCCTCAGCATGGCGGAGTCCAACGCCTGTATGCGCCGCATCGTGGCGGCCCCCACGGCGGGAGCCTGCGGCGTACTGCCGGCCGTGCTGCTGCCCCTGTGCAAGTATGAGGAGTTAAACCAGCGCCAGATTCTGGAGGCACTGTATGTAGCCAGCGGTATCGGCGCCGTCATCGCCTATCGGGCCTGCATCGCCGGCGCTGCCGGCGGCTGTCAGGCGGAGATCGGCACCGCCAGTGCCATGGCGGCGGGGGCTCTGGTGGCCCTCCGGGGCGGCAGCGGCCAGCAAGATCTGCCACGCTGTGGCCATGGCCCTGAAGAATCTGCTGGGCCTGATCTGCGACCCGGTGGCGGGTCTGGTGGAGGTTCCTTGCGTCAAGCGCAATGTCGTCGGTGCCGTCAACGCCGTCAGTGCGGCGGATATGGCGTTGGCGGGCATTGAGAGCCGCATCCCCGTGGACGAGGTCATCGACACCATGGGCGAGGTGGGCCGCCGCATCCCCGTGGAGGAGTTCCGGGAAACAGCGCTGGGCGGTCTGGCGGACACCCCCACCGGCAAGGCCATTGAGGCAAAAATGCGGGGCTGATGTCTCGACATGATGAAAAAGACGACCGTGGTACGATGTACCACGGTCGTCTTTTTCATACTATGCAATTTTTCACCTTTTCAGCCGCTTATCGCTGCGGCGGGCCAGCCACGTACCCAGACTCTGGAACAACTGCACCAGCAGGATCAGGATCACCACCGCCACCAGCATCACCAGATACTTGTAGCGATAGTAGCCGTAGTCGATGGCGATCTTACCCAGACCGCCGCCGCCGATGATACCGCTCATGGCGGAGTAGCCCAGAATGGTGGTCAGGGCAATGGTGACGTTCTGGATCAGGGACGGCACGCTCTCCGGGATCATCACCTTGCAGATGATCTGCAGGGGTGTAGCACCCATACTCTGTGCCGCCTCGATGATGTTGGGGTCCACCTCACGGAGACTGCTCTCCACCAGACGGGCCACAAATGGGAATGCCGCCACCACCAGCGGAACGATGGTGGCTGTGGTACCCACCGCCGTGCCGATGATGAGCCGGGACAGGGGGAACACCATGATCATCAGAATCAGGAAGGGAACCGAGCGCAGGAGGTTGATGATGACATTGAGTACCTGCAGCAGCCAGCGGGGCAGCGGCAGCACGCCGTTCTTCTCCCCCGCCACCAGCAGAACGCCCAGCGGCAGCCCCAGCACCAGCGACAACAGGGTGCTGAGCACCGTCACATAGAATGTCTCCCAAATGGCGTAGGGCAGGCTGGGCAGCACCGCCATCAGATCCTGCACGGAGCTTGCCGAAAACAGATCACTGTACATGGCCGTCTACCTCCTCTACCCGAATGTTGCTCATGGTACCGATATAATCCATGGCCCGCTGGAACTGGCCGCTGGGGATGCCCAGCAGCATACTGCCATAGACCTCCTCCGACAGCTTCTGGGTGGAGGCGGAGATCACCGTGCAGAGGATGCCCTCCTCGGAGGCCAGTCTCGCCACCAGCGGCGTGCCGGTGGTGACGCTGTCCCGGAAGGTCAGCCGTACCCGACGCACCGCCTGCGGGTCGGATACCAGCGCATCGGCACCGCCGGGGAACACCAGCCGCCGTCCTGCGGCGGACTTGGGGGCGGCGAACACCTCGGACACCAGTCCCTTCTCCGCCACCTCGCCGCCATCCAGAATGGCCACATGATTACAGATGGTCTTGACCACGCTCATCTGATGGGTAATGACCACCACGGTGATGCCCAGCTTCTGATTGATATCCCGGATCAGCTCCAAAATCTGATGGGTGGTGTTGGGGTCCAGAGCGCTGGTAGCCTCGTCGCACAGCAGCACCTTGGGCTGGGTAGCCAGCGCACGGGCAATGGCGATGCGCTGCTGCTGGCCACCGGACAGCTGCGCCGGGTAGGCCTGTGCCTTGTCCGGCAGACCCACCAGCTCCAGCAGCTCCTTGGCCCGGCGAACGGCATCCGCCTTCTTCACCCCGGACAGTTCCATGGGGAAGCATACATTTTGCAGGCAGGTGCGCTGCATCAGCAGATTAAACCGCTGGAAGATCATGGTGATCTCCCGCCGAGCCGCCCGCAGCTGGGCCGGAGTCATGGTGTCCAGCCGCTGGCCGTTCACCACCACCTCGCCCGCCGTGGGTCTTTCCAGCAGATTGATGCACCGCACCAGTGTGCTCTTACCGGCACCGCTCATGCCGATGATGCCGTAGATGTCCCCGTCCTCAATGGTCAGGGAGACGTCCTTCAACGCATCTACCCCTCCAGAATCGGAGTCAAAGGTCTTACTGACGTGTTTTAATTCGATCACAGACGTCTCCCCTCCTCTCTCTTACTTACCGCTGATGGCGTCCAGCGTGGTCTGCTTGCCGCCGTACAGGCCCATGGGCTCCACGTGGATGCCGCCCACGGACACGATGTGGGTGTTGTTCTGAGCGTTGAAGTCCTCCAGATAGGGCAGGTGCTGGAAGTAGTTGGCGGTGACGGTGCCGTCATCCACCACGGTATTGGGTACCACATAGTCGTTGTAGACCTGAATGTCCAGCGTCACGCCCTTGGCTGCCAGGATCTGCTTTGCGACCTCCAGAATTTCGGCGTGGGGCGTGGGGGAGGCGGCGACGGAGATGGTGGTGCCGTTCAGAGCATCATAGTTCACAGAGGCATCATAGCCATCGGTGGGATTGGTGACCACGGACACCACAGAGCCGTCATACTTCTCGTTGATATAGTCCACCACCTGCTGGCTCTCCAGAGCAGCCTTCAGCGCCTTAACGGCATCGGTGTTCTCGGTACCCTCCTTCACGGCCAGAATGTTGGCATAGGCGGAGGCGGAGCCCTCGATGAGCAGGGAGTCCTTCACGGGGTTCAGGCCGGCGTTGATGGCGTAGTTGCTGTTGATGACGGCGTACTCGGCATCCGCCAGCAGGGAGGGCAGCTGAGCAGCCTCGGCCTCCACGATCTCCACATGGTAGGGATTATCCACAATGTCGTTCTTGGTGGCGGTGATGCCAGCACCATCCTTCAGGGTGATGATGCCGTTCTCCTGCAGCAGCAGCAGCGCACGGGCTTCGTTGGTGGTGTCGTTGGGGACCAGAATTTTCACGCCGCTGTCGGACTTTTTGCCGCAGGCGGCCAGACTCAGAACCAGTACCAGCGCCAAAGACAGCGTGGCGATCTTTGCAAATACGGAATGTTTCATGATGATTTCTCCTTAATCTTCTCTCTTGAATAGTTGATTATTGTATGGGGACAGTCCGGCGGTCCCTCTCGCCTGTGTGATTCATAACAGATACCGTGTCCAGAGGACACATTCGCTGGGTCAGCAGGATCAAAGGGATCAGCTCCTTTTCGGCAAAATAAAAACAGCGGGAGGTCATGCGACCTTCCGCTGTTCGTTAGCTTGGTTCACCCGGTGACGGGTCACAGAACAGATGCCGGAAAGCAGACGACCGAATTGGCGCAGCGACGCATGCACATGGAGCCCATGCACATCCCCAGCATCATCATGTTGGTACGCAGCTTCTTCATGGTGCCGTCCGTCCTTTCCTCTTCCGCAGGGCCTTGGCCTCGATCTGACGGATGCGTTCGCGCGTGACGTTGAACTCCTTGCCCACTTCCTCCAGCGTACGGGGACGGCCGTCCTCCAGGCCGAAGCGCAGGCGCAGCACCTTTTCCTCCCGGGGCGTCAGGGTGCTGAGCACGTCCACCAGCTGCTCCTTCAGCAGGGTGAAGCTGGCGGCCTCGCTGGGCTCGGACACCCCCTCGTCGGGGATGAAATCTCCCAGATGGGAATCCTCCTCCTCGCCGATGGGCGTCTCCAGCGACACCGGCTCCTGTGCGATCTTCAGAATTTCCCGCACCTTGTCCACGGGCATCCCCATCTCCTCGGAGATCTCCTCCGGCGAGGGGTCGTGGCCCAGCTCCTGCATCAGCTGCCGGGATACCCGGATGACCTTGTTGATGGTCTCCACCATATGGACGGGGATGCGGATGGTGCGGGCCTGATCGGCAATGGCCCGGCTGATGGCCTGCCGGATCCACCACGTGGCGTAGGTGGAGAACTTATAGCCCTTGGTGTAGTCGAACTTCTCCACGGCCTTGATCAGGCCCAGATTGCCCTCCTGGATCAGATCCAGAAACAGCATCCCACGGCCCACATACCGCTTGGCGATAGACACCACCAGACGCAGGTTGGCCTCTGCCAGCTTCTGCTTGGCCTTCTCCCCTTGCTTCACGTCCTTTTTCAGGGCGGCCAGCTCCTCCTCCGGGATGACCTCGCCCTCCTTCTCCGCTGCCGCCATACGCTCCTTGGCGGCATTGCCGGCAGACATGGCCGTAGCCAGATGAATTTCCTCATCCGCCGTCAGCAGCGGCACCTTGCCGATCTCCTTCAGGTACATCCGCACGGGGTCGTCGATGTTGAAGCTGTCCACCAGCGTGTTGGGGTCCACCAGCTCCTCTTCCTCGATCTCGGCGATCTCCTCCAGAGGCGGCTCCCCGTCATCGGGCAGGTCCGTCAGGAACTCATCGCTGCCCACCTCGATGCCCAGATCCGCCAGCGAATCGTAGATGCGGTCCATCTGGTCGCCGTCCAGATCCATGGTATCCACCACGTCCGACAGCTCGCCGGAATCCAGCTTCCCGGTCTTGCAGCCCTTGGCCAGCAGATCCTTCAATTTCTCGTTTGCGGTGATGAGGGTCGCCGCCGGAAGGGCGGCAATGGTCTTATCGTCCAGCTTCTTGCGGGATTTGGAGTCCTCTTCCTCCCGCTTGGCGGCATCCTCCGCCAAAAGCTGGTCGGCCATGGCCTCCAGATCCTGCTGCTCCAGCTGCTGATTCAACTTCTCACTCATGCTTGCTTTCCTCCGTAACCCTTTTTTTCTTTATACTTCTCCTGAGCCGCCAGAAGGGGATCGCCCTGTGCGTTCCGCTTCTGCGCCTCCTCCCGGATGATGCGTATATAATCCGCCAGCGCCCGCTGGGCCGAGGCCGTGGCCTCCGGCTTCTGCAATACGCCGGTGAGATGACTCATTTCCTCGCCGGACAGCTCTCCGCTGAGTCCGGCCACGCTGAGGGGCCGTCCCTCCTGCCGCAGCTGCCACAGGCGGTCAAACACCCGGCCCAGCAGCGGCGAGGAAAACTCCTCCTGCCGCAGGGGTGCCTCCTCCGGAAAGACGCTCTCGTCCTTCAGCAGCAGGCGCAGCACCCCTTCCTCCGCCATGGCGCTCCGCACGTTCGTGTAGCGGATACCTCGCTCCTGGGGCTGTACCGACACGGCGGGATTCAGCTCCCGGCGCCGGAGGGCCTTGCGCTCCTTGCCCAGCTTTCGCCGCAGGGTACGCTCCACCTCCAGACGCATGGCCTCAGGCGTCAGGCCCGCCGCCTGAGCGGCACGGGTGGTGTATACCTCCCGCTCCACGGCGTTCTCCAGCTTGGCCAGCTCCTCGCTGACCTCCTGCGCATAGGCGATGCGCTGGGTGTCATCCGTCAGGTCGTACTTCCCGGCGATCTGATCCAGTCGGAACTCCACGCCATTTTCGCTGCCGGTCAAAAGCCGTTCGAAGGCCGCCGGCCCTTGAAGCTTGATGAAGTCGTCGGCATCCTGCTTGATGTACTCCCCGTCCACCAGCCGCCGGGGCAGCTGCAGGACCTTCACGGAAAACTCGGAGTTGTTCAGCAGCTCCAGCGCCCGGCGGGTGGCCTGCTGTCCGGCGTTGTCGTTGTCGTAGCACAGCACCAGCTCCTTGGTGTAGCGGCTCAGCAGCCGCAGCTGCTCCTGGGTCAGCGCCGTACCCATGGAGGCCACGGCATTGTCAAAGCCCGCCTGATGCAGCGTCACCACGTCCAGGTTGCCCTCACAGAGGATGATATTGGACCGCTTGGACTTCTTAGCCAGATTCATGCCGTACAGAATACGGCGCTTGCTGTATGTAAGTGTTTCCGGGGTGTTCATATACTTGGGCTCGGACTTGTCCAGCACACGGCTGCCGAAGCCCACCACGTCGCCCCGCACATCGATCACCGGCAACATCAGCCGGTTGCGGAACTTATCATACAGCCGTCCGTTCTTCCCGTTCACCGCCAGACCGGCGGAGATCAGCTCCTGCTTGGTGTAGCCCTTGTGGGTCATGGCCGTCAGCAGAGCATCCCAGCTGTCCGGGGCCGCCCCCATACCGAACCGCACGGCAATGCCCCGGCGGATGCGGCGCTTGTCCAGATACGCCTGCACCGCCGCCCCCTCCTGGGACTGGAGCACGCTGTAATAGTACCGGGCGGCATCCCGGTTCAGCGCCAGCATCCGGCTGCGGAGCTTTTCCGTTCCGTCGCTGCTCTCCTCCGGTACCGGGAGGTTGGCCCGCTTGGCCAGAAATCGGATGGCATCCGGATAGGTCAGTCCCTCCATCTCCATGACGAAGTTCACGACGCCGCCGCCCTTCTTGCAGCCGAAGCAGTGGTAAAACTGTTTGTCCGGCAGCACATGGAAGGAGGGAGTCTTTTCGTTGTGGAAGGGACAGCAGCCCCAGTAGCTGCCGCCCTTGGGCGTCAGCGAGACGTAGCTGCCCACGATATCCACGATATCACTGCGGGCCAGCAGCTCGTCCAGAAAATTCTGGGGAAACGGCATCCGGCTCCCTCCTCTCTGCTGAAATTTTCCCCCGGCACGGTGCGCCGGAGGGTCGTGCGTTCTCCGGCCCAGACCGTCGGAAAAACGACTTCTAATTTCTTATACCCATTCGGGTGGTGATTTCCTCTTTTTCTGCGGAAATTTTTGAAAAAATCTCACTACGCAGCAGCACGGCGGAGGCGGACGCCGCAGCGTCCGCCTCCGTTTCTGTTCAAAAATCACTTACTCGTACCACACGTTCATATCCACGCTGGCGGCCCGTCCGTCCCATGTGGTAATGCCCGGCACCCGACCGTTGTCGGTGTACTGCCACATATCATGGCTGCGGGGATAGCCGGTGGAATCGGCATAGCTGGCCATCCAGATGTAGTTATCCCCCTCCAGCTGGCCTATGTGCATCCGATCCAGCAGGTAGTAGTAGCTGGCATAGATGCCCGCCTTATAGCCGGCACCTCGCACCGTATCGCAGAACGCTCTGGCCACGCTGGTGCGCTGCGTCACGGACAAGTTGTTGGCCCGTCCGCCGGAGCCGTCATCCGGATCCCACACATCCTCCAGATCGATAAAGATGGGCATATCCACCTGATAGCCCTGCACGTACTGCACGCACATACTGGCCTCTTCAATGGCCTCCTTCTCATTGACGGCCTGACTGAAGAAGTAAACACCCACCTGCAAGCCTGCCGCACGGGCGCCCTCGATGTTCTTGCGGAAGGAGCTGTCCAGCACCAGACGTCCGGTGCCGTAGCCCCGGAAGCCCAGCCGCAGGATCACATAGGACACGCCGGAGGCCCTCACCTTCTGCCAGTCCACATTGGCCTGCCACTCGGACACATCGATGCCGATGCGGCCCATCAGCGCCCCGCCGGGGGTGAACCGGTAGGCGGTGCCGTCGATGACCTGCGTGCCGGTGACACGCTCACCGGCGGCACTATAATAGTACTTCACGCCGTCCTCCGTCTGCCAGCCCCGCTTCACCGGTGTGGGCTCCGGTGTGGGCTCCGGGTCCGGATCGGGGGTGGGCTTCGGGTCTGGGGTGGGTTCCGGCTCCGGGGTGGGTTCCGGCTCCGGGTCCGGGGTGTCGATGGAGGGCGGCAGCTCCTCGCTGGAGCCGCTGCCGGCATCGTCCGGCTTCTTGTCGCCGTACTGTCCGTCCTCGGTGCGGGAGTCCACCTCGTCGGAGGAGACCACCTGATCCGACACGTCGATGACCTCTCGCTTCATGGGTTCCACCGTCACCACGGTGTCCTCCGGCATCAGAAAGCCCGCCAGCGTCCGCAGGTGGGCCGTATAGTCCCCCTCCGGCATGGCCTCCGTGGTGATGACGCCGTCCAGATCCCAGTCCTTACAGACCGTTTTCTGCCCGTCGCCGTCTATCAGCTCCACCACGAACAGCGCTCCCCGCACTGGCTCCTCCGTGTCCGCTGCCAGGACCCGCAGCACCAGCTGCTCCTCCTGAGTCTGGCTCTCCAGATGCACCGGCACCAGCGCCGTGTCCGTACCGAAGCTCACCGGCTTGGCCTGTCCCCGGCTCTCCGCCGCAGCCACATACTGCGGAGCCTCCGCCAGTTGCCACAGGCCCAGCGCCGTGGCGGCCACCAGCACCGCCATCATGCCGCACAATATCCGTACATACTTTCCCATGGGTGCTCCTCCCTATCTGACCACCGCATATCCGCCGGGACACCGACAAAATGCCGACCATGCCCCATTTTTCTCATGATAACATCATCATATCCCATTTATTGCATTATGTCAACGGGGAAGTTCACCGCCTGTGGAAAAAATCAGCGCCGGAAGGGTACATGGTGTTCCCTCCCAGCGCACAATTTCATTGTCAAAACTCCACCACCAGCGGCACATGGCCGGTGTGGGGCAGGAATTTCTCCAGCACGTCCTCTGTCCGCAGCCGCAGGGAGCTGGTATTGCGGCAGGGATGGCAGCCGAACCACTCCCTCTCCGCCACCGCCCGGTCCAGCACCAGCGTCACCCGATGCTCCGTGTCGTTCAGCAGTCCCAGCACCGACGCCGAGCCCGGCTGCACACCCAGCAGCTGCTCCAGATCCTCCGCCGTGGCAAAGCTCAGCCGGGAGGAGCCGATCTGCTTGGACAGGTCCTTGGTCACAAAGGGCTTGTCCCCCGGCATGGCCAGCAGGTAAAAAGCCGACCGGTTCCGGGGCGTCAGCAGCAGATTCTTGCAGATGTCCGCCCCCAGCGCCTGAGAGATGACGGCGCAGTCCGCCATATCCTCCGCCGGATCGTGATCCACCCGGTCAAAGGGGATGCCCAGTTCCTCCAGCGCCGCATAGGTGCGGTCCTCCACCGGCGTCCGGCTCTCTGCCGGTGCGCCGTGATACACAGGCGATACGTTCATGCTCTCACGCTCTTTCCAGCAGCTTTTCCCCGGCCCGGAAAATGTCTCCGGCCCCCACCGTCAGGATCAGGTCGCCGGGCTGGGCCAAAGAGGCCAGCGTATCCTCCATGAAGATATGGGTGGCCATGGAGGTGGTGGTGGTCTTGCCGTGGGTACCGGAAAAGCACACAGCATTTGCGTATTTCTGCATGATGGCGCCCCAGGCCTGCGCCCGCTCATATACGGGGATGCCCCGTGCGATGGCCCCGGAGATCTCCGGATTCTCGTCGTGGATGGCGGCGGTGCGGATCACCAGATCGCAGTCCTTTAGATTCTCCGCCGAGTGGCCGATGGCCACGTCGATGCCCAGTGAGCGCAGGTGCCGTACGGTATCGCTCTCGGACATATCCGAGCCCTGCACCGTCAGTCCCATGCCCCGCAGCACCTCCGCCAGCGGACACATGGACACGCCGCCGATGCCCGCCAGATGGACCCGGACACCGGGCTTGAGATACGTATGGATATCCACAGTGGGATGGATCATATTCAGATTCCTCCTTCATTTCCCGCCGAAAACCTGCTTTTCGGCAAGCGCTTGCGGAGCTGTATGCTGCGCCCCGTCATTATAATACGCCGCTGCGGCGGATGCAAGCCCCTTACTCCCTCCGGCGCAGCAGGCTCTTCCAGTCCAGCTCCATCACCAGCAGGCTCACCATCATCAGCGCCGCCCCGATGTAGCCCCGCAGCTGCAAAACCTCATGGGCAAAGAAATACGCCACGATGGCAGAGAACACCGGCTCCAGCGTGAAGATCAGCCCCACATGGCTGGCGGAGGTGTACTGCTGCTGCACCGTCTGGATGACGAAGCCCACGCCGGAGCAGAACACCCCCAGAAACAGGGCCGCTCCCCACACGGCAGGGGTCTGGGGCAGGCAGGGCTTCTCCAGCAGGAAGGCCAGCCCCAGCATCACGAAGCCCACCACCCCCAGCTGCAAAATGCCCAGCTGCAGGGCGTTGACCTGCGGATCGTGGACCGCCCGGTCCGTCAGCACCAGATCCCCGGCGTAGGCTACGGCGCATAGCAGGCAGATGATATCTCCTATCGCCGGGCGCAGCGCCCCGTTGAGGGTCATGAGCCCCATGCCCACGGTACACAGCACCAGCGCCACCGCCAGCCGCCGATCCGGCCGCTTCCGCAGAAACAGCCACTCCAGCAGCGGCGTCACCACCACCGGCAGAGCGCAGATAAAGCCTGCGTTGGAGAGAGAGGTATACAGCACACCATAGGTGCAGCCGATGTACGTCAGCACCAGGCACAGCCCGATAGGGATGCTGGCAAGCAGCGTCCGCCGGGAGATGCCCCGCAGCTTCCGGAAGAAGATGGCCCCCAGCACGAAAAACGCCGTCAAGAACCGAAAGGCGTTCAGGGTCAGCGGCGGCAGCTCCGTCAGGCACAGATCCAGCAGAAAGTAGGACACTCCCCAGAATGCGGTGGCCAATACCAGCAACAGATCCGCTTTACGCTGCCTGCTCATATCTCATCCCTCCCGTACAGCATATCGCTTACGGGACATTATATCACACCTTTTCCCCAGTGAAAAGCACTATTTCCATAGCCGCAGCCACCCGCTGTCATGGAGCTGCTTGACAAACAGCAGCGCCATGGGACACAGCACCATCCCAGCCACGCCGAAGGCGCAGAAGCCCACATACATGGCCGCCAGCGCCGCCAGCGGCGGCAGATCCACCTGCGCCGCCATGATCTTAGGCTCCAGCACGCTCCGCACCAGTGAGATGACGCCGTACAGGGCCAGCAGCCCCAGCCCCTTGGGAACGTTCCCTGTCAGCAGGCACAGCGCCCCCCACGGCACCAGCACCGTCCCCGTGCCGAACACCGGCAGGGCGTCGATGACGGCGATCATTGCCGCCAGCAGCAGGGCATAGCCCTGCCGCAGCAGGAGAAATCCCGTCAGCAGTTCACAGAAGGTGACCCCCAGCAGAATGCACTGGGCCTTGCACCACTTTCCCAAGGTGGCCAACAGGTCCGCCTTGACGCCTCTGGCCTGCCGCAGCCTGTCCTCCGGCAGCTGCCGCCGGAGGAACGCCCGGATGCGGGGATAGCTTCCGGCGGTGAACAGCACCGCCAGCAGCGTGGTAGCGCAGAACAGCACCGCCTGCGGCAGCGCCGCCGCTGCCGCCGTCACCGCCCGCAGGCACCGCTGGCCCATGCTCTCCAGCAGCTCCGCCAGCTGAGCCGACAGCCCATCCAGCAGAGCCTCCAGCCAGCTCCGCAGTCCCTCCGGGCAGGCAGCGCACAGCTGCTGCGCCCTGCCCCGTACCAGCTCCGTCCACCGGGGCAGAGCCTCCAGATACCCCGGCAGCCGACCCGACAGCTCACAGACCTGCCGCAGCAGCACCATGGTCAGCAGTACCAGTCCCGCCGCCACCGTTCCCAGCACCACCAAGCTCAGCACCGTGGCCGTAAAGCCCCGCCGCAGGTGCAGCCTTCTCCGGCACAGTACCACCGCCGGCTCCAGCAGCGCCGCCAGCGCCAGTGCAATGAGGAACGGCAGCAGCCACACCAGCACATACCGCACCATCAGCCATATAAGCGCCAGCCAGACCGCCCCGTAGGCGCACCGGATGAGAAACGTCAGCTTTGGGTCCCGCAAAACCGTCCCCTCTTTCTTATAAAAACAGTTGTATTTTCTCCAAATACATGGTATGATGCAAAGCCGGTCAGCGATCATGGCGATGAACTCCGAATTGGTTGGCTTGCCCTTGGCGGAATTCACCGTGTATCCAAAGTACTTCTGCAGGGTTTCCAGGTCGCCCCGATCCCATGCTACCTCAATGGCGTGGCGAATGGCCCGCTCCACCCGGCTGGGAGTGGTGGAAAAGCGCCGTGCCACCTCCGGGTACAGTACCTTGGTGACGGCGTTGATGACGTCCATATCGTCCACCGCCAGCAAAATGGCCTCCCGCAGATACTGATAGCCCTTGATATGGGCTGGTACGCCGATCTCGTGAATGATGGCCGTTACCATCCCCTCTAAAGCCGGGGAGTGGTAGGGCTCCTCTTGTTCCGGATGTACCGCCTGCCGCATCAGCTCCAGCAGAGACTCCTCGTTGACGGGCTTGGGCAAGAAGAAATACACGCCCAGTTCCACCGCCCGGCTCACGGCCTGCTGGCTGCAAAATGCGGATATGACGATCACCTTCCTTTCTCCCGGCTCCTCTGCCAGCTGGCGCAGGATGCCGAAGCCATCCAGCCCCGGCAGTACCACGTCCATCAGGATCAGTTCCGGTTTTGTGCGGCGCACCAGCTCCATGACCATCGGCCCGTCGCCGGTGGACGCCGCCACCTCAAATTCGCCGGTTTCCTCCAGCAGCTGCCTCAGCAAAATGCGAAACTCCTCATTCGCATCCGCCAGCAGCACTCTCGTCCTTTTTTCCATCGCATCCAATCCTTTTCCACAGTTTGCTCCGCCGCCCCCAAATGTTCTCCAGCCATTCCCATTTGTCGTGCAGCTTGTGTATAATTTATCATATTTATCTCATAGTTTCAAGATTATTGTGTCGAAAAATCCTCTTAAAAACGCATCTCATATCAAAAACCCGTTAAAGCCGATGAAAAATACAACAAAAATATCGCCCGGCGTGCTTTCAATGCCGGGCGATATTGTAACTCACGCTTTATTCAATTTTCGACGGTCTGTCAGATATCTCCCCTTACAGGAACCGATCCAGCTCCGCCTCCACGTTCTTCCGGTGCTTCACCTGCGGCGCACGGTGCAGCTGCCCGTGGGACATGACCAGCTCTACATGGCGCAGCGCCCGCAGGTCGGCCAGTGGGTCCGCCGCCGTAACGATGAGGTCCGCCGCCTTTCCCGGTTCCAGCGTGCCGGTCTCCTGACCGATACCCGCCAGCTGGGCGCTGCGGCCGGTGGCGGTGTACAGAGCGAAGGCGTTGGACACCCCCACATACTTGTGGAAGTAGTACAGCTCCCGCCAGAAGTCGTACTGGGTGATCCACGGGCAGCCCACGTCGTTGCCCAGCACCACCGGGATATCCTGCTCCAGCGCCGCCTTGGCGCATTCGATGATGCCCTCAAACACCACGTTGCCGTTGTACTGCTCCACCTCCGAGGCGTTGGAGACGGACCGGTCAAACAGCGCATAGGGCAGGGCCGGGGAGATGGTGGTACACAAAAACGCCCCCCGCTCCCGGAACAGCCGCAGGATATCCGCATCGGGCTTAGCGCCGTGCTCAATGGAATCCACGCCGTTCTCCAGTGCCACCCGTACGCCCTCCGGTGACTCCACATGGGCCGCCACGGTGTAGCCCATCTCATGAGCCCTCTCGCACACCAC
>VOFI01000928.1_pt1 | contig 26001 bp, 16 predicted proteins | sample 5384131 | NCBI WGS metagenome assembly VOFI01 (sample SAMN12384728, study PRJNA508395) | human gut metagenome | isolation source: healthy gut H | host: Homo sapiens | reverse complement strand
GTTATTGATTTTCTGTGTTATTGATGTTTTATCAACTATATGCATAATGAATAAAGGTGTATCTCACGACACACCTTTATTTTTCTATGTTAAAACATCTGTCCTGAAAACTAAACAGGAGGATTTGGCTTATTTTTTCCCGTATCCCGGAGTTTGAGTTAATAACGGATTCACATTCAAAGTACCGATATTAACCGGCCAAAGCATTTTATATGCTTCTTCTGTACCGAGGATAGGATTTGTGCCCGGATAGTTGGCATTGGCAGAAAAGACCAAAGAACGTCCGGATGCATCGTGCATACGCAATACGTCAAACCAGCGCTTGCCTTCACTGACAAACTCTTTGTCCCGTTCCTGCAAAATGGCTAGTTCATTTTCCGCATAGCTGCCTTCCGTGTATTTGTTTTCTTCAAAGGTGTCTCCGTATGCACGTTTGCGTACTTCGTTGATATACGAAGCGCAAGGGTTGTTCAATCCGTTTTCAATTTCCGCCATCATCAGTAACGCATCGGCATAGCGGTAAACGGGGATGTCCGAAATATAGATGCGGTTGTCATTGGAATTGATTGTACCTATACGTTTTTTCATTACGCATCCGAATTCGCTGAGCGTGCCATTATCATTTTTCATGTAATACTCCATGAATGTGGCATCACGGCGGCTGTCTCCTTCTTTGAACGTTTTCCAGAAATCTTCAGTGTACTCGTCACGGAATACTCCACCGGTACCTTTCAAGTTTAAGGTATCTTTTTCAATCACCTTACCGTTACGACCATATGCTTGCCCCAGAAATACAGCATCCTGATAAAGGAATCTGCCTCCGTCATTGCTGGCCTCACCTTCTATAAACGGCATGGCGAAAATAATCTCAGTGTTCTTTTTATTGTCGCATGAGAAGATGGAGGCAAAGTTGTCCATTAATTCAAAATGTCCTATGATCCCGGATAAGGCAGTCTTGGCAGTCTGTAAATCGGTTGCCCCGGTTGCTGTGAATCCGGTGATGGATACTTTCGCTGCCCACATATAGATTTCTGCTTTAAGCATCAAAGTGGCATAGCGTGACCAGTCGTATGCATCAAAAGAGGTGTTATTTCCGAAATAGTTTTCGGATTTATTAATATCCGCTTTGATAAACTCCATGGTGGCTTCGGGTGTGGCGCGCTCCACATAGAATTTGTCTGCCGATGGTTTGCCGTCCAGTATATCTACTTTGGTGATGAGAGGTACTCCCCCGAAAGTTCTGTATAGCATGAAGTAATACAGGGCTCTCATGCCATACGCTTGTCCCAAGTACCGGCTCCGGGTTGCATCATCCAGAAACGTACACCCATTTTCTACTTCTTGGATAAAATGGTTTACTTGCATGATGGGAGAGTATAGCCCGTTCCAATTGGATATGCCGGGAATATCTTCCGAGATATTCTGTGACCGGATATCGGCATAGTTCAAGCTGGTGTTCAGCGAGGAGGTGCCCACACGTTGTGTGCCGCCGCGGAGTTCGCCCAAGGTGTAGAACATGTCATAGTAACTTCTTAATTGGGCGTGCAGACCCAACATGAATGCTTTGGGCTGGGAAGCTTCTTTCCAGAAATTTCCGGCTCCATAATAATCTTCCGGTGCCAGATCCAGTGCGTCACAGGACGGTTGGAGAATGGTCATCACACATATTGAAAGGATATAGAATATTTTTTTCATAATCTGTTAGAGTTTATAAGTTTAGAAAGAAACGTTTACGCCGAGAATGACAGTGCGGGGCAATGGGTATCCACCATTGTTGTCTGTCTTTTCCGGAGAGAATAAATGTTTGGCTTCTGTCAGGTAACCCAGGTTCTGACCGGTTACCGAGAGCATGACTGAGCCTAGTCCTGCTTTGCGCACCCAGTTGCTTGGCAGATTATATGACAAGGCTATTTCACGGAAAGACAGATAGTTACCGTTGTAGGCAAACATGGAGGATTGACGGCAGTAATTGCGCTTGCCCAACTGGTCGGCCCATACATAAGTAGGATATTGTGCACCGGGATTTTCGGGTGACCAGGTGTCGTGGGTTTCCGCAATGGTGTTATAAGTACCTTGTGCGCAAGACATGATCCACATGGTTTTCCAGTCTACCGCTTTGAAACCAAGCGCATAGTCAAAACGTGCTGATAAAGTAAGGTCTTTCCAGGTGACTGAAGTATTGATACCTCCTGTCCATTTGGGTACAGTGTTGCCCACTTTCACCATGTCGTAATTGTCGATGATGCCGTCACCGTTTACATCCTTCCATTTCACATCACCCGGCTGTATGCGGAGAGAATTCGCTTTCTGATTGGCTGTCAGTTTGTTATATCCTTCCTCACCTCCGTAAAGGGGACGGTTGCTTGAGCCGTTGTTACCACTTGACAAGTCGATCAGTCCTCCTGGTATTTCATCTTCGGAACGATAGATTCCTTCGGCTACGAACATGTACAAATCACCTGGGCGTTGTCCTTCCTGATAACCGCCTACCCATGCTTTTTCATAGCTTCCGTCCTCCAGCTGGCGTCCGGTATATACTTGAAATGCATTTTGACGGTTTCTTTCCAGACCGTTGTCGGGCAATGCCACTACTTTGTTTTTATTTAATGCGCCGTTCCAGTTCAGATTCCATTTCCAGTCTTTGGAGTCGATAACTTTGAATGCCAGTTCGAATTCAAAGCCTTGGTTCTGGAACTTACCGTTGTTGGAGGTAAAGGAAGAAACACCCGAAGTAGACGGGATGGTGATGTTGGCATACTTGTCACTGGTCAGTCGGTTGTAGTAAGTCAAATTGGCATTGATGCGGTTGGCCAGAAAGCCTAGATCCAGACCGATTTCGAAAGTTCTTGACTTCTCCCATTTTAAGTAGGGATTAGGAAGGTTGTTTAACAGGAAGTAAGCGTTGCCGTTGTATTTGCTGCCTGCATAAGCACCTTGTACTGTGTAGTTTCCTACAAAATCTTTGTTTACATTACCATTCAGACCGAAGCTGGCACGCAATTTACCGAATGAGATGATATCGGCCCATTCACTGGCAAATTTTTCTTTGGAGAACACCCATCCGGTAGATACTCCGGGGAAGACACCCCAGCGGTTGTCTTTGGCCAGTTTGGAGTAGCCGTCCCGTCTTAGAACAAAAGACAGCAAGTATTTTGACTGGTAGTCATAATTTACACGACCGAAGAATGACATGATACGCTGGCGGCTGTGTGAGGAGTCTATGCTGCGTTTGCCTTTGTCATCACTGGTATATTCCAAATCGCCGAAAGCGTCACTGGGAGCTCCCGATCCTGAGGCACTGAAACCTTTATAATATGAGTCGTAGTACTCGAAGCCGGCCATGGCATCCAGATAGTGGTCTTTGTTTATTTGATAGTTGTAGTTTAACACTGCATTATAAGTTTGGTCCAATGTGCGTCCGTAGGAAGCCGAGGTGCTGTGTGAGGTTACCCAGTTTCCGGGAGAAGATAAATAATCTTTGTTGAAAGCTTCATATTTTTCTTCTGAATAGAACCAGATGGCGTTCACTTTTAATGAGAGTCCTTTCATGATATCTGCGGTAAAAGATTGGTTCATGGTGAACTTGTCTGTATTGTTGTCACGGACAAACTTGTCAAAATTGATTTGTTGGTTTCCGTCGCCTGAATTGGGTCCCAAAAGCATTTCACCGTCAGCATTATATCCACGGAAAGTGGGAGGTAATGATAAAACGCGTGAGAAGTAGTTGGCTTCTGCGCTTTGGGTAGGAGGAAGATCGTTCCAGGTTGCATCTGCAAAGTTGAAGCTGGAGTTGGAGGTTAACCATGGTTTCAGCTTGTAATCGGCATTGAATGTGAAAGTGATACGTTGGTACTTGTTTCCTACGGCTGTACCTTCACTATGGTTGTATCCCAAGCCTGCATAGTAGTTTCCCTTTTCATTTCCTCCGCTTACACTCAGGTTGTAGTCTTGTGAGAAAGATGGGGAATTGATATTGAAATCCGCTATATCTGTATTCTTGAAAATCAGTTGGTCTCCATAAATAGGATCAGTCATGGTTTCCCATCCTTGGTTGAGCAGGAAAGCCAGATCGTCCGAATATTTCATGGTACTCCATATAGCCTGGCTGTTTTCGTTTCCATTCAGCGGGATTGTCTTGTCATCATCTGCCCAATATTTGTTGCCTGTTCCATAAGGAGTGGCACCGGTCAGACCGGTCAGTGAAGACCATCCTTGTACGGCCGATCCGTCCGGATGTTTCATGTCTCCCGTGTAAGCATTCATGTAACCAGTGCGCATCCAGTAAATGTAATCACGCGCATTCATAAAGTTATAAGAGTTGTGGAAGTAGTTCCAGCCTAGTTTGGCCGAAAGCTCTACACGTGTACTTCCCTCTTTGCCTCGTTTGGTAGTGACTAGTACTACACCGTCATTGGCTCGGGCGCCATAGATGGCGGTGGCTCCGGCATCTTTTAATACTTCCATGGATTCAATATCGGCCGGGTTGATGTCACTTAAAGAACCGCGTACTTGGCCGTCTACCAGGATTAAAGGTGAACCTGAACCGTCAAAATTAGTACCTCCTCGAAGTACCAAGGTAGGAGCTGCTCCCGGATTACCGGAAGTCTGGCTGACGGACAGACCTGCCACGGCTCCTGATAAGGCTTGTGCCGGATTGGAATAAAGTCCTTGTTTTAATGTTTCTTCTTTTACCTTGGAAATGGAGTTGGTTACTTTTGTGCGCAACTGTTTGCCGCCATATCCGGTTACAACAACTTCTTGGAGCATTTCTGAGTCTTCTTTCAATGCTATTTTAAAAGTTGACTTTCCCTTTACGCTTAAAGTTTGTGTCTGATAACCGACAAATGATACTCTGATACTGCCATCGTTGGCTACGGAAAGTGTAAAATTACCATCTAAGTCGGTAACTGTACCATTCGTGGTGCCTGTTTCTACAATACTGGCGCCAATAACCGCTTCACCTGTGGCGTCTGTGACCACACCCGTGATTGTTTTCTTTTGTGCCATGGCTCCTATGGAGCATAACAGGCAAAAAAGCATGAATAAGGTTTTCTTCATAGATTTGTTTTTAAAGTTACTGTTTGAAGTTCTACCAGAACTACATTTTTAAATTAAGATTATATCACATCGCAAATATAGGATATTTTTTATTAAATCAACTTTAATTATAAAATTATTTTTTGATATACGACACAAAAAGTACAAAACGGTCAATATTTACGGATAAATAAGCTAAATAAAAGTATATAAAAAGGGATATCTTTTATCTTTTTCCGTCTCAAAGTAGCATAACAGTAGAAATTCAGTAGAAAAATCCTTTTAAAATTCCTTCTTAAATAAAATAAAATACAATCTATTTTCCCTTTATGGACACGGAATAGTTCTGGTAGAACTTATCCTATAAAGGAAATCTCTTTATTTTGTTAAATGAATTTTATTTCAGCCTTTGGAGATGAAATAAATTATTTGGAGAAGTATCCTTGTGCAGATAGTGCAGGGAGTGGTTTGTTTATGGGCACATGGGGACATTTATTCTTTTCATAGTCGATGGTTATACATATATTTATATGGATATGTATGGACTTTGAAATGGCAAGTATAACTAAGGTAGCTGAAAATGTATCTGATAACGAAGAAGCGGAGGTGATATGAATATAGAAGACCATCGTTTAAAAAGGTCAGATGATCTTCTTGAGTGATGAGGCATTAATAAAGTTCTTTATGTACCAACTCTTCAAACAGCAATGCATATTTTGCAACGACTGCTTCGGCGTATTTCTTCCCTTTTCCGGCACTTGCTTTTTTGGGATTGCCTATACCGGTGTCTTGCGAAACTTTTTGCCAGTTCCTCGGAATCCATGCCACTTTTTCATTCAACATTTGTGAGGTGAACTTCTTATAATCTCCGTTTCCGGCTTCGTCTAAATTTACCAATTCCGGATGATAATGCATCATAACAGAAGTTTCCAATTCATCTGCATGGTCACCCGGTTCATCAAAGTACTCTTTAGCAGGAATAAAGGCAAACCATTCGCTGCTGGCTATCAGGAAGTCGGGATAGTCCAGTGACAAGTCACGTATCATACTTTTGAATGTATTGCCGCCATGTCCGTTGATAATGACCATTTTGCGGTATCCCTGGGCGTATAGAGAGGCAACTATGTCGCTTAAAATCGCTTTTTGCGTTTCATAGCGATAATGGATGCAGAAATCCAGCTCGCGTTGTCCCGGATTCTGTGAACCGGCAGTGATGTAAGGCATGACCATGCAACGAATACCGTAATGTGTTTTTGCCAGTTTTGCAGCATCTAGTGCGATGTCGTGGCTTAGAATGCAGTCTGTCAGATAAGGCAGGTGCAGATTATGCGGTTCGGTAGCTCCCCAAGGGAGGAGGACCAAATCATATTTCAATGGTTTTACCTTGCCGTAACAGGTTACGGCAAGGTCTAGTTCTTTATCCATTATTTATAAGAATTTTTAAAGATATGCAGGATTTCTTCGTCTGTAATCGGGCGTGGGTCGAGAGTGAACAGTCCTCCCATCGTATCTCTTGCATTTTGCAGGAATTTGGGGAAATCTTCGGATTGGATACCAAATTCGCTCAGTTTGATAGAATGTACTTTACATTCTTTTTGCAGTGTAATCAATGCATCAATGAAATCGGACGGACGGTTGCTCTTTTTCTGGGTCATCATTTCAGCCATTTTCATGTAACGTTTTGTACAGTCATGCCGGAAAGTTTCGAAGTATGCCTCAGACAAGGCAATGAGTCCTGCTCCATGAGGAAGTTGTGGATAATAAGCACTCATGGCATGTTCTAATGAATGTTCGGAAGTGCAGCTTGAAGTGGCTTCCACCATGCCTGCCAAGGTGCTGGCCCAAGCAATTTTGGCACGCGCTTTCAAATTCTTTCCGTCGGCTACGGCTACTGGCAGATATTTGTAGATCAGACGGATGGCTTCTAAGGCGTAAAGATCACTGATGGGTGTTGCACAATTGGCGATAAAACCCTCTGCGGCATGGAAGAATGCATCGAACCCTTGATAGGCGGTGAGGTGCGGAGGAATGGAAACCATCAGTTCCGGGTCTACAATAGATAAGGTAGGGAAGTCAGCTGACAACCGAAGCCTATCTTTTCTTGAGCCGTTTCGTGGGTAATCACTGTCCATGGATCCATTTCTGTTCCGGTTCCGGCGGTAGTAGGTATGGCGATAATGGGAAGTGCTTTGGTAACAGGGCGTCCTTTACCACTACCCCCTGATACATAATCCCAGTAGTCACCATCGTTGCAGGCCATAACAGCTATACTTTTGGCGGAGTCGATGGAACTTCCGCCTCCCAGTCCTACTACAAAGTCGCACTTTTCCTCCCAGCAGATGGCGGCTGCTTCCATGACGTGTTCTTTGATGGGGTTGGGAAGGATTTTATCGTAAACCAGTGTTTCTACATTATTCAGTCTTAATTGGGCAAGTACTCTCTCCAAATATCCATATTTTCGCATGGAAGTTCCGGATGAGATGACGACCAGTGCCTTTTTTCCCGGTAATTTTTCACTGGATAATTTCTTGATTTCTCCGCAGCCAAATACTAATTTGGTAGGGATGTATAAACTAAATACAGGATTTGCTTTCATGTTCTTTCGTATTTAAAGTTTCACTGGTAACAAATGTAGGAAAATAATAGTTTGCTTGTTTAAGTAATTTGTTAAATTTTACATACTGCCGGATTGTATTCGTTTTCTTTAATTCAGTTTGAGATAGATACGTTTTTTCGATTATACTCGAAAAAAGAAATAAACAGTGCTTTTTTTTTCGATTATACTCGAAAAAAACTATCTTTGTGGGAAAAGATTCGAGTATGGACGATAAATGGAAAGCTTTAGAAAAGTATAACCTTTGGGGTGGAAATACGTATCAATTGGGACTGGAACGGAAATCTTATACCGACAAGATTGGCAATTTTGTGGGGAATAACTTGGTGAAGGTACTTATAGGACAACGTCGTTCGGGCAAAAGTTATATTCTCAGGCAAATTGCTTCAAGTCTTGTCTCGGAACGAGGAGTAAATCCGGCTAATATCCTATATATAAATAAGGAGTATCTGGAATTTGATTTTATTGATGATTATAAAGCATTGGAAAGTCTGTATCGTTTTTATCGGGAAAAGCTTAAACCGCAAGGAAAAGTATATTTGTTTTTCGATGAAATTCAAAATGTGGATGGCTGGGAAAGGTTTGTAAACTCCCATTCGCAAGACTTTGTCGAAGAGAGTGAATTGTTTATCAGCGGTTCTAACTCTAAAATGCTTTCCAGTGAACTTGCCACTCTTTTGTCGGGACGTTATGTAGAATTTCATATATTCCCCTATAGTTATGCTGAATATTTACAGTTGATGCAGCAACCTGCCGGTCGGGCTTCTTATTTGGCCTATTTACAGAAAGGCGGTTTGCCCGAATTGTACAACCTGCCCACTGTCGAGTCAGAAAAACAGTACGTCGCTTCTGTGAAAGATACGATTTTGTTGCGTGATATAGTGAAGCGTAAACCCGTTCGTGATGTAAGGTTATTGGATGATATTTTTATTTATTTGGTGAATAATGCGTCCAATCTGTTTTCCGTTCAGCATATTGTTAATTTCTTTAAATCCAAGAACCGGAAGGTGAGTTATGATACCTTATCTAATTATCTAGGTTATATAGAAGAAGCTTTTCTTGCTTATAAAACAGAACGTTACAATATAAAAGGAAAGGATGTGGTGGCAGGTAATTGCAAGTATTATCTGAATGACTTGTCCTTTAAGAATTTTCTTTATCCGGGCTTTGCTTATGGAGTCGGGTATTTGTTGGAGAATGCAGTATATTTGGAACTTCGTCGTTTAGGCTATATTGTATATACAGGTTCTTTTCGGAATAAAGAAGTTGATTTTGTTGCTATGAAGGACGATAGAGTGATTTATCTCCAAGCAACTTACATGTTGGAAACGGCACAAACCATGGAACGGGAATATGCTCCTTTGCTGACGATAGGTGATAATTATGAAAAATATGTCGTTTCCATGGATGAGGTACAATTCCCTTCCAATGAAGGGGTCAGGCATATACAGGCTTGGAATTTAAAGGAAATATTGTAGGAAATCAGTTTCTCTTTTTAATATACAGTTTTTGGTAAGAGTTGTCAAAACTCTGATGATATTGTCTGTAGTCTATTATCCAATGTTGCTCACCGCTCCCCCGGATATGTAGAGCAGGAATAGCACCGAAGAGGAGAGTATAGTGGATATTATTTGCTTATGTGCAGTTGGCGCAAACATACGATTGGCATATCAGTCTGTATATCAGTATTCCGCTTATCTTTGCAGTCGCTATCGGGCTGAGTCTGCTTTCTTATTATTATTTTGAGAAACCGGCCAACCGCTGGGTAAAACGAATTTTAAATAAACAATAATAACTAGTTCATGGAAAAACAATTATCAGAAAAACTGCCACGCGTTGAGGTGGTGGATGCTTTACGGGGATTTGCAGTCATGGCAATTCTTTTAGTGCATAGTTTGGAGCATTTCATCTTTCCGGTTTATCCGGTAGACCAGCCTGCATGGTTGAATATACTGAATGACGGGGTATTCAATGTTACATTTACTTTATTGGCTGGAAAATCGTATGCCATTTTTGCTTTGCTGTTTGGATTTACATTTTATATTCAGTCGGCTAACCAACAGCGTAAAGGAAAAGATTTTGGTTATCGTTTTCTGTGGCGTTTGCTGTTATTGGTAGCTTTTGCTACGCTGAATGCAGCTTTTTTTCCGGCAGGAGATGTGCTGTTGCTGTTCTCGGTAGTGGGAATCGTATTGTTCGTGGTGCGCAAGTGGAGTGACTGTGCCATACTAGTTACGGCTATTTTGTTTCTATTGCAGCCCGTTGAGTGGTATCATTATATAGTAGGTCTGTTTGATCCTTCTCATACTTTGCCCGATTGGGGAGTGGGCGCGATGTATAAAGAAGTGGCGGAATATACCAAAGAGGGGAATTTGTGGGAGTTTTTGGGTAAGAATATGACCTTTGGTCAGAAAGCCAGTCTATATTGGGCTCTGGGAGCAGGGCGTTTCTTGGCAGACTGCCGGCTTGTTCTTGATGGGGTTGTATATCGGACGCAAACAATTATTTGTAACTTCCGAAAAACATACTCGTTTTTGGGTGAAGGCTCTTATCATTTCCGCTATCTCTTTTGCTCCGCTTTTCCAACTGAAAGAGTTGATTATGGCTAGTGACAGTGAACTCATTCGCCAGACTGCCGGAACTGCTTTTGATATGTGGCAAAAGTTCGCTTTTACATTTGTACTGGTTGCTTCTTTTGTATTGCTTTATCAACGGGATAGGTTCAAGAATTTTGTATCAAATCTTCGTTATTATGGTAGGATGAGTCTGACCAATTATATCACCCAATCTATTGCCGGAGCTATTATTTATTTCCCTTTCGGATTTTATCTGGCTCCGTACTGTGGATATACGTTGAGTTTGTTGGTTGGTTTTGTACTCTTTTTGTTGCAAGTACAGTTCTGCAAGTGGTGGTTGAAAGGACATAAGCAGGGACCGTTAGAGAGTCTTTGGCATAAATGGACCTGGATGTATTCCAAAAAATAAGGAACTTTGGGCAGGAGTTGCATATGCTATACGGAAGAGAGGAGAAGGCAAAAGGTAATTTGTCTTTTCCTCTCTTCCGTATAGGGACTGATTCTTGTTTCCCAAGTTTCCCGAATATCATAAAAAGGATATCAGTTCAGGATTATAATCAATTGTTTTTGCCTTCTATCTGAATTTGAATTGCTTGTCCTGTACGTTGCAGACATTCTATAAAAATAGAAAGATGATTGGTCTTTTGCATCAACTCACATATAATTTCCTTTTCTTCTGTGCACCAAGGTTCATAAGCACGTGGGAAAGTTTCACGTTGTTTATGGATATAAGGTGGAAGGACTGTTTTCTGAATGCCTAACTCTTGGACTTTTTGTTTTATACGGCAAATATCTTCTTCTGTACAATCATTAAAAGATTCTTTTGTAAAGAACCCCGGATATTTTTGGTCAATGTCAAGATTGATTGTAGGCTTAGATAGGGATTGAAAGGTTTTTTCTCTGCTTTCTAGTTCTTTATCAGATTGTTGATGTACTCATCGGCTTGAACAGATGATACAACTATGGAACATTCGTGGCGGGAGTATTCTTTATGGCGGTTGGCAGATAACCAGTTGAAAGAACCCTCTATAAGTGTATGGTTATCAATGGCCAATGATTTATTGTGGATACCTTTTACTTCAATGAGGGTTGCGCCATTTTCTATTAATATGTTCCGTCCCTCTTCGGCACGGCTGAGCAACTGATTGGTTTTCGTATCATAATCTAGAGACGAATCGGTGTAGACTGTGACATCCACTCCTCGTTGTACCGTGTGGCGTATCAGCGGAACCAACTGGTCGTTTTCTATGGCGTGGATAGATATGAATGGAGATACAATCAGCAGACGGTGTCTTGCTTTTTCAAAAGCTTGGTGCAGAACCTGGATATGCTCTTCTGTGGTGGACAGACGAAGGGTGGGGTGGTAGGTGCACAGCGGAACTTCCTGTTGGTAAATAAAGTTGTTGGAAATCTCGTTGGATGGATCATCGAAAAGCCATTTAGCCATATTTCCTACCGGGGTGTTTTCTTCCGGATGGAAAATATTCATGTTGCCAAAAACAATGAAATGATGCTGAGCGCGCGATATCGCTACATTGAGCATATTGTATTTTCCATCACGCTCCATAAAAAGAGAATGGTCTTCGGGAGAGTTGACTGTTGAAAAAAGAACAATCGGACATTGGGCACCTTGCAGGGAATGTACTGTGCCGATGATCATATCTTTATATTTCTCATTTCCTGATATTTTTTGTATTTGATACCGTATTTCGGCTTCTTGGGCTTTAAAAGGAGTTACTACGGCTACAATTTCATGAATAGGCTTTTTATAGGTCTTTTCCAGATTATCTTTTTCCAGTTCCAGCCAACAGACAATGGCTTCCGCTTCAGCCCGGTTGAGGCGACTTCCTGTTTTTCCAGGGCTGCTGTAACTGTTGATGTGTACATATCCTTTGGAAGGGAGGGACTTGTATTTTACTTCGTTACCTTTTTTAGGAAGTAACCTGCCGTGGTAAACATAATCATTGCAATAGGCAATAATGGAATCTACGCATCGTCTGTGTTCGGTCAGAAAAGCTCCTTTTTCACCTTTTACTGTAAAATTACAGCTTTTACGTGCCAGTTTCATTATACTTCCGGAAGAAGAAAGGAAACCATTGTTTTCTAAAAAACGGTATTTTTCCGAGGACTGGTTGGAAACAATGCCCAGATTCTTTAAATTAATGAATGAATATTCATCAGAAATGGACCATACAGGCTCTATTTGTTGAATATCACCTACTAAAATCGCTTGCTTGGCCAAACTGAAGGAGGGAACGGCAAGTTCGGGTGAAACTTGTCCGGATTCATCTACAATCAACAGATCTATTCCATTGTATAAAGGAATATCCCATTTTCCGTTCTCCGCATAGGTCATATACTTGGGTAGAGAATGGAAAGTAGAGATGAAAACAGGCATTACGCAAGCCAAACGTTTTAATCTTTGGGTATAGGCTTCTTGTGTGCGCTGTTTGCCTTCATCGCACCTGCTTAACCGGTGAATAAACTCGGCTTCCCGATAATGTATGGCATACCAGAACATTTGATACCGATAGCTGATATCCAGCCTTACTGCCATGTCTTCTGTATAAGGTAAGTTGCCATACTCAGGGTTGGAACTTATTTTTTCGTAACGTTCTTTGAATTCTTCTGTCAAAGTCCACTGTTCTATTACTTTGTCGTAGGAGGGTAATGGCTCATGGAATTTGCGGATAAACTTCTGTAATATATTGTTTTCCTTCCGGTTTCCATATTCTGTTGTTTCGGCAGCTTGGATACAGAGAATAATCTTTTTTTGGAGGGCTTGCATTTCTTTACGGAGAAATTGCCGGCATTTTGTTTCGTCTTGATAGTTTTTCTTGAAAAAGTGATTGAAGCATTGCAGATAGAATTGTTTGTACTCTTCTTGACGTTCAGGTGTATCGTATGCTGCCGGAAATCCATCCCCTTTGGGATTGAACATCATTTTGTACTGTTGTTGCAGCTCTTTTTTCCCTGACAGATATAAGCCTAATGTATCCAGTTCGGGTAGCCAGCGGTTGGACAACCGGGGATGTGTTGTGTCATTGGTTGTTTCCGCTTTGAAATCCTTCAGGATATTGGTGATTGCCTGATTATTAGCTGAACTTGCAACTATAATTTCCGGCTCTTCCGGATTGTTTAGAATATTATGAGCAAGTCTGTTTGCGATGACAGTTTGCAGAAAAGTGGTTTTTCCTGTTCCCGGAGGACCGTTGACGACAAAAATATCAGCACATTCCGGTGTTGTGTACATTGCTAGTGTTTCGCGTTGAGATATGGACAAAGGAAAGTCGCTGCTCATTTGTGCCCAGTGTTCTTGGTTGCAATATACTTTCCGGTTAGTTGGAATAGGAAGAGCGTTAGCAGATTTTGTTTGTATTAATAAATTCAACAGGGGATGTGGAGTGGTATTGTCATCTTTTAAGAGTTTGTCATATAGTGTGATTATGGGCTGTGCCATATTGCGCTCGGAGGCTTTTATGATAATGATTTCTGGATTATCATAGTAATTCATTGTGCTGAAAGTTTTGCCGGTTGCTTTCTTGAAAAGCTGCTCGCATGCTTGCCAATAGGCCTCCCATTTTGTTTCTTCAGTGTTAAAATTGGATAGTAGTTGATCTACTTTTGAAAGAGAAGCTATAGTGCGGTCATTGGCTGCATTAGGCTCCAAAAATTTACGAATAAATATTGGGATTCTGTCTGATTCGTTCTCGCATACGGTTAGTTTGCCGTCAGGCAACATGGTGGCAGTAATCAAGAAGGGATATTCCGGTCTTTCTGATTGGGAAGTCCAGCCGTTTTCAAATTCGGGCAAAAGAATACAAGGAGCAATCATCACTTTTTGTTTTTCATTGCTGTCTTCTGCTTTCCAATCAGGGAAAATAACAGGAATACTTTTGAGAGGAATGAATTTAAGTATCTTGTCACCAATGTTTAGGGTGATTCGTGGTCCTTTGAGAGCAATAGCTTTGCGCTCTGCATCTTGAAGACAAGTTTTCCAGTATTTTAGTAAGGTCTGGTCCATTTGTTTTTACGTTTGTGTGATGGAATAATTTACAAATATAAGAAAATAGGTGAAAAGAATACGGTAATTGGAGTAACATTCCTGAATTTATGATTTTTTTACATTAAGAGGGATTGGAGATGTCGGGATAATCATAAGGATAAAAATTCATTTAAAAAAGAAATTGAGTATTAGTGTTTTTATGGTATATTTGAAGAGTGAATTTTAAAATTGGGCTTTTTGCACTATAATTTTAATCGATGAATAATACCATGAAAGAAAGATTGCTCTTCTTGATATGTTTTTTATGCATATCATTTATGTTAAAGGCGGCGGATAAGCCAGTAATTAAAATTAGTACAGAAAATGTAGACCTTATTTACCGGGTTGGTAATAATGGACGTCTATATCAAAGTTATTTGGGAAAGAGGTTGAATCATGCTACAGATATTGCCCACTTGCCGCAGGGCAGCGAAGCATATCTGACTCATGGCATGGAAGATTATTTTGAACCGGCTATTCATATAGTGCATAATGACGGCAATCCTTCTACTTTGTTAAAATATGTATCTCATACTCGGAATCAAGTGTCGCCGGGGGTAGATGAAGTAGTGATTACTATGCAGGATGATAAATATCCTGTAACTGTAAAACTTCATTATGTGGCTTACCAGAAAGAAAATCTAATAAAGACTTTCACTGAAATCAGTCATCGGGAAAAAAAGAAACCTGTGCAGCTTCATAAGTATGCGTCTTCCATGTTGCACTTGAATCGTGCCAACTATTTCCTGACTGAATTCTCGGGAGACTGGGCCAGTGAGGCGCATGTGAAGGAACAGCCTTTGGAATTTGGTAAAAAACGATTGATACCAAGTTGGGAGCACGTGCCAATATGTTCTGCTCTCCTTTCTTCCAACTTGCATTGGACGGAAAGTCAGAAGAGAACCAAGGTGAAGTGTTGGTCGGAACATTAGGATGGACAGGTAATTTCAGTTTTGTATTCGAAGTAGATAATAAGAACGAACTGCGTGTTATTTCGGGTATTAATCCGTATGCTTCGGAATATAGTCTGAAACCGAATGAAATCTTCCGTACTCCCGATTTTTATTTTACTTACAGTTTTACAGGTAAAGGACAGGCTAGCCGTAATTTCCATGATTGGGCCCGTAAGTATCAGGTAAAGGATGGGAACCAGACTCGTATGACTTTGTTGAATAATTGGGAAGCCACCTATTTTGATTTTGATGAAGCGAAATTGGTGAAGTTGATGGATGATGCAGTAGAACTGGGTGTGGATATGTTTTTGTTGGATGATGGTTGGTTTGCCAACAAGTATCCGCGCAGTGGTGATCATCAAGGGTTAGGTGACTGGGATGAAACGGCTGACAAGCTTCCTCATGGCATTGGTTATCTGACGGAAGCCGCTAAGAAAAAAGGTATAAAGTTCGGTATCTGGATTGAACCGGAAATGGTGAATCCTAAGAGTGAGTTGTATGAAAAGCATAAAGACTGGGTGATTCATCTTCCGAACCGTGACGAGTATTATTTCCGTAACCAGTTGGTTCTGGATTTGAGTAATCCGAAAGTACAGGATTATGTGTTCGGAGTTGTGGACAATTTGATGACGAAATATCCTGATATCGCTTTCTTCAAATGGGATTGCAATAGCCCTATTACAAATATTTACTCTGTTTATTTGAAAGACAAGCAGTCACATTTATATATTGATTATGTGCGTGGCTTATATAATGTATTGGAACGTGTGAAAGCAAAATATCCTGATCTGCCGATGATGCTTTGTTCCGGTGGCGGTGGGCGTTCGGATTATGAGGCTTTGAGCTATTTTACAGAATTCTGGCCTAGTGATAATACCGATCCTATTGAACGTTTATTTATTCAGTGGGGATTTTCACAGGTGTTCCCAGCCAAGACAATGTGCGCTCATGTTACCACATGGAATAAGAATAGCAGTGTGAAATTCCGTACGGATGTGGCTATGATGTGCAAACTCGGTTTTGATATAAAATTAGCGGATATGAGTAAGGATGATGAAACTTATTGCCGTACTGCTGTACAGAATTATAACCGTTTGAAACCGGTCGTTCTGGAAGGCGATATGTACCGTTTGGTATCTCCTTATGGCAGTAATCATACCTCTACTATGTATGTGGGCAAAGATAAGGATAAAGCAGTTGTATTTGCTTTCGATATTCATCCCCGTTATGCGGAAAAAACATTGCCGGTGCGTTTGCAGGGGCTTGATGCAGACAAAATGTATCGTGTGAAAGAAATCAACTTGATGCCCGGAGCCAATTCTTCTTTATCAGGCAATGGTGAGGTTTTCTCTGGAGAATTCTTGATGAATGTAGGATTGAATCTATTTACTACACAGCAACTCAACAGTCGTGTAGTTGAAGTAGTAGCTGAATGATTAGGGATTGATTGTATATAATTTAGTGTATTGCCTTCATTATTTGTTTTTATGAATGATGAAGGCAATTTTCTTTTCTATAGATGAATGATACTTGATCGGTTTGATTATGAATCATAGAAGATGCCGTGACACATGATAGATCTTCAGGTGTCATCGTTATATATGTTACACTTGTAAGATATATAATCTTTCGGGTTTAGGTTCTATATCAGAGCGGACTGTTACTTGTTAAGAAAAAACATTCATAGCCTCCGGAGGTTGGAACAGGGGACTAACAAGTTTGTTCAAGTAGGGCTGTTGCAGGGGGGCGGGTTTTATATCTTGGGGGAAGTGTATATTTATATATAGGCTCCTTCACATCCAATTTCCCTTCCGTACCAGAATATTTTTTACTCTGAAGACAGATCTGACCTTCTGAATCACATTAACCTGCGCACATCTACAATAATCAACTTTTTCTTGAACAGTCTGTCGTATCTTCGTGTTCATAAATAAAATGAAAAAGGAAAATACTGAAGTTTTAACTCTGGATCATGGTAGCCCGCTTTTTACCGTTATTGGACGATGATTAACGAATGTAGCCGTACCGATAAAGAATTCCTCGTAAATAGGACGGAAACCAAAGCATATGAGATGGGTTTGTTTCTTTCGACGAAATCAAAGGCCGGTCACGATTGCGTTCCATCATGGTAATGATATTCTTTGTATATACTTTGTTTATAGATGTTGAATTGATGTCTTTATGTGTGATATATTTTAGAAATCACCGTGTAATTTAGTTTCTATTTACTTGCAAAAGTCAAGGACTTTTGCGAATATTGCATATATTATGTATAATTTATAAAATATTTTTTATCACACCAACAGGCTAGTATAATATAATGGAACAAGTTTCAGATTTATCATTATTCAATGAACTTTTTACAATATACAAAGGTCGTTTCGTCCGGTTCGCACAAACCTTTACCCGTGATGCTACTATAGCTGAAGACATTGTGATAGATTCCCTTATTTACTATTGGGAACATAGAACCGAACTTAATAAAGAGTCTAATATACCTGCATATGTGCTTACGGTTATCAAACATAAATGTTTGAATTATCTTCAACACAAAACAGTTATTAAAGAAGTATCTGAACAATTGTACGAACATGCCCAATGGGAACTGAATACCCGTATTGCCACCTTGGAAGCTTGTGAACCTTATGAAATTTTTGCGGCTGAAGCACAAAAAATAGTCAATGACACTTTGGATCTTCTGCCAGAACGTACCCGAGAAATTTTTATAATGAGCCGTATTCAGAACCTTCCGCATAAAGAAATTGCCGAAAAGCTGAATATCAGCTATAAATCGGTAGAATTTCATATCACAAAAGCTTTAAGAGAACTACGGATACAACTAAAAGATTATCTACCTTTTTTTATTTATTTCCTTTTAAAATAAAAAAAACACCTTTTTTCATTAGGGATATGAAAGCATCACTTGCTTATATGTATAGTAAGAAGATAAATAAATTTATATTATCTTTTATTATACAATATAACAGAGTATGGATAAAAATTTGTTAATACGTTTTTTTGAAGGTCAGGCTACTACGGACGAAGAGATGAAAGTTCGTAAGTGGATGGAAGCATCAACTGAAAACCGTCGTACTTATTTTAAAGAAAGAAAGATGTATGATATGACATTGCTTCTGAGTAAAGACACGAAAAAAGAAACTGTTTCACAGTCTTCAAAAAAGAAGTTTAAATTTAGGAAATTTATAGAAATTGCAGCAGTTGCAGCGATTACTCTGGTCATCACACTATTTTACAAGAACCAAGAGCGACAAGAATATTGGCTCACTGCTCAAAAAATCAGTGTTCCAGCTGGTCAACGTATCAATTTGGAATTGTCTGATGGAACCAAAGTTTGGCTGAATTCTCGTACTAAAATTGAATATCCTGCAGTTTTCGCAGATAAAGAACGCCGGATTAAACTTGACGGTGAAGCCTACTTTCAGGTTGCTCAAAATATTCATAAACCTTTTATTGTACAAACTCCAAAAGGAAATGTAGAAGTGCTTGGTACCCAATTTAATGTGGAATCTTATTCGGATGACAGTACCTTTGCGACAGCGTTGATGGAAGGGGCTGTAAAGATAACCGCAGGCAATTATCAGTGCCAACTCAAACCTAACCAGATGGCTTATCTTAAAGATGGAGAAATAAAAGTGGCTCCTATTGAAGATTATAATCCTTATCGTTGGCGAGAGGGGATTATCAGTTTCAAGGATGCAACTTTCCCTTATATCATTCATAAATTTGAAAAATACTACGGTGTGGAAATCCGTATAGAAAATAAAGCTGTGATGAATTATCGTTGTACAGGTAAGTTCCGTCATTCTGATGGTGTGCGATATGCTTTACGAGTGCTACAAAAAGATGTGGATTTTCAGTTTGTACGCGATGAAGAAAACCATATTATTTACATAAAATAAATTTGCCTATGAAACAATACTAAGAAAACACATTCCTTTCAATTGAAAAAAAGAGTGCCGACAAGTTTGGCCGCATGTCAGCACTCACTATTAACACAATTCTAATAACTGTATTAATCATTAAAGTGTAACAAAGATATGAATAATATTTCTTTGTGGGAAATTTTATACCCCCAAAAATTACGGACAAATCGAATTTATAAGATTATGAAAATTACCCTGACTCTGGTATTTGTGTCAATTTTCAGTATGTTTGCGGGTAATATACACTCGCAAAACGCACGCATTACATTCACCAAGAACAATGCTACTCTTGAGTCTGTTTTAAATGAAATTGAAAACCAAACAGATTACTTGTTTATTATCAATTCGAATATCGATACTCATCAAAAAGTGTCGGTAAGAGCAGATGACACTCCTGTATCTAAAGTTTTGGACGAACTTTTTCATGATACTGAAATACATTATACTATGGAAGGAAGTCATATAGTCCTTTCAAACAAGCCCCAACCTGCCATTTTGCAACAAACACGTAAAATAACGGGACGTATCTTAGATGAGAATGGTGAACCTTTAATAGGTGTAAGCGTCATGCTTAAAGGTACTTCAAACGGTACTATCACCAATATAGACGGTGATTATACGTTAAGTGGTGATATTACCGATAAATCAGTGCTGGAAGTAACTTATATCGGAATGAAAAAACAAGAAATAACTGTGGGAAACCGTACACGCATCAATATCACCATGACTTCAGATAATGAGATGCTGGATGAAGTGATAGTCGTGGGATACGGTACACAAAAAAAAGTTAATTTGAGTGGTGCTGTAGAAAGTGTAGGAGGAAAAACTTTAGCCAATAGAGCAACCAATAGCATAGGAACGATGTTACAGGGTATCGTACCTAACCTTAATATAAGTATTGGTGATGGCCAAGCTAATTCTGTTCCAACCTTCAATATTCGAGGTGAGACTTCTATTAATGGTGGTTCTCCTTTAATTGTGATTGATGGTATTCCAACCGAAACTGCATTCTTTAGCCGAATGAACAGCTCGGATATAGAAAGTATATCTGTTCTTAAGGATGCATCATCAGCGGCTATCTATGGTGCAAAAGCCGCTTATGGGGTTATTTTAGTAACTACTAAAAAAGGAGAAAAAGGGGAAAAGATCAATGTTGATTTTGACAACTCCATTACAGTGCGTAAATTGGGGCGCATGCCTAAAATCGTAAAAGATCCTTATATACAGGCTAGCTATAAAAAAATTATGGGTAAGCCTTGGTACGATCTTTATTCAGACGAGGATTTAAAATACATTGAAAAGATGAAAGAAGACCCAACCTTACCTAATGTGATTCCAAGTTTCAGTAATCCAGAATATTATACCTATTTAGGGAATACAGACTGGTTTTCGGAAATATATGATAACACAGGTATAACTCACTCTCATAATTTAAGTTTGTCAGGCGCTTCCGAAAAGGCTTCTTATTATATAGGTATGGAATATATGCAGGAAAGAGGGCTCTTAAAAATTAATAAGGACATTATGGATCGTTATAATTTCCGCTCAAAAGTAGATTTCAAAGTAGCCGATTGGTTGACTTTTGGCAATAATACGTCTGCTCTGTACTATACATACAAGCGACCTAGTTCCTTCTATTCATGGTTATTTAATAGGATTAATGATACCAATACTTTAATGACCGTGAAGAATCCTGATGGGTCATGGACAAAAGAAGGAGCAGAATTGATTGGATCACTTTCTGAAGGAGAAGCCCAAACGACGGAACTCAGTCTGCAATCGCAATTTACTATGACACTGGCTTTGATTAAGAATGTATTATCTATCAAAGCCGATGCAACGGCCCGATTGGGAAATAGAGAAACAGAACAATGGGATAGTGATATGAACATACCTTATAAACAGGGGCCTAATCTTGCCGATGAATATTTAGGTTGGGTAGATATGGCTCAACTTGCCAAGGAAAGAGATTACTATACTAGTGTAAATGCTTATATAGACTTTACTAAGTCATTTGGTAAACACCAGGTAAGTGCATTGGCTGGATTTAATCAAGAATATAACTCACACCGATATATGCGAGGTGAGCGTGAAGAATTAATTAGTTCATCATTACCCAGCGTAGAATTAGCTACCGGAAGTGCACGTGTGCGCGAGGATAATTATGAATGGGCCACGCGTGGTGGTTTTTTCCGTCTGAATTATATTTATAACAATAAATATATTTTTGAAGCAAATGGACGTTATGATGGGTCTTCTCGCTTCCCCAAAAATGATCGTTTCGGTTTCTTTCCTTCTATATCAGCTGCTTGGATTATTTCACAAGAGAAATTTATGCATGCCACCCAAAATTGGTTGAATTACGCGAAATTGAGAATTTCGTATGGAGCTCTAGGCAATCAGGATGTAAGCTACTATGAATATATTGCAAGTATGGGATCTAGCGAACAACAATTGTTGATTAATGGTATAAAACCTATGGGCGTTACCCCCAGTGGCCTAGTTTCAAATTCGTTGACTTGGGAAAAAAGTATATACCAAAAACATAGGATTGGATTTGAATTTCTTTAATAACCGGCTTACCTTTTCGGGAGATATATATCGCAGAGATACGAAAGATATGCTTACGAAAGGTAAGACTCTTCCTAGTGTGTTGGGAGCTTTAGAGCCACGCATTAATGCGGCAGATATGAAAACTGAAGGTTGGGAAATATCCTTGGGATGGAGAGACTTGTTTAATTTGGGGAATAAGCCTTTTAGCTATAATGTCAAATTTATCCTGTCAGACAATCGTTCTTTTATTACTCGGTTTGATAATCCTACTGGTAATTTGGACGATTGGTATGAAGGCTGTGAGATAGAGAAATATGGGGATTAGTGACAGAAGGATTTTTCAAAGATCAAGCAGATATTGATAACCATGCTGATCAATGGGATGTAACTTCCTATCCTGGTGACCGTCCTATTGAACCGGGAGATTTGAAATATAAGGACTTGGATAACAATGGAAAGATTAACAATGGTTCTTGGACTGTAAATGATCCTGGTGACTATAAAGTAATTGGTAACAATGCGTCACGATATAATTATGGTGCTGATTTTACAGCCGAATGGAATGGACTTGATTTCCGTGTTCTGTTGCAAGGAGTAGGCAAAAAGGATTGGTATCCGGAAAGTCATTATTTCTTTGGCATATATAGAGCTCCTTGGGGAAATGTGCTTGAAAATAATTTAGACCATTGGACTCCAGAAAATACTGATGCTTATTTCCCAAGATTAAAATCTTATATTGCAGAAGGTGGAAAGGACTTGGCAATTAATCAGACGCGATATTTGCAAAATGCAGCCTATCTCCGCATAAAGAATATCACTATCGGTTATACATTACCTAAAAAGTTTACGATGAAAGCTAAATTAGAACGAGTAAGATTATATCTTACAGGCGATAATATTTTTGAGTTTACCAAGCTTTCAAAGAATTATGACCCTGAAATATTAGGAACCAGCCATCCTATGCAACGATTGTTCACCTTTGGATTAAACTTATCATTCTAAAAATACTAATTATGAAAATAAAAAAAATAGCATATATTTTATGTGGACTATTACTGGTCAGTTGTAATGATTCCTTTCTGGAAAGGTATCCTGATACCGATTTGTCGGATAAAACATACTTTACTTCCGAAAAAGATTTGGAACTTTATACTAATACTTTCTATAATGAGTTAATCTATTATTATCACGATTACGCGACAGACAATGCTTCTATCTATTCTGAACCTACAGAAATAGTCAACATGATGCATGGAGGAATCACCGAACAGTCAGTAGGAGGTTGGGATAATTGGGGTACTTTGAGAAAGTATAATATTCTTCTGGAGAATGTCCATAAGACAAAAGGATCACCTACGGTCATCAATCACTATATTGGAATTACACGTTTGATGCGTGCTCAGTGGTATTATGAGATGATAAAACGTTTCAATGAAGTACCCTGGTATTCCACTTCACTTAAAGATACGAGTACAGATCTTCTTTACAAAGGGAAAGACAGTCGTGAGTTAGTTGTCGATTCTATCTTTAAAGATTTGGAATTTGCGGTCAACCATATCTCGGCAGATATGAAGAATAGAAGTGTCATCAATAAATGGTATGCTTATGGCATGATGGCTCGTATAGCGCTGCATGAAGCCTCTTTCCGTAAATATCATGATGAATTGGGGTTACAGGTCAGTGCCGAACATTTCTATAAGATAGCTATAAACGCTTGTGAAAAAATAATGGAAACCCATTTGTTTTCTATTGATAAAAGAGGAGGAATAGATAATGCTTATGAAAATCTGTTCATAAGTAATAATTTAGGAGATAGTCCGGAAATTCTCTTGTTTAAGGATTTTGATGACAAGCAAAACATTAAACATGATGCAGCAAGAAGAGTTTTCAGTTATGTGAGCAGTTTAAGCCGTAGCTTAATGGAAAATTATGAATACATCAAAAATGGTAAAGCTATTCCATTCACCTCAGTTCCTGATTATGATAAGATGTCTATGCCCGAGACGTTCAAGAATCGGGATCCCCGTTATAAACAAACTTTTATGTATCCAGGATATATTCGTCCGGGAGAAAACAGGCCTTTTGTTCCTAACTTATACTTAGGAGGATATCCTCAAACTAAATTTGTAGCTCAAACAGCTGACCAAATGGATTGGTTTCGTTCTTACAATGACATCCCGGTAATGCGTTATGCTGAAATTTTATATATTTACGCTGAAGCTAAAGCGGAGTTGGGTATTTTGAAGCAGGCGGATTTGGATGCAACCATCAATGTAGTAAGAGATAGAGTGGGTATGCCTGCCATATTATTAGCTTCTTTGAACTTGAATGCAAATTTGGAAAAACAATATCCTAATGTAACAGGTTCCCAAAAGGAAGTTATTCTCGAAATTCGTCGTGAGCGAAGAATTGAATTTGCTTGCGAATGCTTTAGATATGATGATTTGCTTCGATGGAAATCAGGGAGATTATTTGAAGAGATTCAGCAAGGTGTATATATTGACCAATTTGGACTACACGACTTTACAGGTGACGGAATTCCTGATGTAGGTATTTTTGAAAGTGAAGCAGCTAATACAATACCTGAATCGGAACGAAACAATTATGTATTCTATTATATGAAAGAAAGTTCAGGAGCCCAAACTGCGATTTGTCTGTCAGAAAAAGATCATGGTTACATCATGTCGTCTACTGAAGTAAATTCGAACACACGTAAATTTGAAGAACCTAAATATTATTATTTTCCGATACCAAAGCAACAGCTTATACTAAATGAAAACCTTAGCCAAACTAAATTTTGGTAATTACACAATTATAGGCTGGGGATAGCTCCCTAGCCCTATAATAAAAAATAGAATAATAAATAGAAGATAGATAGTTCATGTCTTCTATAAACCGTATAGCTCATTTCTATATCATGAAAAAATATTTCTTAACTCTAGTCATCCTATGTGTTGTTTCCCTACAGTTGTCTGCGGTGTCTGTTCCACAATGGATTACTGCTTTTGAGAATCAAAATGCGACAAATTCTTGGATATGCTTTCAAAAGGAATTTAATATAAATGCTGTTCCTGCCAAAGCTTTAACTCGTATTGCAGCAGACAGCAAATATTGGCTTTGGATTAACGGCAAACTAGTTGTCTTGGAAGGTGCCGTAAAACGTGGTCCTAATCCCAATGACACCTATTATGATGAAGTGGATATAGCCCCACACCTCAAGCAAGGACATAATCTTATATCTGCGTTAGTATGGTATTTTGGCAAAGAAGGATTTTCATATAATCCCAGTGGTCAAGGCGCTTTCTTGTTCGATTGCCAAACTGCTGAGCTCACCTTGCAGAGTGATGACTCGTGGAAAGCCGCCATGCACCCTGCTTATTATACCCCATTGGCGCCGTATCCTAATTTCCGTTTACCTGAATCAAGTATCGGATTTAATGCAGAACTCGCTATGGACAATTGGGAAAAAGGTGAAAACGCAGCATGCCAATATTGGGCCAAAGCACGTGTGGTTGGAAAGGAAGGCGATGCACCATGGAATAAACTGCATCATCGTATCATTCCGCTTTGGAAAGATTTTGGTTTGAAGAATTACGTCTCACAAACTGTTCACAGCGGTACAATAAATGATACTTTAGTTTGTCAGCTTCCTTACAATGCTCAAATTATGCCTTACATGGAGTTGGAAGCAGAGAAAGCCCATTCAGTCGTTACTATATTTACAAGCCACTATCAAGGAGGAAGCGCATATAATGTCAGAGCAGAATATCTGACCAAAAAAGGAAAGCAGTCGTATGAAAATAAAGGTTGGATGAACGGTGAGAAAGTATATTACATTTATCCCAAAGGAATAAACCTTACCAAAGTACAGTTCAGAGAGACAGGATATAACACAGAATTCGAAGGATACTTTCGCTGTAACGATCCTTTCTTGAATAAAATGTGGGAGAAATCACAACGCACACTTTATATTACCATGCGTGATACTTATATGGATTGTCCTGACAGAGAGCGGGCTCAATGGTGGGGTGATGAAGTGAACGAATCAGGAGAAGCCTTCTATGCATTGTCGGTGAGCAGCCATCTGCTCATGAAAAAAGGGATGTATGAACTCATGGGGTGGCAGCGTCCTACAGGAGAAATCTTCGCTCCTATCCCTTCGTCCAACTATCACACTGAACTTCCCGGTCAAATGTTGGCGTCTATCGGTTACTTTGGTTTTTGGAATTATTATTTGAATACAGGAGACCTTAAAACCATTAGAGATCTATATCCCAAA
>VOFI01000663.1_pt1 | contig 26001 bp, 48 predicted proteins | sample 5384131 | NCBI WGS metagenome assembly VOFI01 (sample SAMN12384728, study PRJNA508395) | human gut metagenome | isolation source: healthy gut H | host: Homo sapiens | reverse complement strand
AGAAACATATTTTTTATAATCATGGACAACGAATAGATGTTTCTAGGTTGTTGGGATATGGATTTTTGATATACATCATAAGAAAATTATTGAAAATATCGTTGGTTATATCATAAGTATTATTATTTTATTTATGGTTATTATGGTAACAGGAGTAATAAGTGATGTTGGACTGTTTATACCAAGAGATGGTTGGAGTATGTCTAAACTTTGATTAGTTTAATAATAGGTATTTGTGGAAGCCTTATATGTTTTGGCATAGAAAATTTTACAACTAAAAGAAAAGTGAAAGAAGCATTGTACTTAGGTTAAAGGAGGGGTATTAAATGCAAAAAGAAAGGAATTGCAAATAACCTTAAGAAATGTCTCTAAGAAATATAACACAGTATTTTGGAAAAATATTAGTTTGGATATTTATAAAGGAGATTTTGTTTGTATCTTTGGGAAAAAGTGGAGGAGGAAAACAACACTTTTGAATATAATTGGGACATTAGAAAATTATGATAGTGGTAGTGTAACCTGTTTTTCAAATCGAGATCCTATAAAAAGATCCTAAAGTAGGAGAGCTATTACGCAGAGAAAAAATTGCTTATTTATTTCAAAATTTTGCTTTGGTGGAAAAAATGACGGTTGAGGAAAATATGATGCTTGCCGCCAAATACAATCAAGAAAAAATAAGAAAAATCTTATAAGAAGCTGCCTTGAATAAAATGGGCATTTCAGACAAATTAAAATCGAAGGTTTATGAACTTTCAGGTGGAGAACAGCAAAGGGTAGCCCTTTGCAAGAAATATGATAAAACCGTTTGAAATTATGTTGGCGGATGAACCGACAGGTTCTCTTGATTATGAGAATAAAAAATTGTAATCGATACACTTATTAGATTAAATGATGAAGGTAAGACGATCGTAGTTGTAAGTCATGATAGGACTTTGAAAAAAGTAGCACATAAGAATTATATTATTGAAAAGTCAGCTATAAGGAGGTGTTAAGATGAAAGGAAGATTGCTTTATTAGTACCGGTTATAGCACTGTGCATTTGTGGTTTATTCTTTTACATGAACAGAAATAGTGATGATATTGATGTTGCATTTTACAGTAAAAAATGAAAACAAAAGAAAAAATAGATACAGTGGGTATTGCGATGGGGGAAAAAATGTATTTTTGAATAGAACAAATGGGAGAAAAAATTTTTTTTCCAAAAGATCTAGTCAAAGAAAAACAAGACAAAGCTATTGTTTTTTGTAGTATCTAAAGATGGAATCATAGCAAAGTCAGGGGAAATAGATTTAAAAGAAAATAAAAAGAAGTAAGCATAAGGGAAATTAAAGAAGGAGAAATATCATTGGATATAGCTGCTCAAAAAACAGATATAAAAATTAGTATTCCTAGATTAGATGCTTGGAAAGTTAGTACAGATGAAAAATTTATCAAGGGTTCTTATGAAGCAAATACTGATTCGCAATATACATTATATTTATTAGGAAAAGGAGGAAAATTAGGTATTTCAGTACAGAAATGAAAGGAATACGTGTTATTGCAAAGTTGGGAAAAACCGAAAGATAAAATAGATAGTTGGCTTATATTTAATGATTAAAACACAATATTTGTAATAAAAGTTGTAAAATAATAATTTATTGTTAGGGAGGATTTTATACTGACCCCAAAAGATAGACAAATAGGCTATCCAAAGGATTTAGTTCTGTATTTCACATGACTAAATCCTTTTAGTTTTACCTGGACAACAAGTGAACTATAAACGGTATTTAGATTTATTAAAAATAACCAAATTTGTATCAATTTCATTTTTGAATTCATCAGATTTCCCGAAAGTTATTATTTGCTATTATAATAGACATTTCTTCATTTTTCCGTTATAACAGACACTGACATACTCTTGTAATATTATTTTGGTATAATTAAAATTATAGAAGGAGGCACAGATTATGAGAAAATTAATAGGTATATTACTACTTTCATTATCAATAATTACGTTAATTGCTTGCTCTAAAAACAACTACCAATCTTTAGATGGTGAGTATTATTGGATCTCAAGTGAAAGAAACGAGTTAGCGTTTACTATTAAAGGAAATAATGCTTCCATTGAGCATGGAGAAGCCGACGGCTTTACCATTAACAAACAAAAGAATACGATCGAATTAACTGGACAAGATATTGCAAACAGGACAGAAGATTATTCGTTTAACAATGGAGTCTTTTCTGTTGATATTAGTGGAGTTAAGCATGACTACTATCTTAAAGGTAGCGAAGCGTATAAAAAGCTCTAAAAAACAATATGGATATAATAACATCATTCACACCTATTTTACCGAATAGGTGTTTTTTTGTGCTGAATAGATTACTTCAAAAAATTTTTAAGCTTATTCTTAACCAATAGTTTATATTTTTATGCAAATTAGTTTAATCAAAGAGATTGGATTATATTTTTTATTATACAATGGAGTCATGAATAATTTAAAAGAAGCGAATATTAGAAAAGTCATTTGGCATATTAGACGTCACCTAAACGAACTTATTAAACTCACAGGATGAAAAATATAGGAAACATGAAATGTTTCACCTAAGATCTGTATTTGAATGTTTAGAACGTGTAATGAACAACGAAAAAACCCCTTATCCACCTATGGATAGGAAGAAGTGTTTTAAAAGTCATTGTATCTATTATATTATAAAATTTAGTATTAAAAAAAGTATGTTTTTTAATGATAAAAATAGATACGACCATCCCAGATAGGTTCTCTATCCCTTTAGGTAAAAATACCGATTTTATGGTATAATAAAGATAACGTTATACAAGGAAGTGTGCCATGACTCTTGATGTAAATAAAAGAAAATTAACAATTTTAGGGTTTCCCTTTGATAACTTTTCAGATTTCGATACCGTCTGGTATGCTATTGGGTCATCAATGATTGAAAATTATGAACCTACTTTGTTCAAGATGTGATTGATTTAAAAACTTATGTTATCAACAAACGAAAGGAATTGAATATTGGTTAAAAATCAATACGAAGGCTATGAGTACATTGACCCCAATCACCAATATACCTATCCAAATTCCACAGTCTTAATCAACAAACAAAATATTACAAATATTGAAGAAGCCTACCGGAATGAGCATTTATTTGTTACTAGAAGGCTTGCAGACTTGCGCTTGAAACCATAGAAGTCTACTCCATTAGTGATATTTTAGCCATTCATAAATATTTATTTCAAGATGTCTATGCTTGGGCGGGACAATATCGCAAGGTGAATATCTCAAAAAATGGGAATCCTTTTATGTCAATACAATCTTTCAGTACTGCCCAAGACTATATAGACCGCCTTATTCATACCTATTATCAAACTGCTAATTCAAAAAATAAAATTATTAAACAATTAGCAAAAAATTCTTGATAATCTTAATTATTTCCATCCCTTCCGAGAAGGGAATGGACGAACTCAACGAAGGTCATTCGTTCTTTAGCACTATCAAAAGGATATTCTGCACAAATACGTGTGGAGCAAGATGACGAGGTTTACAATCTTTATATGGATGGAACAGTCTATGGAGATTTAGGAAAGTTAGAAGAACTACTTGGTAAAATACTGGAAAAATTGTAAATTAGTCTACAAAAATACTTCTATATTTTTAAATATCCTAAATATCACAGAAAATTATAACTTACTCAAAACTTAAAGACAAAAAAGCTTCTGAAATCTAACGTTTCAGAAGCTTTCTTATCATATCATAAAACGACTGCAACTATTAATCGATACCACATTATCTATATTTATTAAAATAATTAATGTTTAAGTAGTGGTCCGCTAAGATGAAATTCAAAATTTGTAACATCAACTAAACCAACAACTTTGTCACTTTGATATAATTCCATCAAAATTGTGCCATCTCTTCACTTGTGTGATATTTAGCAAAATGCTCATCATAATTGTATTCTTTCGAATCTGTAGCAACTTGACCGAATTCCGTTTTTGTGGCAGCTGGAGCTAAAACCTTAGCTTTTAATTGATGTTGATTTGCCTCTAGTTCCAATGCCAAGCCTTCTGTAAAAGCACTGACATAAAATTTACTTGCACAGTATGTAACTGCATTTGGAACCATCATGTATCCGCCTCTAGATGATAAGTTAATCAATTGAGCGCCTTTACAATCTTTATAATCTCTCACATATAGAGTTGATAGAATTGTTAAAGCTTCAATGTTTAGATGGATTAATGTTATTATCTTTTTCTAAATCTTGAGATTCAACTCATTTCATAATTCCAAAACCAGCATTATTTATTAGGAGTAGTAATGTGATATTTTTTCAAGCTTTCATAAAGAGCAAAAACATTACTGGACTTCGATAAATCAACAACTTTAATAACAACATCTAAATCCGGATAATGATTCAAAATCTCTTGCTTCAATTTTTCTAGTCGTTCTTGACGCCGAGCAATTAAAATAAGATTCGTTCTAATTTTGCAAATTGTCTTGCTGTCTCCGCTCCTATACCAGCACTGGCTCCAGTAATACAAGTATAATTCTTCGTTTGTTCCATACTATTTTCTCCTTTACAGATTGCTATTTGCATTTTTTATAAGAGTCGCTGCTCCTATTCAGCCACCGATACACAGAGAAGCGATTCCATAATTTCCTTTATTTTTCAATCAACTCATAAATTAGAGTAGTCAGTATTCTGCTTCCTGAAGTCCAACTGGATGCCCTAAAGCAATGGCACCAAACCTTTATCTATATCTTCTGTTCCACCTTGCGACAACAAACTTGTAATAGTAATCATTTCTCGCTGTTTTTAGGTTAAGTGACTTACGATTATAAATTTCGCCAAAAGCAAAATTCTAAAATATAATTTCCAATATCCCCTGACTCCATCAAGGGCTTTATGACTTCATCACCAACTTCACCATCTATGGTCTTCAGATATTTCAAACCAATTTTTCGTCTTTCTTCCACTTCCATATGGTATTACCACCTCCTAGCTTTATATCAAATTCCTTTGATGCTATGTATTTTACATAGTAAGTGCACTTTATGTCAAGAGAAAACTGAAAATTTTTCGATTTTTTTTAAATTATGCTAAAATATTAAAAAAAAAGGAGGAAATATTATGGCTCACTATTCTATTGGAGAATTTTGATAAAAATAACTGGACTTTCTATTCCCACACTTCGATACTATGAGCAAGAAAAATTGATTTACTCACATAGAGAAGAAAATAATCGTAGATACTATGATGACTCTGATATAGCGTGGACTCAATTCATTATTAGATTAAAAAAAGACGGGAATGTCTATTAAAAATATGCAAGAATACGCTGACCTAAGATATAAAGGAGACTCCACAATTCCTCAACGACTTAGACTACTTTTTTTCAACTTGATGAACTTCATAAGCAACAAACTGAAATTAACCAACATATTGATTTTCTTGAAAATAAAAATTAAAACTTATTTAGGTATTAATTCTTATTAACCATTACTATTTTCTTTAAGAATTTCTTTAAATCAAAAAACTATGGTTCAACTATTTTAATTAAATAATACTTTTATATATTTTAACTTTATGTTTAAAAGGATTCTATTCCACCTTCAAGATAATCAACAATATATTTTTATTTTATCTTCACTTGGATATCCAGGTTTTCAATCCACCCATGTTCACCATTAGATTTCATTAATATAACTAAATCTGACAAGCATTTGTCACAATTGTAGCGTATGTGTTGCAATAATTTTGACGATTTGATTTTTACATCTCGTAATATTTTGACCAAATTATTAAAAATGTATCTGGAATCTAAGTTATCCTCTGGTTGATCAGTGCTAATGGACGATTATCATCAGTTAATTCAGAATATGCAAGAATAAAATCAAGCATTGCAAACCACTTTTTTTGACCTAAACTTAAGTTAGTAACATCTTTAAAAATTGCTTTCTTATTTTTATCTGTAACCTTCGAGTTAATATTGAATTCTAAAGAGAGCTTTTCACAATTATTGTATGTATCCTTCAAGTAGTCTTCTATGCTAAATAGATCTACTTTGTCCCAAATGTTGAAAACTTCATCAAAAAAACATCATGTACATTTGATTTTTCAACCGTTATTAAAAGACAAGTCGGGATAAATTGAATTAGAGTTCCCCTGATTTGCAAATTTGAATTAGTTGATTCTCATAAAAAGCATTTCCCTATCATTCATCATTTTTTACAAAAAATTTGTAAATCCTATCTTATCAAAAACAAATGATAAGTAGTCAATAATATCTTCACAGGACAGCATGTGTACCCTTTGAAAGGCCTTTTAAATTTTTTCCTGGTGGAAAAACCATGTTTCAAAGTGGTCCGGTAAAAGATACTTAAGTTCCTGCTTATAAACAATTTGTAAATTCCCCGTTTGTTGGTTATTAAAATTATTAATAATTGAATTTATAAAATTATATTGTTTACTTAATTTCTCATCCAGCAGATTCAATTGCTAATTCGTTAACAATTTTTTCCGAATATCTACTATCAAACATTTCATTAAGTAATGATTCTTTTTCTTTCTTTTGGCACTTTAATAATTTTTCATCATCTAGAATTTCATAAATTAATAAATGATTTTCTATTATCATTGATTTTATTCTATTTTCATGAAACCAATATTTATCAGTACTTTTGTTCTAACTTGATATAAATCATAGATGTTTTCATTCTCCTTTTGTTTAGGAAGATTCAACTCAATTATGTATTGTTTTTCAAACATTTCATACCATAAATAGACTTTTGAATGTTTAGATAAAAATTCTAACTTCTGTTTTGGAGTCAGCTTTTGTGAAAAGAACAAATTGAATTAATTCTAAAATAGTACTTTTTCCCGGTCCCTCTTCCTCCTATAATGCTATTTAATGAGTCGGAAAACAAAATTTTAAATTTCTTATTACTTGACAAAAAAGCCTCTTTATTCGTAGGTAAATATATACCTCGTATAACTTTTTTTATTTTTTTATTTGGTTTGTCTAATTTTACTGTAACATCATACTCTGATAAAGATTCTTTCAATTGTTTATAACTTCTCTTACTGAATTTTATCCACATGGGATTAATAGAATGATTTTCAATATAATGTGAATCATTATCCAGAATAAAAAAAATGGATTCACGCCTTTATTTATTTTGGAAATGTAGTTTCTTACATTTGAAATACTGTCCTTATTTGAAACTCCAATATACTTCAAATATTCTTTTGAAAATAATTTTTTCTTATAAGCATTAGTAAAGAGTTTTCCATCTTTAAATATATCGAACTATTTATATGAGCAATATAAGTGATGAATTCTTCCTTATTAAAAGTATCAATAACATCTAAACTAGCTTTATATGAACCCTCTTTAATACCCATAAGGTTTTCTTCTAGCATTTTTTGATAATTTCACTTTTCTCATTTGGAAAAGCTACAAGAACATGTATTCTATCAGCACATGAAATTTCCACCCCATTTATTACCTCAATATATTCCTTACCTTTATTGATATTCAATTCAGATACAATTTTTATAGCTTTTCCATTTTCTTAATTCCTGAAATTGTATTATGATCAGAAACCACTATTGTTGAAATATTTTCTCGATATAAACTCTGAGCAACTACCAAAAATGATATTTGCTCTTTTTCATTTTCAAAACCATTTTTTGATAGTTATTATAAATAATACTATCACCATCTTTTGTTTTAAAATATTCCTCTGGAAAAAGCTTATTATTTTTACTTCTAAAAGATAATCTTCTACAGATAGTTTATTCCATTCTTTCTCTGATAAATCGTTCCAAACTTTTAAATAATCTGTAATCATGGGATACTGGGGTATGGATGTGAAACAATGTTTTACTATATTCCCACATTTATTTTTTAGTTTTCAGTAATTCATCATATGCCTTTTTATTTCATTATTTTCTTTTCCCATTTTCAATCTCCATAAACAAAAAAAATAATACACTATTATTATTTTACATTAACAATATCACTGTTCAACAGGTAAGAAAATTCCCTACAATAATCCCTACAATTCTAGGATCTTCATCATACGAAAGAAAAATATCTCGATATTTTTGGATTGATAGAAACTAATCGTAAACCCTGTTCTTCTGGTAAACTCTTTTTAATGTATGTCTGATTATTACAGACTACTGCATATACTGCACCATCATAATCAAACCCTGTTTCACGAATGAGAGCCACAGAACCATTTTGATATTTGGGTTCCATTGGAGTCACCAGAAATCCATGAGGCGAAATCATGGGCTGGTTCTTCATCATAATAGACTGTATCATAGTTCTGATCGTTATAAACCGATGAACCGATACCAGCAGACATTTTTTCGTAAATATGGTATTCGTATAGTTTTTCTGACATCGAAACAACATTCTTGCATTGTTCTTGTTGAACTAAGTTTCTAACATAACCAAGTGCTTGATCCTTCCCTTCATCTGATAAACTATTATATAGTCGGACGATTTCAAGCTCTGTAAAAATAACCTTTTGGAGCATTTAGAATCTGCTCCAACTGCTTTACTTTTCTTTAGATGGTTTTTTTACTCCACGTTCCCATGCGGAATAAGCTTGGTAGCTAACACCTAATTGATCAGATATATACTTTTGTGTTAATTTCAATTCTTTCCTACGAGCTTTTAGTTTTTCTGGTTGATACATTACTTACCTCACATTAATAGTAATTTCAATTCAGCTTTTTGTTTTGCCTCTTTGTCTGTTAACTTATTTTTATCCCAAACATAAGCTATTGATTTTCCTCGATCATAAATGAGCCATACTCTTAAATTGTCACAGTAAGTCTTTATTGTTTTCCAATTCTCTTGGTTTAGAAGTTCAGGAAACTCTTGACTAGTAACGAAGCCTATTTTACTCACAGATTGTTCAATCTTCTTGATTAGTGAAGTTTGGTAATTGTGAAATTCCTTTATAATCTGTTCTTTGATACCGTGAAACAAAAGGAAGTAATGTGGCATTCTGTCCATCGATATAAGCATCGATAGCCTGCTTAATGGTACTTTCTTTTCCAGGATAATACTCTCTAAGAAGATCTAAAAGGCGAAAGAACAATGCCTGCTTTGAAACATCCAGACTATTTTGAATGTGTTGAAAGGTGTCACAACTATAATAAATTTTAGATAACAAAACAATGTCAGGCATTAATACTACAGCTGAAAATATATTCGCTTCACGTTCTAGTATATTTTCCTGATTATCAATAGATTCTGCAAAATAATTACCTTCATGCTCTAATATAAAATGTCCAAGCTCATGACACATAGTAAAATTTTGCTTAACAATAGATTATCCTTCTCATAAGAAAAACTAATTCTAATTCATCGATAACAGTTAATCCTTCAATCTTGTGATTTGAGAAGTGGTGACTAATTACTTGAATTTGATATTTTTGAATACAATATTGAAAGAAGTAGTTGAAATTATAATTTAGTAATGAAATATCATGATCCTTAATGTATTGGTATAACACATGTTTTGTAGACTTACTTATTCTTGTATACAATTCATCCAAAGAATGGTACCTCCTTTAAGTTAAAATTTACAAAACTAAACCAAAATAGTTTAGTTTTGTTGCATAAAAAAGTAGACGATTGTCTACTGAAAATTCTAAAATATATCCTCACACTTAGCCAAAGCTATCTCTGATTTTCTAGCAAGAATATTTTCCTTAATTAAGGCTATCAATTCATTTGGAGATTTATTTGCTAGAGAATCATACATTATAAAAAATCAAAAATTCATCTGATATCAAACCATCTGAAAAATCAAATTTATTATATTCATCATAATTCGTTTGAAATTCTTTACGTAGGAATTCTTCTGAAATTAAACCTTCTGGTATATCACTCCTTAGCAAATTCATCAACTAACTTTAAAATATTCTTTCTGACATTAATATTATACATCTGGTCTAGGTCATATAATTTTTCAAACCAATACTTTAATCTTTGATATTGATTCTCATCTTGTATTTCAGATTCATCAAAAGATATTAAATGAACATTTACCACTATATCCCCTCTAGAGGCATATATATAACATTTTATATACTTTGCTAAAGAAACTTCATGAAAATACGCATTAAAAACACCTGTCGATTCATCCTTGCCATGTCCATCATGTTTTCGCTTATTACAAGTATCGCAAGTTGTAACAAGATTATGGGGAGTTATAGCAAATTGAGGAAATTTAGATTTTGGTAGAACATGATCTAAATTTTTATCATTAAATCCCCACCGCTTATCACAAATAGGACATCTATCTGGAGCCAGAGAATATAGTCTATCCTTATAAGTACGACTACCAGTCATGCAGTATGTGAATATACCTTCCATTTGTTTAACAGTTATACCATATGCATCGTCCATCTCTTCCATAGTATACAATTGATGTCTATTGTCAAGATAGAATTCTCTCATGAAACTCTAGTTGTGCTTTCCACCCTGCTGAATCTACTTGTGTGAAAACATCCTTGATGTTCTTATCTTCCTTATTTGAAGAATCAGTGATTGCAGTATCACATACATCAGAAACTTTAAAATCCGGTTCGTCAATCTTCTTCATTTGTTTTTAATTCCTTCGATAGCCGTAATATAATTCTTGCTTCACTACCCAAAACGGCTTCAAAATTATCTGAAATTTGTTCTTCGCCTATTTTATCTTGTAATACTTTGTAGAACCCTGTGTTTCTTAAGTCGGTACCAAAAATAGTATCATTAATGAAGCTAATACTCTCTCCATAAGTTTTACTTGATAGTTTCACTATACTACCCTCATGGCTTTCAAAATCATATTTTAACTTCCTAATATTTGTATTAGGTACTTCCTGAAGTACGATTGCAGAGTGAGTTGCTAATAAACAAATACCATTTCCTTCCTCAACAATTTCTTCTACTCCTCTAATATATGCTTTTAAAAGAGGAGGATGCAAGAACAATTCAGGCTCATCAATAATTACAAGTGTTTTTTCAAAGACCTTGATAATCAAATTCAATAGACTAAGTAAAACTATTTTCTGACCAGAACTTAATTCATTTATTATATCTTCTGATAATTCTTTTTTCAATCAATGGAAGAATTCGAATAAACAAAGGATCAAAGGAAAATTTATCTATAATTTTTTTAGTTCTACTTTCATTTTTGGGAGTTGTTGCCTCCGTAAAAAGTGTTTTTTATTTCCTTAGTAATATAATCCTCTAAACTAGTCGTCTTATTGAAATCGATTCCAATGAATTTATAATTTTCGCTATCTTTCTTTATAATTCCAGTATCAAAAGGACTATATGAAATTAATACAATTGACTCAAATTGATTTATATTAGAAGTAATATTATTAAATAAATCACTATTTTTTTAATATAAAGATCAATCAAATTTTTTATAAAATAGGTTTTCCCAGCTCCATTATTCCCTACAATTGCATATAAAGTATCTGGAAAATACTCTAATGAATGTGGATTTTTTCTAAATTCTAAAACATTGTTGCCATTTTTATCGATAATACTAATTTGATATTCATCGATATATTTTCCACCTATACTCAATCTATGCAACTGATTTCTGATTTCACTTAAAGAAACATCCGTAAAAAGAATTCTTCAATAAATAATATTCTTCTATAGGATGATAAATCGAATCATTCTTAATTGACTCATCTAGTCTATTTAAATCATAAGCAATATCCCCATTTTTTTGAAATACTCATCTTTTTCAGGTAAGGATAGAAAATTATTTAAAAATTCATAATACTCTTTATTTCCGAGTGAAATTAGATTATATCCTTCTTCTTGAACAAGAATCGATTGTAAGTCTATTTCCTCTTCATGCCGGTAAGGAATGAATGAATGATATTTTAAGTCTACCACAATCGTAAATATCACCATCAATTTTGCTATCATTGCATACAATGTTCTATAGCCATAATCGTTCCAATGATCAAAAGCATAATAAATCCCATCTCTTAGAGAACAAAGTTCTTCATAAGATAGTGGAAAGTCTTTCTTCCACGTCTTACGTCTAAAAGGATATTTTTAAAAAAATCTATCATATTTTAAACCTCATAAATCGTCGAAGCTTCATTTAAAGCAAGCCACCTTTTTTAAAGGCTTTCTTTCGCTCTTTCATGAATACAATCAACTCTTTTTAAAAATTTCTTTTTCCTCATCAGTCAATCCTTTTTGAGTTCATACGGAAAAGCAATTCAATATTATCTAATTCATCTAATTTTTCTTCTGAATTTCCAACTAAATAATCAATTGATACGTTTAAAATTTGTGCAATTTTAACAAGATTTTCTTGGGTAGGTTTTTTTGACTCCCCGTTCCCCATGATGCATATGCTGGTTGCGAAATTCCTAATTTTTCTGCTACATCAACTTGAGTCAAACCAGCGTCTTTCCTAAGTTTTTTAAGCGTTCCGAAAACTCCATTTTTGACCTCTAAAAATATTTTTAACTTTTTTAAATAACCCCTTGACAAATATAACCAACGGTTATATAATATAAATATAGCTGATGGTTATATAGGCTTTAAAAATAATAACACCTAACTATCGGCATTATGATCATTGATAATTAAATAAAAAGTGCGTCTGACAACCAGAGGACTGATTGCCAAAACTACACTAAACTTCGTACCTTTATTGTAAATGTTTTGGAAAGAAAAGTCAAGTCCGTTTTATGGTTGAAGTGAAGATAGAAAACATTTTTGTGGGCTTCCACGCATTTCGGACTTTCGCACTTTTCCGAATAGTAAAGTGAACTGGCTTCGCCAAAGGGCGTAAGAGAATCCCTTGGGTATGATCATGACTACCTAAAGAGATTGGCTGGGAAAGCGATGGTAATTGACGCAAAGCACCTTGCTAAACGTTGCCACCGTGAAGGAGGGATCCTTCAACCAAATAACTTTTCTTTACTGCTGTCTATCTAATTAGATAGACCTACTCTCAAGCTACTAAGTTCTTTCCTTTTTTCACTTAGTAGCTTTTTTACATTTTTACAATAAAGGAGAATAATATGACAAACTTTTTTCGCATTACAATGTAAACGACTCTATGATAATTACGAATTTACCTATGGCATGTTTAGTGAATCTGATAAACTTCAGGCTAAACTTTATGCTCAAGCTCAAATTGATTTAGACCATCTCGCAGATGATGCTCGTAGAAATGGCTATGCTCATGGGGATATTCAATTCTATAGTCGCATGTTTAAACGAAAACTATTTACCCACTATTACTCAAGAGTCAAGCAACTAGCTTAACTCTTTTTATTTTACACTCAGAAAGGAAAATCTTATGATCTCAGAAACACTCAAAAATGAAACCAGAATTTATTGGCCCTGCTTACTATGAACGTTTAGGAAATGCTCCTAAATTCATTTTTTTGGGAAAGAAGGCAAATACCAACGTCACATTCTAAACAGCGCAGAGCACGGAGCCTTTCACGTTATCACACCAGCCTCTACAACGGTCTTTCCAGAAGATGCTCTAGTAGAAGCAGTTAACCCAATCTTCTTCCCAGACACTGCTCTAAATGGCAACACTGTTGCACCTTATCTCAATGTCTTTGCGGAAAAATTGGTACTTAAAAAATAAGAATTTAAAAAGGAGAAAATCACATGGCTAAAATTGGATTAAACTACGGAGAAAAACTACAAATTGCTGACAAGACGTATCGTGTCATTACAGATGGACTAGATGTCCCAGCTGTCCTTGGAAAACTGTCTTTCCGAGGCATTGAAGGTCCTGATATCATCTTTGAAGTGGATCGCTCACAACGTAATCCCGATGGATCATTTGTACAAGTTAATACAGGTGAGATCCGTGGAATTGTCGTAGGGATTCACTCTTCTGTTCAGCATGAAACCCTCTTTTTCACTATCGCAGATATGTCTGAGTCTGAAATTGAAGACCTAGGTATTAAATACCGAGAAGAGGTTGAATTGGAAGATATTGTTATCACTCATACCCACGTCAATCGTAATGATATCTACAAGCTCTTTTGCTTCTAAAATCAAGAAAAAATGGAGGGACACCTATCAAGGAAAACAAACCTCTAGATAACAAAAAGGATAATTAGGAGGTGATGCACTATGAAACTCTTTACCTATCGGGGAAAAAAGAGTTCGAGTTTTTCATCGTAAACTAAAGGGAATCACATGGTTTATCTGGTGGTTTCCTTTTTTTTTTTGTTGGCTATTAGTTACTACAGCTACTTACATTTAGAAGAATTAAAATCTCATCCCTTACCCCAAGGATATTTTCTAGGAGCTGGGCTTCTCTTTTCTTTTGCTTCTCTCTGGTTTATTAATCGGGTTTGCTACAGGAAGATGCTCTTTTTTCAAAAGCTCAACAGCCTTCGAATTCTTTCACGCTTTTTGCTCGAGAATAACCTGTATCTAGTTAAAAAAGGTCAGACGTGAAAACAAGATCATTGAAAAAAAATCACCTTACCTCAAGTGTATATCAAACAGTCTCGCTATAAGATTGAAGTGAGTTTCATTCTAGAAGGCAATAAATTTCAAGATCGCTTCTTAAACCTTGGAGCTACTCTTGAAGTCATGTTTAACGGGGACTTTCGTAATAAAACCTTTGATAACCGTTTTATCAAATATGAAATTGCTATTAATCGGATTGATAGTCGGATCTCCATTGATGAAGTAAAAGTCAAGGGATCCAAACTCCAGCTCATGAAAGATGTATCTTGGGGATTATATTGAAGAACCCTCATCTTCTCATCGGTGGTGGAACTGGTGGAGGAAAACTGTTGTTCTCATGACCATAATCTACGCTCTTGCTAAAATCGGCTTTATCGATATCTGTGATCCAAAAGAATTCAGATCTAGCTGGATTAAAGAAAATTCCAGTCTTCCATAGCCAGGGTTTACACTAGCAAGGAAGATATCATTAACTGTTTTAAAGAGAATGTAGAGTTCATGGAAAAACGCTATGAAATGATGTCTACTTCGCCAAAAATTTCAAGCTGGAAAGAATTTTACTCATTATGATATGAAACCGAAATTCATTCTTGTAGACGAGTGGGCGCCTCTTATGGCAAAGATTGACCGTGACTATAGCCAACAGTCAGAACTCATGGAATATCTCTCACAGTTAGTTCTAGAAGGTCGTCAAGCTGGAGTCTTTATCATCTTTGCTATGCAACGGCCCGATGGAGAATTTATCAAAACGGCTCTTCGGGATAACTTTATGAAGCGTCTCTCCGTCGGTCATTTAGAATCAACAGGATATGACATGATGTTTGGAGATGCTAATAAAACCAAAGAGTTTAAAAAATTAGATGAAATCAATGGAGTCAAGGTCAAAGGACGGGGCTATATCGCAAATAACGGTGAGCTGGCTGGTGAGTTTTTCTCTCCTTATGTACCGCTTGATCAAGGCTTTTCCTTCTATGATGCCTACTCTAAAATCCCCATCACGGAGTTTGAAGGGGAAGAGTTCACAGTATTTGAGGGATATGAACCACCACTCGAAACAATTGATCCTATAGAAAAAGAGAAGATTGTAGAAAATGAACCGAACAAGCGACCACTCAAGGAATTTGCGGACGAACAAAATCTTAAAATGCCAACCTTACGCAAGATTATCTATCTCTTAACAGAACAAGGGATCATCTTTTGAACGGACTGTATCCGCTATTCTAGTGGATCCTTTTCAAGAAAAACTTCTTCTTGAAATCCTCGCTCAATTTGAAGAGGAGGACGCAGGTCTTATCCAAAAGCAGTTGAAGCGACGATTGTTCATCATGGGCTAGGACAAGGGCAAGGGCAAGCCTGACCGCAGGTCAGGCGCAGACCGTAGCCCGAAGTTTCTAGGCCATGATGAAACTTCAACCCCCGTTTTCTAATAGGGGGTTACATTTGGCAAATACGCCAAGTCCACCCCTCCTCATTCCTTATGGGAGTTGGGTTTTCAAATTTTATGAAGTGTGTCACTTTCATCAAAAAAAAGTGTGTCACTTCGTTAGAAAGAGGTGTTGCGATGAATGGACAAAATTAGTCCTTTTCATATTAAGAATTTCAGAAAACAAACAGGACTTAGTCAAAAAGCATTTGCACAAGCTGTTGATCTACCTACAAGAACCTACCGCTCTTATGAAACAGGCGAAAGAGGACTGACGATTGATAAGTTTAGAGAACTAAAAGAAAGACTCGGTTACTATCAAGACTGCGATAAAAACAGTCTTCGGGCTCAAATCGACTATCTACGATTGACCTTTCCTCGATTAAAAGATTTAGATGCTTTCTGTGAAAACTTCCTTCACTGTCATTTAAGCGAATTTACAGATCAAGAAACTCGTCTTATGAACTATACCCACTTGTGGCAACGAGGAAACATCTGGATTTTTGATTTCTTTGATAAGTCTGTGACCAATGATTACCAAACTTGTCTTCAACTATCCGGTCAAGGATGCCGTGAGCTGGAATTGCTTCTAGAAGAAAGGGGATCACTTGGCAGATCTTTCTTCAAAACATTCTTTATTCCTATGAAGACGTTCGGGTGAAGCGACTCGATATTGCTCTGGATGAACTTTATAAGGGTTATGGTCACGAGGACGAACAAATTCAAATTCCTAAATTGATTGATAAACTCTATTCCAAAGAGATTATCCTAGACACGATCAAGAAATGGAATATTACGGGTGGTGGATCCTTCACTGACAACGAAGACATGGAGGCTAATCACGGCTTGTCCATTTATTTTGGAAGTCGTCAAAGTCAACTCTACTTCAACTTTTATGAAAAGCGCTATGAAATAGCTCGAATGGAAAAACATCTCCTTGGACGAATCCTTGGAGATTTTTGGTATCTGGAATCGCTATGAACTCCGCTTTTCAGATCAGAAAGCTCAAGGCATTGTGGAAGAATACATTAACGGTGTTGATCTCGGAGAAATCGCAAGAGGCATCGTCAATAAAGAAATCCAAGTCTATGATGGTCTTACTCGCTTTGGAGCCTATAAACCTGATGAGAAATGGCAACAGCTCTTTGGAGGTGTCGAACCCTTAAAGCTCTCAACCAACCCACAGCCTTACAGTATTGAGAGAACGATTCGCTGGCTGACCTATCAAGTTGCTAACTCCCTTGCACTAGTCACTGAAGCAGATAAAATCCTCCAAACAGAATACATGAAAATGATTCAGAATAGCGGAGAGATCACAGATAGAGGAAAAGCCATGTTACGACTTCTCAAAGCCAATAAACACTATGAACACTAGAAAGGAAAAACTATATGGAATACAAAGTTCAAATCAATTCACTAGAAAACTTTAAAAGCTTGGTCTGGTGGGCTAACCACCTTAAACACCGTCCGTGAACGTGGTGGAGTAGATACCCTAACCGTCATTTGTGAAGATATCTTCTCTGGGAATACACCAACAGAAGGACAAATCAATGACTGGCTCTGGTTTGATTCAGATTTTATCTACCAAGCTCTAGGCTACGATGATCTGCTTGAGGCTTCTTAAGATGTTGAAAGAAGATTTATCAAGCAGATTTTCTTGCTTCTTCAGAACATGAAATTCTGGAATATGTATATTCTCTTACGAAAGGGCAAAAGACTTCTACTACGAATGTGCAGGCAGATGTACAGAAGATCTTCCAGATAGTAGAGGGTTCTATAACTATGAACATGCCTGTTTTACCTTAGATGGTCAAGTGTTGAGCGTAAATAAGAAAATGCGCCCTCACTCATTGCTTATATTCAAAAAAAGACCATCAAAGAAAACCAAGAAAATTTAGAAAGGAAATTGAAATGGCTACTAAACTATTTTGAAAAGAAAGTCTACCTCAAGTCACGAAATGAACTGGGAGAATTACTTAAAAGAAAGATCACAGAGAGGCTTGGACCAAAGGCTGAGAATTAAATAGTCTCCTTAAAAAGAAGAAGCCAAAGACCTAAAACCTGACCTGATCGAACAACTCCAATCTGAGCTGAGAGGCTACTATTACATTAATGGCGAGATCGAAAAAAGCCAATAAGCGCCTCTATGCAAAAGGCTCAAAGCTCATTGAACTCGCTACTCTCTAAAGGAGGATCTATGGATAAAGCCAAACGCTACTTGTTTCAAGCAAAAGAATATCTCTCACACTTTAAAAAGGTGGAGAAAAAAGGGAGGCCCACTCCAAAACTAAAAGTCACCAATAAAAGACCGTCAATATTGCAGTCATAGGAGGATTTCTTTCCTCCTTTTGTTGGTCTCATGGGATCTATCCGTGCTATCACACTCTCAAATAAGGTAGGTACACTACAAAGCTCAAGTGAGGCTACTAAAAAACAAAAAAGCACAGCCAATGGAGTCTAGTAGAAAATACGACTACAAACCCAATATTACCTGAATGATTATGTCTATGCTTATTTCACCCTCCCGCAAGAAGGGGATAAACAACAAGCTCAAGTGGACTACTTAAATAGCTTTTACAACTTCATTCCTGATGTGAAAGCTCAAGGTCAAGTTCGAAATCCTAGTGAACTTCTCTATTCTCAGTTAGTGACTGTAGAAGGAAAGGTTGCGACCTATAAGATCAAATACAAGGAAAGCATCCGTCGGGATAATAACACAGAAGAAAAAGAAATTGTGACAGGTTTCAATATTCCTTTTGATGAAAAAAAAGATGGAAAATATTACGTTTCTGGCCTTCCTTGGTTTTCTGCCATTGAATCCTCACAAGCTGGACACTTTAGTGAAGACGATCAGCTTCAACTAACCGCTAATGACCACTTTTTCAGATGGTCAGCGTAAGAAGGTTGAAAAGTTCCTCAAGATCTTCTTTACCAACTATACTACTAACCAAGACAACCTCAATCTGATTGCTAAGGATGTGGATATTATAGCCAATACCACCTTCAAAACAATTGATTATACCTATCTAAAAAAAGACGGTCAGAATCTAATCGCTTATGTCCAAGCTACCTTTGAAGTTGGAGGTACCACTCACTCGGAAAACTTCACCTTTACTCTCTCAGAAAAAGAAAAGACCTACTATGTCTCAAAACTAGAACACACCATTCCACTAAATTATGCAAATGATAAAGAATAGGAGAACTCTATGAATACAGACAATCTACGAACCTTCCTCCAGGGCGATGGAATTTGGATCCTGACAGCCATTGCCGTGACTCTTAGCGATCAAGGCGTTGGCGAAACAGCTCTTGGCTTCAACTCTTCTCTGTCGTTGGTTTCTATGCCGTTATTGTTTCAATTGCGAAAGACAAGATATCCTAAAAGCAGTCGGCTGGTTCCTGCGACTCTTCGGTATTGAATCAGGACTCTAAGTATGAAAGAAGAAAGACTTTATGATTACAGTAAGGGCCTAAATGCACATTGGATCCAAGAAATTAAGACAAAAAAGGGCACTCGATTATGGTACTTTGCGACACCTATGCAGTTGTCCTTTTTCATTGTCTTTATCATCGTTTTGTGGCCATGTTACTCTTTGGAGGGTTTATCTTTGTGCCACTCGCAAAAATCACTCACTCAATTTCTCTCTTGCTCTATTGGTATCTTCCGTACAAATTGGCCAAATTTTATACTGAATACGAGCCTCACGGTAAAAGATGCACGTCTTTATAGGAGATTACCTGATTTACTTCTGGGATTTTAAGCTAAACAAAAAAGCTATCTACCACGAAGATCGAATAGAGCCTGTAGAAGAAATTGTCTTTGAAAAAAACAAATCTATAGAAAAGGAGGACCTATGAGTATTACTTTAACTTATCCTATTAGGGAAACACATGAAAATCTAGCTCTCAAAAAAAGATCAAACAGTCGTTGCTTATTACCGTATTCCAAACACTCCTATCACGATTACGGATGATGAAAAAAAGGGCAAACACAAAATTACACAGTTTGCTCAAATGATGAAGAAAGCTCCAGAAAAACAAGTTCTTTGAAATATCTCTGATTCCTAAAGACTATCTTCTAGAAGAGAAAATGCGAGACTTTTCAGATGCTCTAGCAGATGACAGTCGTGAACTAGGAGAAGAACTTCTTCTTTACACGGTGGATCGCCTAACAGATGAAATGGAAATCCTTATCAGTTTGACTGGGTCGTGGGAGTGACCTTACGCAAACAAAATCATGGAGCTACCGTCAAAGACTTAGCCTACGAAAGAGCTTTAATGAGTTCACAGAAAAGAATCGCAAAGGGTCTGGGCTATGAATATGAATTAAGTCCCACCTGGTATGAAGACTACAAAAGTGATGAATTCACTATTTTTCCAAGCCTTCTCTGTCCTTCGGGCAAAACGGTTATCAATGAAGAACTCTTTTATTACCAGCGGATGCAATACCTCCATATATCCTCACTACAAGAAAAGAGGTGCTAGCTAATCGTGCTCAGTTCAATATCACGGATACCTTGATCAAAGTCCTAAAGGTGGCTTCCTCAAGCTAGAAAGCCCTTATGGATCTTCCTTTGTGACGATTCTTCCTGTAGGTAAATTTCCTGTTCAATTCAACGGCTTTCACCCTAGGCGAATTTATCCAACGTTTGAACTTTCCCGTAGAGCTACGAATCAAGGCAGAATTTATTGATACTGGTAAAATCAAGGGGCGAATGGGACGCTCGAATACACGTTACAGAAACATCATGGAAGAGGCAGAAAATACTGATACTGTCAACAAGACGAGATCATCATGGGCTCTATCTCTAAAGGACTTAATGAAGAAAGTCGGAAACAAGGAAGATATCATCGAATATGGAGCCTATCTGATTGTCTCTGCTTCTAGTGTGAACCAACTACGACAAAAAGACGGCAAGTGGTTTTGAACTACTTTGATGATATGGGCGTTGAAATCAGTGAAGGCCTCTCAAGACGGACCTTATCTCTTTCAAGCCCTGCTCTATGGAAAAACCTCCAAAAAGAAAACTCGTACCTGGACACATATGGTCACAGCTCGTGGATTTTCAGAACTCATGCCCTTTACCAATACATCCTCTGGAAACCGTATCGGTTGGTATATTGGCCGAGTAGATAACTGGACAGGCCGTTGGGACAATATCGCTAAAGCCATTGATTCCTCTAAAAACATTGTCCTCTACAATGTCACAGTCGGAAATAAAGAAAATATCGCTGGAAAGATTACCAAGAACCCACATATCATCATCACGGGGGCAACAGGACAAGGAAAATCTTTCTTGCCCAGATCATCTTTTTTAAGTGTGGCTTTACAAAATGTTAAAACCCTTTATATTGACCCTAAACGTGAACTTAGAAATCACTACCAAGAAGTGATCAACTCACCTGAATTCGCACGTCTCTATCCTGAACGCAAAAACAGATTGAGAACTTTAACTTTGTGACACTGGATAGCTCACTACCATCAAACCATGGAGTTCTTAGATCCTATTGTCGTTCTAGATAAAGAACAAGCTGTAGAGGTCGCAAAAAACATGCTTGAGTTTCTACTACAAGCTGTAGATGATGTCACAATGGACCAGAAAACAGCTATCACAGAAGCTATTAATGCGATTGTAGAAAAACGAGTCGCTGGTGAGAGTCGGCTTTAAACATGTCCTAAAAAGTGCTTAGAGACTCCACTTCCTCTGAAATTGCTTCGGTTGGTCGTTATCTGACTTCATCAATTGTCACGAAACTCTATCTTGGAACTAGCCTTTTCAGATGGGACCACTCAAGGCCTTAACTATGAATCACGAGTGACCATCCTAGAGGTCAATAACCTCAAACTACCAAAGGACGATTCCACAAAAATTTCAGATCATGAACGCAATTCTATTGCCCTCATGTTTGCGCTTGGAGCCTTCTGTACCCACTTTGGAGAACGAAATGAAAATGAAGATACCATTGAGTTCTTTGACGAAGCATGGATTCTTATGAAGTCCGCAGAAGGAAAAAGCCGTTATCAAAAATATGCGTCGGATTGGGCGCTCCAAAAATAATACCTTGGCACTGATTACTCAATCTGTACATGATGCAGAAAATGACGATGATACAACGGGATTTGGGACTATTTTTGCTTTTTATGAAAAATCTGAACGTGAAGATATCTTAAAACACGTTAATCTAGAAGTCACTGAAGGCAATCTCGAATGGATTGATAATATGATCTCTGGTCAATGCCTGTACTATGACGTCTATGGCAATCTCAATATGATTTCCGTACACAACATCTTTGAAGATATTGATATGCTTCTAAAACCAATGAAAGCTACGGTATCATCAAGCCTTGAAAATAAATACGCTAGTTAGGAGGTGAACCCATGCAAGAAGCTTTTGACAAACTAAGAGGAGGCGATATCTTCTCTCTCAAGTCCTATATGGAGCCTACTGGGTTCGCTTCCTTTAACGGGGCTTGGGTTCTGATTAATGAGCTTTTCGTCAACTTCTTCTTTTTCATTCTAAACGCAGTGGTGGGCTTCTTTTCTTTGCTGATACGAATTCTTGAAAAGATTGATCTCTACTCCAACTACAAGAACTATGTATTTAATGGAGCGCTGAATATCTGGAAAGGATTTATCGGTTCAAGTTCTGGCGGAGTCGCAAAACAATCACTCGTTTCAATGTTGCTTCTGATTCTAGCGTTCTATCTTTTTTTCAGTTTTTCTTTTCTAAAGGGAGCTTTTTCAAGAACTCTCCTTCATGTCTTTCTAGTTCTCATCCTTGGCTTTGGTTATTTTGGAACAATCGCTGGAACATCAGGTGGTCTGTATCTACTTGATACTATCAACCATGTCTCTCAAGATGTCACCAAAAATATCACGAATATTAAGGTGGAGTATGGAAATAATAAATCCATTAAAATTGGCGATTCCATGGCAGATAGCTATATTGCAGACACCTCTTATAAAGCCTATGTCTTTGTCAATACAGGTCAAGAAAACGGGAAATATAAGAACAGCCAAGATGGGGAAACAAGAGACTTTTGACGATAGTAAGGTATTAGGAACAGGCGATAAGAATGGAAACTTTAAAGCGGTTAAATCGAAAGATCGTAATAAATATCTGGATAAACTAGGAAATGGAGCCAATGATGATGGTGAAAAGAACCGTTGGGTTTCAGCTATGCCAGATTTCATCTTTACTCGTATGTTTTACGTCATCTTCAAAATTTGTGAAGCCTTCGTATTAGCGATACCGGTTATTTTGATTCAGATGTTAAACGTCATTGCTCAGACACTCGTCCTGATGATGATCCTGCTTTTTCCAATTGTGCTATTGATGTCCTTTTGTACCAAGAATGCAAGATTTGATTTTTGAGTTCTGAAAGTCATGTTTGGTGGGACTGCTTTTTCCAGCTATCACAAGTCTATTAACTCTATTAGTCTTCTACATTGAGAAAATGATCGAAAACATTGTCATTACAGGTTTTGATGGCATCCTTAAAACACTTCCGTCTTTGATTATCTTTGGCCTTGTCTTTAAACTACTCATTTCAGTTGTATCAAAAGGACTTGTATACTTCCTTCTATGGAAATACAAAGCTGAACTGATTCAATTCATTCTTGGATCTAAAAGCACGAATGGTTGCGAATGATATTGGAAACAAAGTTGAAAAAGGAGTCACAAAGACTAGAGAGGTAGCCTCACAAGTACCATCGAGAAGCCTTTCATCTGCTCAACACCTTGGAAACTTTGCCTTAGCAGGTGCTGGTTTTGGAGCTGGGATGATGATGAACGCCAAGAGTCACTTCCAAAATGTTGGTTCTTTCTTTACTAATAAGGAATCAGAGCACCAACCTGATGAAGTCCTCCCAACAGAAACACTTGAGACGCCAGTAAGTCCAGATGCTCCTGAACCAAACATTCCGAAAACAAAGCCAACGCTAGAAGGGATTAAACCAGTTGAAGAAAAACACCAACTCCTTCAATGGAATCCCCAATCACAGCGGAGCCAACACCAAGTTCAAACGAGGAATTCCAAACTCTTAAAGAAGAATGGATTTCTCCATTTAAACAACTCCGCATTAATAGTATTGAGCACAAATTAGAGGAATATAAAGATCCTCAAGCCATGTACAAAGCCTCAAGGATCGAATGCTTTCACTCGTGCTTATAGAAAACCATGACACGAGATGATAAATTAAGAGCCAATATAGAACGAAGAGACCGATTAACAGAACGCTTAAAACAACTTAGAGGAGAATGATATGAATACCAAGATACGCTCAAGAACTGCTTTTTTCAAGAATTCTTGAAGAAACTCTTTATCAAGCCTACCAAGAAGGAAAACGCTCAGTCGATTTTCTTCTTTTTTTTCCAGTCTCAGAACAAGAAAGAGACCAAAATCATCCTACAAACTAAGTCCTATTCAGTCGTTTTAGATGCTAAATGGCGTTTTGGGACTGTTTTGTTCACTGCTTATATAAGACATTAACTAGAAAGGAGATTCGATGAAAAAAAACTAAAATGGTTTCTATTAGCTGGTCTCATTCCTCTCTTTCTACCAGTCCTCATTATCATTATTCTTATGGGGGGCTGTCGGAGGTGGAGGAACAAACGGCTCACCCCAATCCCAAAATGGTTTGATTTATGCGGACCACTGGTCTGATGGAGATCCCTATACTCACAACTTACTTGTTCATCGCTTCGGTATCACGGCAGAGCAATTAGACGGCTTTTTAGATACGTTAGGAATCTCCTATGATAAGAACCGAATTAATGGAAAAAAAGCTTCTCGAATGGGAAGCTAAATCTAATCTTGATGTCCGTGGAATTGTTGCGATCGCACTGAATGAAAGTTCCTTTGGAACTGCTGGAGTAGCCACTAATCCTGGAGCCAATATGTTTGGTTTTGGGGCCTATGACTCCAATCCAGAATATGCCAATAACTTTAATGATGAGCTTGCTGTTGTCGGATTAACCCAACAAACCATCATTGGAAATAAAAACCAAACCTTCAAAATTCAAGATGACAAGGCTAAAAAGTTTGCGAATGGAACACTCAATCCAGCAACTGATGGTGGAGTCTATTTTTTACAGATACTACAGGATCGGGAAAAAAGACGTGCAGAAACCATGCAAAAACTGGATGCCTTCATTGATGAACATGGAGGAACACCAAAAGCTCCTGAACAAACTACAGGAAAAACTAGAGATGGTGGAGGAGTCACTTCAAATGATATACCTGTGGGTTATAGTCTGACAACAGCTATTGACACCACAGGATATATCACTAGTAGTACATATCCTTGGGGACAATGATACCTTGGGTATGTCTTCAACCGTGGAAAACAAGTCGAGTCAACTTTGATCCATTTATGGGAAATGGTGGCCAATGGATGAATAAGCCAGGATTCATAACAACCCATACACCAACAGAACACTCTGCACTATCATTTAGCCCTGGCCAAGCTGGAGCTGATCCAATATACGGACATGTTTCATTTGTGGAACAGGTCAAATCAGATGGTTCAATTCTTGTCTCAGAGTGTAATGTTAAAGGATTGGGGATCATTAGTTACCGGACATTTGATGCGGAAACTGCCAAACAATTTACCTATGTCATTGGACATTAGAAAGGAATAGATATAGATGATTCAAGTTGTAGATAAAAATGATTTAATGGAATTGATTGGATATTCTGAAACACAAGCTAGTAAATTAATACGAAAGGCTAAAAGCCAGCTTGTACAAGAAGGATTTGAATGGTATAAGAATAAACGTATTGGACGTGTACCAATTATCACAGTTGAATCCATTCTTGGTTTTCAAATACAATTAAAAAAATGATATAATTGAGGGGAACCTTCAAAACGCTGTCATGACTGAAGGAGAAAAATAGCATGGCGGTAATTAAACAGGGATGATGGACTGTGGCTAGTTGATATTAGTGATGGTAAAAGTTCCTTAACTGGCAAACGTACACGACATCGTAAATCTAATTTTTTAACAAAAAAGAAGCAGAGGAATATGCGGCTTATTACCGTATCCATAAGTTAAATCAGATACAGAATACACA